>Ga0126379_10000938_pt1 | contig 17095 bp, 19 predicted proteins | sample PanSoiMetPlot_24_FD_92640 | JGI IMG/M metagenome (GOLD analysis project Ga0126379, IMG submission 92640) | Tropical forest soil microbial communities from Panama - MetaG Plot_24 | ecosystem: Environmental > Terrestrial > Soil > Tropical forest > Bulk soil | place: Panama | collected 2016-02-17 | reverse complement strand
TCGGCGATCTTGAGTTTCTGCACTTCCTCGACCTGCTCTTCGGCGAGCTGGATGGTTTGGCGATAGTGCGCATACCGATCAAACAGGGCGCGCGCCTCTTCCGCCCGCCGGGCCGCATTGTTGGCCTCGAAGCGGCGCAGCGGGGCTAAAATCCGTAGGCGGAACTTATAGATAAGCGCCGCTGCCAGCAGAAAAGTCGCGACCGAAAGAAGGTTCCATAGGGGCATAAATTCGGGTCCTTTAGCTCAAGAGACACAGCCTTTTCTTTTGACTCTGTCTTAACCATAGCGCACACTCTGAGCGGGTAATGACCCGTCGCGCCATCACAATAATACCTGGCGCCCGGGGGGCAATCAGTGAAGAGGTGAGTCAATGACGATGCGCAGCCTCGCGCTTGTGGCCGTTGTGCTGGGTCTATGTTCCTGCGCCACCAAAGAAATCGCCGCCGATCAACCTATGCTGCAGAACGCGGTGTATGTGGTGGGCGACAATATGCCCATCAAGGCGAATCCTGCGGTGAGCCAGGATTCGAGCGACCAGCCTTCAACCTTGAAGCGCATTTATTGGTTTTTTGCCGGCCGCTAAAGCCGCCGGTTCCATAAGCTAATGCATGCCGTGACCGAGCCGGAGGTAATCCGCGCTCTGCATTTCCACGAGCCGTGATGCGGCGCGCTTGAACCAGTCTTCTCCATTCTCACCCACGTAAAGCTCCGCCGGCGGAGCTGCAGCGGAACAAACGAGTTTCACCTTTTCGTCGTAGAGCGTGTCGATCAGCAAAGTGAAGCGGCGAGCTTCGTCATGGGCCTCGGGTCCAAGCCGCGGAATGCGGTCGATGAAGAGCGTGTGAAAGGTCCGGGCGAGTGCGAGATAGTCGGCCGTTCCTAAAGCCTGACCGCATAGAGCATCGAATGAAAAGCGGGCCACGCCTTTGGCCGCCTTGGGAACAAGAAGCTTCCGTTGCAGCACGTCGAGACTGATCTGGCTGCCCTTCGCGTCCGTCATTCTGTTCCAAGCAGCGTCCATCGCTGCGTCCGCGGCTTCATTGAGGGGCGTGATGTAGACGTTCATTCCGTCCATGCGATTGAGGCGATAATCGCGCGGCCCGTTCAGTTCCACGATCTCAAGCCGCTGCTTCATCTCGGCGATGAAAGGGAGGAAGAGCGATCGGTTCAAGCCTCCTTCATACAGCCGGTCGGGCGGCGTATTCGAAGTCGCAACGATGACTCCACCGAGCGCGAACAGCTTTTGGAACAAGCGGCCAAGGATCATCGCATCGGCCACGTCCGTGACTTGAAATTCGTCGAAGGCGAGAAGGCCCGCCTCGGAAATGATCCGCTTCGCCACCGGGGCGATCGGATCATCGCCCGCGTCTTGGACGAATTCGGCGCGGTCTTGCCGTTCTTGGTCTGAAAGATTGCGCCACTCGTGCAGCCGTTGATGGGTCTCGAGCATGAAAGCGTTGAAATGCACGCGCCGCTTCTTTTTGACGCTGACATTGTCGAAGAAAAGGTCCATCAGGAACGACTTGCCGCGCCCGACATCGCCGTAAAGGTAAACCCCTTGCGAACTTGGTTCGGCCGCTGCCGCGGCGCGAGCGAACCAGCGGCGCCGGCCTGGTGGCTGATGCTTCAACCGGCGGCTGAGCGTGTCCAAAACGGCAGCCGCGCGCGCTTGGGAGGCATCTGGCTGAAGCTCTCCGGACTGAACGAGGCTGCGATATTGATCCAGCAGAAGGGGCGTGACGGACGAAGTTCGCGGCGTCAATTCTTCCCCTTCAGGAGCTTTCGGTTGATCAGGACTTCTGCGATCTGGATTGCGTTCAACGCCGCACCTTTTCGCAGATTGTCGGAGACGACCCACAACGACAGACCGTTCTCTACGGTCGGGTCTTTGCGGATACGACTGACATAGGTCGCATCTTCGCCCGCTGCTTCCACAGGCGTGACGTAGCCTTCGTCTTCGCGCTTATCGACCACAAGGATTCCCGGAGCCGACCTTAAGATTGCGCGCGCCTTTTCCGCGCTCAGCGGTTTCTCGAGTTCGATCGTCACCGCTTCAGAATGACCGATGAAGACCGGTACGCGGACGCACGTCGCCACGACCTGGATATCAGGATCGAGAATCTTCTGCGTCTCCACCATCATCTTCCACTCTTCCTTGGTGTAGCCGGAATCGAGGAAGACATCGATGTGAGGGATCACGTTGAAGGCGATCTGCTTGGTGAATTTTTGCTTCTCGATCGGATCGGCGACGAACACCGCGCGTGTCTGACGGAAGAGTTCGTCCATTGCCGCTTTGCCGGCGCCGGATACCGATTGATAGGTAGCAACCACAACCCGCTTGATCGTGGCGGCGTCGTGCAGCGGCTTCAGCGCCACAACGAGCTGTGCGGTCGAACAGTTTGGATTGGCGATGATGCCCTTCTTGATCCCGCCCTCGAGGGCCGCCGCGTTGACCTCCGGCACCACCAAGGGAACCTCGCGGTCCATCCGCCATTGCGAGGAGTTGTCGATGACGATAGCGCCCTGGGCGGCGATTTTCGGCGACCATTCCTTGGAGACGGAGGACCCCGCGGACATCAGGCAGATGTCCGTTCCGACGAAGTCATAATAGTCGAGCGCCTTCACCTTGAGCGTCGCATCGCCGAACGAGACATCAATGCCGGTTGAGCGCGTGGAAGCGAGCGCTACTACCTCGCTCGCTGGAAATTGGCGTTCGGCGAGGACGCTCAGCATCTCCCGTCCGACATTGCCGGTGGCGCCGACGACAGCGACTTTGTAACTCATGAATCCGGCTCTCCGGGGACTCGGTTTCTACGCCGCAAGGATAAACCCTCGCGTCGGGGGCGAACCCTTATAGCAATGGGAGAAATCGCGAAAGACCCGGATTGGCGGGATTTTTGGGCTCTGCTATAGGAACTTGCATCAGGTTTTTGAAAAAGGCGGCGTACAAGGCTAACCGCGGCTTAAGCATCGCGCGGTTTCGAGCGGGACACTCCAGGGGGGCAATGTTAGTGTTTCTCGGCTGTCAGTGAGGCAGCGGTATCGTCCGATGTCGAACCTTGGGGGCAACGGAAATGCGTAGAAGTATAAAGACCGGCGCTGCGGCGCTGATGCTTACATGTATGGCTGGTAACGTATGGGCGGCTTCTGCCAACGCAGCAATGGGCTGCGCGCGACCCGCCGACATGAGCGCTCTTCAGACGGCTGCGATGCAGCAGAGGCTGATGGTGGCGGCGCTCACCTGCAACGCGGCTCCGGCCTACAATGAGTGGGTCAAGTCCTTCCAGAAAGAGCTGCAGGCTTCCGATCAGGCGCTGGAAAGCTATTTCAAGCGCATGAATGCCAAGTCCGGCACCTCTGACTATCACGCCTATAAGACGCGTCTCGCCAATTCCTCGTCGATGCAAAGCATCAACGACCACCAGAACTATTGCGAGAGCGCTCAGGCGTCGTTCAATCAAGCGCAAGGCGACAAGCCCACACTTACGGCTTTCGTTTCGACCACCAAGGTCGATGACGTCTTCCAGCCTTGCCAATTCCGTACCGCTGGGGACGCCGAGCCGCAAAAGGCTCCCGCTCCGCGCGCGAAGCCGGTCGCCAAGGCAATGCCTGCTCAGTCGAGCGCCCTGTCGGCGAAATAACGGCGCTATCAGACGAGAATTGGATTTAGGGCGGCCTTCGAGCCGCCCTAAGTTTTTGTGCCAGCGTCCAGGATCTCGCCAATCGCGCTCGGGCTCGCTCTGAACACGAAGGCATAGCGGCCTGGAAGGATATGAAGCGAGCAGTCCGGCCGCCCCTTGGCCCCCTCGAGCGCGGTAAGGAGCTCGTCGCGAGGGGCGACATGGAAGAGGCGCAGCCAGGCCCGAAGGCCGCGGCTCGCCGGGCCCCACAGCTTCTTCAAATCGCCGAAATCGACAACGTGGATGGAACCCCCTTGCCTCACGCTCGCGGCGGCCGCTGCAAGCGCGCCCCTCCAGTCAGGGATCATCGAGAGGCTGTAGGAGAAGATCGCGTGATCGAAGTTTCCCTTGAGCGCGAAGAGTTGCGGCGAAAGCATTTCGGCCAAGCCCTGCTTCAGCACGATGCGGGACTGAAGGCCGGCGCGGCCCACCGATTCACCGGCGGTGCGCAGCATTTCGGAGGACGCATCGATTCCGTACAGGGCAACGCCCGGGTAGGTCTTCGCAATCGCGATCAGATTGCGCGCGGTACCGCAGCCAATTTCGATTGCCCGCTCATGGGGCTGTGCCCTGAGCTCACGGATGAGCCGGTCACGGCCCAAAAGATAATATTTGCGGCTGAGATCGTAGATATGACGCTGATTGCGGTAGACGCGATCCATCAGCGCCGCGTGCGTCGAAGCAGGCTTTTCGTTCCCGCCCGCGATCAAGGCAACTTACGTCTGACGTAAATGTGGAAGCCGCCATAGATCGACGAGCGGTCGCTGGCATGAAGGTCCCGGCTTTCCTTCTCGAGGTATCTCCACGGGGTAAGCAGCGAAGCCGGCAGTTTCTTGGCCAGCGGCGACTCTATGCCGGCGGTGCGGAAGATGACGCGGGCATCGTCGCCATCCGCCGTTCGGTCGATTTCCACCCAGAGCGCGGTGAGCTGATCGGGCGTCATCCAATCCTGCGCGTCAAGGAGCACATAGCGGTACAGCGAGCGTGCGGGCTGAGCCGCCAGGAAGTCCGTCATCGATGCGTGATGGACTTCGACGCGATTCACGCGGCTCTTGATAGCCTCGTAATTTTCCTTGCGCAGATAGGGAGGCACCGCTTGACGGGCTTCAACGTCGTAACCGCGGCCAAAAGCCTGCCAGGCGAAATAATTTTCCGCGATCGGATAATCGCAGGCGAGGCGTTCTACGCGTTCGCGCAAAGTGGTGAGGGGATGACCGTCGGATGAGGACGCGACCAGCTCGTCATATTGCGCGGGCGGAATTCCCAAACCGTAGTAGCTGACCGGCATCTTCGACAGGAAACGCACGAAACGATTGTCGAACAGAGGGGCGATGGTTTTTTCGAAAACGGCGCGCTGTTCGTCGGGCGTTGTGGCGGCCAGCACATCCTGCAGGCGCTTGCCTTGCAGCTTTGCCATGGCATGCAGGATGCCGATGAAACGGCCGAGCAATCCGTAGCGATAGAGATTGCGTGCAAACATGTTGATCCGCCTGCCATGCAGCGGCAAGCGATGCTCCCAGTATCGGCGGGTTTCCGGATCGAGCCGCGAGCTAAGGAAATTGTCGAAGACGTGGCGGTTCGAAGTGTCCTTGGCGCTGCCGAAAAAGCGGAAGAAGGATTCATAGTCGGGGAGGTGTTCGAGCGCCTGGAGTTTGAGCTTGGTGAGCGCAATGTGGTTGGGGTTGAGATCGACCGCGATGATTTGCGCCGGGCCCGCCGCGAGATAGTTGAGGACATTGCAGCCGCCGGACGCGATCGTGATTATGCGATGATGCGGTTGGAGCGCCATCGCTTCGAGGTCGACGACGGGATCTTCCCAAATCTGGTTGTAGACGAACCCGCTGAACATGAGCGTAAAAAGACGCTCCAACGCACCGCGTTTGGTGGTCGCGGGCTTTTGGTGAGCCGCACGCTCGAGCAGGATATTTCCCATATTGCTCCGATCCTTGGCGGGGCCTGTTTTCCCGTCAGTCGAGGCCCGAGGCAAGGGGATTTTCGTTTGGTCGGATTCTCCGACGTCGCTTGCGGGGCCGCGCGCGGGGCTATATTCCCGGCCTATGAGCGGTCCTTCCACGCAAAATGACGCCATACCGGAAAAGAAAACCGACCCGCGGGAATCTTTAGCTGAGCTATTGTCGCTGCTGGATCTTGAGCGCGTCGAAACGGACATTTTCCGGGGCGTGTCGCCGAAGGATCGCTGGCAGCGCGTTTTCGGAGGTCAGGTTCTCGGTCAGGCTTTGGTCGCGGCCAGCCGAACCGTCGAGGGTCGTATTTGCCATTCACTGCACGGCTATTTCCTGCGTCCAGGCGATCCAAGAACGCCGATTGTCTACGAAGTCGATCGAAGCCGCGACGGCGCTTCGTTCACGGCGCGCCGCGTTGTGGCAATCCAAAACGGCAAACCGATCTTCACCATGTCCTCGTCGTTTCAGGTCGCGGAACAGGGGCTGGAATATCAGACGCCGATGCCCGCCGTGCCCGAGCCCGAAGCCCTGCAAAACGAGGGCGACTGGCGCAAAGATGTTTTGGGCGATGTGCCCGAACATATACGCCCGTGGTTCTTGCGCGCCCGTCCGATTGAATTCAGACCTGTCTCTCCGGCTAACCGTTTTGCGAAAGGCGTGCACCCCGCGCAACAGATTCTCTGGTTTCGTGCGGTCGACAAGCTTCCGGATTCAACTGCCCTGCAGCAATGTATTCTCGCCTATGCCTCCGACATGACACTGCTCGACACCTCGCTGTTGCCACACGGTTTGACCCTCTTCACCGGCGCTCTTCAGGTGGCGAGCCTGGATCATGCGATGTGGTTTCATCGCCCATTTCGTGCCGACGAGTGGCTGCTCTATGTGCAGGACAGCCCAAGCAGCTCCGCGGGACGCGGATTCAATCGCGGCTCAATCTATCGCCGGGACGGAGTTCTCGCCGCCTCAGTCGCGCAGGAAGGGCTCATCCGGCTCCGCCCATCCGCGTCTGGCGCGAAACCTCGAGCTTGATTTTAAGCCGCGTGCTTGGCCGAATTGTCTGCCGCCGCGCCTATGCGCTCAGCCACGGCATTTAACCGATCGATCGCTTCGATCAATGCGGCGGTGAGCGTCACCGCCTGATCGTTCGCCAACGCCTTTCTTTGCTCCGCAAATCTCTCGAGCGCATTGAGATCTTCGACGAGCCCATCGAGCACGGCGGCCGCCTCGTCGTGAGAAACATCGGCAGTGCGGTGTTGCGTCTCATAGCGGGCTTCGTTTGGCGCCGTCGCGGCAGAGAGTCGCTGCAGCGTCTCGATGAGCTCCGCGATCTTGTCTTCGGCCTGCACGGTAATTCGCCGCGCTCCGTCGCGGGTCAAGTCTGCGGCTTCGATCGCCGAATGGCTCGCCTTCGCCGCTTTCATGCTGGCTTCTTCGACGCGTTCGCAGGCACGGGTCGTTGCTGAGGCAAGCCTGGCGAGATCAGCTTCTAAGCGTCCGGCGTCCTTGCTCAACCGGTCCATCGCCTGAAGCAGGCCGTGCGGACTGTTGAGCTCATTGCTGAGCATGGCCTGACGCATGCGTTCGGCGGCGCGAGCGACAGCTCCAATCTCGTCCTTTCTTTCCAATCCTGACACAGGAAGGGCCTCGACCGCCGACGAAATCAGGCTGCGCCGCAACGCGTCCAGTGGAGCGGCCACGCGCTCGCGGATAAAGCGCGCGAGCATCAAAAGAATGCCCGCAAACGCCGCGAATGAAATGATTGCGATGCCCTCGATCACACTGAGCACATTCGACAGTTTTTCAGCCCGCTCTGCGGCCGAACCTGTTCCGCCGGAGATATCTCCGGGCATCGAATTGAAAAAGCCGAGCGCAAAAGCCGCTATGGCCGCGCACATTCCAAGCGCCAAGAACGCAAGAATGAAAATCCGCCGGCTGGCTAAACGGAGCGCCATTCGTTTTTCTTTCGTCATCGCGGACGCGGCTCCCCGCGCTGATTCGATCACCGACAGAATAGCGAAATCGTGCCCCGTTTTGGGACGTCGAGGTGACATCCAGGCGGTCCAACCCCGGGTATTAATGAATTCCTTACATTGGTGCCGTCATATTCGCGTGCAATCGATCAGCGAGCATAAGCCATGGCACTAGCGGCCGATTCCGTACGCGCACCCTCTGCCGGCTGGCTTCGCAATCCAAGCTTCGACCTGATGCTGATCTGCGGGTTGGCGGCCTTTGGGCTCGCAGCCGGCGGGCTCATTGCGCTGGTGCCGGCTGCGGTCGGCATCATCCTGCTCGCCGACTCCTGGCTGCTTGGGTATCCGCACGTCGCAGCCACCTTTGTGCGCCTGGTGCCTGATAAAGCCAGTGTTCAGGCCCACAAGTTTCTTGTCTTCGGGCTCCCGATCGTTGTCGTCTTGGCGACGACGGCCATCGCAATCGGTCTCGGTTTCGCGCTGGTCGCGACGATCTATTTTTACTGGCAGTGGTACCACACGCTTCGCCAGAGCTGGGGCGTTTCCCAGCTTTATCGGCGCCGCTCGGCCGTACCGGTAAACGAAAGCCCGCTTTCGGCTGAGGCGTTGTTCACGCTCGTGGCGCTTTGGGGCCTGTTGCATCGCCTGACCACGGCTCAGGACTACTTCATTTATCCCAGCCTGCCGCTTTCCGTGCCCCAGGTGCCCGTAATGCTCGCGAACGGCGTGGGCGTGCTTGCGGTTGTCGGGCTCATTTGGTGGGCGGTTGCGAGGCTGCGCGAGTGGATCGCCGGAACGCTGCCGCTCGCGCACACGCTCTTCTCGGTCAGCCACTATTTCATTTTCATCGTCGGCTATGTGGTCATGGACAATGTCGCCGGCGGCTGGCTCGTCACCAACATCTGGCACACCTCGCAGTATTTGATGCTGGTCTGGATGTTCAACGAGAACGCCGCCGCCAAAGCGCCTTCGCGCTGGTTCTTCCGTTTAACGCGCGGCAATCGGGCGGCACTCTATTTTGTCGTCTGCCTGCTCGCTGCGTTCCCCGTCTATTACGCCATTAACAGCGTATTCCTCTGGGGCACGACGGGGCTGCTGTTTGCGCTTGTCGCCAACCAGTCGCTTAATTTCCACCACTTCATCGTCGACGCGGTTATCTGGCGTCAAAAGCGCAAGCCGGCCGGCGCGCCGGCCTAAATCCAGCGCAGCTCTTAAGCGCGGGAGGTTTCCAATACCTCCGGCGCAAATAGCGATACCGGATTTTCGATCACCGGATCTTCAGGTGCGAGCGCGCGCCTGAGCACGACATAGAGAAACGCCAAGAGAACGAGCGGCGTCACCAGAATGTGGGAATCCCACGACAATACCCAGCCAAGGGGCGGTATCACCCAGACGATGGGAAGGATCGCGATTTCGCTCTTTTTTAAGCCGCTCTTCATTCCCGTTTGAATGAGCCAGATGAGCGGGATCATCAGGACGACAAGATCGTAATTGAACGCGTAGGGCGAAATGAGCGGAATGGCGGCCGCCAAAACCGCCGCGCGCGGGCCGAGCGGCCCCTTGCGGCGCCAGGCCACCAAAAGGGCCGACAGCGCAATTAGAACGACGCCCGCTTGGAAGGCATAAGAGGTCGCGATGCTCAATCCTGCGACGCGCGCAGCCGCAAACGGGCTCACCATTAATTGGAGAGAAATTTGTCCCTGTTCCAGCGCGACGCGCGCGTTATGCGACTGCTGAAGGAAAGCGATCCAGGGCTCAAAGCCGAACGACAACACGCTCATGCCAGCGAGGCACAGCGCGACCATGAGTGCCGCGGCGAGCGTTTGAAACTGGCGCCCGAACAAAAGCGCTGCGTAAACCGGAAGCGCAATGTGCGGCTTGTAGGAGAGGGCACCGAAGATGAGTCCTGCAATCACCGGCTTGCGCTCGAGTTGGAGCAGACCTGCGGCGACAAGGAGTGCGCTCAACACACCATTCTGTCCGATGGTGAGAGACTCAATCGTGCCTGGAAACAGCAGCGCAGCAACCACCGCTGCCCAGTGAGGCGCAAAGCGACGAATGATCATCAGGAATCCGACGAGCGGCGGGATGAGCCAGATCATGAGTGCCGCGAGATAAGGAACCGTGGCAAGCGGAGCCAGCATCATCTGCACAAAAGGCGGATAGAACCAGGGCGTGTAGATGATGGGCGCCCCAATGGTTTGCGTTTCGACCGCGTCGAGTGTCGCACGGTCGTAGGCGCTCGCGGGATGGCCTTGAAGAGCGAGTTCCGCAGCACCGTAGAAACCGACGAAGTCGCGCCCCATCGGAGCGCCGCCCGGGTTCACCAGCGCGGGCGGCTGCCACCAAAATTCATGCGCGAGATTTGCCGCAAGCCAAACGAAGCTTCCAAACGCGAGCGTGAAAAGAAGCGCAAAACGCCACAGTCCCATCGACGAAAGATGCCGCTCTAAACCGCGCGGCACATCTGTTTTGGGCGTGTTCTCGTTCGACGCGGTCATCGTTCCTGCCTACATAAAAAAAGGGGCGCGATCTATGCGCGCCCCTTGAAACGAGTCTGGGAGGAAAGCTCGCGCGGGTCACTGACCGGTGGCGGCGGCTTTCACGTTCTGGATTTCACGCTTGTCGATCTGACCGGACACGTCGTCATATGGCTTTGTCTCGTCGCCAGGTGTGGGCTTGGATTCGCAGCGCCCTGCAGGGCATGCCAGCGTGAATTTCTGCTGCCCACGCTGGAGCGTCACCATCGTGCCTTCTTGGCCGGACACCGTGATCTCTTGATTCAGGATCTGGCGCCCATTTTCGTCCAGCGCCACCAGGTTGGTGGTGCCGAAATTCTTGCCCAGCACGAACACATGCGTCGCATCGACGACGGTGATGTCTGCGATGATCGGATTGCCGATATAAACCGCCTTGAATGGCTTGCCTAAGGTGATCATGCGGACCTGATCCATCGGGACGCCCACGGCGAGTGCGGCGCCGGAGATTAAAATGGCCGAAAGTCCGGCGAGAGACGCAAGGCCTAGAGAAATCGTGCGACGACGGGTCATCCGCGTGCTCCTTATTATCCGGACCACAGGCTAATCCGGGCGCGTAAATGAAGGATAAAAAGGAACGCTAAATACGTCCTTTAATAGAGCCCGGGAACGAGCCGCGCGGTACGCAATTTGTAAGCCTCGTATTCCGGAAAGAGGTCCGCGAGCACCGCCTCTTCGTTTTTCATGCGCATGAGCTGAAAGCTCAGCTGCAGCGCCACAATCAGGGCTGCGAGGGGGGACAGATATTGCAGGGCGAGCCCGATCATCGACATCGCCTCGCCGAGATAGAGCGGATGGCGGATGCTGGCATAAGGTCCGTCGGTAACGAGGTTTCGCGCTTCCGCCATCAGGCTGAAGGAGCGGCCCAAATGGGCAAGCACGTAAATCGCAAAACCAACACCGCCCGTCATCAGAATAAGCGAGGCGAGCGAAAGCGTGGCTCCTATGGGGTGCTGCGGAAGCCACACTACCGCGACTCCGAGATAGGTGCCCGCCACCGCGGCAAACCGCGGCAATATGCCTTTCGCCTTTGCTATTGGCGGTTTTCTGATCAGCAGGAACGTCAGCGCCAATAGGATAAGAATGATCGCGCCGGTTTGAGCCAGCACCGAAATCGCAAACACGAAATCGATCGAATTAGGATCCGCTTGTGCCAGTCGGTCCATAAGCGATGGCACAAGGTGAAAGGCCGAGCTGCCGTACAAGGCGATCAACGGCAGCGCGATGACGACATCGTAGAATTTTGTCCGCTGAAGATCGCGCCAGGTACAGACTATGCGATCGCGTTCCTTCTCACCGAACATCGTCACGCTCCGAGTTATCGAAAGTGCAATGTCGCCTATCGCCGTAAAAGAACAATAAAGTGCTCCGGCGCGGTTCGCATTCTATGCGAGCGCTTTACCGCGCATTAACGCAGGCCAGGGAAAAGGCGAGCATTGTTTTTCGGTCTTGTCATTATGCGGGCGTGCAAGCTCAAACATCACCGGGGCCCGAGCTATGAGCAATCTGTATGGACAGTTTCTCTACAATGAGAGTGGCGCGACCGCGATCGAATACGGCTTGATCGCAGCCGGCATCGCCGTTTTCATCATCGGAGCGATCAATTCTCTCAGCGTCGCCGTCAGCGCAAAGCTGTTCGACGTCGTTTCGGCTGCGCTCGCGCCGTAGAAGATCTTCACAGGCGCCAGTTCGAAAATCCCCGCGACCCTGTCGCGGGGATTTTCGCTTTTAGGCGGTGCGCAGTGTTTCTGGCGAGCAGGCGAGTGAATCACCGAAGTGGTATCGAATCGGGACAGCTCGAAAAGTCCGACTCCTGCTTCCCTGTTTACCTCCTGTTAAAACCTCTCACTTAGGTTCACGCAGTTCACGAATAGATGCCAACAAGGCTAGGCGTGGACAACCAGGGTGAAACTTCAAGCGGGAGCTTCCCAATGACGAAATTTATTTCGCGGTTTTTGAGCAACGAGTCCGGAGCGACGGCCATTGAGTATGGTCTTATCGCGGCCGGCATCGCGGTCGTGATCATCGCTGCGGTGAACGCCGTCGGTACGGCGCTGAACACGAAGTTGAGCGCGGCTGCGACCGCCATCAACCCGTAAGACGCATTTCCGGCTCGGCTCGCGCGCTGGCGCGGTCGAGGCGAATGCTTCGAAAAGCAACGGCCGCCGCAAGGCGGCCGTTGTTTTTTTGCGATGTAAGCTTAAATCAGCGACGCCTGTCATCTTTTGGCGTACCTTTTTTACTTCCCGTTAAAACCTGTCCCCTAAGGTGGAGACCTCACGGAAAAGCCGAAAATCGGCGACGCGGGAATTTGGGTGCAACTTCAAGCGGGAGCTATAGCTATGCGCAATCTCATCAACCGTTTTCTCCGCGATCAATCCGGCGCGACGGCCATTGAATATGGTCTGATCGCGGCTGGCATCGCGGTCGTGATTATTGCCGCGGTGAACGCGGTCGGCACGGCGTTGGACACGAAGTTCAGCGCGGCCGCGACGGCGATCAACCCGTAAGGGATCGCGTGAAAAAGCTTCCGGCACCGAAGAGCGAACGAGCGCGCTCTTCGAGCCGGAAGACGGATTGCGACGGTCGCCCCATGGGCGGCCGTCGTTTTCATAAGGACGACGCCGAAAGCAACAGACGATGACAGTGTCGATTCTTCTCGTTGCAATACTGCCTGCGCTTCTCGCGGCAGGGGCGATTTTCGATCTCACCAGCTACACCATTCCCAACATCGTGCCGGCATCGATGATCGTGCTGTTTGCGGCGTTCATGATCGCCGTCGCAGCAAGCGGTCATGCAATGAGCTGGAACGACGCCGGTCTGCACATGCTTGCCGGCGGCGTCTGCTTGATCGTGGGCATGGCAATGTTTGCCTTGGGTTGGGTCGGCGGCGGCGACGCCAAGCTCTTTGCCGTGGCTGCGCTCTGGCTCGGTTGGCACGCCTTATATGATTATGCCGTGATGGCCGCGCTCTTGGGCGGCGCGCTCACGATTGCGTTGCTCCTTATTCGCCGCGTACCGCTGCCCTCGTTGCTTGCTAAGCAGCCCTGGCTCGCGCGCTTGGCGGACAGCAAAGGCGACGTACCGTACGGCGTCGCGCTGGCGATGGCCGCCCTCCTAGTGTTGCCGGACACCGAGGTCTTTCGACTCGCAGCCATTAGCTAAAAACGCGCACATTTTTATCGTGCCGAAATAGCGCATCTTCCCGGTCTTATTAATCAAATTCTAAGTCGTGTCGTGCTCAAATTTGGGACGCGAAGGAGCAATCCCATGAATGTCACTCGTATCGCAATTCTCGGTGTTGCCGCGATGGCCGCAGGCGCGGCAGCGTTGATGGTGCGCGGCATGCTTGGTGGCGGCACGGCCACCGTTGAAGCATCGGCGCCTCCACCGGCCATCACCACCGACGTTCTTGTTGCCGCGAAGACAGTCGCGCCGGGCCGCGTGCTCGATGCGAACTCGGTGCAATGGGTGGCGTGGCCGAAGAGCTCGGTGTCCGCCACCTTCATCACCAGAGATGCACAGCCCGACATGACGAAAGCAGTCGCAGGTCTCGTCGTGCGTTCTCCGCTTGTCGTCGGTCAGCCGATCACGGAATCCAACACCGTGCACACCGATGCGAAGGGCTTCATGGCAGCGACCGTCATGCCGGGCATGCGCGCGGTCGCAATGCCGATTAGCGCTGACACCGGCGCCGGCGGCTTCTTGCTTCCCAACGATCGCGTCGACGTCATTCTGACGCACGACGTCTCCGGCGGACAAGGTCCGAAGAATTTTCAGGCCGACACGATTTTGCGCGACGTGCGTTTGCTCGCTATCGACCAAACTGCTCAGCAGACGGACGATGCACAGTCGCAGGTCGGCAAGACTGCAACGATCGAAATCTCACCAGGACAGGCCGAGCTTGTCGAACAAGCGCGCGCGACCGGCACCTTGTCGTTGACGCTGCGCTCGCTCGGCGACAGCACCGATCAAACGCTGGCGTCCGAGCCGTCTTGGCGCCGCACCAATGCGGGCAGCATCGCCGTCATCCGTTACGGCGTCGTACGCAGCGCGAATGCAATTGCCGCAGGCAATCAGGCCGGAGGTGATCAGAAATGATGTCAAGTAGGGGAAGAATGGGGCTGGCGCGCGTCGCGGCGGTGGGACTCCTCACCGTCGCGATGGCTGCTGCGAGTTCTCGCGTGGTCGCGCAGGACGCCAATCCGGCCGTTCAGAACGAATCGAGCATCATCAAGATCTCGGCGGCGCCCGGCGCTCCACCGCAGCATCTCTCGCTGCCTTTGAACAAGGCAATAATCATCGAGCTCGATCGGGACGCGCGCGACGTCTTCGTCGCCAACCCGGCGATCGTCGATGTCGTAGTGCGAACGCCGCGACGCATTTTCCTCATGGCGCTTAAGGTCGGACAGACGAATGCGTTTCTGCTCGACTCTCAAGGTCAGCAGATCGCAACGCTCGATGTTAATGTCGGCGGCGACCTCGTGGATCTGAACAATCAGATCGCGCGTCAGCTTCCGGGCGCCCGCATCAAGGCGGATGCGCTTAATGACAATATCGTGCTCGGCGGCACCGTCAGCTCCGCGCAGCAGGCAAGCCAGGCGCAAAGCATGGCCGCGCGCTTCGCGGGCCAAGCGGACAAAGTCGTCAACGGGTTGCAGATCGACGGCACCACGCAGGTCGTGATCAAGGTGCAGGTTTCCGAAATGAGCCGCACGATCGCCAAGCAATTCGGCGTGAACCTGACCGCAGCGGTCGGGAAGAATAGCAGTGGCGTGCCGTTTTTTGCTTCGACCGACAACCAATTCAGTCTCGTGGGCAAGGCTCTCGCCAATCTCTCTGGCGCTCGTGTCGGTGCCGTGGGTGTCGAGTGTCTTGTTACCGGTCTTATCCAAAACTGCAATCCCGCTCCGACTAACGCGCAAGGCGTCCTGAGGGCTCTTGAAGAGATCGGGCTTGTGCACACGCTGGCCGCGCCGAATTTAACCGCCGTCTCTGGCGAATCCGCGAAGTTTCTTGTCGGCGGCGAGTTCCCGGTTCCGGTGTCGCGTGATCGCGACGGCAACATCGTCGTGCAGTTCAAGCCTTTCGGCGTCGGCCTCGCCTTCACTCCCGTCGTGCTCGACAAGGGACACATCTCGCTTCAGGTCTCGACCGAAGTCAGCGAGCTCACCAATGTGGGAGCCTTCACGGTTAAGGGCGCCGCCGGTACGGACAGTCTGACCATACCGGGGCTTGCGGTGCGTCGCGCTGAAACCACGGTCGAGTTGCCTTCGGGCGGCTCGCTCATGATCGGCGGCCTCTTGCAGCAGCAGACCAAGCAGAATCTGGACGCGTTTCCGGGGCTGAAAGACTTGCCCGTTCTGGGTGCGCTCTTCCGCAGCCGCGACTTCAATAACTCAGAGACCGAGCTCGTGGTTACTGTGACGGCTTATCTCGTCAACCCTGTTTCTGAAGCGCAGCTGACGAAGCCTGACCAGGGTTACGTGGTTCCGACCGATCTGGAAACCATCCTGCGTGGCCGACTGAACACGGTCTATGGCAGGGGCGCGGAGCAAAGAGCCGGTGCTCCCAAAAATGCCATTGGCTACATCGTTCAATAGTGGAGATGCCGCGATGAAACGCTCTTCCAAAATTATTCGGGCCTGTGTAGCCACCGCCGCAATTACAGTCGCGGCCGCCTGCGCCGTCGGACCGAACGGGCCGCAAGAGGCTTTCGACATCAACCAACGGTTCCCGATCACGGTGCAGCCGCGGATGATGACTCTGCGTCTTCCCTATAACGGTCAGGCGGCGCTCGATCAAAACATGACCGGCCAGCTTGCCCGTTTCGCTGAGGACTATCGCGAGCACGGCAGCGGCACGATCGCTGTGACAGCGTCGACCCGCTATCCCGGGGCGCCGAATCTGGTGGCCGACCGCTTGATCGAACTTGGCGTCGGACGCAACCAGATCATGGTCGGCAATTCGAATGCGCCCGACTTAAACGACGACATCAAGGTGACCTACATCAAGTATGTCGCCGATACGGCGCCCTGCGGCGATTGGTCGGACGATCTGGCCTATACCGCAAGAAATTCCGCATCGCGGAATTTCGGCTGCACCACGCAGCACAATATCGCGGCTATGGTCGCCGATCCGCGCGATCTCTTGACGCCGGAAACCGGTGGCCAGGCCGACGCGCAACGGCGCCTGACGGTTCTCGACAAATATCGCAAGGGCGAGCCCACGGCGACCGTGAAGACGGACGATCAAAAGGCTCTTATTTCGAATGTCGCCGGCGGCGGCAAGTAACGAGGACGACGACGATGGCAAAATCGCCGACAAACGAAACGGAACCTTCGCACGAGGGAAACTTCGGCGCGGCACCGCATGAGCGCCCCGTTCCGCGCATCTCGATTGACGCGTTCTGCGAGTTTCCGGACACCATTGCGGCGCTCGAGCGCGCTGCTGCCGATCGCAGGTTGTCAAAAGCCCACCTTGGCGTTCAGCCGGGTGGCATCCAGGGCGCCGTGAAATACTACGACGAGCACCCGACGCCGAATCTCATGCTCGTCGAGACGAGCGGCCAGGGACAGAGCGTCGTGGCGGAGCTTGAGCATCTCGCCAATGTCTGCGACGAGACCACCAAGGTCATCGTCATCGGCCGCGTCAACGACGTGCACCTCTACCGCGAGCTGACCCGCCGCGGAGTCTCCGAATATCTGGTGGCGCCGCTAAATCCGCTCCACCTCATCGAGACCATTTCGAACCTTTACGTCAGTCCGAAAGCACCGCCGATCGGACGTGTCGTAGTGTTTGCGGGTGCGCGCGGCGGCGCAGGCGCGTCGACGATGGCGCACAATGTCGGCTGGTATGTTGCCGAGACCCTCAAGATCGACACCGCGATCATCGATTTCGATCTCGCTTTCGGTACCGTGGGCTTGAACTTCAATCAGGATC
>Ga0126379_10000937_pt1 | contig 17095 bp, 20 predicted proteins | sample PanSoiMetPlot_24_FD_92640 | JGI IMG/M metagenome (GOLD analysis project Ga0126379, IMG submission 92640) | Tropical forest soil microbial communities from Panama - MetaG Plot_24 | ecosystem: Environmental > Terrestrial > Soil > Tropical forest > Bulk soil | place: Panama | collected 2016-02-17 | reverse complement strand
TGTAGCCCAGCGTTTTGAGGAAGTTCTCGTTGGCGTTGAGCACTTTGCCGTCGAGCGAGAACTCGATCACCGCTTGGGCCTTGCTGATCGCGGCGAGCTGACCCTCGAAGTCCGCAGTCTTGAGTTTTTGTTGGGTGATGTCGGTCGCATATTTTACGACCTTGAACGGCTTACCGTTCATGTCCATGATCGGGTTGTAGCTCGCTTGTATCCAGATTTCCCTCCCACCCTTGCCAATGCGCTTGTACTGACCGACATCGTGCTCACCGCGGCCGAGCCGGTCCCAGAACATGCGGTATTCGGGGGTCTGGCGATATATCGGATCGACAAACAAGCTGTGATGCTGGCCGCGGATTTCGTCAAGCGTGTAGCCCAGCGTGTTTAGGAAGTTCTCGTTAGCGTTGAGCACTTTGCCGTCGAGCGAGAACTCGATCACCGCTTGGGCCTTGCCAATCGCAGCGAGCTGACCCTCGAAGTCCGCAGTCCTGAATTTTTGTTGGGTGATGTCGGTCGCCAGTTTGACAACCTTGCATAGTTTGCCACCTACGTCCGGGATCGGGTTGTAGCTCGCTTGAATCCAAATTTGCTTGCCACCCTTCGCGATGCGCTTGTACTGGCCCGCGTCGTATTCGCCCCGCCTGAGCTTGTCCCAGAACATACGGTATTCAGCGCTGTTGCGGTAGGCCGGGTCGACGAACATCCCATGATGCTGGCCGCGGATTTCATCCAGAGTGTAATCGAACGTCGCTAGAAAATTTTCGTTCGCCGTCAGGATCTTGCCATCGAGTGTGAACTCGATCATCGCCTGCGACTTGTTGAAGGCTGTGATTTGACTTCTTATTTCGTACAATTCGTTTTGCCGCGCTTTTTTGGCGTGCACGCCCGTTCTGCTTTCAAACCAGGACATCGGTTGCTCCTTGAGGTTTTTCGTGTGTTCGGAACCTTTCCCGGTGCCCAATCTCTCGCCGGGAACATCGTGATTCTTTAGTAGTGCTGCACCTTGAGATGAGATCGTGCGTGGATCGTCTTTGCTGATGCCCGCATCTACTGCGTTTATTGATTAAGCGGCTGCCTTGTCATCGTTAGCGGTTGACAGGAGGTTCGGCAGATCGATCAGCGCGATCATGCCGCTCTCAATCGTCACCAAGCCGGAAAGGAAGTCAGTACGTGAGCCATTGGCAATATTCGGCACTTGCTGCACGTTTGCGCTTTCGAATGTCACGATGTCCAGCACCCGATCGGCCAGGAGGCCGACTTGCCGCGCGGCGATCTGGACGATGATGACGATGTGCAGAGGCGTCGCCTCGGTTCTGCCCTGGCCGAACCGGCAGCGTAAATCGATGATCGGCACGATAGCGCCGCGTAAGTTGAGCACGCCGCGCACATATTCAGGCTGTTTCGGAAGGTGGGTGATTTCCGACCAGCCCTTGATCTCACGCACGGCCATTATGTCGACACCGTACTGGTCGTCGCCGATGGCAAAGCTGATGAATTGGGTTGGTGGTGCTGCACTTTGTCCGGCCTCATTGAGGGCGGCGTCGAGAACTTCCGAATTGCCCGGATTTGCCGTGACGGCAACGTTCACTGACGAAGCGGCTTCGCTACTCATGCCCGGCTGACCTTTCCTTACGTCCCGGCTGCGCGGTGTTTCCAATGGCCTAGTTGGGAGAAATGCTGGAGTGAGCGTTAGTTGAAACGGGTTAATAAACATTTCGAATGGACAACCCGATATCCGAGATATGCGTAAAGAAATTATGTTGATATTATATGCTATCTTTGAATAACAGGGCGCTTACGATAGTTTCTTGAGACAGCAGCCGGTCAATTGGCTTCCGAAATTGATGCTGGAGTGACCCTGTCGGAATTGCATGGTTCGGATGCCGAGTCGGGCGGCGTCGACCAACCGGACTCGCAGAGGCTCCTTCTTCGGGCCTCCATAAATCTGCCTTTTCCTCGGCTTCGCGATTTGTCCTTCGGTCTAACCGGTCGGCCAGAGGTTGACATCACGGCGGTGGACGACCGCGATGCGTCGTGTCCCGCGACAATCAAGGTGAGACCTCGTATGGCCTCCTCCTGGATTGCTTCAGGTCGGCAGGTCGTTGTGCTTCGCATGGTAATGCCGGGGGCCGCCACGGCACGTTGTGGGCACCATATAGTTCGAACTTCGGAAATGATGTACTAACGAGGCGGGCGCCTCAGACCGCCGGGGCATTCAACCACAATCATTTGGGGTCATTCCTGGGCTCGGCCGAAGGTCGAGAACCCGGGATCCATAAACAAGCGGTTCGCCTCCGCTTAGCTGCGCCGGGAAATGACGGACTTGAGGCTACATTTATCAACGAGCACCGTGAAAACTTGACGCATTCGCTCCAAGTTTCCTGACTTCAAGCGAAGCTAACCGGTCGCTCCGATCGCGGTTCGTTCATAATCAAACGATTTTGCAGCTAGCCGCTCGCGAACCCACCGCCATAGATCCCGTATCTCTTCCGCGGCTTTTCCATTGGGCGCGAACTCGGTAACCCCCAGTCCGGCTCCCATCGCGTCTTGATGGTCGTTGCGCTGGACGATGTAGGGAAGTGCAAGCACTCCAAGCGAATTGAGCGCCGACGCGGCCTCGCTGAGCCGGTAGCTGCGCGCTGGTGTTTGATTGAGAACAAACGCAAACGGCCTCTCGCGTTTGCGAATCACCGCCAGCGTTGGCAGCGCAGCCTCGATGTCCGCCACACTCGGGCGTGCCGGGATGAGACACAGATCGGCAACGGACATGGCGTCGCTGCTCAAATCGTTGTTCGTGGCCGCGGTATCGATAATTGCCAGCGTGAAACGCTCTTGCTCGAGGCCGGCCAGTGATTCCCTGATTTCAATGCCGTTGCCGACACGATCGATGCGAGGCGCGAGATTAGTGCGGCGCCGGCCCCATTTCGAAACCGTCCCTTGCGGATCGGCTTCGATCATGACAACGCGCTGCCCATCCTCGATCGCGGCAACCGCGAGCCCCATGGCAATTGTGCTTTTACCGCTACCGCCTTTTTGAGTAGCCAAGACAACAGTATGCATTTTGCCGCGCCTTTAAAGGCAATCCGCGGAGCATGAAAAGCTTCCGACAATACATGCTGGTGCATACCGTTCGCCTTTGATTCGAGTCAAGCCGACGCCAGTCGTTTTATCCTGGTTAATTTAGCTGTCCCAAAAGCCACAAGGGCCTCGATCGAGTATGGTTCCGGTCGTCTTCGCATTGCGGGCGATCCCGTAGCGGGTGGGGGTCCCCCGCCTGACCTGACCGCGCGACAACCTCCGAGGACGGAGCGAGTGTAATCCCGCGCCTGGGCCGGGAGGACAGTTATTACGAGGGGTATTGCTGGCGGCAGATGCCGCTGCGGTGTTCGGGCCTTAGCGTCCACCGCTCCCGATGACGCGTCGACTTGTACGCGAACGCGGGCGCCGGGCCGCGCGCAACGGCGCAGGCCGACAACCCTTCGCGCCGCCACGTTCGACCCACGAGTTCTTAGCTCGACTTCGCCCATGCTAGGCTGCACCGCCGGCACAGACAAAAGTTCGCTGCAATCAACAGGGCCTTCGGGCTGGAAAACGCCGCAATGCCTCACAGCCGAAGTCGCGCTTCTGAAATCATTCGCCTGAGGATCAGATCCCAGTGATTCTCAATGGGCCCTGCGGCGCTGGCAACCAGTTAAGCACTACGGAGAAACAAAACGCCCTCAAACGTGTAGATCCAGAAACGGCCGGAGCTCAGTTGGGAGGTCTTTCCTGACGGCAAGCGCCGCGGCGAGATTCTGGTCGCTTCGGCTTCGATTGATCAGCTTGACGAATCCGACATCGGATAGAGACGCGCCCTCGTTCCTGGCAACGTTTAGTATAACATTGGCGTCGCCGCGATCAATCAAGGCATTCGCCACGGCCTCGCTGATGCGCGTACGGCGGGCAATCGCAGAAAGATGGTGTTGACTTTTCGTGTTGGCGATCTCAACGAGAGTCTCATCCGGAAGCCGATCGGACCTTTCGAGAATCGGACCGGCAACCGCAATATCATTGTCGCGCGACAGGCGAGCGATGACGCCTGCAGGCGCGTTGCCGACAGTCGCCAACTTGCCACTCAATTCGATCACTGCCGGACGTTCGATCTTCTCGATCAAGTGACTGATGACGTCGTCGAAAATGGCGATATGCTGCTGAGAATAAGTCGCCGCCCCGTTGAGGAAAAGATCGGTAACGCCCCTCAGGATTGCTAAATGCTTCGAGTCCGGTGTTTTCGCCAGCGCCTGTTGCAATTCCTGGATCAACGGCCGCATTGGACATGGCCCGACCGAAGATACAATTCGGCCCTGGATTACGACGGGATGAAGATCTCCCGACATGTCTAACCGCAAATTTGAAAAAGAAACTTAATGGGGATCATCCGGCCCAACTTGTCCGCCCCGGGAGAGCGGCGTCCCTTACGTAACTCCACTCTATTTGTCCCTGGCGGAAACTCAAAGATCCTATGTAGGCGCGACGGGTGGGAGATGAATTACCTTCCGGAATCGCACCCCCTCCGCTTCCGGCGTAGGAGGTAACGATGGATGTCCGGTCAGTAGACGACGCAAGCTCGCCACGCAGTGGCCTTAGTTGGCGTATGCTGGCGCAGTATCAGCACCCGCCGACCACCAGGCTGGCAGTCGCCCAATCTAAGCGGACGTCGCCGGGCACCGCCTCCCGCTGGCCAAGCGGTACCCGGAATCGGTCGGCAGTACGCGTGAAGCCGCCGGCACCACCGCGTCGAGCGGCGTGTGATAGGTGAAAAATCACTTGGGCACCTTTTGCCGGCAAACGCCGGCTCGTCGTCTGAAAAGTGAAGGCCGCCCGTAGGCGACCTCACGTCTTGTAGGCAGAGCAGCGCGGCGAAAATCAATTCAACAAAACCCTCGAGTCCGGCTGGAACAAGGGATTGACCGACACTCAGCCAGACTTGGGGACGATATGATTTGCGGGAACACCCGCTAAATGGCAGCGACGCCGTTCAGGTCAATAAGCTACTGTTGAACAAACTCGCGATGCTTTTCGATATTTAGCTTTGGCTAAGGCCCTCAAAACGCCTCTACGAGCGCCCTTCTAGAAGAAATTTGTTGATATCGAGCAAACTCAATGAGTCGACGCGGTACGAAAAAATGGCGCACTTCCACTCAATGTCCAGCAAGCTCATCGTCAATGCTTAGGCTACTGTTGCCGCTTCTTTGAGCGCCTGCTTGGTCTCTATAGAGGCCTTCAACGTCGATTTGCTGTTTGCCAGCACGGCCGCATGAATAGAAGCCTGTGCGGCACTTGGGTCAGCGATTGCGACTTCAAGCATCCGGTCGGCCATCAGTTGAATGATTAAAGTTTGGACTTGCGGGCACTTCAACAGCCAAGAGCCGGACTTTGGGGCGTTGCGCTGGTCCATGTTTTGTCCGATGGTTAGGTAGCTGTCGGTTGCGCACTTGCCGAACGCGTAAGCTTCAGCAAACGCCACTTCAATTCGTGAAAGTTTTCAATTTTCTCGCCATGTGCACTTCCTTCGTTTGCCGAACGCCCTTAGTCGTCTGGTATCTGTTAAGCGCCAAAATGGCGCATGACACCGAAGGTCTAACAACCTTGGCGTCGTCTATGTCTCGGTGGCTGCGTGCAAATCGCACAGATGCGAGCTGACTCGGATGACGCAAAGTGCAGGTCATGCCGAGCCGTTCCCGGAACCGCGTTGTCGAGTCGCAATCGATGGCAACCGGCAGCTTGCTGACCGGCGAGCTGCCGCGAACGCCGAAGCTTCGAACCCTGAGGCCGTCGCCAGATATGCCCAGCAGTCCGTCAGTCGAGCTATGCAGGCGGCTGTTATCTCGAGCATGGCGCCGTGATGCGCTTGGTTGTTTACTTCCGTCAGCTTTGAAAGGCTCGCCCCGGCTCAAACTTGACCGCTAAGCACGGTGCGAGCGACGCGGTCACGCCGTTGGCGGGCCGCGCCATCACCGGGTCAGCGTCAGACTCGGTGAATCAGGCGCGGGTAGGATGGCAACCACTCGATTTCCCTGCCAGACCTCGATGACCTTCAGGCCGAAGCTTAGCGCCTTTGCCTCCGCAATCGCTTGCTCGTCATCGGCGCACTCAATGACCGTGGCCGGAGAGGTAATGTGGCCAGCTTCGTCGGTCGAGTATACGCGATATGGGGGCTCAACGCCCCTAGCCCGCGCTTATCGCGACTCAGCCATTCTGTTTTCAACGGTGCCGCCAATTTCGTAAAACTACGTATAATGCCGCTCACCTGCTTAGGCAGCTACATGCGAGGGACACCGTGATTAGCGCGCACCAGTGCCGAACATGCGCCTCCGATTGCGCCGCACGCGCTCAAGGATGCGGCGTGTCGGTCAAGCGCGTTGCGATTCTTTTAGCGATGTCGGAATGTTGGACAAAACTCGGGGATCTCGCGGAGGAATACGAGGCCGCGAAGCGTGAGGAAGGCGACGCGAGCCTCCATTGAAGCGCGGGTTGGGGCGCTAGTCAGGTCTTGCGGCACCCGTAGTCCCACGACTTTCCATCTCGTCAAGAATGCCGCAAGGTAACCGAGGCAAGCGACTCCGCTTGCCAACCCCGACGCACGGCCACATCCCCCATCTCACCGGCGAGCGTCGGGTACGGCGGTGGCGGCTTGCGTTGCGACAATAAGCGCGGCTCCGTGGCCCGTTAGTCGCGCATGTTGCCGGCGGACGCCTTGAGCTGCACTCGCCTCGGGTCGGCAGTCTATCCCGATGCGACCGACCCCAACCCGACGCGCTGGATGGTGAGGCACATAGCCGGCGCGTCGGGTGCCGCAGTCAGACGCAGCCCGACCTTCTGGCATAGCGCTCCAACCCGCGCGGCAACATCGCGGCGACGACGCCGGGCGAAAACCAATTAACGCGATTAGCATCGGGCCGAGACTGAATTCGCTCGCCTCTGCTTTCTGGCCAACCCGCGCAACTAGCCCCCAGCGCTTTTACAGTAATTGCGGGCCCGCGTTGCAGGCGAGGTCGGTGAACCGGGGTACGGGCAATGCGGTCAGCTGTGCTCGGCCAGTCCTTGCAAACAGGCGTCGAGCCGAAAGCAAGCCCGGATCGCGTTCACGAGCGCGTCGGATGCGCGGCCGTCGAGCGCGATATCCGGGTAGCCGTGCTGCCGCAGATAAACCTCGAGGCGCAGCACCGAGGGCGTGCCGCCGGGCTCAGCGGCCTTGGTCATGTATGTTGCTGCCGCATCAAACTGCTTCGTCCTGACGAAGATCAGCGCGCGGCGCATCAGGTATCGTCCGAGCAGGTCGCCCGCGATGGCGTATAGTGGTTTGCCGCCGGGAGCGCCGAGGACCGCCGTGTAATCGTCAAGCGCCTTTGCATCATCGCCCGCGAGATCATAAGCCTGCGCTCGTGCGGTCAAGAGGTCGAGACGTCTGGGTTCTCGTTCAAGCGCCATAGTCAGATCGTCGACCGCAGTCCTGTACTGGCCCAACGTCATGCGCACCTGGGCACGCAAAAGACGGCTGTTGATATCGGCTTCGTCCAGTGTCAATACAACATCGATATCATCGACCGCCGCGCTGATGTCTCCCGTGGACAGCAGGATTTGGGCCCGCTGCTTGCGGGCGTAGAGCTGACCCGGATCTTCGCGCAGCACGGCGTTAAATTCCGTCAGTGCGGCATCCGTGTCACCCAGGAAGGCGCGCAGCCCCGCATGGGTCGCGCGGATGCGAGCGTCTGCCGGGGCGAGTTGCAAGGCGGCAGCGAGATCCCGCCCCGCACGATCGTATTGCCACATTCCGAAGGCAATGCGTGCGCTCAAGTGCAGTATGTCCGGCGACCGGTCGAGCTTCAGCGCTTCATCCATCTCCGAAGCCGCATCCCGAAACCGCTGGAGGTCAGCGAAGAACAGGAGGCAAGTTCGGCGGCAGGAGCATTGTCCGGCAGGGGCGGAATCTCGCATTTGGGACCCGTGTGCGAGTGTTCGGCGATCAGGCACGCGGTCATTCGGTGTTGCACCGGGCCGGCGTCGTCGCTGATCGGCATCGCTAGAGCCAATCGTATCGCCCCGCCGATCGCAGCAAGCGCTATCACCATACACCGGATGATCATCTCGGGTCGCATCACGGCTTCACCCGCAGCCAAGATCGAGCATGCAGGCACGAACGGCGTCCTTGACAGCTGTAGTGACTTTCATCGCCCGAGGCTCCAGCAGATAGCCGCGCCGATAGAGAGTGTCGGAAATGTGAAAGAGAAATGCCGGTTCAACCTCAACGCCCGTGGTGGCGGCCACAATCGCCTCCTCGGTACGCCCCAGATAACGAAGCGCGGTCGCCTGCATCCAGTGGAGCGTGCCGCTTTCGGGAGATCCGCAAGGACCGTCAATCTGGCAACTTGGCAACGCGCTCGTCTTGAAACTTGAATCGGAATTGCTCCTCCCGAGGAGCGCTCACCCTATACTTACTACCTGACGCGGCGGCCTTTGCAAATTTAAGCGGGTTCGCAAGTAGCTCCAAATATTGCGCCGCGCTATGGTGGCGTTGGCCGAGAGTTGGATTCCGACAGTTTGTCAGGCTCAGCGCGATCAGGGGCTTCTGCAGAGAGCCAATGACGTCCTTGGCGTGAAACAAGCCGAAGGCGTTGACCTGCAAATCGACGCAGGAAGGTCGCGAATCCTTCAAGTCGGTGTCGCTGAACAGCTTCATCAATTTGGGGAATGCTAACAAGTCTGATGGAGTCGGCGGCAGCTATGAGTAACGTGTCGTCCTCGGAGTGCTGTTCGGGTAAACTGTCGAACCGCTGCGCTGCAATTGGGTGGGCGGGTTTATCAGGGGGGTGGCCCATAGCTAAATTGTCAAGAGTGTCCGCCGCACTGCAGAGGGTGTCGATCGCTTCTCGTATTTTCTGAGTCGATTTTGATGATACTGACATAGAAACTCCATGCTCTGGGCTAGCGAGATAAACTGTCATTTAATGTCAGGTACTAGCGCACTGGGCTTCGCTACGGCGGAACCGCGAAGCGTTTGTGACCATCAACGCAGAAACAGCGCCAAAGACGCGAAGCCACGGAAGAGCGGCGACCGCTTCATCTTGTGTAGCGAACAGGCCAAAAAGAACTTACCACGGGTAGGTCGGCCTCCTGGACGTCGGGATGGTCGGCGATCGGCACAATAAACATGCAGCGCCCTTCGCTGAACAAGAGGTAGGCACAAAGCCACGGTGGCCTATCATGTGAGTCCGACGGGTCGAAATTCACGAGGCCGACAACAAGGACTATCGGGGAATGTCAAATGCGCCGAAGCGACGCCCCAAACGCGTCGTCTGGAGCCGACACATTACACGGCGGGAAACGGCCGCAGCCGTCATCACCTCCAGAACGAATTGTACCTAGCTTTTCTTATAATCGCTAGGGTTGAAACCGCTTGGCTGAGTTGCGGCGACCGCGGCGCTCGTTGTGTCCGGTGCAAGACATGTCGCGTGCCTGCCCGGAGTGTATGCACGGCCCGGCAGGCAGGACGGCCCCGCGATGAATGGCGGCGTTAGACGTTTTTCAGGTCGTCACGTCGGATTCTTCCGACGCCATTTCACCATGTCCCTATGTGACGGCGACGCCTTTCGTCGCTTCGGCTCTCGCTTCAAGTCTACGGTCTCGAATGCGACGTGGAGAAGACGGCAGACCGCCTTTGATCGATTGGGCATGTCGTCTTGCCGCCGGCGCCAAACAGGCCCGCCCAGGCTATCTGTCAAGCCGAGCGCCCTTAGCTCACTGGCCACATCGTTCGCAGGGTCCGAGAAATCGCTGTAGCCATTTCGGTTCGATAAAAGCGGAATTGGTCACAGTTTCATTGCAAGCCTCGTTCAAATTTGTATCTGGCCAATGGTGCCCTCCGAGCGATCACCGGCCAACAACAGCACGGAGCGGCACTCTTGCAGATGGTGGCAACGCATTTGCTCATAGGGTGGCGGACTCGATGTGCGGAGCTCTAAGGGATTTTGATCAAAGAGAAGATGCAGGGTGGCCGACAGGTTGAAATTGAGACCGTTGGCTCACGGTTGGCCGGGCGGCATATTTCAGGATAGAAATGCCATTAATCAACCGGAGAGGGAATCGCATCGGGGCTGTATATGGTAGCACGATTGGTTTTTGATCTCATCAATGACATCCTTAGTGAACTTCTCCAGGCGGTACAAAGCGATTTTGAGCTGCATCCACCCGCCGTTCCTGTCGAATTGGGTGCCGAGGTTGTGCATTTTTGAAGACGCCGACAATGCTTGCCCGGGGCGCTGATTCTACGGAGTTGTGATCTAAAAGATCATCCGCTATTTCGGTAGACGAGAGCTGTCACTAGCGGTAAGTAGCCGCAAGGGAGAGCGGTGAGCACAACAGATACTGTTAGAATTGCGCCACAAGCTCGACGACGATTCCATTAGTTTGTTGCACGAAAAATCGCTGCAGACCAGATTGACTTTCATTTAGGCAGGCATCATATTTTACTTCCCGGCGCAGAGCATCGGTCGGGCAAGGTTGGATTACACTGAAGGCGGGTGGTTGCTTTGAGGCTGCCCGCCCTTCTTGTCAGCCGCCAACTGTGATGTCACTTTCCTTTGCTTTCCCCGTCGCAAAATCAGACTCGGACATACTAGTTGAATAGTAGGACGTGCGCGGGTTGCGGCGTCAACGCAGTAACGTCTGACGTTGTAATCTGACGGCAGCCGGGACGGACCGAAAAAAATGCCGCGTCGCCGGCGACGAGTCGTATGTCTCCATCGTTGGGGTGAGACAAGCAATGGAGCGCCAGTGAAATGGAACAGACTTGGGTGATCGTCGTCGCCTTGTAACGGAGTGGCACCTTGGTGTGGTTCGCAATCTAACCGGGCGATCGATGAGGAACTGCGCGGATTTGGATGTACTTCTGGCACCGTGATGGCGATGCCTGAGCCAAGGGGCGAAGGGCACGATCGAGCGGATTGTCCCGGCATTCGAGGCGGGGCCGGGACTTTCCGGAAGTCCGCATGAAGTCCGGTACTTTGCTGGCGAAATCAGGCAAGCAATGATGTTGTGGCGCATACTCCTTGGAATCACGAAACTCGCAGCGGAAGAGCAAGCACCGCGACGAATTTAAAAGTGAGGGAATTCAGGTTCTCGATAAAACATAGTTATCTCGCCATGACGAGTCCGCAAGATTTCAGCCGATTGTCACGTGCTGCCGGTATTAGGGAGACTTTTTAGTTGCGTCGAATTTAGGTATGACTGCGGCACGAGCGAAATCGGCTAGCGAATGCGACGAGCCCCGAAGTGCTTCGGCGCGGCCTTAACAATGGCGCAGACCGACGCAGTTTTTTGCACCCTATTCCTTTTCGTTCGCCGAGACGGCTTCGCTGAGACGTACGCCGACCGCCCGAACCAAGAAGCAACGGAGCTGCGTGGCGGTGTTTCCTGGTTGCCGCTATTTGATGTCGTGGACCGCCTACCGCACTGTTAGATATCGCATTGGCTACGATGCAAAGTTGCGTCTACCCAATAACCTAGGTCAGACTCGCTTGATAGATAGGACGTCGAAAGTCTTCGCAATGCAGTCGACGGCGAGGTCATATGTGCTCAGCGAAACGCTGGCAACAAGCGCATCTACAATGGCAAGCTCAGCGATGCGACTGGTCATCGCCTCGGTGCGAAACCGTGTTTCCCGCGCCATGGTGGTCAGGACGATGTCGGCATGTGCCAACAGCGGCGACTTTCCATAGTTCGTGATGCAAATCGTGGTCGCGCCCGCCCGCTTGGCAAGTTGAGTCGCTGCCAGCGTTTCGTGTGTGCTTCCAGAATGCGACACCGTAATCGTCGTAACCCCGGGCCCGGTCAGGGACGCACTGATGGCTTGCACATGCGAGTCAACCACGACGTTTGATGCAATGCCGACCCGCAATAGCCGGTAGTTCGCGTCCTCCGCGACCGGCGCGGCGCTGCCGATTCCATAGACCTCGACACGTTTGGCGCCGACGATCGCACGGACGGCGCGAACCATAGCAACGTGATCCATAACGCTCAACGTATCTCGAAGCGCCTGGATATTGCTTGCGAATATCTTTTCCGTGACGATCTGCGTACTGTCCGTTCGCTCAAGATCCTCATGGATTAGCTGGACGGGCTCAACCAGATCGCAGGCCACCGCTAGCTTGAGTTGCTGGAACCCCCGCAGACCTATACTCTGGCACAGGTTAATAACGCTTCCTTCGCTGGCATCTGCTGCTTCTGCAACTTCGGTGACCGACATTTGGACGACCGCGTGCGCGTGGTCGACGATATAGCCGGCGATGCGGGCAGCCGCGGGAGGCAGCGTAGACCGCAGCGCGTCGAGGCGCGTCAAGATGCCTCGAGGCTGCGCCGCTCGTTGCGGGCCCGCGACGGACGAATTTGCAAGAGTGGCTGGGTCTTCGCGCAACCGCCGATTTTTCGGCATCGCCGCGTCCTTTCCGCTTCGGATTCCAAAGAATGCTATTGTGCGGAGGCCTCAATCAATAGAGGAGTTTGGTCGAATGAGTCTCGTCCACTTGTACTTGAACCACGCTTTCCTGCCCATTGTGTCCGGTACGCGAGCGGCCGGCAACTCTCACAACGGGGCGAAGCCGCGCTGAAACTTTCAGGGCTTGCCGACACCCCTGGTGGAGCGAGCAGTAATGCCGGTGTCCTGGCTGGAGCATCATAGCGCGTTAGACGCCAAACCAGCCTTCGTCGACGTGATGAAGCATGGATACAACGCCTTCGCCGAGCCGAGAATTCTCCATCAGTTCGATACCAGTTCTGTTGCTCTGCCCGCTCCGTCAGCTTTGCCCCTGCCGCGCTAGACCACTTATGTAGCCCGAATGAGTTGGAATGAGTTGGCCGCAGCTTCCCAACCACAAATGTGGCCAGGTGAAAATATCTCAGTTTTATATCTCATGAAACTGCGATTTTTTCATATTTCCGTCACCCGCGGGGCGTACGCTGCCCGATGCTTGGCGGTCATGGGGGTTGCTTTGGCCGCTGACGCATCAGCTCGGGCCATCGAGGAGGTCGTCGTGGAGGAAGATCGACGTACTTTTTTCAAAGTCGCAGCGGGCGCAGTCGGTGTGGCACTCGCGGCCAGCGCCCAATCAAGATCCGTCGCCTTGGCTCAAGTCACCATGGGCAACATTCCGGAACCGGGCGCTGCGAAGGGCCCGGTATTAGCTTTGCGCGCGCGGGGGAAAAGCGGCCATCGCTTCGTGTGGATGGGCGACTGCTGCTCAGGGCGCCCAGGTGAGCGCAATGAGCGCAATTTTGCGGCAATCAATAAGGTGCTGCAAATGCTCAATCCGATGCCAGAGGACGTCGTTTTTCTGGGAGACAATATCTCCGGCTACACTGCCGATGAGGTCGAGCTTCGTTCGCAGTGGAAATACTTCCTGGAGAAGGAGTTCAACTTTCTCGACCCGTCCATTCCTGTCCATCACATCACCAGCAATCATAACACCTATAGCCCCATGGCGGAAAAGGTATTCCGCGATGTATTCCCGAATCTTCCCAAGAACGGCCCGGTCGAGCAGACCGGCTTGTCATACTGGCTGCGGGATGGCGATCTGCTGCGGGTGATGGTGAACACATCGTTCTCCGAACTGGGTGGCGACGGCCATGTCGAAACAGAGTGGCTCGACGACGTACTGACCCAGAATGCCGATGCCCGCTACAAACTCGTCATGGGGCACCATCCAGCCTATCCGGTCAACGGTTACACTAATCTAGGCACCACGGACGCGGGCGGCTTCCTCGAGCGGGCGATCCACGGTTCTAAGCAAGTGGCCGGGGTGCCAATGTTCCGCTGGCACATCCTGCCGGATAACACCCAAGCCTTTTGGAATGTACTAACGCGCCACAACGTGCTCGCCTACGTGTGCAGTCATATCATAGCGTACGATGTTCAGGTGCATCGCGGCGTGCTTCAGATATGCACGGCAGGCGCCGGTACGAATTGGGGACCGGACGGCGCGATGCCGGGTGCCACAGAGTACCTGCACCTGCTCCAAGGGGCGCTCGACGAAGTTGGACTGCGCTATCAGGTGATCGACACCAATGGTAGTTTGCGCGAATGGCTGCAGTGGCCGGTTCAGCTTTCCGCCGTATCCTCTTGGCAACCAATCCAGCACGACGCGGCACCCGCGCTACCCAAACCCTCGGGCTGGGACGCTCGGCCCGGCACTCAGCACGCCCTTGCCTTCGATTTCCGGGGAACGCTCTGTACCGGTCGCGGCGAGGATCAGACTCTCTTGAGCGCCTGGGATGACAATGAGGGTCCACACATTCTGTGGGTCGGCTTGACTGATGTCGACCAACGGCTCGAGCTGCGCATGGTTCCTAAGGCCGGAGATGGCGATCGCGTGTGGCGCGGTCCCTCGCTCGGCACAGGCGGACCGCTTACACTGCAGCTGCTTATCCACACCGGAATGGGACCTGGCGGTGTGATGTATCGCGCCCGCGAGGATGCCCCTTGGACCTCGTTGACAACATCCTGTTCACGCGGAGCTGAGGCCATGATGTGGCCGGGGCGGTGGGCCGTCGGCAATGGCATGAGCGGTCCTAGCCATCTGCCGTTCCGCGGCTACGGTCTCGAGGCGCGTTGGTACACGCTGCCGCTGAAGCTCGACTTGGCTGCTTAATTTGGTATCGAAGTCAGTGCAGACTGGTGGGCGGGCCACTGCTCCGCTTGCCTAGCTCGCGTTCGGTTACATAAATCGCTCCATCTGTCGGAGACCGCGCCACGCCAGACATTCTGCAATAATCTCGAGATGGATCGCCGATCGTTGCCGGATGCCGATTATTTTTTTGGGGTGTAGAGCGAGCAGGCCTAAAAAGAGAGCCTGGGCGCCTGCGGACGCCTCGAGTGTCGCCGTATTCGGACGCACTCGTAAGACCGGCGCGAGCCGGCTGAGCGTGTCATGTCAGCGCGAACGCCGGTGCGGCGTCGTCTATTCCGCACGCACCACGAAAGTTGACGGAATCCATGGCATTCAGGATCTCCCGCCAGGCATGCCTGGCGGGAGATGTTACACAGGTCCAGAAAAACTCCAGGTGCTTTCAGGCATTGATCTCAAACGAGCGCGGGGGGCTCTTTGGCCCACTCGTCCGGCGGCCATCAGCGCAGATCGGCACGAAGATCGCGCACTCCCCGTCCCAGGCGCTCACGCAAGAGCGTTCGTAAAGTGGCTCCGTCGACGTAACCGACCTCAGCTGCGATGGCGTCGACGTTGAGGCCGCTGCCGTGAAGGAGAGATTGCGCGCGTTCGACCCGCAAATCCTGAAAGTAGGCAAGCGGTGATTTACCGAGTACTGCTTGGCAGCGGCGTTGCAACGAACGCGCGCTCGTCGCCAGAGCCTTTGCCGCCTCCTGTAGCGAGAAGCCCTCCTGGAGATGTTCCCGTGCCCATCGCTCGAAGCGAAGGATAAGGGGATCTGCTTGCGCCAGATGATTAGGGATGATGTAGAGCGCTTGGGAAGATCGGATGTCCGCCAAGAGGTAGCGCGAGACCAGGGTTGCCAGTTCCGGGCTGACCTTGCGGATAAGCCACAGAGCGAGATCGAGATGTCCCATCGCCGCGCCGGCTGTAACTCCCACGTCTGACGGCACAAGCATGCGAGACTCGTGGAGCGAGACATTCGGATAGCGTTGCCGAAACAGCGGCGCGAGCGACCAGGTCGTTGTCGCTTCTCGATGGTCGAGAAGTCCGGCGTCCGCGAGCAGGAATGTGCCTATACAGGAAGCGCCGATCTGCGCGCCTTCGGAATGCCATCTCAGTAGCTGCGCCTTGGCCCGACGCACATCCGGTCGTTCGAGGGCCGGGACCAATGTTGCCGGTGTCGTCGCCTTCAGGGCTGGGACGACCACCCAGTCCGGCTTCAGATCTGGCGTGATGGTTTTCACGGGTATCGTCATGCCCTGACCGGACCGGACCTTCCGCCGAACGCCAACGATGGTCAGATCGAAACGTGGTGTTCCGGCCATTAACTTGGCGGCCAGTGAGTTAGCAGTGGAGAACGCGTCAAGCGTTACGGCGAGCCCTGTGTCGAACAGGCCTTCCAAAGCGAGCACAGCAATACGCATGGCGTGAATGACCTCAAAGTTGGCGTTTACGACGATAGCGGCTCTGGGGGCCGCTGACTAGATCCCTCCTCGTCGAGCATCCCATCAACGTTTTGACGAGGAGAACTCCTATGAAGGTCATCGCCATTGGATCAATCGTTAAGCCGGTTTCCGACAACCAGCGGAAGGAAATCATGCCGAAGGAAGTGCCAGCTACACTCAAGCACTATCTCGACGGCAAGATCGAACAGTTCTGGTACCGCCAGGACGCGCCCGGCGTGATCTTTCTCATGAACGTCGAATCAGTCGATCAGGCAAAGACGGAGCTGGATACGCTGCCGCTCGTGGTCGGCGGCTTCGTGAAGTACGATTTAATTCCGGTCGGCCCGCTCGCACCGCTGGGCCTGCTGATCCAGGGCAAGTAAGCGCTGGAGGCGCCCCCGCTATGACCCCCACCGCCGTTCTTATCGGTGGCGCCACAGGCGCCACCGGAAGCGCCGCCACCAAGCTCCTTCTGGAGAAGGGCTTCCCCGTCCGCGCCTTCGTCCACAAGGACGATGAGCGCGCCCACAAGCTGCAGGCCCTCGGCGCCGAGATCTTCGTCGGCGAGCTGCTCGACTTCCGCGCCGTGCGGCGCGCGTTCGCGGGGACAAAGCGGGCCTACTTCGTCTATCCGATGCGACCTGGCCTCGTGCAGGCGACTGCGCACTACGCGCAAGCCGCCCTGGAGGCGAAGGCCGAGTTCATCGTCAACATGTCCCAGAGGACAGCCCGCCCAGACGCTTTGAGCGACTCCGCGCTCCAGCACTGGCTGGCGGAACGGGTTTTCGACTGGGCCGGGACGCCGGTAACTCACCTGCGGCCGACCGCCTTCAACGAGTGGCTCCTTCGACGACTTCAAGCTCTCGCGCGCTGCTCATGCTGGGAAGCGGCAATCTCCTTGCACGATCTTCATCACATCGCCTCCGCAGGACTCGTCGCCAAGATGCGCCTCAC
>Ga0126379_10000936_pt1 | contig 17095 bp, 12 predicted proteins | sample PanSoiMetPlot_24_FD_92640 | JGI IMG/M metagenome (GOLD analysis project Ga0126379, IMG submission 92640) | Tropical forest soil microbial communities from Panama - MetaG Plot_24 | ecosystem: Environmental > Terrestrial > Soil > Tropical forest > Bulk soil | place: Panama | collected 2016-02-17 | reverse complement strand
TGCGGTAGAGCAAAACTACGATTGCCGAATCGCGGCTAAAATAGTGCTTTGCCCGACTTCGGCTTTTCTTTGCAGATCAAGAAGGGCAGCCTGGTTTTTGTGCCGACGCGGACACCAGACCCGTTGCCTCGCACCCACCTTATGCCTGGAGAGGTCAAGCCACCACACTTCCTCATCTATTCCGCTCCACGACTAACTCGGGGTGCTCCCGCCGGAACGTCTCGGTGATATGGCGGTTCCAGCATACGGGCTCCGACGTAGAGAAGATTTCAGGCAGTTGCTCGGGACTTATCTGGTTCCACTCGATCGTCGTATGATCGTCTCGCAACAAGGCTGGCGCATGATCAAGACGACTCAGTACCGCAAAACGCTTGTGGCAGTAGACACAGCTTTGTCCCTGGTACCAACTGGAAACTATTTTCCAGACGAGGCAGTTCTCGGGGTCAGCCTCGATCATTTTCAGACACTCCTGACCGCAGTCCGTGACGCTCCGGCCAACGCGAGCATCGATCCAGATGAAGCTTTGGGTCGCCGATAAGCGACCACACAGCAGCTTTTCTTGCCGCTACGTCAACCGCCTCGCGCCTGAACGTCTCTGGGCAAGGGACGATCCGCTTACCGCGATACAGGAAGTACGTGCTTATGGCCGGAATGATGCGAAAGGCAATCACCCCAACCAGCAAAGCGACAAGGACAATGCCCAGAAGGTCTATGGTTGTCATAAATCACCTCCGGGAAATCCCCAGAGTCAGTGTTTTCTGGAGGAATGGCATTGGCAGGATTGGCCTGCCTGCATACAGTTTGTTTGTCCTAGAGGCGATTGTGCAGTGTCCTTGATCACCGCCAAATGTGATTGAAGTCACCTGGGCAGTGGAAGCGTGGGTCAGTTCACATTGCGACGCGTGTAAGCTGCATCCTCTCGCTTATTTGTTCTGGAGTAGGGTGGGAGAAGTTGAGTCGCAGCACAGGTCGGTTGTGATCCTGATCAAGTTGTAGTGTGCGTCCCGTCATGGTTGAAGTCAGCGCTGAAGTGGACACTGGGGATGTAAGCAAAGCTAAAGGCGGCGCTTATGATGGTCGCACACAGGCTGGTTGGCTTGATCGAGGCTCATTCCGAGGAGCTGGCAACGGGACTTCTGGAAAAGGTTCAATCTTCCGCCCAGTTGACAGACTACTGGCGAGTGCCAATCGAGGAACTGAAACAGCGCGTCTGCGAAGTCTACCAAAACTTGGGCGACTGGCTCTTAGACAAGCGGGCGTATGAGATTAAGGTCCGCTATAAGGAGATAGGCGCCCGACGTGCCGCTCAATACGTCCCTCTGTGCCAGCTAATCTGGGCAATCGTCCTCACCAAAGAGAATCTCTGGGAGTTTCTCGAACTGGAAGCGGTGCTGGACCGGCCAGTCGAAGTCTTTGCCGAACTAGAGATACTGAGATTATTGGATCAGTTCTTTGATCGTGCTCAATACTACGCGGCGCTGGGGTATGAACAGGCACGCAACGAACAGCACGCCTGGAAGGCGACTCGAGCGGGATGAGCCTTACTGAGACATGAAAGAAAGAACTGGGAGATGAATACACCAGCAAGCCAGGTACGTCCGACGAGGCGCTACGATCCGTCCAATCGGGAATGAGAGTGTACGTCCAGCCCGGCTGGGCGGAGCTTTCGAGGGTACACAATGCTGCATCATCGGCCCCGGCCGCTCATGCAGATCGTTGCCGTATTCCTCAATCACATGCAGGAGAGTCAGAGCTGACCGAAACTCCTGGCCAGTGAAAACGCACATGACGCAGCCGGCAGCAATTTGGGTAAGTGAGCTGTCGCGAACTCGACGCTGACCGGTTCTATATCCTCATTGCTCCGACGTGGATTGTTTTCGTCAACCTTCGGAACTTTGGGCCCAGCGTTAAGACAGGGCATGTCGCCTTCGGAAAATTTCTTCCGCAACGCAACCCATAACAGTTTGCTTACCCGGGGAAGGGGCCATTGCGTCTCCAATCGCCCATCATCGCGCAAAATCCTCGAGGTCGCTGAAAAACACGATTGAGACCTGCGGAAGTGCGGAAAGCGCCCTTCTAAAGCTAGCGGGAATCACAGCGGACCATTGCGCTGACGCAAGCAGTCCCCTAGTAGTGTGATCTCGTTAGAGGCCGGCGTCGTAACCGCCGCGGGTGAGGTTGTCTTTCAGAAGATTCATGAACTTGAGAGCCCCTTCGAGTTCCATTCGTTCCGCGCGGAAAGAAAGTGAATCGGGCAGTGCCTGTAGCTGTTCCCGCAAAGCAGACTCCGCCATCTGAATTTTCTCCCAGACTAGTGTCCGGTCAGATTCCAACATGGCGGCTGTGTAGAGCACCTTCCATTCATTCGGATGCCGCGCTCCAGTCATGACACACCTCGAATACTGCAGCGTGGGTGTCTGACGCTATGTTTGGAACGGACCCGACAGGTTGGCTGCGGTTTTTGTCCCGCGCAGGTCGCCTCGCACCCGCCGGGGCCATTCATAATAATTTGAATCCATGAGACCTTCCGCTGCCGTGATATTTGTCACATCTCGACGTGCCACTCATCACAACAACAGGCAGCGTTAGACGCATCTCGCAAAGCCTTGCAACAGGTGCTTGACACAGCGGCAGGTCTCAACTTGGGTTTTCAGTGACCTTGAAGACTCGGGCCCGTCCGAAACATCCAAGCGAACCCGCACTTCCCGAATGGTCCGGACACTCCGAATGATTGGCTACCGAGTAGAAGCGCCAGGAAATCCGGCATGAGGAACATGATTTTCGACCCTGTGAATCGCTGGGCACCATCCGGTCAATGTGGCACACTTCACGCTGCCTGCGGAGTATCACTCCCCGACCGGTCGTCCCGTCTATTGTTACCATGAGCGAACTATTAACTATTAAAGTGAAGAAGCCGAACGCAACCTTATTCCTCACCGCAGCCGGGAGGCAAGCTATTGCCAATCCACCGAACCCAAATACTCCGAAAGGAGAATGCGCATAGACCAAAACGCTCCGCCCGGCCGTTGTCCCTCGATAAGCAGCAATCGCTGTTTCCGGGGTAAGTCGCTGTGAACTTGATCTCATTCTCATTCAGCCTGTAGACTGCGGCCGGGACAAATTGGAGAACAGGTGCTCCGTACCGACCGGACAAGTCATGCAGTTCTCGATGGTGTTAGGTTCATCAGGAGTACATCGAACCCCAACCCTCGAAGAAATTTCACTACTTGCCTTGAGATTGAGATCACGGAAATCGGTGACTTTACGTATCGCATGGCTCGTTCCGGGTCCAAGAGAATTTGGTAGGAACCACAGGAAGTCAAGTAGCGCTCCTGAATGACTGAATTCCGGACCCTCCGCATTGGGGATGGTGACGCACGTGGCTTAGCACAACCGCTCAGATCCTGACATGAGCCACGTTCCCGGTGCTTACGGTGCGCGGTTCATGCGGCACGCAGGGCTGCTGGTTGTAGCTTTCCCTTAACCAGCTGTTTACGTCAGACACAGAAGTGGAGTCTTGTGATGCTTTCGAGTCCTAACGAACAGGCGTCAAAGACCCGGGAATCTACAGCAAAGTCCGGCTTGGATGCTTTATTCCTCCCAACGTCAGTGGCAGTCATTGGAGCAACACCACGTCCCGGCAGCGTTGGCCGGGCGGTTCTGGAAAACCTGCTGCGCAGTGTCTCTGGGCTAAGAGTATATGCAGTCAACCCGCGGCACTCCGAGATTCTTGGACTCAAGGCTTACACAAGCATTCGCGATGTCCAAGAGCCGGTAGACTTGGCTATTGTCGTTACCCCTGCACGGACGGTTCCGCACGTCATTGGCGAATGTGTGGACGCTGGTTCCAGGTCGGCGGCCGTGATTTCCGCCGGGTTCAAGGAATGCGGTTTGGAAGGCGCAACCTTGGAGCGACAAATTCAGGATCACCTGCGCCGTAGCACCATGCGGCTGATTGGTCCAAACTGCCTAGGGATCATGAATCCGACTTTGGGGTTAAACGCTACCTTCGCCAGAGAACTACCGAAGCCCGGTACCGTCGCTTTTCTAAGCCAGAGCGGCGCATTGTTGACCACCATTCTCGATTGGAGCCATCGGCAAGATGTGGGCTTTAGCACGATTGTTTCGACCGGGTCGATGTTGGATGTGGGCTGGGGCGATCTGATCGATTACTTTGGCGATGACTCGCACACGAAGAGCATCCTGCTCTATATGGAATCGGTGGGCGATGTGCGGTCATTTCTCTCCGCTGCACGCGAAGTCGCTTTAACAAAACCCATCATTGTAATCAAAGCTGGTCGCTCAGAGGCTGCCTCGAGGGCCGCGGCATCGCATACCGGAGCACTAACCGGGAGCGACGAGGTTCTCGACGCAGCCTTCCGCCGGTCAGGTGTACTCCGCGTTCACAACATAGCTGACCTCTTCTACATGGCTGAAGTCCTCAGTAAACAACCTCTCCCAAAGGGTCGACGGCTCACGATCGTGACCAACGCAGGCGGCCCCGGTGTTCTTGCCACCGATGCGCTCATTGCCGACGGGGGGGAACTCGCGGTGCTGACCCAAAACACTCTTGAGGCCTTGAATGAGATTCTCCCTGCGCATTGGAGTCATAACAATCCCGTCGATGTTCTCGGTGATGCAGATGCCGACCGCTACGAGAAGGCCATCCAAGTTGCGTCCGTCGATCCCAACAGCGATGGCCTGTTGGTGATCCTGGCACCACAAGGGGTGACCGATCCCGCCGAGGTAGCGGAGCGTTTGACGCAACATCGCGCCTGTGGCAAACCTTTGCTTGCAAACTGGATGGGAGGCGCCAGCGTCGCTCGAGGGGAGGCCATCCTCAATACAGCGGGGATCCCCACATTCACTTTTCCTGACACCGCTGTGCGGGTCTTCACTTACATGTGGCGTTACCAGTACAACCTGCGCGGGCTTTATGAAACACCAACTATGCCTGCTGGCACGGAGATTAACCGCGTTTCCCGTGGCGAGGTGGAACAGTTTATCGATAACGCTCGCAGAGGTGGCCGAGTCTTGCTCAACGAGTTCGAATCCAAGCAGGTCCTGTCGTTATACGGCATTCCTGCGGTTGAAACGCGGACCGCGCGAAACGAAGACCAGGCCGTTCAGTGTGCGTCCAAAACGGGTTATCCGGTAGTGCTCAAGGTTCTCTCGCAAACAATCACGCATAAGACCGACGTGGGTGGTGTCAGGCTGAATTTGCAAGATGAGCACTCGGTCCGGCAAGCGTATCGATCGATCAGGTCTTCTGCCGCGGAAAGAGCCCCGCTAAACGACTTCTCCGGCGTCACCGTGCAACCTATGGTTTGTCTTGAGGGTTACGAGTTGATTCTGGGTAGCAGCGTGGATGCCCAGTTCGGGCCGGTCATAATGTTCGGTTCTGGCGGTCAGTTGGTGGAGGTTTATCGGGACCGCGCGTTTGCCCTCCCTCCGCTGAACACTACGCTGGCACAGCGCATGATGGAGCAAACCCTAATCTGGTCGGCACTCAAGGGGATCCGCGGCCGTCGAGCTGTTGACTTGGTAGCACTCGAAAATCTCCTTGTCCGCTTCAGTCATCTTGTTGTCGAGCAGCCTTGGATCGCTGAGATCGATATCAATCCGCTCCTGGCCTCTCCCGAGCGTCTGCTGGCACTTGACGCACGCGTTGTCTTGCACAGCCCCACAATGCGGGCCGATCAACTGCCGAAGACCGCTATCCGGCCATACCCTTCTCAATACGTCTGCCCATGGATCATGAAGAACGGTACCGAGGTCACAGTACGCCCGATCCGCCCTGAGGATGAGCCACTCATGGTGAAATTTCATGAGACCCTCTCCGACCGCAGCGTGTACTTACGTTACTTCGGCTCGCTGAGCTTACGTTCCCGGGTGGCACATGAGCGCCTCATCCGCATTTGCTTTGTAGACTACGATCGCCAGATGGCTCTGGTGGCAGAACACAAGGATTTGAAAACAGGACTCCGTCAAATCTTAGGAGTGGGCCGAGTAATTAAGCTACACGCCAGAAACGAAGCGGAAGTGGCCGTCCTGGTATGCGATCAGTATCAGAACCTAGGTTTGGGAACCGAGCTGCTCCGCCGAGTTATGCAGGTTGCACGAGATGAGAAGCTAAGCCGCGTCTCGGGTGAAATTTTGGATGACAATCTACCCATGCAGAGGATTGTCAAGACACTTGGTTTCCATCTGCGCAGACTGGAGAAGTCCGCCTCGATCAGCGCCATCATTGATCTGTGATGCAGCTTGCGCCTTCCCGGTGCTTTATTCGTCGATTCGGGTCTTCGACCCTTCGATCCAGGCGCGCGCCCTGCCGAGTGTAGTCAACGCCTTCTCGCTTTTGCGGCGTCGTTCAGTTCTTGGCCCTTGCGGTCAAAGCGACAAGCACTGCGACTGACAATCGGCGCATAGTGCGGCTTCTTTGAGATCTATCCCTTCCACAGCATGGGAGGAGGCCATGGCATAAGAGTAGTTGTCGCAATGTGTAAATTCTGGCCGATCAGGTTAAATGTTCTCAGCATCGATTGCACCGAAAACCGTGCATATGGTGTTAGTGCAGCTACTCTGCGAAAACGCCGCAAAATCTATAGGCAAAGAAATGAAGCAACTGGTCCGGGATAAGAGAAAAGTGAGCAAATGATGCTCGTTTGACTTCCCCCAATCTGATCCCGCTGCCGGAGTGTGCACTTACCTGCCAACTCACGTCTCTACTTGAGCATCGAAGCCTGAAAGTAGCTGAATCCTCGTAACTGTCGGGATGGCTCTCATAGTGGTTTCGAGTTGAGGTGAAGCAGCGACCGTATCGTTGGCGGGAAGGCGCCGACCCGGACAAGCAATGACAAACAATGATAAAAATAGGATCAGGCGCAAGGCGGCAGGCTTTCTACGCTTCCGTGTTCGCCATAGTCTGTATATTCCATTCAGCCTTTGCCTGACAGCTGCGTTGTTGTGGCAAACAGTTCGCAGCCAATCTCCGCAAGACGCACCTACTGGTAAACCAACGCCTCAAAGCAAAGTGGAAAAACTAACATCTGTTGAGGTAAGCCCCGTACAGGGAGCGAGTTGGCTTCAACATCTCGGGCGGCCTATGAACGAATCGAGTATGGGCGAAACTGGGTTGCTGGGACCTAGTCCAGTTCAAGAGCAGGGAGCCGCGCAAGTGGATGTAAGCCTGCCCACAGGGCCACTTGCCGTCACGGGGAAAGACCTGTTTGAGCTGAGTTGTCGCGGTTGTCACGGAGAACGGGGAGAAGGCGCTCCCCCGGAGATAAACTCAATGATCGACCCCGTGCGGGCCACTTCGATAGAGTTGATCGTGGAGAGAATGAAAAAAGTGGGTGCTCCCGTCAGCGCCACCGTTGCCCGGCAACTGGCGACCCAGGCGGAAAGCCTATTGCTGCAGCGCATCCACAACGGGGGGCACGACATGCCTGCCTTCCCCCAACTTGCTCCCCAAGAAGTAAAGGCTTTGATCTCATACCTGGATCTTCTGGTCGGAATCCCCAACGCCGAGAAAAAACAGGTTACCCTCGAAGAGCCTGTTATGCATGTAGGTGAGAACCTCGTAAAAGGCACATGCCACATATGCCACGCGGCACTGGGTCCTAACCCAAGTCCTGAAGAAATGGCGGGCGGCGCAATTCCACCCTTGGAGATCCTTCCTAAACGCGTTAACCTGCAACAATTTGTTGAGAAGGTTATAGTAGGACGACCCATCTATATGGGTAATCTAGATCTACGTTATCGGGGCAGGATGCCGGTGTTCTATTACTTGCGGCCCGAAAACGTCGCCGCAGCTTACGAATACCTCAGGCACTACCCGCCAATCGGTGTGGCGGAAAAATGACAAGCAAGAACATCCCACACCTCGTCAGTGGCGTCGGAATTACTTAAACAGTACTAATTCAGATTCGTAGTGTTTGAGGCGGCGAATCGGCAATGAAGAAGTCTGGTACGCACGAACAGTCGAGGGGGCTACTTGAAAACAGGTGACATGCGGACAGGTCCGACACTTCGGTGATCAATGCCAGCATCACGGCCTAACGATGGGCGAGGATGCAACCTTCGAGAGGTGCTTTGCCTGCCAGTACCGAAAGATTTTCTTCGGGATGTGAACCGCGCGTAGCGCCTTCCGGGTTTGTCCCAGTGGCGGAGGCTTGACCGGTACACAGTACCCAGAGGCATAGCAGGCACTCGTCGTGATTAATGCGTTGAGCACTCGGACTGGCGGTCCAGAAACGTGTGAAACAGATGCCTCAAAGCAACCTCGTTATATGGCAGCCATGTAAGCTGAATGCCGCGCCGTAATTTCAGATTAAGTCGCGCAACTGTTAAGCCAAATTGCGAGTGCCGTTCGGTCAACATCCCCACTCTGGCCGGCTTATGCAACTTATCGGCGACGCGCCCAATCAGCTACTTCGCGGCGCCAGCCAACCCTCTCTGCGCCGTAGAGCCACGCCTCGCACCAGGCCATTACCTTTCAGTGGTTGGGAAACGGTTCGATGTGCAATGTTGGCCATGGGGTACCTCCACATCTCTGCAGTGGAATCAAACCATGCTTCTTCGGCGGGCGCAGCTCGCGTTTCGACCTCAAAGCATCGAGAGCATGCGCCAGATATTTCGTTGTCTCGGCGGGCTCGATCACGTCATCTACTAGCCGACGGCCAGCCGCGACATATGGATTGGAGAATGTGTTGCGATAGAGATCGATCAACTCCTCGTGGCGGTGCGTTTTGTCCTCGGCTTCATCAATCTCGTGACGGAAGACAATTTCTGCCGCGCCTTCGGCGCCCATTACTGCGATCTCTGCAGTAGGCCATGCGATTACACGATCGGCACCCAGATCCTTGCAGCACATGCCGATGTAAGCGCCGCCGTATGCCTTGCGCAACACAATCGTGAGCTTCGGAACGGTCGCTGCCGAGTAGGCAAACACCATCTTTGCGCCGTGTCGAATGATGCCGCCATACTCCTGCGCAACGCCGGGCAGGAATCCTGGGGTATCGACAAAAGTAAGCAGCGGCGTCTTGAAGGCGTTGCAGAAGCGAACAAAAGCCGCAACTTTGTCGGAGGCGTTGATGTCCAGTACACCGGCCAGCACACAAGGCTGGTTAGCGACGATGCCGACTGTGCGACCCTGAATCCGCCCGAAACCAATCACAACGTTTGCAGCGAAACCGGGCTGAATTTCAAAGAAATCGTGATAATCGAGCAGCCGCGTGATCACATTACGCACGTCATAGGCAGTCTTCGGTTCAACCGGAACAATGTGATCCAGCTCGGGATCGCTCTCCACCGCGAAGTTGTAGGGTAGTCTTGGGGTCTCTTCGAGATTGTTTGAGGGAAGGAAGCTCAGCAGACGCCGGCAAAGAACCACCGCACCCTGATCATCTTCGGCAATAAGATGCACAACACCGGAGCGATTCATCTGGGCGCCGGGCCCGCCGAGATCTTCTGCGCTGACGTTCTCCCCGGTTACTTGCTTGATCACCTGTGGCCCCGTGATGAACATCTGAGCACGCTTGGTTTGAATTATGAAATCAGTTAGCGTAGGACTGTAAGCTGCACCGCCTGCGCACGGGCCGCAAATGATCGAAATCTGCGGAACGCTGCCCGAGAGCATGACGTTGTTGTAGAAGACGCTTGCGTACCCGGCCAAGCTGTCAATTCCTTCCTGCACCCGCGCCCCGCCAGAATCATTAATGAAGATGAATGGGCTGCCAGTCTTCAACGAGAGTTGCGTCATGTCCGTGATCTTCGCGCAGTGAGTCTCACCGGCAGTTCCCCCCAAAACCGTGAAGTCCTGACAGGCAAGGTGCACCAGGCGTCCGTCGACTTGGGCCGATCCTGTCACCACTCCGTCGGCCGGTGTCTCTTTTTCCGCCATGCCGAATAACATGGCACGATGTTTTGCGAAGAGGCCCACTTCCTGAAAGCTTCCTTCGTCGACTAAGCCTTTCACGCGCTCGCGAGCGGTGAGCTTGCCTGAGGCATGCTGCTTGTCGACCCTTTGCCTTCCGCCGCCTTGCTCAATGTGGGCGCGTCTCTCGCGCAGTTCGGCGATCCGGTCTTCAATTGTGCGCTGTTTCGCCGTGACGAGGCTCAGCTTGGAGGTTGAATCAACGCTTGCAGCCACGGGAGACCTCCTACATCTGCTTCGGCTTCGAATCCCTCGTCCGAGAGAATCTGAAAACCTCTCGCCGCAACCCCTCTCCTACTCAGGACGAGATTTGCCCGGAAAATAATTACTATTCTCAGTGCAACCGTCCTTGGCCACAGTGAGCGCAGGAACGTACCTGTGTGACTCTGGTCACATCCGAAATAGCTCGGCAGGCGGGGCACCTCGGGTGGGGAATTGAAGCCGGTCGCTCAGTGAGGTACGGAATTCAGTTCTTTGCCGTTCGGCTTAGTTCGCCGGGAAGCGGCCCGCCTGCACAAACCACATCTCCTTCGCGTCCGACATGAGTATTCGACACTCGGTGATCGTGCGCGTCATTTTCAAAAAACGGGGTTGGTTCTCGGCATTGAGCAAGAAAACGAAAAGCCTCGCCCACCGGGCCTCGCCGACCAGGCAAAGACGTGGGGTATGCTGGCGGAAGACTACGCGAGATCACCTGCGGCGCAACGTGGGCCGCTAATACTGTTTTTCGAGCGCTGCGGCTTGCCAAGTTTGCAAAATCTCCACAACCCGGTTCCGTCAAAATTGTATGGATGTTGCGCGTCGATCCTATCGGCGCGACGAAGTCGAAGGCGCGCACGGAGACCCGCGTTACAACAACGGACAAGGTTTCGCACGCGAAATTTCAATGCTATTAGTGGTGAGTGTCGCCAGGGATGTTCCTGATTCGGCGAGTTTTGCTCAGAGCCGCGAGAGACCAGGCAGAGCGGACAGTGCGTGGAGCAGCTTCAAATGCTGACGGAAATCTGATGACTAGGAAGTCTGACCATTATCGCTGCCATGGTGCTGATCGTACGCGGTCTGATTCACCTGATGGGGATTGCTTTTATCTGCATGCGATGTCGAACTCAAGGGCTTAAACTACAGAACCACTCTGCTTTCTGAGCCTTGGGAAATTGGGCCAGGCCATCACTGCGTACGGCTGGTTATGGGTATTGCCAGCGATCGGATTCGGTCTGGCGGCTGTGGCTCTACTCGACGGCTGGGCGCGGTGGAATCCGTTTTGGTCTCGGTAACTCTTGTTTGGCTCCTGCTTACCACGCTCGACTGGAACAATGCTTTCCGAGGAAACCGTTATGGAGGTTGCGAGGCCGACCCTCATTTCAGTGGTTACGCGAATCCTCCTATAGTTTTCTCTCCGCTTGACATCTTGATCGTACTGCTTACCCTCAAAATGCCGCCGAATGGTCGGATCAGTCCGCAGGGAGATTGGTTTGCTCTACACACGCCGTGCCCAGAATTTAGTGCCCATGGTGAAGGATGGGTACCCGTCGAATTGTATCGCTCGCGAGAATGGGCGACTCATATATCCACCGATTCGACTTGCAGGGCCACAATGGTTTCTCCACTTGATTAGCTCTTTATTGTAGGTTCTTGGGGTGGCGGAGCAGGCCAGAAGAATGCGTGACGGCGGTCACAACGTCACGTGGCGTAAGTTACTGCCCCGCGGAAAGGCGAACCTTAGTATTGGTGCAGCGCCGCCTTGTTGAACGAAGGAGGACTGCGGAGTGCGGGTGCGCCTGGCGTGAAGCAACGATTGGAGGGTCGAAGCGCTGAATCATCGGAATCGTTAGGAGAGAATCGCATGAGAAACCTCAGATCGGACACATTTGGAGTGGCGGCATTTCTAGTTTACAGCTTGCTTTTGACGGCGACCCAGCGCGGGCGCAGGGCAGCGGCGAGAAAACATACAAGGCCAAGTGCGCGATGTGCCATGGTCTGGACGGCAGCGGAGCCACTCCTGCCGGCAAGTCCACCAAGGCGCGCGACCTCTGCTCCGATGAAGTCAAGAAAGAAACGGATGCCGAGTGGACCGACATCACCACCAAGGGCAAGAACAAGATGCCCTCCTTTGAAAAGAAGCTAACCGAGGCCGAGGTCAAGGACGTCATCGCCTACATGCGGAGCCTATGCAAAAAGTAGGCGCTGCCCGGATCTGCGCCGGACCTGGAGGTTCGTTGACCGCGAACTCGTCGATGAGGAGCTGTTGGACGCAGGGTCAGTTCGATGCGGGGGAAACCCCTCAGGCCCTTAGGTTGAAACTGGAAAAAGAATTGTCGCTGTTCATGCGCCTATTCCTAGTTCGTGAAAGACGCCTCGCACCTTGGATGGCCTGGTAGTGAGTGTCGAGGGATGCTGGATTTTGCGGGGCGACGGGGCGGAGAAGGCAATTGCCCAGCGCGAGGCCTGCAATCTGAGAACGTTGGTACAGGGTCCAGTTGCGGGTGCGGGTGTCAAGGCTTGATGAAGTGAAGAACGAAAGGGGGACCACGACTCGACCCAAATCGTGGGATGAGGCCGAACACGGGCTCATCATGCTGGAGCAGTGCTGCCTTTCCGCACGTAACCAGCCCAGCATTAGTCGCAACGAATTAAGGAGGAATGACAATGTCTAGTCGCAGAAGATCAGTATTCATTGGAATCTCAGTTTCTCTCGCGGTGTTTGCGTTAGCGCGGCAGAATGAGATCAAACACGTTCCGATCACGCGGACATCCGCTTCATCCGGTCACGAAATGTACGCCACCTATTGCGCGGCCTGTCACGGGAAAGAAGGCAGGGGCAACGGTCCTGCCGCCGAGGCTCTAAAGGTGCAGCCATCTAATTTGACTGCACTGGCCAAGAAGAATGGCGGAAAGTACCCCGCTAGCCATGTCAGTAGCGCAATAACAGGCGATCTGGAGATGCCTGCCCACGGGTCAAGAGAAATGCCCGTTTGGGGCAACCTGTTCTTGCAACTAAGCCAGGGGCACACATCCGAAGTGCAAATGCGCGTCAGTAACCTGAACAGGTATATCGAATCGCTGCAGGAAAAATGAGCAACGACAGATAAGTGCACGGGCCTCACGAGAGTAGCCGATCGACCGGCTTGTGTACGGCTCGGATGGAAGCAGCTACTAAACACTCCGCTGAGGCAGATGAAGGCCGTGCGGACGAACGATACGTTCGTTGGCAAGGAGGTTACCTAAACCGGACGGCGGGTTTCGAATTTGCTCTCAAGTACACGTTCTAACTCGTTTTCTATGCGTCTTCGGCTGGGCTTCTCCGGGGGAAGAAGTCCCGTCCATTTCCTGCGAACAACGTATCGAATGAGATACGCACGGCACTCCAGTTAGGAAGATGGTTGGTGTCGCTGTGTGCACTAGGGTTTCACACCTTTCGTTCGCACCTTTCCTGGTGCAGGTCCCCAACTGGGATGCTCTTGTCACCTGCCGGATTACTGAAGTAGCGAAGTTACGCTGAGTTAGATTCATCGCGGCTGGATTCTCTGTCAAAACTCAAGAGCCTGTCGAGTATTTCTATCATGCGTTTATTGCACTCGCCTCACGCATAGCCTGCAAGGTGATGGTATACGTGGGGCTAGGAGCATTCGTCATCGCCGGAACGTCGTCTGTGCGCTCGACCCCACAGGAGTGTTGTGCAGTATGTACATGAGGTCTGATTCCTAGCAGCGACAGAATGCACAATCAATTCGCGGAAGTGTTGGATACGTTTCACAAGCTACCAGGGACTCCACTTCAGCCAAAGCATGCGATGAAACCATGATTGTCACTCTGCGAGCACACTGCTGCCGAAAGACGTTCGTTGAAATTCAGGATCGCGTCTGGCAATCCGGTGTCAAGAACCACGATCGGGACGTCTGGCATGAGAGCCACCGCAATGCCGAGCCGCAGGAGCTTGCGCGCCGAACATCGACTCACCTGGCGGTTACCGAATCCGTTCAACTGAGAAGTTGCGAGCGCGCATCTCTCGTCATCAGAACAGTTCCGCGCTGCTGAGTTCGCCGTTGGCGTTGTCGCCACCTGCCGCGAGAACGTGGCCGTTGTTGAGCAGGGTCGCAGTATGGTCAACACGTGCGCTTTTCATGGTGCTCGCCGTCGTCCACCTTCCGGTCGCCGGATTGTAGGTCGCGCAGCTAGCCAACACGGTGGTAGTGGTTGAGTTGACGTTATTCCCTCCCGAGACAAGCACCAAGCCTACAGGCAGCAGCACCGCCACATGTTCTTGGCGGTTCGAGGGCATGCTCCCGGTTGCTCCGTACGTTCCTGTGGCTGGATTGTATAGCTCGGCCTTCGAGATGCTGACTCCACTCACGTTTTCGCCGCCAGCCATGAGCACGAGCCCATTTGTTAGCAAGGTTGCCGTATGGCCGGACCGAGGTGTGATCAACCTACCGGCCAAAGTGAAAGTCCCAGTGACTGGATTGTAGAGTTCGGAACTGCCGAGGGCATCGCTCGCCGCGGTCTGTCCACCAGCGATGAGGGCTTTGCCGTTCAGCAGTACAGTGCCAGTCATGGCCATTCGTCCAGCTCGCATCGCTCCGGTGGAAGTCCATGTCCCGGTGGCCGGATTGTAGAGTTCGGCCGCCGTGGTCACCGCGACGCAGCCATTCACGTTATAAGACGTGCAGCCGCCTGCGACCAAGACTTTCTTGCTGGGCAGGAGCACGGCAACGAACTCGGCGCGTCCCGTCCGCATGGAGCCAGTTACTGTCCACGTTCCGCTGGCCGGGTTATAGATTTCTGCGCTCCGGGTCGTGTTGCTCAGGCAATCGTTGCCAATGCAGCCGCCCATCGTGAGCACCATTCCGTTCGGGAGCAGTACCGACCGCGCGCTGACGCGGGCCACGTGCAGGCTGCCAGTAGAACTCCAGGTGCCGGACGCCGGGTTGTAAAGCTCGCTTGATGCAAGGACAGCATTGTTCCCGCCGGTTCCTCCGGCGACCAGCACAAGGCCGTTGGGGAGAAGGGAAGCGGTCTGACTTGCCCGGGCAGTACGCATGCTGCCGGTTGGCGTCCAGGCCGCGAAGCTGAGAGTGGTCACCAGGACAAGAGCGGTGATGCAGGCAATTCTGAGGGACGACCCGTACGAGTATTGAAACTTCATGGAATTCCTCCTTTTTGGGGTTTTCATGTTCGGACGTGCGACTAAAGGCAGTCCCGCGCGGGAAGGGCACTCGGACTAACGATTTCGCAGTGAATCCATATCTTCAACATCCGCTGGGAGCCGTACACTCCGTCCCTGCGGACGTCCTGAGGTCAATAATTCGTGGTTATCGCGTTCTCTCACGACCTCCGGAGTCAATGAAAAAAAAACGGATCCACACGCCTTCCTGGGAAACCGGACTGATTACATCAACGCGCTAGGACACCTGATACGCGAAACCATTCATACTCGCGCACGGTGTTCGCTGTCAGTGATACGGAACACACTGTCTTGTGATAGAAATCATCGCAATCAATGCTGGTCGGGAAGTGAGCGCGCTTAGCAATACGAGAGTTCTACGACATTACAGACTTTCGAAGCTCGGTCGAATGGCCAACATTAGGCTCGCTGGCGAAAAAATGCGACTGCACAAAATCCAGCGGTCGAAGCGCTCGCTTTCGACATTTATCTATAGGCGCATTCATGTCCATTGAACGAACGTCCAAGAAGTATCGGCTTTGTATCCGCGGCTCGCCACTGGCTTGTGCGCCTTGGAAGCTACGTCGTCCAACTATGGTTGGTACAACTCAGCACTCTTCTCACCCACATTGCCGGCTGCCGCTAGGACCCGACCATCGCCTAAAACGGTCGCCGCAAAGTAGATCCTGCCCACATTCATGCCACCGGTGGCGGACCAGCGTCTTGTTGCCGGATCATACAATTCTGCGCTCGACAGAATGACGCTCGGGTTTGCTCCACCCACGGCCATAACCTTCCCGTTCAGAAGTGGCGCGGCGACAAAATAGAGCCTGGGCGTGGACATGCTACCGGTAGTAGACCAACTGTTCGAAGTCGGATCGTAGACCTCAGCGCCGGCTAGTGTAGCGTTGTAGTTCTGGCCTCCAACAACCAGCACCTTACCAGTGCTCAACAGCGCCGCTTGGGCGAACCGCCGCGCATTTGCCATGCTGACCGCCGGCGACCAGGTTCCGCTCGTAGGTCATAGACCTCTGCGCTGACGACGATGTTACTGCCAGAAATTCCTCCCGCCACTAACACTTTGCCATTCGGGAGCAGCGTAGCAGTATGTTGGGCGCGGGCGACTGTCATGCTGCCAGTGGTCGACCATGTCCCAGTTGACGGATGTACAGCTCGGCGCTGCTCATGTTGTAGATACCGCATACGTCGTAGCAACCGCCAGCGACCAGTACCTTGCCATTGGTCAACAGTGTGGCAGTGTGATAGGCACGGCCCGCGACTAGGTTTCCAGTGAGGCTCCAAGTTCCGGTGTTCGGGTCATACAACTCCGCGATAGCCGAGGCGAGGGATCCGCCGACCGCGAGCACCTTGCCATTGGCCAGCAGCGTGGCCGTGCTGTTGATGTGCGCGCTATTTGTGTTGCCACTGGCTGTCCAGGAGCCAGTGTTCGGGTCGTACAGTTCAGACAGAAGAATTGCCTTGGCGTGCCGGAGCTGGTATTGGCCGCCGGTTACCAGGACTTTTCCGCTGTTGAGCAGGACGGCCGTACGATTGAAGCGTCCTTGATTGAGGCTGCGGGTAAGGGTCCAGACAGCACTAGCTTGGGTAAGGGTGGCGGCGTGAACCACCATGTCTACTTCTTGCACAAATGCCATCCCGATAGCAAAGCTCATCATGAGCAGGGCTACGCTAGTCCAAACTGAAAAGACACTCCAACGCTTCATAGAGAGGCCTCCTTTAAGCTGCAGACGAATCGGAGCATGGCCTTAGAGTGCAGTCTGTGACATTCATCACAGCTCACTGTGACCACGAGTACTGTGTGGTGGATGTCGCCGCAAGGGCGCTGAACATCGGATCCATTTCCAGCTTCCACTTTGTCTTGAACTAAGTAGATGCTTGCGCGAGCTGAGCTTTCGCTGCCTGGGCACGATGGGCTTCGTGACTGCCTTCCAGGGTCATGTCGTGCATGCCGAATCGCACGCCGATCTTCTTCAAGA
>Ga0126379_10000935_pt1 | contig 17103 bp, 16 predicted proteins | sample PanSoiMetPlot_24_FD_92640 | JGI IMG/M metagenome (GOLD analysis project Ga0126379, IMG submission 92640) | Tropical forest soil microbial communities from Panama - MetaG Plot_24 | ecosystem: Environmental > Terrestrial > Soil > Tropical forest > Bulk soil | place: Panama | collected 2016-02-17 | reverse complement strand
TCCTGGTACCTGATCCTGAGCGCGATCCTGTTCGCGCTTGGCGTGCTGGGCTTTCTCCTCAAGCGCAACATCATCACCATCTTCATGTCGATTGAGCTGATGCTCAACGCCGTAAACCTGACCTTTGTGGCTTTCGCCCGGTACTGGAGCGACCACGGAATGCAGCTCGCTCTCGAAGGCCATGTGTTCGTGTTCTTCGTGATGGTGGTAGCAGCGGCGGAAGCGGCCGTGGGGCTGGCTATCATTATTTCGGTCTTCCGCACGCGCGAAACTTTGAACGTGGACCAGGTGAACCTGCTGAAATTATGAACGAGCCGAACTTATACCTTTGGGTCATTCCTGTGCTGCCGCTGATCGGCGCCGCCATCAACGGCCTGCTGGGGCGCCGTTTCAAGAACGGCATGGTCTCGTTCGTGGCCCTGCTGTTCACCGCGGCCTCGTTCGGCTGGGCGCTATGGGCGGTGTGGAAAGCCTGGCCCGGCGGCCCGATGGCGTTGCCGCACGTCGAGACAGTCGGAACGTGGATCACGGCCGGCAAATTCTCCGCGCCCTTCGGCTTCTATCTCGACCAGCTCTCGATGGTCATGGTGCTGGTGGTAACCGGCGTCGGCTTCCTGATCCACATTTACTCCGTCGGCTACATGGGACATGAAGGCGGCTACTACCGTTTCTTCTCCTATCTCAACCTCTTCATGTTCTTCATGCTCACGCTGGTGCTGGCGAACAACTACTTGCTGATGTTCGTCGGCTGGGAGGGCGTGGGCCTGGCGTCCTATCTGCTGATCGGCTTTTATTTCCTCAAGGACTCCGCGGCCAATGCCGGCAAGAAAGCTTTCATCGTCAACCGCATCGGCGACTTCGCTTTCCTGATCGGCATGTTTCTGCTGATCCAGCATTTCGGGACGCTGAATTTTTCAGGCGACAACGGCGTCTTTCCCCAAGTCTCCCAGCTCGGCGTCGACGGCAGCTGGGGATGGCTGACGATGGCTGCCATCTGCCTGATGATCGGCGCCACGGGCAAATCGGCGCAGATTCCGCTCTATGTCTGGCTGCCTGACGCCATGGAAGGCCCCACGCCGGTCTCAGCCTTGATCCATGCCGCCACCATGGTGACCGCGGGCATCTACATGATCGCGCGCTCCAACGCCATCTTCAGCCGGTCGCCGCATGCGCTCGAGATCGTGGCCGTGATTGGCTGCCTGACCGCACTTTTCGCCGCCACCATGGGCATGGCGCAGACCGACATCAAGCGCGTGTTGGCCTACTCCACGGTCTCGCAACTCGGCTACATGTTCATGGCGTGCGGCGTGGCTGCGTACTCTGCGGGCATCTTCCACCTGATGACCCACGCCTTCTTCAAGGCCCTGCTCTTCTTAGGCGCCGGCTCAGTGATCCATGCCATCGGCGGCGAACAGGATATGCGCCGCATGGGCGGCCTATGGAGGAAGATCCCTTGGACCTTCTGGTTGATGACCGCTGCCACTTTCGCCATCGCCGGCTTCTTTCCCTTGTCAGGTTTCTTCAGCAAGGACGAAATTCTGGCTCAGACGTTCTTTAGCCCACACGGCAGCAAGGTCTTGTGGGCGATTGGCCTTTTGACGGCGGGCCTCACCTCCTTCTATATGTTCCGGCTTTGGTTCCTGACGTTCTTTGGCGAATACAAGCCCGATGCTGCTCTCGGCGAGGCCCACGCCACACCCGCGAGCCATGGAGCGCAGCCGCCCTCGGCTGCGGACCACGGCCACGGTGGCATACACGAGTCGCCTTGGGTGATGCTCGGTCCGCTGGTGGTTCTGGCGATCGGTTCCGTCATTGCAGGCTGGGTGGGCATGCCTGCCTTTATGGGCGGGCACAATGAGATTGAACACTTTCTCGGTCCGGTAATGACTGCTAATGCTCCCCTGGAGGAAGTACAGTATTCCGAGACGGTTCCTACGACACAGCGCGAGATACACGGATTGGAAGCCCAGAAGTCCCGCGAGGAATTATTACTGGCCGGCACTTCCATCCTTGTAGCTGCGCTCGGCCTCTTCTTCGCCTGGCTCCTCTATTACAAGCGTCCTGAACTTCCCGACCGCATCACCGCTAAGATCCACGGCATATACCTGACGGTGCTCCACAAATACTATGTTGACGAAGGTTACGGCGCGCTGTTCGTCAAGCCTCTGCTCGCGCTCTCGACGGTCGTCTTTTGGAAAGGCGTTGACCAGGGCGTGATCGATGGGCTGGTAAACGGCGCGGGAGAAGCTTCGAAAGGTATCGGCAACGAACTCAGGCGTATGCAGTCGGGCAACATACGCTCCTACGCGGCGTGGGTGGCTCTGGGCGGCGCGGCAGTGATCATTTACATGTACATGGTGTGGCACAGCTTGACGGGGGTGGCGAAGTGAACGGATCCATTCTCACCGTGGTCACCTTCCTCCCTGCCATCGGCGCAGTGTTGTTGATGTTGTTGCCGCGCAACGACCGCGTCATACGCTGGACTGCACTCATTGTTTCCCTGCTTACGTTTGCCTTCTCGCTCCACATTGTGCGGTTCTTCGACTACAGCCATCGCGGCTTTCAGCCTCAGTTCGATACCAGCCATCCGTGGATCGGCCAGTCCATCAGCTACCACCTTGGCGTGGACGGCATCTCCATGTGGCTCGTCCTGCTGACAGCGTTTCTCGTTCCACTTGGTGTGCTGGTCTCGTGGAAGTCGATCCACGATCGCGTGAAGGAGTTCTTCATCCTGCTCCTTGTGCTCGAGACCGCCATGATCGGCGTCTTCCTGGCGCTGGACATGTTCCTGTTTTACGTCTTCTGGGAAGCCACGCTGATTCCCATGGCGCTGATGATCGGCATGTACGGCCACGAGCGCCGTGTTTACGCAGCCGTGAAGTTCTTCCTGTACACGATGGTGGCTTCCGTATTCATGCTGGTAGCGGTGATCTACCTCTACGTGCATACGCCAATAACGGCCAGCACGCCGCATCATAGTTTTGAATACCTCGCGTTTCGTGATCTGATCGCAAGCCACGCGATCTCTCCGACGGCCTTGCAGTGGCTCTTCCTGGGCTTCTTCATCGCTTTCGCGGTCAAAGTCCCGCTCTTCCCGCTTCACACCTGGCTGCCCGACGCGCACGTTGAAGCACCCACGGCTGGATCCGTCCTGCTGGCCGGTGTGTTGCTGAAGATGGGCACCTACGGCCTGCTGCGCTTCAGCGTCGGCATGTTTCCGGTTCAATCCGGCATCAACGCAGCTTGGATCAACACGCTGGCCATCATCGGCATCATCTATGGCGCCTTAGTGGCGCTGGTACAGCCGAACCTGAAGAAGCTGATCGCTTACTCTTCCGTCAGCCACCTGGGGTTTGTGGTGCTGGGTATCTTCACCTTCACCCAGATCGGCGCGGACGGCGCGGTGTACCAGATGCTGAACCACGGCATCTCCACCGGCGCGCTGTTCATGCTGGCCGGCATGCTCTACGAACGCAAGCACACCTACGATTTCAAGGAGTACGGCGGGCTGGCCACACCCATGCCCGTGTATGCCACGTTCTTCCTGATCGCCGTGCTCTCTTCCGTCGGCTTACCCCTCCTCAACGGCTTCGTAGGCGAGTTCCTGGTGCTGAGCGGAGCGTTCCAGGACAAAATGATCTACGGCATCCTGGGCGCCAGTGGTGTGATCTGGGGAGCATGCTATCTGCTGTGGATGTACCAGAAAGTTTTCTACGGCCAGATCACTCACGATGAAAATAAGACGCTACCTGACCTGGATGGCCGCGAGCAGATTTCGCTCTGGCCTATTGCGGTGATGGCGCTGGTGATGGGCGTGGTTTCGCCGTACTGGATGAAATCGATTGATCCCGCAGTAGAGACCACACTCCACGCCGCGGGACAGATCAACAAACAGCAGGCCGCGAATCAGGTTTTGGAAAGAGTTGGTAAGTGGGTAAGTTGGTAACTTGGTAATTGTGACAAGAGAGTTGGTAAGTGACGGCCAGGGACAGAGATCAAATTACCAACTTACTAAATTACCAAGTTACCAACTGATGAAAAAGTTGGTAATTTGTGACAAAGAACGAGCAGCTTCGCGAGCGAGCAATGCAGCTTGCGATTCGAATCATTCATTTGTCCAGAGCATTACCCAGAACGGCCGATGCGGAAGTCATCGGAAAGCAGTTGCTGCGTTCCGGTACTTCCGTCGCGGCCAATTATCGAGCAGTCTGCCGCGCGCGTTCGAAAGCTGAATTCATTGCGAAGCTGGGCATTGTGGCGGAAGAAGCTGATGAGAGCGTCTGTTGGCTGGAGATGATACAGACTACGAAAATCGTAAACCCTAAGCGCCTTGAGGGAATATTGAAGGAATCGAGAGAACTGGCTGCAATTTTTTCGGCATCTCTCAAAACTGCGAGAAGCAACAGATGAAAATTACCAACTTACTAACTTACCAAGTTACCAACTGAGCGAAATGGACCAACTGGTTTCCAAATCCGATTACATTCGCATCCTGCCGGAGCTGGTCTTGACCGCCTTTGGCGTCGCCGTGATGATGATCGATCCGCTGCTCAAGCCCGGCGCCAGCCGCAAGAACCTCGGACTACTCTCCCTGGCCGGCACGCTGGCGGCCATTGCGGCGACGTTCTGCCAGATCGCGTGGCTGGCTCCACAGTCCACGGGCTGGTTCGGCATGGTCCGTATCGACAGCTTCAGCATCTTCTTTCATATCCTGATCCCGGCTATATCGGCGCTTTGCATCCTGGCCTCGCTCGAATACCTTGACGCGCAGAATATCCGCAGCGGCGAATACTATGGCCTGATTCTGTTCGGCACCGTGGGCATGACGTTGATGGCCTCCGCCGTGGAACTGGTGCTGATCTTCATCGCTCTCGAGATTTCCTCCATTGCGACTTACATCCTTGCCGGATACCGTCGCCGCACCGCCGCGAGCACGGAGTCTTCGCTCAAGTACTTTCTCCTGGGATCGTTTGCCACTGCGTTCTTCCTCTACGGCGTAGCTCTGATGTTCGGCGCCACCGGCACCACCGGCCTGCTGGAGATTCCCGGAAAGCTGGCGCTCCAGATGAAAGCCACCGGAAGCGTCAGCATCCTGGCCTTCATGGCCACGGCGCTGATGATCGTGGGCCTGGGCTTCAAAGTCGCGTCCGCGCCTTTCCACGTGTGGACACCCGACGTGTACGAAGGCGCGCCGGCGCCAATCGTAGCGCTGATGTCGACCGGTCCCAAGGCGGCGGCGTTCGCTGTGCTCTTGCGTGTGCTGTTCGCAACCACCCCCACAGAATGGTTTTGGCTGATCTGGATCTCTGCCGCGCTCTCCATGACGCTGGGCAACTTCGGCGCGCTCATCCAGAACAACGTCAAGCGCATGCTGGCCTATTCCTCCATCGCGCACGCCGGCTATCTCCTGGTGGCGTTTGCCGCTGGGAATCAGGAAGGGATCTCCGCCGCGATTTTCTACACCGCTGCCTATGCGGCGATGAACGTCGGCGCGTTCGCCGTCGTCAGCCACTTTGCTTCCACCGGCGAGCGCTACGTCTCGATCGACGACTACGCAGGCCTGGGCAAACGTTCTCCTCTGCTGGCCTTCACGCTGACGATCTTCCTGCTCTCGCTAATCGGCATCCCGGCAACCGTCGGGTTTCTGGCCAAGTATTACGTCTTCGCTGCGGCCTTAACCAGCCCTACGCACTCCGGCGCGCTCATTGCCTTGACGGTCATCGGCTTGGTCAACAGCGCGGTGGCTTCGTACTATTACCTGCGCTTAATCGTGGTGATGTACATGCGCGAGCCGTCTTTGGAGGAAGCCCCTTCGCGGCCTGCCGCCTCCATGCGCCTGGCGCTGGTCATCGCAGCCATCGCCACCATTTACCTGGGCGTGATTCCGGGACGGGTGGTGAACTCCGCTATCATGGGCGCGGCAAGCATCGCCCCGGCGAGCACTGGTCCGGCGAGGAGCGGCGTCATCACGCTTGAGATCAAAGACCGCTCGCCAGACTCTCAGTCTACTCCGGCGAAATAGTCACATCGCGGCTGGCGAAGATCGCGGCTGCGGCTATCCAGAACAGAATCGTGAAGATCACGGCGCTGACGCATATCCACGCCGCGCCGGTCGCCTCTCCAAAACGAAAATTGAGCACGTCGTTGACCAGCCAGACAGCGGGGAAAAACTCTCTCCTCGGACTCCATCCCCCGCGCTGGACAATGAACGGCAGAGCCAGAGTCAGTGTGGCTGCGCCGGTCGCCAGAAAGGGATGTAGAAACGTCGCATAGAACAGACCTGCGGCGGACGCCATCACGCAGCAGACAAATAGGGCGGCCATAAGGCCTCCGAGCCCGGCGACGGGATACCCGCCGCGGATACACAACAACCAGCTGACGCTGCCGACGATCGCGCAGAAGACAGCCGAGATCATCGCGCTGCCGCAAAGGATTCCGCCCAGGTACTGCCAGCGATGGATGCCTTTCGATAGCACAGCCACGATCCTTCGGGAGCGTCGCTCGGCATGCACCGCGGGCGCGGCCACCAATATGGCTATGGCCACCAGGTAGAAGGCGTGCAGCTTCAAAAAGAAGCGCGCCTCCTGAATCTCCTGGTTGTAGCCAAAAACACCGGAAATTGAAACCAGGTAGAGCGACATCAGCAGCACAATGAGCCATTGCGCGCGCACGAAATTTACGCCGAGCAGGAGGACTTGTCGCATCTTTGATCTAGGTCTCCACGTGAAACAGGCGCAGGGTTTCGCCATCTACCACCGCCAGGTCGCCATGCGTGGAAATTGCGTAATACGCTCTGGCGCCGCGAATCGGCACCGAGATCCGCCGCGCGCGGCTGGTCAAGTCATACACTTCAACCCGATCGGCGCGGGTGCCTGCCAGCCAGCCGCCGCCCGGGCGCGTCGTTTCCATGCGGTAAGTGTCGCACTGCACCGCAAGAAATGGGCCTGCCGCAAGGGCCGAAGCATACATCAACCGCAGATCGTGGTGCGTGAACATGCGCTCGCCGGTGGCAGAGAACACAGTGACGGTGTCGCAGCCGTAGAGCACCGCTCGCTGGGCGTCTTCCCGCTGGCCGTCTTCCTTAGTCGCGCTCATGCCCAGCCGGCAAGCGTTGCTCTCCTTGGGGACTTCGGCCTTCATCGGTGACCAGTTGCCGTTGAAATCCAGCGCGCCCATTTGGCCGTCGGAGTAAGAGTGCGCGGGATTGCTAGTGATGAGCTGATCGTCCAAAGGCGCCCAAAACGCCAGCGTGTGCTGGAGTGTGAAACTCTTCTCCGTCTGGAGCGTCGCGGCGTTGAGGACTTGCACGTCGACCGTGGCTTTGCCGTCGTGAATCACAGTCTGATCGGCCAGCAGTTCCGGCGTCATAAAGACTTGCTCATGCACGATCACCAGTTTCTCGCCGGAAGGCGAAACCCTCATTCGCCAGTCTTCTATGCGCGCCGACTTCTCGAACGGAAGTTCGCGCTCTGCGATTCGCTCGAAGGCAGGAGAGTAGCTGTATAAAGCTGATCCCGCGAGCACCACAAGACCGCGGCGCGTGGTCAGAACTTGAGAGTCGCCACCGTTGGTGGGAATATCAACGGAGCGAAGAATTCGGCCATCGTCCGCGCTGAGCACTTTGATGTTCAACAGAAAGTTGCCGGCGCCGCCACCGGCGCCGCGTGGCCTGAGTTTGGCCAACTCCTGCTTGCGATTCACCTGATACAACACAATTTTGTCCGGCTCCAGAAACAGAATGCCCTGCTGGTTCGTCCAGGCCGCGCCCGCCTGGCGATCAAAGCTCTGCACCCGGTAGGCCTGCAGGTTGGTTTCCCAACGCGGAGCCTGAGCGCTCCAGGCCGGTGCGCAGACCAGCAGAGCCATCACAGCGTGTTTCATGAATGTCATCGTTGAAACCAGCCTCTTGACCCCTGGGGGCTACTGATCGCTGCACTAATAGTGCCCTTTTGACACGACGAATTTCTCAGACTGTCATTCTGAGCAAGCGCGAGCACCGGCGTACGCCGGGACGAGTGCGCGTCGAAGTTGAGCCGCTTTGCGGGCGTTTGAGCCCGCAGGCGAAATCCCGAGCGGAGCCGAGGGAACTCGAACCCCGAAGGCGTGTCCCCAACCATGCCGTTCCAGGGAGTTTTCTGAACGATGCTTGGGGAGAACGCCTTGATACGACGTTCACGCTGCCGGCGTTCTTGGGGTCCTTCGACTCCGCGCCCATCAACCTCGTGAAGGACAGACGATCGCGGCGCTGCGCTCAGGATGACAGGGGTAGGAATTTTCTCCGAGCTAGACGAGACGACAGCGGGTATCTCTTGTGCGGGGATCAATAAAGTCCGCGATTTTATTGCGTCGCTGCAGCACCCTTCGCTTTGCTTACGCTGGTCTAAGGTCCTGGGCTGGGCTTGTTCCCTGATACGAATCGTACTTATGAAACACGCTGCAACGCAGGACCTCATGCTCCGGCCCCTTTCTCTCCGCTGGGTTTCTTTTTGTGGCCACCGCCGTTCTGGTGCGCCAGCTCTACAAACAAGTCTTCCAGCGTGCGCCGGACGGGATGGACAGCCACCACTTCCCCACCCGCCAGCCAGATTTGTTCAATCGTCCGGCGCTGATCGAGCGCAGGTACCGTAATGCGGACATACCCGTTTTCCTTGGTGCCTTCGAACATCAACTCGTCAACTCCGCGCGCCGTGATCACAAAACGCTCTTGAGTCTCCAGCAGTTCACGCAGCGTGCCCACGCGGGCCACGCGTCCGCGTATCACGATGGCCAGGCGGTCGCACACCTGCTCAACCTCGGAGAGTAGATGTGAGCTGAGGAACACCGTCTTGCCCGCGCGCCGTGCCCGGAGCAGGATTTCTCGCACCTGGATGCGGCCGATCGGATCGAGCGCCGAAGCCGGCTCGTCGAGGACCAGGAGCTCCGGATCGCCGATCAGCGCCTGCGCAAGCCCCACTCGCTGCAGCATGCCGCGGGAAAACTTGCCCACGTTCCGGCCGGCCGCGCCCGCTAAGTCCAGTTCTTTGAGCATCTCTTCTGTGCCCCGGCGGAGCTGCGGATCGCGCATCCCATTCAGCGCTCCGTAAAATCGCACCAGCTTCGCAGCCGGGCGATGATAAAGCGCAACGTTCTCCGCCAGGAATCCGACACGGCGCCGCGTGGCGGCGTGGCCGAAGGGGTGTCCCAGCATCTGGCCGTGGCCGCTGGTAGGAAACATCAGGCCCATGGCCATGTGGATGGCCGTTGTTTTGCCTGCGCCGTTCGGCCCCAGGAAACCAAGAATCTCGCCGGGGTCCACGCGCAAAGAAAATCCATCCAGTGCCCTGATTCGGTCGCTGCGAAAGAGATTTCGATACTCTTTGCTGACGTTATCGAACTCGAGCGCGGCGGGCGCAGGCATAGGTTGAGGATAAACGGAAGGAGGCGGATTGTATGCCCGATTCGGGTATTTTGGGGCCGGAATGGTAGCAATTTAGCAGTTGGCAATTAGCAATTGGCCAAACCGAAAACCTTACCGCGGATTTGCGCGGATGGACGCGGATTTAAGGAGCAGAATGGCGAGCGTCCATGCGTTCGGTCGGCATGAGCGAGTGGCTTTTTGGGCCTATCGGGGGCTCCGATCACTGGATCACACTCTGCGGGATTTGTTGTATCGGCAGCGCCCATGGCCCCTCCCTCTGTCATCCCGAGCGGAGTGCCACGAACCGGTTGCGCCTATCAGTCCCAATGGTAGACGAACCATTCAGGCGCTCCGCTCAGGATGACAGGACCTCGCAATAAACTCCCGTCTGCGCCAACCTGAGCAGGATGGGCGGCATCCAACTTCACACCCCAACATCACAGGGAGGAGTCATGATGTGGAAGAGATGGGTCCTTTCTCTCCTGTTCTCCTTGGTTATCCCTGGGTCGTTCAGCGTGCCACAACAGTCAACCCAGGATCCCGCTAAGACTGGCGCCGACAATCCGCAAAACGTCTTTCGCAGCGAAGTGAACCTGGTGTCAGTCTATTTCACGGTGCGGGACCACAAGAAACAACTGTCCAGCGACCTGGACCAAAACCGCTTCCGCGTCTACGAAGATGGCAAGGAGCAGCCCATCAAGTTCTTTGCCCACCACAGCGATGTGGTTCTCAACGTGGGCATGTTGCTCGATACCGGCACCAACATGGCCTGGATTCTGGGCGAGGAAGCGCAGGCATCCAGCGCTTTTCTGCAGCACGTGGTACGCCCCACCGATTTAGGTTTCGTGTTGAACTACGCGTCGCGCGTGGAAACCCTGCAGGTCCCCACGTCGGACATTGCCCTCCTGCAAGAAAAGGTGAACTCGATTCGCAGCTGGGGGAAAATCATGGGGCCGCCGGATCAGGCGCCGCCGCCCCCACCGCAGCAACGGTCGCCATTACCGGGGATGGGTGGCGGCTGGCCGGGAGGCGGGCCAGTGCCGCAGCCGGGGCCTACAGGACAGCCTTACAACCTGAATCGCGAAGCGCATCTCTACGATGCAATTCGCGTCGGCACGCTGCGTTACCTGGAGCATGAAGTCGGACGCAAAGCGGTGGTGATCATTGCTCTCTCCGGCGACGCCAAGAGCGAATCCTCTCTCGAAGACGCGCTGGAGGTCTTGCTGCAAAACGATGTGATTGCTTACGTGCTTCAGATTTACGATCCGCCGCGGGAACGCAGCCGCTTCGACCGCTGTGACGTCATCCACACCTACGAAAAAGACGATCATGGGGAGTATGTGCTGAAGAAACTCGCGGAGGCCACCGGCGGGCGCATGCTGGAAGTCCACGGGATTGATAAGCTGACGGAGGCCTTGGACGAGATCTCCAACGAGCTGCATCATCAGTACAGCCTGGGTTACTATCCGCTCAACCCGACTTGGGACGGCAAGTTCCGCAAGATCCAGATCACCACACAAGGAGATGGCTACAAGGTATTCGCGCGCAAGGGATACTACGCCCTGCCGCGCAATCGCTGACATTTCCGACAGGAAAAAGAAAAAGGCTCGGGCCAGTGGCCCGAGCCTTGGTGCTTGAGAGCGAAATTACATCTTTCCGGTGATGCGGAAGGCGATCACCAGTGCGTAGAGGGCCAGCGACTCTATCAGCGCCAGACCAATCAGCAGGAAAACAAAGATACCCGGACGTGCTCCAGGGTTGCGGGCCATCGCTTCCACGGCTGAGCCGGTGGCTCTGCCCTGGCCCAGTCCGCACAGGCCGGCCGCGATTCCGAGGCCGATGCCACCGCCGATGGCCAGAGACCAATAACCCTGGGCAGGGGCGCCTTGCGCTGCTCCCTGGGCGTAGGCCGGCATGGCAACCAGCATGACGATCAGGGTCATGAATATCAACATCATTGTTTTACGCATGTTTCTCTCCTAGGAAATTGCTTCCAGTGGGTGGTTGACGTCCGCTTTGGGAAGCGGCGCCCTCACGCTTGAAGCAGAACTTGAATCAGTGCTCATGGGCCACGGCCCCTTGCAGATAAATCGTTGTGAGCAGGGTGAAAATATACGCCTGCAGGAAAGCGACAAACAGGTGAAGCAGGAGAAAGATGACGGGAACGATCACCGGAACCAGCCCGAAGAACGCGTTGGTCACAGCGTCACCGGCGAACATGTTGGCGTAAAGCCGGATGCTCAACGACATCACGCGCGCGAGATGGCTGATGATTTCGATCGGGAACAACAACCATGCCAGCCACCACACGGGTCCCGCGAAGTGTTTCAGATAACCAATCGGCCCCTGCTCCCGGATGCCATGGATGTTGTAGTAGAAAAACGCCACAATCGCGCAACCGAGCGTGATTTGGATGGCACTCGTAGGCGCTTCCAGCGTGGGCACCAGCCCGATTAAGTTTCCCAACAAGACGAACACGAACAGCGCCGTGAGAAACGGCGTGAACCTCTCGCTATGCGCGCCTACAATGTCGCGACTCTGATTGGTGATGAACTCGTCCACCATCTCAGTTAGATGTTGCAACCCGTTGGGCTTGTCCACGGACAGCCGGCTGCGAATCAGGAGGAAAAGCAGCACCAGGATACAAACCACAAGGACTTCCATCGCCACGGGATTGCTGATTGGGGCAGCCGGATTGGCGGGGTGAAATGCCGGCGGCAACGCCTGAAGCACGGCGTTCACCGGCCGGGCGAAGGCGCGGTTCAGCAGCTCAGTAAACCAGAGTTGTCCTTCCATCTGCCTGTTTGTCCTGGATAGCTAGAGCCCCCGAAGGGCCCTGTAGGTTTCGTACATCGCTTCTATCACGATTGCTCCGGCAGGTATCGCCAGGCCCGCAAAGAAGCCGTACAAACTATTGGTGGTACTTTTAAGAATAACATACGCGGCAACCGCGATCAAAATGTAGCGCAGCAGGAAGCGCAATACCACGCCCGATGCCGCTCCTGCCCGGGATGGAAGACGGCCTCCCATGGCTTCGATGGTGCGCTTGAGCCAGTGAAAGTTTAAAACCGCGATCACACTGCCGACGAGGAATGTCGCGGCCATCACCCAGCCATACCAGATGCCTGCCGTGATCGTGCCGCAGACGCCCAGCACGGCCATGATCGCCACGAGACGGCGATAGACCTCCGCGTAGAATGCCTCTTCTTTTTGTACATCGACTGGATCGCCGAAAGGAGCGGAGTCCATCAACTCTTGAACTCCTCCGAAAGCGCTACCCGGACAAAGTAGACGAAACCGGACACGATGCCGAGTATCAGGCCGGCCAGGGGTAGCCAGTCGTAGTGCAGCCATCGCTGAAGGAGTTCGCCCAGAAGCCATCCCACGACGGTGGCGGCAGGCAGCGTCATCCCTAACTGGATATAGCGCTCCGCTCCCACCCAAACGCCTTTCGGACCGCGCTCTTCATCAGCCATACAGTCCATTCTGGGGCGTGGCGTCTGCGGATGCAAGCACGCGTTGGCTATAATCAAAGGTTCGGTGTTTGATCTTTCAGGTCTTCAGGTTGATGGGACAAACAGCTTCTTATCCGCGGCCAAGCCACCCACTCGGGAACCGAGGCGAATACTGCGGTGTAGAAACTGTGCTCGATTACGGCGATCCCGCCGCGGAGCTTGCTGCATTGCGTAACGGATGCGGGATTTTTCACCTGCCGTGGCGGGCCAAGATCAGCATAACCGGCAAAGACCGTGTGCGCTGGCTGCACAACATGGTGACCAACAACGTACGCGACCTGCCCGCGAATCGCGGCAATTACAACTTTGTTCTCAACGCTCAGGGTCGCATTCTTGGCGACATGTATATCTACAATCGCGGGGAATCGTTTCTGATTGATACTGACCATGTACAGGCCGAGCCGCTGCTCGGCGCGATGAAGCGCTACATCATCATGGACAAAGCCGAGATGGCGGGAGCTCCGATCATCAGTTGGGGATTCTGCGGTCCCAAGTCAGAAGAGGCAATGGCCGCATCCGGAATCAATGCAAAGGGCATGGAGCCGCTCGAGATTCGCGAACTGGCGGTCGACAAGGTGACAGCTATGATCGTGCGGGGCCCGGAGAACAAGCCCGGCTGGTACGAAGTTTGGGTGCCGGTGCTGGAAGGCGAAGGCGGTATTTCCGGCGTGCGCGTTGCGGAGGCAAAGCTGGTCGGCGCTCGGGCCCTCGAATGCTGGCGCATAGTTCACGGCATCCCCCATTACAGCCAGGACATCCGCGATCGCGACCTGCCCCAGGAAACCGGGCAGATGCAAGCCCTCAACTTCAACAAGGGCTGCTACATCGGCCAGGAGATCGTGGAGCGCATACGCTCCCGGGGCCAGGTGCATCGCAAGTTCACGGGCTTTGAATTTGAGGGCGGTCTGCCCGCGCTGAGCAAAGTTGAGTCCGAGGGCCGCACGGTGGCTGAGATCACCAGCGCCGTCACCGTCCCGTCAAGTTCTGGGAACAAACATATTGGGCTGGGTTACGTTCGTCGCGAGGTTGCTGATGCCGGACCGCAATTGAACCTGGGCGGGCTGAAGGCACGAATCGTGGACCCGCCGTTTGCAATCTAAGCAAGAGTTGAGATTGAGGATGTATGGCTGAAAAAAAACAAGAAGACTTTGTAGTGAGTGACCGTCGCCGTTTTGTCGAGGGCGAATTGCGTTCGGATCTTCCCGCGAGCGAAGAAGAAAACGAGACGCCGACAGCGCCTCCTGTACAGCCCGCGGCGTCAGTGGCAGAGACTCCCAAAGCATCAGAGCCTCCCACCAAGGCGCCGGCCGCGGAGCAGGAGATGCCCGAGCCGCCCACTGCCGCCGAGCAGCAGGAGCAGCATGACGCGTATCGGGCTTCCGGCAAGAAGCTGGAAGAGATGATTGGCCAGTCCGGCGCGCGCCGTCAAAATCTGCCGGAGATGACGTTCGAGCGCTTGGTCGAGCAGTTTTACATGACGGCCCTGATCCAGCTAGGCGCTATCCGCCACGAGAACGAGCCGCCCGCCGTCGATATGGTGGGAGCGCGCCAGACCATCGACTCGATCGCTATTCTGCAGGAGAAGACCAAAGGCAATCTCGGCGACCGCGAGCAAAGGCTGCTGCAGAACGTGTTGTTCGAGCTGCGCATGGCCTGGATCGAGATCACGAACGCCCTGGCTGGGGCTGCGGCCGCCAAGTCCAACGTAGGCCCCGCGCCCGACAAGAAATGAAGGCGACTCTCACCGTGCTGGGCAGCGGCACCTCCATGGGTGTGCCCACCATCGGCTGCTCGTGCGCGGTCTGCCACTCCAGCGATCCGCGCGACCGGCGTACCCGGCCCTCGGTCATGGTGGAGTACGCAGGACACTGCGTGCTCATTGACACCACTCCCGATTTCCGCGAGCAGGCAATCCGGGAGAACATCACGCGGATTGACGCCATCATCTACACCCACGCCCACGCCGACCATATCCTGGGTCTTGACGACGTGCGGCCGCTGAGCTTTCGTAGCGCGGACAAAATCCCGCTCTACGCCTTCGACGTGACCGCCGATGCTGTGGAAAGCGTTTTTCGCTACATTTTTGACGCCACCTACAAGTACGGCGGCATCGCTCGCGTGGAGATGAAGCGGATCAATGGCTCACTGGACCTGTTCGGGGCCAGGTTTGAGCCGGTCAAGGTCATCCACGGCGACGCCGCGATCCACGGCTTTCGCTTCGGATCGGCGGCTTACCTCACGGACTTTAGCGAGATTCCGCCGGAGTCGATGGACAGCCTGCGCGGCTTGGACATTCTGTTCCTCGACGCGCTGCGGCACCGGCCGCATCCCACGCACTCCAGCGTTGCCAACTCTCTGCGCTTGGTGGAGGAACTCAAACCCAAGCGTGCTTTTTTCACCCACATCTCTCACGACCTTCCGCATGAAGCCACAAACAAAGCTTTTCCCGGCCACGTCCGCTTGGCGCATGACGGGCTGAAGCTGGAGTTTGAGATCGCATGAGGATCTTCCGGTCACTCGCAGAGGTCCCCGGCGACTTCGGGCCTGCCGTGGTCAGCGTCGGCAATTTTGACGGCGTCCACTGCGGGCATCAACAAGTGTTGAAGGAAGTAGTGCGGCGGGCGAAAGAGACCGCTAGCCTGGCTGTGGCTGTGACTTTTGAGCCGCATCCTCTGCGGGTTCTGCGGCCTGACGGGGCTCCCAAACTGATTACTCCGCCGGCACGCAAGGAAGCCCTGCTGGCCCAAGCTGGCTTGGACGCGTTGCTGGTGATTCCCTTTACCCGAGATTTTTCCATGACCACGGCCGCGGATTTCGCCCGGCACATTCTTGCCGGTAAGCTGCGCGCCCGTGAAGTCCACGAAGGCGAAAACTTCCACTTCGGACACAAAGCCGCAGGCACGACCGGACAACTGGCGGAACTCGGCCGCGCGTGCGGCTTCGCGGTGCGGTCCTATCCGGTACTGATGCTGCGCGGCGAGCCGGTCTCCAGCAGCCACATCCGCAAACTGCTGGGGGAAGGCAAAGTCAGCCGCGCCTGCCGGCTGCTGGGCCGCGCGTTCTCAATCGCCGCCGCGCCGGGACGCGGCCGCGGCTACGGACATAAGTACACCGTCCCCACCATCAATCTCAGCCGCTATGACGAGCTGGTTCCCGGGGATGGCGTCTATTTCACGCGTACCCGCGTGAACCAGGAGACTTTCGACTCTCTCACCAACGTCGGCAACCGCCCGACCTTCGGTGCCGATTCGTTCGCCATCGAGACCCACTTGCTCGATTTTCACCCATTGGAAGTAACCGCGCAGACCGAAGTCGAGATTTCATTTCTGCGATGGCGCCGCGGAGAGATCAAGTTTCCTTCAGTGGAAGCGCTGAAGGAGCAGATTGGGAAGGACGTGGCGCGGGCGAAGAGATATTTTCGGCTGCTGGGCAGAGTAAAACCTACCACGGAGACACAGAGGCACGGAGAATCCTCTCTCTGAAATCCCGAGCGCAGCGAGGGATCCATATCACCGTGGAAACCCTCGTCGAATCGAGTATTGGCCCACTCCATCGTGACGGTATGGATCTCTCGCTACGCTCGAGATTTCAGAAGTGGCTTTGCTCGAGAAAAGAAGAAAAACTGTTACAATCCCCCAACCAATGGCCACCGCCGCTAGTACCTTCTCTGAAGTATCTTCTGCGCAGAAGCGCACCCTGATCGCCGCCGCGCTTGGCTGGGGGCTCGACGGATTCGACGTCCTGCTATACAGCAACGTTCAGGTTCACGTCATGGCGGCGCTGGCGATCCATTCCAAGGCGATTGCCGGCTTGCCCAACGCTTTCATGCTGCTGGCCTCAGGCATCGGCGGCGTGCTTTTCGGTTTTATTGCCGATCGCATCGGGCGGACCAAGGCGCTGATGCTGAGCATATTGACCTATTCGCTGTGTTCGCTCGGCTCGGGACTATCGACTTCGCTCGGGGTTCTCATTTTCTTTCGCTTCGTCTTGGGCCTGGGCATGGGCGGCGAGTGGAACACCGGTGCGACGCTTGTGGCGGAGACCTGGCCGGTGCATCTGCGCGCGCGCGCCATCGCCCTGGTGCAGAGCGCGTGGGCCTGGGGACTGGCCGCCGCTGCGCTCACGGCTTGGATCGTGCTCGACCTTCTCCATCTGAACTGGCGCGCGGTTTTTTTTGTCGGCTTGCTGCCC
>Ga0126379_10000934_pt1 | contig 17113 bp, 12 predicted proteins | sample PanSoiMetPlot_24_FD_92640 | JGI IMG/M metagenome (GOLD analysis project Ga0126379, IMG submission 92640) | Tropical forest soil microbial communities from Panama - MetaG Plot_24 | ecosystem: Environmental > Terrestrial > Soil > Tropical forest > Bulk soil | place: Panama | collected 2016-02-17 | reverse complement strand
CTGTTCGACACCAGCCCAGGCGTCTTCAACACCGGCAGCAAGTTCTTCGAGTGGGACGGTTCCGCACTGCACGCCGTTGCGGCCCCACCTAACGCTCCGATCGATTCCTCTTATGTCGGGAACATGGTTGTGCTTCCTACGGGACAGGTGCTGTTCACCGATTTCTCCAGCAGCGTTGAAATCTACACGCCGTCTGGAAGCCCGTGCGCGGGTTGCGCTCCCACCGTTACCCAGGTGGCATCGACCCTCACTCACGGCAGCAAGAACAATGGCATCAAAGGGACCAAGTTCAACGGGATGTCCTTCGGTTCGTATTACGGTGACGATAACCAGAGTGCGACGAACTTCCCATTGGTTCGTATCACCGACTCAACCGGAGCCATTGTGTATTGCAGAACGCACAACTGGACGGTTGGCGTTCAGACGGGAAGCGCCCCGACGACGGCTCAGTTCGACATTCCGTCGACGATCGCTACCGGTGCCGGCTCGCTGGTCGTTGTGACCAACGGTATTCCGTCCGCACCAGTCAGCGTAACGATCAACTAATGGTTCGAGCGCAGTTTGGCTCATTGGAGTGAGATAGTCCCCCAGGCGCTGCGTTCTTCGTTAACCGACGGCGAACGTGGCGCTTGGTTCGCTTCAAACTCGTCGAGTGACTCCGCTTGCATTTCCCCCAAACAAGGACCGGTCATGAAGTGTCTTCGTTTTGTGTTAGTCCCCCTGGCATTCATCCCCACGATTACCGTCGCACAGTCCGATTCTGTTCAAAAGCCATCGGCTGTGTCCTACCTTATTGCTAATAATGATCTTCCACCGAAGACCGCGGCGACTTCTGGCACCGTGTTTACGTTCGCTTCGGATGGAACGCCCCAGAATCCATTCCACGTCAGCCTGGGCGGATCCGGCGCTGGCGGTGGATATTTCAATTCCAACCGCGTGAGTGTCCTGCGAAGTTCGGCTTGTGCTTACCTATCTCTTGGCGGGGCGGGTGAAATCGGAGGAGTGGATTTACAGGCACTACGAGACATTGGCAACTTCTCCGGCTCGCCCACTGACATTGGCATCGACAATGGCATCGGCTTGGTAAATAACGGGACGTATCTCTACGCCAGTTACTCTTCTTCCAACACGATCGCTACCTTTGCCATCCTTCCGGGTTGCTCTCTCAATTTCCTCGGGGATATTTCGCCACTTGGAAAAAATTCCGGCAACGTAAAAGGCATGGCCGTACATGGCAACATGCTTGTTGTAACTTACGGCGACGGATCAATCGAGTCGTTCAACGTCTCCGCCGGGATTCCCGTGTCGAATGGCGATCTGCAAAATGCCACAGGATATGTCCACAGCAGTTTCCCGGCTGGGGTTGACATCACAGCTGATGGACACTTCGCCATCTTTGGTGATCAATCCTCGACAACGTCCGTCGAGGTCTCGGATATCTCCTCGGGCAAGCTCACGAAGACTGTGCTGTATAACCTTGGCGCAGCCGGTGACTCGACCAGCATTTATTTGAGTCCCGACGAGACACTTCTGTACATCACAAACACATCGGTGGGAAGGGTCAGTGCCGCATTCTTCAATGCGACAACCGGAAAACTTTCTCATGGATGCATTTCCAAACCCTTGAAGGGCTTCGACAGGAACTGGGTCTTTCTCGCGAATCCAGTCACGGAATTGAACACAGGTACTGGCTCGGTTTTGTACCTCGCGGAATACGGTGCATCAAGCGGAATTGCGGTGTTGAACGTCACCTCCACCGGCGCAACGTGCAGTTTGACAGAGACCGCAGCATCTCCGGTGAGTGATCCTGACAGCACAACTCTGTTATCGATCGGCGTCTATCCGCCTCGGCAGTTCTAAGCGCACAAATTATTGATGAACTCAAGGAGTTGGGGAATGCGCAGTCTTTTTAGGTTCGCAATCGCACTACAAGTGATTTTAGGAGCTTTGCTGACTGCCTCGGCACAGTTGCCGCAATGTCCGCTGCGGCCGACTCCCGGCACGGTGGTTCAAGACGGCCCCAGTCTCACCAGCCAGAATGGCGCCCTCTCGCTCGCACTGACTTTGCGTAACGCCGCCGACTCTTTCGGCTACATGCACTACTGCTTCGACTACTTGTCATCGACAGGAGTGGTCGAAGCGCCAACACTGCGCGTGAATCCGGGAGACACCCTCACGATCGACCTCACCGACAACCTCCATGTTGTATACCCGGATCGCCCGAACAGTCGCTATCCGATGTCGCACATGCAACATGCTGTTGAATCCCCGGCCACGGACCCCTGCAAAAGCCAGATTATGAACTTCAACACCACGAACCTGCATTTTCATGGTCTGAATGTTCCGCCGGTCTGCCATCAGGACGACGTCATCAACACATTGATTCAGCCGAGCAAGACTCCTTTCCAGTACCAGATTCAGATTCCGGCAAACGAACCCCCGGGACTGTATTGGTATCACCCGCATCCGCACGGATTCACCGCGCTGCAAGTAAATGGCGGCGCAGCGGGAGCGATCATCGTCAACGGAATCGAAAAGATGAAGCCGCAGGTAGCGGGTCTTGCCGAGAGAGTCTTCGTAATCCGTCAGCAATTCCTCGATCCCCTCTCATGGATTCCCGGACCTTACCAACTCACACTGAACTTCCAGCCCGCTATCGCTCCCCAGAGTGCGTCGCCGATCATTCAAATGAAGCCTGGCGAAAAACAGTTCTGGCGCGTGGCCAATGCGTCGACGCAGGCCTTTCTTTCGCTGGCGGTTTTGTTTGGAAACACCGCGCAGACGCTGGAGGTGATTGCACTCGACGGCGTGCCTGTCACGGGTGATCCGATGGTAACGTCGATCGACGTACCTCCCGCCGGCCGAGCCGAGTTCATCGTAACTGGACCCGCTTCCGGCCAATCTGCAACGTTCGTCACCAATGGCTTCGACACCGGGCCGGTCGGCAATGGGAATGCCTCACAAGTACTTGCGGACATCAACACCACCGCAATGCCGGCACGGACGCTTGTAGCGGCCGCCCCCGTGCTGCCAGCGCCTCCAGTGACGCAGCGTTTTTCAGGGCTCCCAGCGATCAAGCCAACAACAACGCGCAAACTCTACTTTTCAGAGGCGCCACTCGGCACGAATCCGCCGGTTAGTTTCTTCATTACGGTCGACGGCCAACAGCCAAAACTCTTCACCAAAGATCAGCCACCGGCCATCGTCACCAAGGTGGGTGCGGTCGAGGACTGGACAATCGAGAATCACACCAGCGAAGAGCACGCCTTCCATATGCACCAGATGCACTTTCTAGTGCTCGAGGTCAACGGCGTGCCTGTTCAGAACCCGACGATGCAGGACACCTTCAACGTTCCCTTCTGGACCGGCCACGGTCCGTATCCCAGTATCAAAGTTCGCATGGATTTCCGCGACCCGAACATCGCCGGTACATTCGTTTATCACTGCCACATTCTCGACCACGAAGACGCAGGAATGATGGCAAAGATCCAAGTCGATCCGTAAGATCGGATCTATAACGATTTGTCTGTGTTCCTCTGTGCCCTCTGTGTGAATTCTTAAGAATCCTTACAGAGTTGCCACAGCGTTCTGCAATTCGGCCGCGATTTGTGAAGCGTCGCTTTCAACAGCGAAGTTCAGAGGCCGTCCGATCCGCACACTGATCTTCCAAGGTGCCGCGAACTTTCTGCCAGCGCGCTTTATCTCAAACAATCCATCAATCCGCATCGGCAAAACAGGAATGCCCAGGTTCTGCGCCAGCAATCCGACACCCGACCGAAATGGACCCAGCTTTCCATCAGTCGTATGACGACCTTCTGGAAAAACAAGGATGCTGTACCCACCATCGACAGCCTCTCCCGCGTAAGCAAAGCTGCGCCGGAACCCTGCTTCGCGCGGCAAGGGAAACAGATTCAGCAGTGAGACACCGAGGAACCACTGAATTCGGTCGTAGACTCTGAAGAACCATCCTCGATCTGTTGAAGGTACGCGCAGGGCTTCCAGCGCTTCTCCTCCAGTAGCGATCGCCAGCCGATGTCGAAGTCGCGCCGGCAGCGCAGTCAGAACAAATCCCGGATCGACATCGCCCAGATGATTGCACACCACCAATAGCGGCCCAGAGACTCCACGCAGATTCTCGCGCCCGACGATTCGCGGCCAGCCTAAAAGCACGATGGCCGGGCGCATCAGCAGGTAGTGCGCAAGCAGTCGCAACCATGTCACTGGCCAACGCAGAACCCAGCCTGGATAGTGATAAGCGGGAGTCTCCGTAGCCTCACCGCGCAGCATTCGCTCAAGTTCGCCAACAGTCTGGATCGTACTGAAGCGCGTTTCGCTGAGATCAACCTGGTATCGATCTTCGAGCGCACTCATCAGTTCGACGCGATCCAGCGAACTAAGCCCCAGGTCAGAGTCCAGCCTTGCGTCTTCGCGTAGGGCAGGGACCTGGCGCCCAGTGATGCGGGAGATCACATCCCCTAACGGTCCCGCAGATGCCGCGCCCGCTGCGTTCGGCGCGGACATTTGCCTCTGCACCGCCTCAGCAATCGCACTTCTCCTCGGCTTCTGTGTATTCGTACGCGGGAAGTCTTCCTGTGGCCATTCAAACCACGTCTGCATCCGCTGATATTCGGCGAGTGATTCATTCGCACGCCGCATCACCCCACTCAGATCAGCCTGGTCGCGCAGAATCACCACGGCGCAGGGTTCAGCGTTGCCCATGCGCTCGATACCGAAGACCACACAGTCCTTCACTTCAGGCTGCTTGCGCAGCGCCGCTTCCAAATCGCCGGGATACACATTCAACCCACCGGGCGTGACGATGACTTCCTTCTTGCGTCCCTTGAAATACAGGTTGCCCGCGTCGTCGAGCGCACCAACATCGCCGGTGCGATACCAGCCTTCATCGTCCGACACCCGATGTCCGCCACTCGAGTCCAGATACCCGGCAGCAACCCCGGCACCCTTGACGAGAATTTCGCCATCCTCAGCCAACTTGACTTCGCGGCCCGGCAGTATCTTGCCGATCGATCCCTTGCCCAGACGAAACGGATGATTCACGCTAATGAGCGAGGTTGTCTCAGTCAGGCCATATCCTTGAATCACTGCGTATCCCAAGTGTCCCCAGAATCCCTCAGTCTCACCGTCGAGAGCGGCACCCCCAGAAATAAATGCCCAGAACTTCCATCCGAACTGTCCACGAATGTCGCGGAAGATCCACCAGCGGCGTAGGAAGTGCTTGTTTTGTGAAGATGCGAAGCGGCGGCGAAATTTGTCCATTCGTCCGCGATCATCAATATCCCTCTCTACCTTTTGTTTCAAAGACTGCAACACCCTCGGCACACTGACCAAAACCGATATGCGTTCGCGCCGAATCGTGCTCACTAATTCCGAGGGGCTCAAATCGTTCTGAAAGACAACCGTGCCGGCGAGCAGTGGAGGCAAAAACATTCCCAGAAACTGCCCGAACACGTGGCTCAAAGGCAGCAAGTTCAGGAACCGGATGGGATGCACCAGTCGCTCATATTTCAGATAACCTTGCATCTCGCGTTCAAGCGGCGCAACATTGGCAAGTACGTTCCCATGAGTAATCACGACGCCTTTGGGATCAGCAGTCGTCCCGGAGGTAAACACGATTTGAAGTATGTCATCGCACCCGACCACAACATCTGACGTTGACGGCTCAGCTTCGGCTGCCTCTAGTTCCCCCAATGGAATGCTCGCAACAGGGAAGCCCTTAAAAGAGGAACCCCGCAAATGCTTCTCGGAAGCCACAACCAACTTAGCCCCAACCTGCCGGAGTACGCGCGCGGCAAAATCGCTGGCGGCGGCGTCATCCATCGGAACCACCACCACTCCCCGCAGTACACATCCGAAGAAGACCGCGACCCACTCGGCACAGTTCTCGCCCCAGATCATCACCCGATCACCTTTGGCGATCCCATGCTCTTCCAGAAACCTCGCAAATCCGCGGGCAAGGCTCAGTATTTCGCCATAGGTGTATGACTCCATGCGATAGCCGCGGCGCTGTCGATAAGCAGTCTCCGCCCGATGATTTCCGAAATTTGTCCGAAAGAATTCAGCGATCGACTCGGCCATGGGCTGGGGAGCACGACTTTAAAACATCGCGGTACCCAGCCAGTCTAGTGGAAACCCTGTCCGGGATGGCGAGATCGGGGTTACCGACAGGGACTTGCACCCGAATTTCAGCTGTGCAACATAGAGCAATGCACTCTCGCAAGAACTGGGCTTGTTTCCTTCTGCTGCTCGTCCTGCAACCGATCAGTTTGTTGGCGCAGGAAAAATTCGACACTGCCACCGTCCGCGCACTCGAAATGAAGTGGACCGAATCGTACAAACAGCACAGCATCGACATCCTCTCATCTCTGCTCGCGGACGATTTCACCATCACTGTTGAGGATGGCGATGTCTACAGCAAGGCCGGATACATCAGTCACACCGCGGACTCCAAGGTCCGCGTGCAAATCGCCGAACTTTCCGATCTGAAGGTCCGGCTCCACGGCGATATCGCGATCGTCACCGGCAGCTATCACGAAAAGGGCGAATCCGACGGCAAGGGCTATGAGTACCATGATCGCCTGACCGATGTTTGGGTGAAATCCGCGGGCAAATGGCAGGTGGTGTCTTCTCACTACAGCGTGCCGTTCAAGCCCTAATCGTTTGACAAATCGATGACAATCGCCTGAAATTAGCGGGCTACCATACCGTTCGCGCCCGCTGAGCGTACATCCTTGCGGCGGGTAAATTCTCCAAAGGACTCCGCTCTTATGAGGCCCTTCGTCACCCCGTCTCCTTTTAAGTTTGTTCACCGATTCTGGATCCTGCTACTCGGTATTTCGTGCCTCTTCTCGACAGCGGCAGGCGTACAGTCCCCCCAATCTCCTGCCACTCCTGTCATCGTTAACACTAAGTTCGGCGGACAAATCTTCGGCTTCGATATCGATCAGAACGGCACCGAGGGTATCCTCAGCGAGGCACAGACTCTCTCGAACGGCCAGGTCCTGGCAGCGGTGGAGACTTTCGATCAGAAGACTGGCAAGATTCTCACCGTGTTGGCCAAGACGCAAACGCAGGACGACTTCGTCACTCTGGGTGTAGTGGGGACTTCGGTTGGATTGGTCGAACGCGAGCACGTCATCAAGTTTCTTGACGTGCAGCGCACATTCGGGGTGGTCAACCCTCTGAGTGGCAACAAAGCCACAGGCAAGTGGACACCCCCGATCGGATCAAAGCACCTGATCAACCAGGTAAGCCGCAACCAGGGGACAACTAATAATGCCGTCTTTGCCATCGACAACAGCGGCAATTTTATCCCTATAGTTTTCAGTTCCAATGTCGCCGCGAATACTTTCGGCCCAGTCATCCAGATCACAGACTCGTTTAACTTCGGCAGTGTGCCCCCGCCCATCGCCTACAACCCGCAGACCAACCAGGCAATTCTTGGTGGCGGCAACGGCTGCTTCGGATGCGTTCCGGTGCTGGGCATTGCGGATTTGACTCAGGGCACTTTCACCGAAGAATCCGGATTCGGATTGGGTTTCATCAACGGCATCGCCGTAGATCCCAACGACAATGTTGTCTGCACGACCACGGAAGACGACGCCAGCGTTGAATTCATTGACCTCAACAAACACACGGCCACCATTGTGATCTTGCCGAATTCCGGCAGCCAGCAGTTCTTTAGCGGAGCTGACGTGGAGTTCGACGCCCTGCACCGCGTTTTCTTTGTGGCGCAGCCGAATTCGAGTTCGTCCACCGGAAGCTCAATCTACGTCTACGACATCAAAGGGAATCTCCGAGGAACTCTGAACGGATTCAATTTTTCCAACACGTTTAATGTGATTCCCGCACATATCGCGCTGCACCCGAGCACTAGGACTGGTTTCGTAGACGGTCCGTCGACGACCGTAAGCCAACTACAAGGCTTCAGTTATTAGGATCTTGCAGGATTGGCTCTCCAACAAATGTCATCCTGAGCGAGGAAGTTGCTTCGCGAACAGCGAAGCAACGCCGCAGTCGAAGGATCGCTATCGCCGAGCGCACGGTTGGGGGATCTCCACACGCACGACTGGCATCGTAAAGGCGCTCTTTGACGCGTCGAGGCATTTCAAAAGCGAAACGCTTTACTCCCGCCCAACCCCCAGCGAATCCGCTACGCGATTGATGTAGTTGAACCACGATGCGATCAACGTAATCTGCAGAATCCCGCGATCATCGAATCCAACCGACCGCAGCCGCTCGATGTCGTCCTTCCAGACTTTGGTCGCGTCCTTCGTCAACTTGACCACGTAATCGAGCATCACACGGTCCTGTGACGAGATCGGCGCCGTTGTGTAGTCCTTCTCAAGCGCCTCGACCAGCCCTTTATCCAACGTGACCCTACGCAGAAACTCTGCGTGTGACTCGATTCAATACACGCACCGGTTGGTCACCGAGACCATGGTGGCAATCATCTCGTGCTGCGCCCGGCTGAGCGGCAATTCGGGAGACATCAGAGCGCCGAACGTACTAAACGCGTGATACAACGCATCCGGAATCAACGTATGCGAGCCCACAATCGACGACGCGCCTGACGGATCGGGATGCACCGGTTCGGCATACTCCTTGGGGTAAAACATTTTCTCGCCTTCAATTGCTTTGCGGAGCTTTTCGTCGTCCTCAGCCAGCGAAACCGTTCGAATCCAAGTCATAGCTATTTGTCATCCCCAGTTGGTTGATACACAGTCCGCGAAGAATACACTTTCCCTCGGGCGCGACCCTATAGTTACTTCATATTAGGACCGAGATTCGCGAACTCAGCGCGCCGTCATAAACATGGACCGCGTTATACCATGATCGAAATGAACCTACCGGTCAATCCGCCGTTGTTACCCATGCTCGCCAAGCGTGTCGATGAACTTCCCCCTGGCGCCGATTGGATCTTCGAGCCCAAGTGGGACGGATTCCGCGCTCTGATCTTTCGCGACAACGATGAGATCTTCATCCAAAGTCGCGACGAGAAACCGCTGAATCGCTATTTCCCTGAGGTCGAAGAGGCGCTGCGCTCGGCGTTGCCTGCTCACTGCGTTCTCGATGGCGAAATCGTCATCGTCAAAGACGGCGAACTCGACTTCGATTCCTTGCAGCTTCGCTTGCATCCCGCCGCCTCGCGCGTAAAGCTGTTGTCAAAGCAGATTCCGGCCTCTGTGGTTTTCTTCGATCTGCTTTGCGAAGGAAACCACGATTTCAGAAACGAGCCGTTTGAGACTCGACGCCGCCAACTGGAATCGCTGCTATCTGCCGCCGCACCGCCGGTGCATCTCACTCCTGCCACCCAGGATCGCACGCTGGCTGCAGACTGGTTCCGTCGCTTTGAGGGTGCGGGCTTCGACGGAGTAGTAGCGAAGCAGGTCTCCGGCGTCTATGAACCCAACAAGCGCGTAATGCTCAAGGTGAAGCACGAGCGCGACTGCGATTGTGTAGTCGCGGGTTTCCGCTGGCACAAGAAAGGCGACCGTACTCTCGTTGGCTCGCTTTTGCTCGGTCTGTTCGATGACGCCGGCGCTCTGCAACACGTTGGCGTATGCGCGAGTTTCAGCACGGCGAAGCGTAAAGAACTCGTTGATTTTCTAGCCCCTTACCGTGAGAACGCGCTCGCGTCTCATCCATGGAAAGCATGGGCGGATCTAGGAGGCGACGGGGAGGTTAAGCGCATGCCCGGTGGCCAAAGCCGCTGGAGTCAAGGCAAGGACCTGTCCTGGGAACCTCTGCGACCGGAATTAGTAGTCGAGGTTGCCTACGACCACATGCAAGGCGATCGCTTCCGCCACACAGCACAATTTCGCCGATGGCGCTCGGACAAGAGACCGAAGGATTGCACCTACGCACAGCTCGAAGTCGTTCCACCACAAGAACTAGCGGAAATTTTCCCGCAAGGCCGCTGAGCTTACTGGCAAATGCAGAATATAGTGACACCTCGGCACCGACGGCCAACATTAGGTGGCGCTGACTTTCTCCGCGACCTCTGCGGCCTTTCTCTGCGATCTTAACGGTGAAAAGCTTTTGACTACAGAGCGCAAAGGATGCGCAAAGTCCGCAGAGAAGTTCCAGGTTGTCACTATATTGTGCAAAGATGACTATAAATGCGGCCTCAGGAGCCTACTCGTTGTTTTGTTCGTCTTTCTCCTTCTGACGGAACTCCCGCCATTCCCGCGTGGGATCGTCATCCGGATCGGGCATCTCTTGTTTCGGACGAATGTCTTCCGGGACATTCCGCAAATTGACGCGAATTCGCGTCCAAGTGGACGACCGTCCTCGCATCGAGTCGACCAGCACATCATCGACGGCAAGGTGGCTGGCAGCTTCCGCATACTTCGCCTTCCATCTCCCAAGCCCTGTCAACGCGGCCGCCTTGTCCCGCGAATTTGCCACGGTAATGAGCGGCATCTTGACGCGCGTCTTCTTCGCCCCCGACTTCGCGCGTGACGGAGCGACTCGCGGCGCCTCTGACTCCATCTTTCGAAAGTGAGGAGGCCACGGAGCATCCCCAAGCCCCGCAGCTTCATCTCTGTCCGCCAGCTCAAGCAACTTTTCCAACGATCCCGCCGCAGAATTCATTTCAGCGTGCGGATCACCGATCTTCGCAAAGCGCTCCGGCATCGTGAACATCGTAAACTCTGCTGGATTCGAGTCCGGGACCTCGTCCCAGCTCACCGGAGCCGACACACGCGCATCCGGCAGCGGACGCACCGAATAGGCTGAACACGTCGTCCGGTCTTTCGCATTCTGGTTGTAATCGAGGAACACTCCTTGACGCTCCTCTTTCCACCATTTCGATGTCGCCAGCCCAGGCATGCGACGCTCGACCGCTCGCGACAACGCGACCGCTGCCCGGCGAACTTCTGAGAACGTCCAGCGAGGCTCGATCCGCACATTCACGTGCATGCCCCGGGATCCGCTCGTCTTCGGCCATCCGCGAAGTCCGACTTCCTCGAGAAAAGCCTTCACCTCGAGAGCTACTTGGCGAACCTGATTCCACTCGACACCCGGAATCGGGTCAAGATCGATGCGCAATTCATCGGGATGATCCAGGTCCCCCGACCGAACGGGATGCGGATGTAGTTCGATACATCCCAGGTTCACGATCCAAGCGAGCCCCGCAGCATCATCAACCACAATTTCTTCAGCAGTGCGCCCTGACGGGAATGACAGCGTCACGGTGCGCAGCCACAAAGGCCGCTGCTCAGGGGCCCGCTTCTGATAGAAAGCCTCTCCCTCGGCTCCATTCACGAATCGCTTAAGAACAATCGGCCGATCCCGAATTCCAGCTAGTGCTCCACCCGCGACCGACAGGTAGTAGCGAACCAGATCGAGCTTCGAGACTTTCGCCTGCGCAGAGAAATAGGGCTTGTCGGGATGGGTGATCTGCACTTCACGTCCATCCAGTACAAGTACTTCGCTGGCGGCTTTGTTGGCCATCGAAACAGGCTACCACCGTATTCGCCACTGCATGATGACACCCCGGCCCGACGCAATGCTGGGATCCCCGTCCCTTTATGGCTACTAAGTTCCTTCGGTAACCCTTCGGTACACTCCCTTTCGGTAACCCTTGGTAACCATGCGGTTCATGACTTCCAGACGTACAATTGGCCTTGTCCGGACGGCCATCTGCCGATATGTGGGATGAACGCCCGCGACCCGTACCCGGGGAGCAGCCCCCAGCGTTCAGCGGGTTCTGTCGCAGCACGATGTCGGAATTCGCGGTGAGGATTCGTTGATCAAATTGCGTTGTCGGTAACACCAGGGTCTGGAGTTCGACGCTCTTATGGCATTGTTCGGCTTCAACAAGCAGAAGGTTCTCGCCAGCGCGGAGAAGTATGTCCAGCAAGGCAAGCTCACAAATGCCATCTCTGAGTACGAAAAAATCCTCAAGAACGATCCCAAGGACCTGACGGTCACCAACACCGTCGGCGACCTCTACTCGCGCATCGGCGAGAGCGACAAAGCTACCGATTGCTTCAAGAGCGTGGGCGATGCCTATGCCGGCCAGGGTTTCACGGTCAAGGCCATCGCGATGTACAAGAAGATCTGCAAGCTCAAACCATCGCTCGAGAGCTTGCTCAAGTTGGCCGAACTCTATACCCAGCAGGGCCTGTTCAACGATGCCCGCGCGCAGTATCTGCAAGTCGCGGAAGAATTCCTGAAAGCTGGAGAACTCGACAATGCTGTCCGGATCTTCCAGAAGATTCTGGAAATGGATCCCGAGAACAGCCAGATGCGGGTCAAGCTGGCAGAGGTTTACGTACGCCTTGGCAAGAAGCAGGATGCCTGGCAGATTTTCTCGGCCGCCGCCGAGAGCATGCGTTCCAAAGGGTCGCTCAGCGGTGCGGAAGAAGTTCTGCAGCGCATGCTCACGCTTGACCCCGGCAATGCGCACGCGCTGGTCATGCAGGGCAAGAACCTGCTCGAGTCCGGCGATGCCGCCGGAGCGGTCGCCGCGTTCCAGAAAATCCCGGATATCGATTCCAAGCCGGACGCGCTGCGCGACCTGCTCAAAGCGTATCTGTTAACCGGCCAACTGTCGGAAGCTGGAACGCTCGCGAACAAGCTGCTGACGGTCCACAACGACCTGTCTGCCATCGCGAACTTTGCCGATGCGCTGATGCAGGCCGGTCACTACGAGAATGCCCTGCAAGTCTTCGATCAGCACGCCGAGCGGCTGCTGGCAGAAAATTCCGAAAAAGTCCTGAAGAGCCTGCACCAGATCATCGGCCATGTGCGGGATAATCCCGACTCGCTGCAGAAGCTGCTTGACCTGTTCAACAAGGCCGGCGAGAACACGCATATCACCGAGGTCACCGAATTACTGGCGCACGCCAGTGTGCAGGCCGGGGAACTTAGCCGCGCCGGCGACCTTTACCAGAGACTCGCCCAGCTCGAACCGCAGAATCCGCTGCACATGCAGAATTATCAGCAGGTGGCCAGCCAGCTCGGTGGAGCTTCGGGCAACAAGCTCATTACTCCGGAAGAGGCCGTCGTTCTAATCGACGACCTCGAATCGACTGCTCCTTCGATTCATCAGCATTACTCCGATGAAGTTTCGCTGGCGGTCCGCTCCGCGTTGACCGACGCGGAACTGTTCATTTCCTACAACATGCCGGCCAAGGCACTCGGACCGTTGACCTCCGTGCTGCCGATGGCCCCAGAGGATCTGCGCCTGAATCAGCGTCTGGCGGCGCTGCATACCCGTGCCGGACGCTTTGCCGAGGCCGGTGTTTGCTGCCGCACGCTCCAGCGGATTTATTCCGAGGCCGAGCACCCGGATGAAGCGTCGCGTTACGCCGAACTTGCCGAGCGCTACGAAGAGCGTTCCTCGACGCCCGCTCTTCACATCGCAACTGCCGAGGAAGAACATATTTTCCTCGATGCTGCCACGCCCGCAACCCAAGTTCCGGAAACAAAGTCGGAAGTCGCCGAATTTTCGGTCGGCGAATCTCCTTCCGAGATCACGATCGAAGAGCCCGAAGTCGCTGTTGCTCCTGAAGAAGCGACCGCAGAAGCCGCATCCCCGTGGCCCACCGCTACAGAGACGCCGGTCGAGCCTGCGGCTGAACCTGAGTTTGCTGTTGTTGATGAGTCCGCTGCACCTGCCCCCGAAGCTGCTGCCGAGGCCGCGGAAGAAATTGATCTATCTTCGGAGTGGGATGACGCCATCACCATCGAGGGCGATGACGCCGCTCCAGCTGCCGCCGAAGAACCGGCCCAGTCCGAACCCGAGCCCGCGGTCGCGGCCGCAAAGCCCGCAGCCGATCCCCGCGTCGAAGAGACCGTCGAAGAGATCCGATTCTATGTGGGGCATGGCATGCCCGAGCAGGCGCTCGCGGCGCTTGCCAAGCTGCAGACCCTGACGCGCGACCAGGCTAAGATCGACGAGCTTCGCGCCGAAGTTGATGCAGCCATGCAACCGGCCGAGGAAGTCGCAGTTGAGGCCGAACCAGCAGTTGAAGAGATCACCGCCGAAGACGTTCCGTCATTTGAAGTCGCTGACGAAACTCCGGTTGCCGTTGAAGAAGCGTCTGCCGCTGTCGAATCTGAGCCCGAGGCTGCGGTTGAAGAGATTCCGGTCGAAGAATCCGTCACGCCGGAACCTGCGCCTGTCGTTCACACGCCTCCGGTCATTCACACCCCGAGGGTTCGCAAACCTGAAGTTAAGCAGCCCCCGCTTAAGCAGCCTGAAATCCAGCAGCCCGCAGCGGCTGCGCAAGTGCCCGAACCAGCGGCGCAACCCGAAGCTCTCAAAGAGTTCGTTTCCGATCTAGAGTCTTCGCTCGGCGATGGTTTCCTGCCCGGCACGATGCCCCAGGCGCCTCCGCCTACGCCACAACCTGCTCCCGCGGCCCAGGCGAAACCCGCTCCAGTCCAGCCTGCGCCGGTCCTGGGTGAGTTTGTGGCCGATATCGAAGCCTCGCTGGGAGAGGATTTCCTGACGGCTGCTCCAGTCACGGGAGCACAAGCTCCGGCCACTGCGAAGCCTGCCGCACCACCAGTGAAGCCTGTCGCTCCGGTTGAGACAAAGATTGAGACGAAGAAGCCCGCTCCGCTGGCAGCGAGTGCAGCGGCATCGGCCGCGCCTTCAGCTCCGTCCGCTCCACCAGTGGCACGTCCGGTACAAGTTCCTGCTGCGCCCGTTGCATCGACGGTTCCGGTTGCTCCCGTTGCAGCTCCCAAGTCGCAAGCAGCTGCTCCCGTGCTTCCTCCATCAGTTCCGGCTGCCGCTGCCAAGTCATCGCCATTCGGTGAGGATGCAGGCGTCGACCTGGCCGATATGTTTGGCGAGCTGAAAAAGGATCTCGAGGCCGACGTCGCTTCCACGGACGAAGATCCAGAAACCCACTACAACCTCGGCATCGCATTCCGCGAAATGGGATTGCTTGATGAAGCCATCGGTGAACTCCAGAAGGCCTGCCAGTCCTTCGATCGCGGACATCCATTCCCGCAGATCATGCAGACCTACACCTGGCTGGCGCAATGCTTCCTGGAAAAAGGAGTGCCGGAAGCAGCCGTTCGCTGGTATGACAGAGCTTTGAAGGTTCCTACCATCGATGGCGAAACCCGCACCGCCCTGAACTACGAACTCGCCTCGGCTTACGAAACCGCTGGCGACAAAACCTCTGCTCTCAAGCACTTCATGGACGTCTACGGATCAAACATCGATTATCGCGACGTCTCCGAGCGCATTAAGGCCCTGAAGTCGTAAAATAGCGCGATGGCTGTTTTCAGACCCTTATTGCTGCAAATCAACTTGCACTCAAACCTTCGGCCATCGAGCCGGAGCATTCCTGAATGACCGATCCCACTCTTTCCAGCGCGCCGGGAAAGGCACCAGAACCAGCGCCCCCGACCGAAATCCATACCACTCTTCTCAACCCAGGCGAGGATGCTCCTCCGCCCGCGCTCCAGCTTTGGATGCACCGCATCTCCGTCTTCCTATTCGTCTTGATTAGTGCGGTGGCGGGCGTGCTGCTGATCATTCTCCCGTGGACACCGGAGTGGACGGATAACTATCTCCTGCTATCATTTCCGTCGCTGCGCACCTTGGTCGCGAATGGGTTCTTCCGCGGGATTTGCAGCGGCTTGGGCCTGCTCGATATTTGGATCGGATTCTGGGAGGCACTTCACTACCACGAGCATCACTAGAACGTCACTGCAGGTCGCATCTGCCGAAATTCTCCAGGAACGCGAGTAATCATGACTGATCCGAAATCCGCGCCAGTCGCTTACCAGAATGAACCTTTTCTAAGCAGCCCCGACGGCCGCATTTTGCGCATTCTGGCGGAATACCAGGAACCGCTGGCCCGCTTCCGCCGTGAGCAAATTCAGGACACCGTCGTCTTCTTCGGCTCGGCCCGCTTTCAGGGAGAAAAGGATGCGGCCCAGGCCCTTGCGGATCTTCAAAGGAATCCTGACTCGGTCGCCTCAGCCGCTCAACTCGAACAGGACTTAAAACGCGCCCGCGCCAGTGTCGACATGGCCCGGTATTACGAAGACGCCCGCAAGCTGGCACACATGCTTACGAAGTGGTCGGTCACGATTCCGGCTCGGCGTCATCGTTTTGTGGTCACCACCGGCGGAGGTCCCGGCATCATGGAAGCGGCTAACCGCGGCGCGCTTGACGCCGGTGGCAGAAGCATTGGGCTGAACATACAGCTCCCGTTCGAGCAACACCCCAACCAATACATCACACCGTCACTCAGCTTCCAGTTTCACTACTTCTTCATGCGGAAATTCTGGTTCGCTTATCTGGCCAAGGCACTCGTCATCTTCCCGGGCGGCTTCGGCACCATGGACGAACTCTTCGAGATACTCACCCTCGCCCAAACCGAGAAACTGGCCAAAAAAATTCTGGTGATCATTTATGGCAGTGAATACTGGAACAAGATCATGAACTTCCAGGCCTTCGTCGACGCCGGCGCCGTCTCGCCGCAGGACCTCGAATTATTCAAGATCGTCGACAATCCCGAAGAAGCCTTCGACTTCCTCCGTGTCGGCCTCACGCAACATCACCTCGGCGGCGCGACCAGAAAGCAAGGCGACATTTTGCCGGAAATCGCAAAGACCAGGCCGTAGGAGAAGCGCCACTAGCCGATTTGGATGGTAAGCCGCGAAGCGGCGAAAGAATGCAGCCCTCGGCGCAAGCCGTGAGTACGCAAAAGAATCTTGGCCAGCCCCAACGGGGCGAAAGAAACACCTGCTGCGGTCAAGCTCGACATGCCCGAACGTTGCCGTCTCTACTACATCACCGACCGCACCGCATTCGCCGCAGACGAACCCACCCGCCGTCGTCGTCTGCTCGAAAAAATCGCCGAAGCCGCCCACGCCGGAGTCGACTACATCCAACTCCGCGAAAGAGATCTGACAACGGGCGAACTGGAACTCTTGGCCCGCGAAGCTGTTCGCTCAATCCATGAGACTCGCACCTTAGCCACAGCTCTCCTTATTAACTCGCGCTCCGACGTCGCGCTAGCGGTAGGAGCCGAAGGCGTCCACCTGCGCTCCGACGACCTCTCACCGCGAAGCGTCACGGATATCTGGAAGAAGTGTGGCGCGGGCACCCCGG
>Ga0126379_10000931_pt1 | contig 17142 bp, 14 predicted proteins | sample PanSoiMetPlot_24_FD_92640 | JGI IMG/M metagenome (GOLD analysis project Ga0126379, IMG submission 92640) | Tropical forest soil microbial communities from Panama - MetaG Plot_24 | ecosystem: Environmental > Terrestrial > Soil > Tropical forest > Bulk soil | place: Panama | collected 2016-02-17 | reverse complement strand
GGTTTACCGCACTTGAGGCAAAACTGCGCTTGGTCGGGAAGGACCGCACCGCACTTACTGCAGCCCAAGATGACTTTCGCTGGAGACGATGTGGCTTCTGTCAGCATACAAACCCGTGGTCTCTCGGAACGAGGGACAAATACAAATGGAATTGGTGAAGCGTGGCTTACCGGAACCTAACTACTCAACTGCAACTGGCCTTGCTAGCGCGCAACACGGGACTACTTTCTGCTGCAAATCCTAGCACAGGATTGGCGGATTTCATATTGAAAACGCATCACTTAACTGGGAGTCGGGTTGCGGAGTCCCCGCAACGCAAGGGCGGCAAGTCCGAGCACAGCAACCAACATGGCCGCCCAAAGAACTGTCGTATGTCGTTCGGACCATGGGCGCTCGTCGGGACGTCCCGCGTACTGCGGGTTTTGGGAGCCGGGCTCGAGTTGCGCTTCTGCCGGCAATGGGTCTACCCGAAAGAAGCGGGCGTAATCATAAACAGGAGCTGACAGCTTTTCGTCGCCATAATAGAGTCTCAGGGCAGACTTGCCCTGAGGGTCGAAGTAGATACGGCGCTCGAGCGCTAGCGGTTGAGCCGAAGTAATCGTGAGCGGAGGATTGTCTCCGTTGTCGACGTTGATCGTAAGCTGACTCGCGGTAGAGGTCGCATTCAAGGATAATTGCTCATTCGTTATGAGCGTGCCTGCCCGATTGACTCGCACACGGCTGATCTCGCCGCTGCTTACCTGCTGTCCTTTGCTGTCTTCAATGGTGACGATGCGTCGGAAGTTTACTTGAGACGATGGGATCTGCAAGTCGACGCGGGCGAGCGGAACTCTCTCAGGCACTGTGCAGGTAATGACTGTCAGGCGCTGCCTCTGCTCCGGCGCTGCACACATTCCAATCTTTGTCCATGAAGCTTTCTGCTCGTGCTGGTTGTAGAGTGTAACTCCCTTCACCTGCTGCGGGAGGACTCCGGCAGACAGCTTCACGTGTAAATAGCGGAAGCTGGAAGGTGGAAGCTTCAACAGCGAATTCGAGCCGAGCTGCTCTTTGGAAAAGTCATAGAGGGTTGACGGCGGAAGTTCAACCCGAGTTGCCTGGCCGGGCGCATCACTGCCCGAAACCGAAGCGGTAGCAACGAAGTCGTGAGCATCGAGACGCAGGCGAAGGCGATCGTATTCTGCGAGTCCTTGCGTATCGAGATCGAACTCGGTATGACCTGAGACAGCACCAAGGTTGAGGATCTTCGCCTCAACTTCTTCTGACGTGATCCCATCGCGTTGCTCCGACAGTGCGTATTGCACTGGAGACTCGCCATCGTAGAGGCGCAGGTCACCGAGATCTGGGCGGGCATGATTCCAAATCTCTTCATCGACGACGAAATAGTTCTGCTTTCCAGGTTCTACGATGTGGACCTCACGCGTGTTCGTGAAATACGGAATGGCCTGTTGTGGGCGTGAGGGTTCGGCGAACAGCATGAGAAGCGCGAGTAAAGTGAGCAACTTCATGCTGATCCTTCGGGTCTAGCCTGTACCCTGCTTTTCGCCGAGAGCTTGAGCCAGTCGCGCTGGTAGACGAAGGAAATGGCGAGCAGGAGCGCTCCCAGCACGATGAAACTGACAATGCGATAGCCGCGGTCAAGTTCAGAGACGTCGTATACAAAGACTTTGACGATGGTGGCCGCGATGAGCACCAAGGCCTGCCAGCGGACAAAGGAACTGCTGCGCAGGAATCCGACGATCATCAGCATGCCGCCATAGCCCATCCACAAGGCGGAGTAGGTAAAGTCCCGCTCGATTTGGAGGCGGTGGACCTCGCGATACCCGCTCAGCCAGTCATTCCCAGCCGTCGCTGGCCGGTACGGACTACTCTGCCACGTGAAGTAATCAGAAACCTCGCGGGTCAGGGCAATCAGAGCGAGAGCGTTCACCGCCACGATGGCAATGGCTGCGATGGTGCGCGCAGTCTCATCCGCGCGCTGCGAGGCATACCAGGCGACGATCGCCAAAACAATCACCGCGACCGCGTACGTGGCCATGCGCATGTTGAAGATGAGTTGCGTGCTGTGAAAATTGTCGAATGCCAGCAGACGAAAAACGCCAAGAGTCAATGCCCCGAGCGCGAAGGCGTTGAGAAAATCCGACTGGATGCGGTTGCCCACCCAGAGCAGCACGCCCGCCTCAATGAACCATCCGATGGTGATCCAATGCGCGTCCAGGCGGATAGGAATGGCGACGGTAATGAAACCGATGGCAACGGCAAGATGCAGGAAATAGAGGATCTCAGATGCGCCGGGAGTGAGTTTTCTGGCATGAACCATGCGGCTCAGGAAGATGTAGATCGCGGCCAGTGCCAGGGCAAACCACGCCATGTATGTCTTGTCGACTTCCTCGATCATGGTGTAAGCCTGGAGGAAGTAGACACCGGCGTTGACGAACGCGAGAACCGCGGGGATCGAAGCGAAAAGAACGGGTTCGTCTTTCGGCTGCAAGGTCACCAGAGGAGCAATCGCGAAAATTGCGAAGAACAATGTTGCAAAAGCAAGCGTGAGGCCAAGCTGCGGACGCGTGTAGAAGCTTGAATACCAGCCGATATAGAGCAGCAGCGTGCCGGCGTAGCTCATCACGAGCAAGCGGCGCCAAGGCTTGAAAGTAACCAGCACCAAGGTGGCGATGTCGAGGATGGCTACATAGATGAACAGGGCAATTTCGCGGTTCTCGCCGGTCGAGAGCAGTAGCGGCGTACTAAAGCTGCCCGCGAGAGCAAACGCTGCAAGAATTTGGGCGTCCTGGGCAAGAGCCATCGCCGCTGTGGCAGCGGTGACGGCCAGCATCATGACGAATGCGGCGCCGCTCGGGACCAGGCTGTAAACCTGGAACGCCGCCCATAATGAGAGGTACAGGGCACCAATTCCAACCGCTTTCAGCGAATACGAGAATGCCTTGTAACCGCGAGCGCGGAAGTGCTCGCTCCACACGACTATTGCGATGCCGGCCAAGAGTCCGATGGTCACCCGCCCGGCAGGGCCGATCCAATTGTTGTCGAAGGCGAACTTAAGGAAGTATGAAATGCCGATCAGCAACGCGGTGATGCCGATGCGGTTCAGCCAATGGGAGCCAATGCGGGATTCGAGATCGATGTGCGGCTGCGAAGCACGGATTGTCGACGCACGCGGCGGAGGTGGTGGCGTTTTCGGAGGCTCTGCAGCCGCGATTTGCGCAGCCGGATGGGGAATGGCGGTCGTCCCCACACTCTCTGGTGGTGCTGTGGGATGCGTGTCCGGTGAAGACTGTGCGTCCATGCCGAGCTTGCGCTCGATACGGTAGACGCGAGTCGTCAACTCGGCGAGCAGACGCCGGATGGATTCAAGATCATTCTGGGACGTGTCCATGGCCCGACCCAAAATTATCGGTGAAACGCGTCAGGCTTGCACGTTGTTTTTGTCCGGATGAGGTTACCACCGCGCTGCCGTCAAGTCCCAGTTCCTTGGCGATGGGGTTGAGCTTCGATTACGAAAGCGGTGTCTTGCCGAGCGGAACCGCCTTTCAGGCGGAGCGAGGGATCTGGCGCGGGCTGTAGCGGTTGGTGCGCGCGAGATCCCTCCGCCCGCTGGTAAAAGCGCGGGCGTTCGGGATGATGCCCCAGTGGAGTGGAATTATGAGTAACTACTGCGATTCCCGCGTGACTAACGCGCTGCCATCCAGACCCAATTCTTTGGCGATTGGTTTCATCGCTTCGATGCAGAAGCCGATGTGCTCGTCGAGGTCTACGCCGAGATCCTTCGCGCCGTTGATGATGTCGTCGCGGTTTACTTTGCGGGCAAAGGCTTTGTCCTTCATCCTCTTTCGGACCGACTTCACATCGACCTCGGCAAGCGATTTGCTTGGCTTGATCAGGGCGACGGCGGTGATGAATCCGGCGAGTTCGTCGCAGGCGAAGAGAGCTTTTTCCATCGGCGTGTCGCGGGTGACGCCGGAGTACTCAGCGTGGCTCATGATGGCGCGGCGGATTTCGTCGGAGTACCCGCGCTCTTTGAGGATTTCGTTGCCTTTGTACGGATGCTCTTCCGGCGTAGGCCAGCGTTCGTAGTCGAAGTCGTGGATCAGTCCGACTACGCCCCAAAGACTCTCGGCTTCCGGCGATCCGTCGCCGTACTTGCGCGAGCAGGCGCGCATGCAGGCTTCAACTGCCAGAGCGTGCTTGCGCAGGCTCTCGGATTGAGTGAACTCGGTTAACAGATTCCAGGCAACGTCTCGCGTATTGCGTCTCCTTTTAATGGATCAAGACAACGAGTGTAATCGATCCTCGCTTTGGTGGCTCACTTAGCCGAACATCAGCGTAAGGATTCTTCAATTCTGTTTTCGGTGCAAACCTTTACTTTCTCCTTACATCGTTTTTACAAGCGTCCCCGAGTGACCTCATCTAATCCCCATGCATTAGGAACAGCCTTCCAAACACTGCGAAGAAATTGTGCATTCGTGGTGGAGGGTACGTGTGCATACACACTTATTTTGATTGAGGAGAAAATGAAGAAAGTACAACTGGCGGCACTATTCTTGTTGGCGGCAATTGTGCCGTTAGCGCACGCTCAAACCTTCACCGCGATTCATCAGTTTAACTCGCAAACCGACGGCGCCTTCCCCGAAGGATCAGTCCTTCGCGACTCATCCGGCAACATCTTTGGAACCACCACTCTCCCGGGATCCGTTTTCAAGATTGATCGCAGAGGAAAAGAATCGGTTTTCTTTATAAACGGCGGTCCCCTGGGGAATTTTCCCTCGGGCTCTCTGGCGCAAGACTCAGCGGGGAATCTTTACGGTCTAGCCGAGCAAGGCAGCGGCGGCGCAGGGGTACTGTTTAAGCTTTCTCCGCAAGGCGAGGAGACGGTGTTGTTCGCTTTTCAGGGCGGGCTGCATTCCACTTCCCCGAAAGAACCCGCCGGCGGCGTGCTTCTAGGGAAGGATGGAGACATCTTTGGCGCTGCTCAGTTCGGCAACAAACAAACGTGTGAGATTGGCTGCGGCAGCATCTTCCGACTCGATGCCGCAGGCAATATGCATTTCCTCCACATCTTTACCGGAGGACTTGATGGCGCGAACCCGATCGGGCCATTAGTAAATGACGTGAATGGAAACCTCTACGGTGTCGCGCAGTCGGGTGGAGACCTGACTTGTCCTGAATTCTTCCTGACCCCTGGAGCCGGTTGCGGAGTGGTCTTCAAGATCAGCAGAAACCTCAAGTTCACCGTCTTACACAGGTTTGCGGGTGGCGCGGATGGCGCAGTTCCCCAAGGTGGCCTGTTGCTCGATGCGGCCGGCAATTTGTTTGGCACGGCAGTGAAGGGAGGGATCGCGGAGAACGGGACCGTTTACGAAATCGCGCAAGACGGCACCTATACCGTGGTCCATCGATTCACACAAGCGGAAGCGCGGAACCCGAATGGCGGTCTCGTATCCGATTTGGCAGGGAACCTTTTCGGCACGGCACAACTTGGTGGCGATCAGAATCTGGGGACGGTATTCCAGCTTGATCCGGACGGCTCCGTGAAGGTTCTCCACAACTTTCAAGGACTCGAGGACGGCGCTGTACCGATGGCTGGACTCTTCCGCGATAGTGCGGGCCATCTGCTCGGAACAACGGTGAAGAATTTCCTGATTCAGATTGTCCAGGGCGGAAATGTGTTCGAGCTAACACCGTAGTGAACTTGGGGTAGCGGAGCAGCAGAAAAGCTCCGCTACTCCCCGTTTTTCCACTGGATTCAGTGCCGACTTCTCTTGTGGGGCTGCATTCGGATGGCGATTCTCGGACCTGAGTACTTTTACAAGCGCGTGACAACCGCTGCGCTGGAATGGGATAAACCTAGAGCAATATCTTCCAGGTTTTGGGGGCTTGGGGGACTCGTCCCAATGAACCACGGCTCGGAGTATTTCTGGGTTGTGTTGTGCAAGAACCGCGGGTTTCATCACAAAGAGACGCTCTCGTACGTGCATCAGATCCCGCTCGGCGAAACGGACGCGTTTTCCTGCTTGCCCATGCTTCCGCAGTCGTTTGAAGTTCGTTGCGATAGATGCAGCGCGGAATACTCCTACAAGGCGCAGGACGTCTTGAGGAACGAAATCCAGCTTCCCGAGGACTTCGTTCCCCACCCATTGTTTCGGTGAGTTCTGATTCGATCCGCGCTGAAACTATCGGCCCTCCGATGAGCCGGGCTTGCAGAATTGACGAATCCAGTTAGTAAACATCGCACTTATCGGCAATCCATCGGGGATTTCCCTGTTATCTCCTTGGTTTCCTTGCACGATTTCGACATTGACGGCGAGATTGCCTTGGTTTTTGTGCACTTTTCCCTTGACTTCCACAGGCACTGTGGATCAGATTGAGACTGCCTACAGGAACACTCCCCCAAGTAGTTCCTGTGCATACGTTTAGGCTGTACGGAGAGCCCGCTCTGGCACTCCCACAACCCGATGGCCACGACTCTCGCCCCTGTAGATTCAAGGGAAGTCGTTCGGTGCGATCACTGCCTGTTAGTGCAATTCCGCACATCCAACAATAACTGTCGGCGCTGCCACGCGTCTTTGGACGAGGAACCGGAGCCAGAACCCATTGTGGTGGCTCCTCCGGTGATGATGCCGATCCCTGGTATGGGACGCGGGCATTTGAACCTCGCGACCTCCATCCGTTCGCTGCGTTTGCGCAGTGGGCTTAGCCAGCGGCAGCTTGCCGGAAGAATGGCGGTGCCGCGCACGTACGTGTCGAAAATTGAAAACGAGAAGGCCACGCCGACGCTGTCGTCCCTGGAACGGCTGGCGCGTGCACTGGAGGTCACTGTGCCCGAACTGCTAAGCGGCGGAGAACGCAGCCGTCAGGAAGAAGTCAGCGAACTGATGAAAGATCAGTTCATCGCGGAACTGTTGCCGTTCGTCGCGCAACTGAACGGGATGCAGATGTCGAGCATCCTGACGCAGGTGCGGGATCTGGCCGTGAGACCGCGCAGGAGTGCTTAAAAACCAGGTTTCAAAGTTTCAAGGTTTCAAGGTTTCAAAGTTGGCGCCGATATAGTTTCAGTCCGATGGTTTTACTTTGAAACTTTGAAACCCCTTCAACTTTGAAACTTTGCTTTTATCCGGGCAACCAGCCAACACTAGGCCGGGACCAGCAATGGTTCCGGCTTTTTTATTCATCACTTTTTTCACTGCTACTTTCCCTTCCGAACATCAATCCAAATACATGGCTGCTAATACTTCTGGTCAGGAGAGATGGATGTCCGAGAGCAGAAAGACAGTTGTCATTACTGGCGCTTCCAGCGGGATTGGCCATGCTTGCGTCTCACGGATGAGTAAGGCCGGATGGCTCGTATTTGCAACCGTGCGCAAGGCGAGCGATCGGGACCGGCTTAGATCTGAGAGGAATGTCTATCCCGTCATTATGGATGTGCAGGATGCTTCTACCATCTCTGCAGCCGCGGCTGAGATTAGATCTCAAGTGAGTGGCGGATTAGACGGACTAGTGAATGTCGCGGGTATCGGCATGGTGCGACCACTTGAATACGCTCCGATGGAAGACGTACGCAATATTTTCGAGATCAATTTCTTTGGCCAACTCGCTACGATCCAGGCCTTCTGCGCGATGCTGAGAAAAAATCGCGGACGGATCCTGAACATTACCAGTGTCGGAGTAAACCTTGCGATCCCGTTTGGGGGCTTACTCAACTCGAGCAAGTCTGCGTTTGCGATGGTAAGCGACACGCTGCGGCTGGAACTTCGGCCGTTTGGGGTTAAGGTAATCGCGATCGAACCTGGGTCGATCTCAACTCCAGCGGTCGATAAAACGCTGGGCAATCTGGAGGAGGTCATCCGCAATCTGCCACCTGACGGTCAGCAGCGTTATGGACCGATGATCCGGACTGTTGGTCAGCGTGGGTACGAGATGGAGAAAGGAGGCAGTTCCCCGGACGTAGTGGCGGTCGCCGTACATGATGCTCTGACGTCGAGCCGTCCGCGAATGCGGTATCGTGTGGGAAAGCACGCGAAGCTCCTGGCAACATTGCCGAAGATTCTGCCGGAGAGCACGTTCGACGCGATGCGCTTCAAAATGCTGGGGCTTAAGGAGTCGGCATAAGACTTCGCACGAAAGCCGGTTGATTCTTGCGGTCTGCCCTGGAATCTTGCCGTGAATCCAAAGTAGATCGACCTTCATCTATCCAACATGGATTTGGAAACTGGATTGGATCGTTTTCTGGCCTTCCCGCTCGCAGCAAGCGCCGATGTCGCAGGACTAAAGTCGTGGAGCAGTGACGGGCACGAGGGACCGCTCGCGCCACACGTTAGCACCGATGCTTCCCTGCTCGATGCCTACTCCAACGCAGTTACAAGTGCCGTCGATCGCATCAGCCCGTCTGTGGTGAATATCGAAGTTCATCAGAACGCCGGGCGGACGCGCTCCGGCGAACCGCGCGAGCGGCAGGGCGGAGGGTCAGGTTTCGTCTTCACCCCTGACGGCCTTGTTTTGACCAACAGCCACGTGGTGCACGAGGCTGTGCGCATCGCGGTGACGTTGGCTGATGGCCGGCGCATGCCTGCGGCACTGATTGGCGAAGATCCGGCGAGCGATCTGGCGGTGATTCGTGTCGACGAGCCTGGTCTGGTAGCGGCGGAGCTCGGAGATTCGCAGAAGTTGCGGGTTGGGCAGATTGCCATCGCGATTGGCGCACCGTACGGTTTTCAGTCGACCGTAACGGCTGGCGTCGTTAGCGCGCTCGGGCGGTCTCTGCGCTCGTATTCAGGTCGTCTGATCGATGACGTCATCCAAACGGATGCGTCCTTGAATCCGGGAAACTCCGGTGGTCCCCTGATCGACTCTGCTGGCCGAGTGATCGGCGTGAATACAGCGACCATCCTTCCGGCCCAGGGGATCTGCTTCGCGATTGGGATCAACACGGCGAAATTTGTGGCAAGCCGGTTGCTGCGCGACGGAAAGATTCGGCGTAGCTTCGTCGGCATTTCCGGGCAGACGGTGCCCGTACATCGGCGGGTGGTGCGATTCTACGATCTGCCGAAAGAGAGCGGCGCTCTAGTGCTATCTGTGGAACCAGAGAGTCCCGCGAAACGTGCTGGATTGCGCGAAGGAGATGTGATCGTCGCTCTGGAAGGGCAACCGGTTGCTGGCGTGGATGATCTGCACCGGCTCCTGACCGAGGTGCGAGTCGGGGTGAGCAGCACCCTGATTGTTCTGCGAGGAACCGAGAAGCTGGAGATCCGGGTAATCCCGGAGGAAGCACGGTAACGAATCGTGTGGCGCGGGCGCCCCGCCCGCGCTTTCTTCCAACCGAAAGTATCGACTAAAATTAACCCCTGAACACACTCATTGCGCGCCGCTTCTCCCTGTGTTAGCCTCATATCGGGATGACCACTTTGCACGACAAAGTACCTGCGGGCCTCGATCGCAAAGAAGCAGAGGTCTACCGTCATCTCGATCCAGCACGGCTCCCAAAACACATCGCCATCATCATGGACGGCAATGGCCGGTGGGCACGGCGCCGGCACATGCCGCGCATCGCTGGGCATCGCGCGGGGGTTGCGGCGGTACGTTCGACTGTCGAGACCGCTGCGCGAATTCACATCCCGGCGTTAACGCTCTATGCATTCTCGGAAGAAAACTGGAAACGTCCTCCGACTGAGGTCGGGTTCCTGATGCGGCTCTTGAGCCGTTATCTGAAGGCGGAAGTCTCCACGCTGAACGACAACAATATCCGGCTGGAGTACATCGGGCGGCAACAGGAGTTGCCCAAGGATGTGCAGGAGCGGATGGATTGGGCGCGCGACGCCACGAAGCGGAATACGGGCATGGTGCTGACGCTGGCGCTGAATTACAGCGCGCGCAGCGAATTGGTGGATGCGTTCCGCGCAATGGTGAAGGCAGCCGCGCAAAACGGCGGGATTGATCATCTGCGGATCGATGAGGCGACCGTTTCGAAGCATCTCTACACGCGGGACTTGCCGGATCCGGACTTGGTCATACGGACGTCCGGAGAGATGCGGCTCAGCAATTTCCTGCTCTGGCAGTTGGCCTACGCCGAGATCTATGTGACGTCGACCCTGTGGCCAGATTTTCGCGGCGTGCATCTGCTCGAAGGGATTGCCGAGTACCAGAAGCGGGAACGGCGCTATGGCGGGCTCAACCACCACGACTCGCATGCCGCCACCGAGACCGTGAAAGCTTAAACCACAAAGGTCACGAAGGTACACTAAGGGAAAACAATTCCCTGCTCACGTCTGGTTATAATGGCGCGTTCTTTCGACGCCTAGAATAATTCCCTTGCTCAAACGCATAGCAACCGCCGTTGTACTTATACCGATCGTTCTCGTGCTCATTCTCCGAGCACCGATCCCGCTGCTGGCCGTCGTCGCAGGCATCATCGCACTGCTGACCATCCACGAATTTCTCAAGCTCACTGAATCGTATGGCGTACAGCCGCTGCGCATCTTGACATATATATTCGTTGGAATTTTCTTTGCGCTGCTGGCCTTCAATGTTGGGAATGAGAAGCCACTGTTGTCGACGGCAGTATTCGTCTATTGCCTGGGATTCGCGGCAGCGATTGCGCCATTCATCTTTCTCACGCGCGCGATGCGCGACGAACCTCTGAGCCTCGGGTATCCAGCCGCAGCTGCTTCGGTGTTTGCCTTCACCTACATTGCACTGCCGATGGGAATGCTGGTGCAACTGCGGCAGCAGTGGGCGGGCGCGTTTTATCTTTTGTATCTGCTGCTGGTGGTGTGGGCGGGAGACATTTTCGCTTACTTCGTTGGGAAGTCGATGGGTCGCCATTTGATGGCCCCACGGATCAGCCCGAAAAAAACGTGGGAAGGAGCTGCGGCCTCGGTCATCGCAAGCGTTGCAGTTGGTTGGCTGCTCTTCAACCATGCTCTGCCGATCAGCTCCGCCCTGTTGCGTGTCGGACTCATTCAACGGCGCGACGGACTGTTTGGTCTGGAGCAGCCGTCGATGGGACCGATTATCGTTCTCACGATTGTGCTGAACGTTACCGCGCAACTCGGAGATCTGGTCGAGTCGTTGATCAAGCGCGGCGCGGGTGTAAAAGATTCGGGAGCGATTTTGCCGGGACATGGCGGCATGCTGGATCGGATCGATGCTCTACTCTTTGCCGCTCCGGTACTGTGGTACTATGCGGCTTGGCGCGTGATGCAGTAACCTTCCACGACTTCCCCCACACAGCGCAAGCCAGACGCGTAAAATATAAGCTCTGCCTTTTATGAAACGTATCGCCATCCTGGGATCGACCGGCTCCATTGGCCGGAGCACGCAAAGTGTGGCCGAGTCGTATCCTGAGCGGTTTCAGGTCGTGACTCTTGCTGCAGGCCGTAACCTCAAAGCGGCGGTGGAGCAAGCACGTCGGTGGAAGCCGCGTGTGATCTCGATGGCAGCGGAAACAGACGCAGACGCCTTGCGAGCCCAGCTCAAGAGCGATGGTCTGGGAGAAGTTGAAGTTGTCCACGGTGCGGCTGGTACTGTTCGGGTCGCGACTCACTCTGAAGTCGACTTCGTGGTCAGTGCGATTGTCGGAGTTGCCGGGCTCGAGGCGACGTATGAGGCGGTTCGTGCGGGAAAGACACTCGGCTTGGCCAACAAGGAATGTCTGGTTGCCGCCGGAGAATTGATTACGGCAGAAGCGCGCAAGCGCGGAGTAGCCCTGCTTCCCATCGACAGCGAGCACAATGCGGTACATCAATGTATGCGCGGCGGCAAGATGGAGGAAGTCGAGCGTGTCTGGCTCACGGCTTCTGGTGGACCGTTTCGCAATACTCCGGCCTCGGACTTTGCATCTATTACGGTAGAGCAAGCTCTGAACCATCCCACCTGGAAGATGGGGAAGCGGATCACCATCGATTCCGCGACTTTAATGAACAAAGGGTTTGAGGTCATTGAAGCATGCAGGCTGTTTCATATGTCCGCCGCAAAGGTCGAGGTTATTGTCCACCCGCAATCAACGATTCACTCCATGGTCGAGTTTGTGGATGGCAGCATACTTGCTCAGTTTTCGGTAACCGATATGCGGCTGCCGATTCTTTACGCACTAACATATCCCGAGCGGATTCAGTCGGATATGCGCTTTGCAGTGAGTGACTTGCGTCATCTGGACTTCAGCCCTCCGGACCTGAAAAAATTTCCCTGCCTGCGTTTGGCGTACGAAGCCGTAGAAGCCGGGGGCGCCAGGACAGTAGCGCTGAATGCTGCTGATGAAGTGGCCGTTGCGGCGTTTCTGGAAGGTGAGATTCGATTTGACCAGATTCCGAGGATTATCGAAGAAGTACTGGCGGAAACAGGCTCCGGAGCTTTGGATTCAATCCAGAAAGTCCTGGAAGCCGATGGAGATGCGCGCCGAGTCGCCCAGCGGCGAGTCGCGAGCGTTAAGACAAGTGAGCGTCCCAGGGCAACATCTTTTGCGTAGTTTTGGAATCTAATCAGGGGAAACGTACGTACCACAACATATGTCTGACTTTTTGACTTCGCTCATTGCCGTCGTTGCCGTTCTGGGTTTCATGATTTTGATCCACGAGTTCGGCCACTATGCCGTGGCCAAGTGGCTCGGGGTGCGGGTGGAACAGTTCGCCATCGGATTCGGCAAACGCCTGATCGGTTTCCGCAGGGGCGAAACAGATTACCGCATTAATGCAATTCCACTTGGCGGCTACGTCAAGATGAGCGGCGAAAACCCGATGGATCAGCGCACCGACGATCCACGGGAGTTTCTGAATCATCCACGCTGGCATCGCTTCCTGATTGCGATTGCCGGCCCGGCGATGAACATTCTGCTCGCCGTCGTTCTGCTTACTACCGTCTACATGGTGCACTACGAATATCCGGCCGTGTATGACGAGCCTCCGATTATCGGATGGGTGCTGAAAGATACGGCAGCGGCAAAGGCAGGATTTGAAGTTGGAGATCGCATTACGCGCATCGACGACGTGGAGAGTCCGAACTGGGAGCAGGTTCAACTCAAGGAAGCGCTCAGCCCGGGACAACCACTCACAGTGGAGATCAATCGCGACGGCAAGACGATCGACAAGACGGTCGTGCCGGAGGCGACTGGAGTTGATCAGATCGGCTATGCGGGCTGGGCTCCGAAAGAGAGCACGGTCACGATCACCGATCTCGTCAGCGGCATGCCGGCGGAGAAGGCTGGGCTGAAAGAAGGCGACCGGATCCTGTCGGTGGACGGAAAGCCGATACCGGCCATCGCGGCGATGATCGAGAGCTTAAAGATTACGAAAGACAAGCCGATCGCAATCACTGTGCTGCGCAATGGCCAGCAGCAGACACTTACCGTTCAGCCAGTGCTTTCGGACAAGTGGTATCGCATCGGAATCGGCAGCATGGAAATGAAGGTGAAGACGCTGCCTTTCGCCGAGGCGATGAAATTGTCGCTCCATGAGAACCGGCAAAATGCGCTGCTGATTCTTGAACTCGTCAAGAAGATGGCACAGCGCAAGATCTCGATGCGCTCGATCGAAGGCCCGATTCGAATTGGGCAGGCTGCCGGAGAAGCAGCGCGGCGTAAAGGTTGGACTCCACTGATGAGTCTCACGGCAGCGATCAGCCTGAACCTGGGCATCTTCAATCTGCTGCCAATTCCGATTCTCGATGGCGGGGTGATCCTGTTCCTGGCGATCGAGGGGCTGATGCGGCGGGATATCAGCATGAGCATCAAGGAGCGCGTCTATCAGGCTGCATTCGTGTTCCTCGTGCTGTTCGCGGTAATGGTTATCTACAACGATCTGATGAAGACCATTCCAGGACTGGCGGACCGTCTGCCGTAAGTAATTCCAATCTATGGCGGCTTAGGAATCTTCCAGGGAACTTCTTGTCATTCCGAAGCAAAGCGAGGAATCTGCTGTCGCTTGCAGCGCTATGCTACCAGCCAAAAAGCAGATTCCTCGCGCCAAAAATCGCGCTTCGGAATGACAAACTCGTAGGGAACCTCCCGCAGCAAATTTACGTTGACAGAATTTTGCCCGCCGGAAAATGAAGGGGCCGACGGGGAGCTACCGTCGGCCCGTTCATGCGACAAGCGCCTCTAGCGGCGCTTGCTTGGGGGAAGAAGCCGTTTGGATTTTGGGCTACAGATTGAAGTTGTCACGGGTCTGGAAACCGGAAGCATCGCAGTGCGCACATTTTCTGCGATCTGATCAGGATGTCTGCCAGCCGCCACATCAGCCACAACGGATGCAAAAATCCTGCCGACAAGTTCCGCCGTACGGGAAGATACGTGCTTCATCTGTAGAGGCTGAGCTAATCCGCCAAATGGATCATCGTTTATCACCCCGTCCGGCAGATTCTGAACTGCGTTCTGAAAATTCGGCCAGGCGTTTACGGCGGCGTCGCCCGTGAGAGTCGAATAGAGATCGGCGAAAGTACCCGCATCGCCGAGATTGACCATTGCCGGTGCAATCTTCTCCAGGCCGTAGCCTTGGCTGATCATCCACGAAATAAACGCCATTCCGCAGCCTGTGCTGTCAGGACCCTGATCGGTATTCTCGGTCTGGTCGACCCAGTTCGCCATGCCGTCTTGCGCCCATGTAGGGGCGGTGGCGAAGTCGGCGAGGGCGTTGTTGCCGACCACAGCGGCGCACCACCGTGACAAGGCTTCTCCAGTACTCTCCCCGCAGAGATTTCCATTCATCGAGCATTCGCTCAGCTCGGCTTCAAAGAGCGCTGAGACTCGTGCCGAGTTGCCGAACGATGCGTCTACTTCAATGGCATTGCCGGTTGTGTAGTCGCAGCCATTGTGGTCGGCACCTCCGGTGCCGTCCGTCTGGTCACCGAGAGCAAAGACGATCACGCTGACCGGGCCGCCAGTTGTGCCAAAGATGCCATCATTGCCGTTGACGACACGGTCGGCATCGTTCAGAAGATCTTGTGCGTTCTGCAGTCCCGGCTGTCCGAGAGTCGGATCGACGTAGACAGTGACTCTTCCGCTGGGACTTGTCCCAACAAGCTCAGACTGTCCTGTATAGCTCGGCCAAGCTGGAGCGCCTTGCGGTTCGACTACTCGCAACTTCGGCGGCGGGGCTGGCATCTTCTTTGCCTGAGTAGCCTTTATGCGGTGATTCACACTGACACCTCCAGTAGAACTACACCCGGACGAAGTTGGGGAATCCCTACCCGCAGGTCAGAGGCCGAAGACTGGTCCGCACAGAGGAGCGAATCCTAGTCTGGATTCTCCCAATGTCGTGTAAAGGAGCTCTAAGCGTTACGAAATCCGATCTCGCGATGGTACGTTGAGCGCTAAAGGTCCTGTAATCCGGTTCTTGAGAGATTCCAGCAGGAACAGAGAAAGTGCAAGATTCTGTTTGGGCAGGTGCTCTCTGTTACGAAATCCGTAACGGGACAGCGACCGATGTGTCACCATTGCGCCGGCATTGGAGGGACGCAATTTCCTGCATGTTAAACTAGAGATTCCTATGGCTACGATTCATCGCAGAAAGACCGTTACGGCCGTGGTCGGAGGTGTGCGCGTTGGGTCGGATGCACCAGTTGTGGTGCAATCCATGACCAACACCGACACCGCTGATGTTCCTTCTACCGTGCAGCAGGTAGCTGCGCTTGCCAGGGCGGGATCGGAACTGGTCCGGGTTACGGTGAACAACGATGAAGCTGCCGCCGCTGTTCCGCGAATCGTGGAGGAACTCGATAAACAGGGTGTCCGTGTGCCGATCATCGGAGACTTTCACTACAACGGGCATGTGCTGCTGACCAAGTATCCGGAGTGCGCGCGCGATTTAGCCAAATACCGCATTAACCCGGGCAACGCGAGCATCGGCAAGGGCGGAGACTCGAATTTCCGCACCATGATTGAAGTCGCGGTGAAATATCAGAAGCCGGTGCGCATCGGAGTGAACTGGGGATCGCTCGACCAGGTATTGCTCACACGCATGATGGATGAGAATTCCAAACTCGATGAGCCGAAGGATGCGCGGGAAGTCACGATGGAAGCGATGGTGGTGAGCGCGCTGAATTCTGCGGAACTCGCGCAAAAGTACGGACTGCGCGCCGACCAGATCATCTTGAGCGCGAAAGTCAGCGGTGTGCAGGATCTGATCGATGTTTACCGATCCTTGGCCGCGAGATGCGATTATCCACTGCACCTTGGACTCACCGAAGCCGGTATGGGCGCGAAGGGCGTGGTTGCATCGAGCGCGGCGATGGGCGTGGTGCTGCAGGAAGGCATTGGCGACACAATTCGGGTTTCGCTTACACCTGCCCCGGGCGGGGACCGCAGCGAAGAAGTTCGCGTCGCGCAGCAGATTCTGCAATCGATGGGTATTCGCAGCTTCACGCCGCAGGTGACGGCCTGCCCCGGATGCGGCCGCACGACGAGCACGTTCTTCCAGGAGATGGCGGAACAGATTCAATCATACCTTCGCGAGCAGATGCCGTCGTGGAAGACCCGCTACTCAGGCGTGGAAGAAATGAAGCTGGCTGTCATGGGCTGCGTGGTTAACGGTCCGGGAGAATCGAAGCACGCCAACATCGGCATCTCCTTGCCCGGAACATTCGAAGAACCAAAGGCGCCCGTGTATGTCGATGGGCGGCTATTCACGACCCTGAAGGGCGACCGCATCGTTGTTGAGTTTATCGAGATTCTCGACGACTACGTGGACTCGCACTATGCTGCGAAGGAAGAAGTAAAAGAAGAAATTCCCGCCAAGGTATAGGCTGCAAACCGTCTCACGGGCTAGGCACGAAACAAGCATACCGTAGAGACTAGCCCCTGATTTACGGTACGCCTTCGCTCCTATTCTTCCGTTCGCTTTGGCTCGACTCCTGCCGGAGCAGGCGTCGTTGTGTCCGCAATGCCCGTTTCGGGAAGCCAACAGTGGTACGAAAAGGCGGCGGGCCTTGCGATGACCCGGCGCTTTACTCCGTTCGAGCGCGAAGGGAAAGCCGCTGTCGAGGATGGCGTGGCGGCCTTCGGAAAACCTCCTATCGAAACTGACAGACGTGCCGACGCCGTCTGGACAGACACCGCGTCAGATCGGCAGCGAACTGGTGCAGATCACATCAGTTCGACCGGCATTGCCTTCGCGGTCCGATGAGTCTATTTTGTCGTAAACTCCGGCT
>Ga0126379_10000929_pt1 | contig 17171 bp, 9 predicted proteins | sample PanSoiMetPlot_24_FD_92640 | JGI IMG/M metagenome (GOLD analysis project Ga0126379, IMG submission 92640) | Tropical forest soil microbial communities from Panama - MetaG Plot_24 | ecosystem: Environmental > Terrestrial > Soil > Tropical forest > Bulk soil | place: Panama | collected 2016-02-17 | reverse complement strand
GATCTCCGGGACCGGGCCGGCCGGCTCCTCTCGCAGCCGTGGTCGGACGCCTTCGTCTTCTTCAAGCACGAGGAGGAGGGGACTGGGCCTCGCCTTGCAGGCCAATTCCTGGCCCTGAGGGAGTAGGGGAGGGGCAGAGGGACAGAGGAGCAGGAGCTTCTCCTCCGCTCCTCCCCGTTTCCAACTGAGCCTGCTACACTTGAGCGCTATGAGCGCACGAGCAATCGCCACCGCCAACATCTCCTTCGGCCTCGTCTCGATCCCCGTCAAGCTGTTTTCCGCCTCCAACGCCTCCGCGGGGATCTCCTTCAACATGCTGCACGGCAAGTGCGGCTCGCGGGTCAAGCAGCAGTACGTCTGCCCCAAGGAAGACAACGTCGTCGTCCCCCGCGAGGACATCCGGAAGGGCTACGAGTTCGCCAAGGACCAGTACGTCCTCTTCACCACCGAGGAGCTGAAGGCCCTCGAAGAGGAGTCCACGCAGACCGTCGAGGTCACCGAGTTCGTCCCGGTTTCGGAGATCGACCCGGTGTACTTCGACCGTCCCTACTACCTCGGGCCCGACAAGGGAGGGAGCAAGGCCTACTGGCTCATGAACGAGGCCCTGCGGACGACCGGCCGGGTCGCCCTGGCCAAGTACGCCGCGCGCGGCAAGCAGTACCTCGTGATGCTCCGGCCCGTGGACGGCGGGCTCGTCATGCAGCAGCTCCTCTACGCCGACGAGGTGCGGCCCATCTCCGAGGTCGGGCTCGACAAGGAAAAGGTCCAGGACGCGGAGCTGAAGCTGGCGACGATGCTCATCGAGCAGCGCGCCGTGGACAAGTTCCACCCCGAGGCGTACGAGGACGAGGTCAAGAAGCGGATCCAGGAGCAGCTGAAGAAGAAGATCGAGACCGGCGAGGAGATCTCCTCCGCGCCCGCGCCCGCCAAGGGCGAGGTCATCGACCTGATGGAAGCGCTGCGCCGCAGCCTCGGCAAGCCCGCCGCCGCGCCCGCGCGCAAGTCCGCCGCCGCGTCGGTTCGCAAGCCCGCGAAGCAGGCGGCCCGGGGCGTGGAAAAGAAGGCGGCGTCGCGCAGATAACGACTTGAAGAGCTATTCGGCGGCCGAGGTCGCGCGGATCCTGGAGCTGACGCCGAGCCAGGTCCGAGCCGCCGTCGGCGCCGGGTGGCTCGAGCCGGGCCGCGGGCCCCGCGGCGAGATGCGTTTCTCCTTCCAGGACCTGGTGTCCCTCAAGACCGCGCGGAGCCTCTTCCAGGCGCGGCTTCCCGCGCGCCGCGTCCGCGAGACCCTGTCGAGGTTGAAGGGACAGCTCGAGGAGGAGGGGGGCGTGACCTCGGTCCGGATCACGGTCGAAGGGGACCGGATCGTGGCGAGCGACGGCCGGGAACAGTGGCAGCCAGAGTCCGGCCAGATCCTGTTCGATTTCGGCGGCGCGGAGAGCGCCGCCGCCTCCTCCGCGAAGCCCCAGGAGTTCGCGAGGCCCGAGCCGGCGCCGCCCTTCGGCGCGCTTTCCGCCGAGGAGTGGTACCGGCGCGGGTGCGAGGAGGAAACGGACCCACGCGCCGCGATCGAGGCCTACCGCAAGGCGCTGGAGATCGACCCGGACCATCCCGACGCCCACATCAACCTCGGTCGCCTCCTGCACGAGTCCGGCGACGCCGCCGCGGCCGAGGAGCATTACCGCAAGGCGCTCGCCGCCCGTCCGAACGACCCGACGGCCGCGTTCAACCTGGGCGTCTCCCTGGAAGACCTGGGGCGCAAGGCCGACGCGCTGGCCGCCTACGAGAGGGCGGTCTCGCTCGACCCGAACAACGCGGACGCACACTGGAACACCGCCAACCTGTGCGAAAGTCTGGGGCGCATCGCCGAGGCGCTCCGGCATCTGAAGGAGTACCGCGCCCTCACGAAGGACGGCGACCGCTAGGCGGTCCGTATTCCATGGTCGGATAGGCTTTCAGCGAGGTTTCTCTTCAGGGAGGGTTGTGATGCGTGTTCGCCGGAGTGTTCTCGCGATGGTTCTTCTGCTGGCTGCGCCGCGCCTGGTCTCGGCTCAGGCGTTCAACCTTCGGGACCTCCTCATCGACTTCTTCAAGCAGGGGATCACGCTGGCGGAACCGCCGGCGGGCTCGGGTTTTCCGAGCCACGCGCATCACTTCGTCGGGGACGCGTCGCTCGTGCCGCTCGAGCAGTTGAACGACCAGCTTGCGATCCAGCTTTCGAACTTTCCCCTGGCGTCCTCCGCCGGCGGATTCAGCTACCAGCTCGATCCCTCGCTGGGCGTGTTCACCCGCGTGACCGACAGCTTCGGGCCGATCTACACGGAGCGGGCCGACACGATCGGGAAGGGAAAGCTCGCCTTCGCCCTGAATTTCAGCCACTTCTCCTTCGACAAGATCGACGACCTGAAGCTACGGGAGGGAGGCGTCAAGATCGTCCTGACACACCAGGACCTTCCGCCCTCGCCCTGCTGCCTGCGCCCCTTTTTCGAGGGAGACGTCATCCAGACGACCACACTCCTGAAGATCCAGACCAACATCACCGCCTTCACGCTGACCTACGGCGTCAACGACCGCCTTGATATCGGCGCGGCGATCCCGATCGTGGAGGTGAAGATCGACGCGCAGACGACCGCGGCCATCGACAAGCTCGCGACCGGCGGCAACCCGAACACCGTCAACATTCACCGCTTTCCGAGCGGCGAGGACTCCGAGACGGTCAGCCAGTCGGGAAGCGCCAACGGCGTGGGCGACATCGTCCTTCGCGCGAAGTACCGCCTGACCTCCGACCCCCGGACAGGCTTCGCCGTCGGGATGGACGCGCGCCTGCCGACGGGAAACGAGCTCGACCTGCTCGGCACGGGCGCGACGCAGATCCGCGGCTACCTGATCGGGTCGGCGCACCTGGGGTCGTTCTCCCCGCACATCAACGCGGGGTACGCGTGGTCCAACCACGACGTTCCCGACGTGATCGACTACGCCGCGGGATTCGACTGGGCGCTGTCTCCGCGGCTGACCTTCATCGTGGACGCGCTCGGCCGGACCTTCCGCGACACACGGGTCCTGCGGGTCCTGGACACGCCCTTCCAGTACAACACCAACATCGCCACGGACCCGGTAGACCTCCACACGGCCACGCTGAAGCAGCTCGTCGCGACCGAGCAGGACTCGACGAGCTTCCTCGGGTCCGTCGGGTTGAAGGTCAATCCTGTGGGGAATCTACTTCTGACGGTTAACGGGCTCTTCTCGATCAACGGTCGCGGACTACAGGCGAAGTTCTCGCCACTGGTGGGACTCGACTACTCCTTCTAAGGACGAGTCCGAGGTCCAAGGTCCAAGGAAGGCGACCGTTCCCTGGTCTTCAGCTTCCCAGTCGAGTGATTACCCACGAGTCGCCGTGCTTCTCGAGCGTCAGAACTCGGTTCGTGGACAGGTGCTGCTCACTCCCGACTCGCGGCACGGCGACTCTCGTCTCCACGCCGCGGACCTGGGCCGTCGAGGTGCCGGGCACGAGCTCGATGCGCTGGATCTCGAACTCCAGCGTCTGTGACCGCAGGTCGGCGAACGCGGCTCGGACTCGCGCCTTGTCCACGCCGGGGTAGACGGCGGCGTAGAGGTCCGGGTCGAGCGAGGACTGCGCCTTTTCGTACTTGCGGATCGTCTCGCGGATCCGGTCTTCCTCGGTGACCCGCTCGGCCGCGCGGGCAGGCTCGGCCGGCGGCGCGACCCGGGCGGGAGCCGGAGCCGGCGGGGCCGCGGTCGGCTCCCGGCGCGCCGTCTCCGGCGCCGCGGCGATCCTCTCGGGCGCGGTCGGACGCGGCGCAGGGTGGTCGCGCGCCCACAGCTGCGCCCTCTCGAAGGAGTCCCGGCTCGCCTCGAAGGCGGTCAGCGCGGCCGCGGCCTGTCCGCGAGAGAGCTGCGCCTGCCCCTCCTTCTCCTTGCTGACGCCGAACTCGTAGAGCGCGGCCGCCTGCTCGGCCGCGTGGGCCTTCACGGCGCGCTCGCGCGAGTCCGCGGCGCGCGCGCGGGCCTGCTCAGCCTGCGTCCGGACCCGACGGAGGTCCTGCTCCGGTTCTTTCTGCTCCTTCGAAGCCTTCCTCGCGGGCTCGGGCGCCGGGGTCGGCGGCGGAGGAGGCGCCGGCGTCGGCTCGGGCGCCGCGGCTGCCGGAGAGGGCGAGACGGCCGGCGGAATCGCTTCCTGGGCCGAGGACGGCAGCCCTGCGTTGGACCGCGGGAGCGCGGGGAACGTCGGGGCCGGCTGCCGCGAGGCGACTTCGACCGGCGCCGGCTTGGGCCGCCACAGCAGCGCGACCGCCAGCAGGACCCCCGCGGCCAGGATCGATCCCGCCACGGCCGCGGGCGCCTTCCAGGACCGAACCGCCTGCCGGGGGCGGAGCGGCTCCGTGTCCACGTCCGTACCCGGATCCGCCGGCGCCCTCGGCACGATCTCGGTCGGCATGTCCTGCTGCGGGATGAGGCGGCGCGGCGTCGAGGCCGGGGGATGCGGAGTCGTCGCGGCGTGGAACTGCTCGTCGAGGCGGCTCTGGAAGCTCGGCGTGACATCGCGGTTGGCGCCCGGCATCTCGCGGACGCGGGAGATCATCGACGCCGTGTCGTCGAGGTCGTCCGCCTCCGAAGAGCGCGCCTTCAGCGCGACGATCTCGCGGTCGAACTCGTCGGCCGACGCAAAGCGGTCCTCCCGCTTCTTCTCCATGGCCTTCGAGAGCGCGGCGCGGATGTCGGGCGGGATCTTCCCCTCCGGGTCGGAGTGGTCGAACGGGATCGGCTTGTCGAAGAGGTGCGCCCGCAGCAGCTCGCTCGGGCTCTCCCCGACGAAGGGATATCGGCCCGTCAGGATCTCGTAGAGCACCACGCCGAGCGCGTAGAGATCGCTTCGCCCGTCGAGCCTTTCGCCGGAGGGGAGGGACCCGAACTGCTCCGGGGAGGCGTACTTCAGCTTGCCCAGGAAGACCCCGGTCGAGGTCATTTCGCCCGGCCGGTCGAGCGTCTTGGCGATGCCCAGGTCGATCAGCTTGACGAGAGGGCGGCCCTCCTCGTTTTGGGTGAGCATCAGGTTGTCGGGCGCGACATCCCGGTGGACGACGTTCTTGCGGTGCAGGTAACCCAGCGCCGAGAGGGCCTGGTGCGCGATCTCCAGCGTCAGCCCGAGGCTCCTCGGTCCTTGCCGGCGGACGAGGTCGGCGAGGTTGACGCCGTCGATGAACTCCATGACGAGGTAGGCCTTGCCCTCGTCGTCGATGGCGAAGTCGTGGATCGTGCAGATGTTGGGGTGCTTCAGGCGGGTCGCCGTCCTCGCCTCCTCGACGAAGCGGCGCTTCATCTCCTCGTTGCCGAGCGCCCCGGCCTTCAGGACCTTGACGACGCGGATCTCGTCGAGGAGCCGGTGGCGGACGCGGTAGAGGGTCCCCATCCCCCCCTCGCGCAGCTTGCCGAGGATCTCGTACTTGCCCTCGATCAGCGTCCCGGGCTGGTGCAAAAAGCCGGTGCCTCCCAACCCGCGATTGTAGCCGCGAGGCTCGGTTTCCCGCCTCAAGGGACCGGTAACCCGCGCGGACAGCGAAGAAGCACACCCATGAAGAATCGGAAAACACGCTTCGAATGCGACACGGGGACCATCGAATTGGAAAAGGCTGGTGCGCCGGTTACAATGCGCGGACACATGGCGGCCACATCCTCGGGCGAGCGGGCCTCGGCGGCCGCCGGATACTCCTCCGCGAGCGTCCTGACGGCTCTGTTCGTGTCTCTGCGGCCGGCGCAGTGGGTCAAGAACCTCGTCCTGCCCCTGCCGTTCCTCTTCGGCAGCGCCCTGGGACAGCCCAGCGGCTGGGTCCTGGCGGCGGAGGGGTTCGTCGTCTTCTGCGTCATCTCCAGCGGGGTTTACCTGATCAACGACGTCAAGGACCGGGAGCGGGATCGGGCGCATCCCGTCAAGCGGTACCGGCCCCTCGCGACGGGACTGCTGGGAGTCGGGACCGCGGTGACAGCCGGGGTCACCCTCCTGGTGGCCGGGATCTTCGTCGCCTACTTGCTGGACAGGGGATTCGGAAATCTGTGCGCCTTCTATGCAGGCCTCATGGTCCTGTACTCCCTGTGGCTGAAGCATGTCCCCTTCCTCGAGGCCCTGATCGTCGCCGCGGGACTGCCGCTGAGGGCCCTGGCGGGAGCCGCGCTGGCCCACGTCCCGGCCTCGGCGTTCCTGATGGGCTGCGCCTACACCCTCGCCCTCTTCCTCGTCGTCGGCAAGCGCCAGTGGGAGCTCCAGAACGCCGGGCACACGCACTCCGCCGAGCACCGCTCGGTGCTGGCGAAGTACGAGGAGGAGTGGCTGGACTTCATCTTCGTCACGTCCGCGCTTACGGTCGTCGCGAGCTACGCCGTGTACAGCGTCATTCCCTCGACACTGGCGCGGCACGGCGGGCGCTCCTTCGCCGCGACCGTCCCCTTCGTGATCCTGGGCGTCGCCCGCTACGTGCGCCTGGTCTACCGGCGCGGCGGGGGAGGCAACCCGACCCGGGCCCTCCTGATCGACGACCCTTGGCTTCTCTTGATCGTCGTGGGCTGGGTGCTCACGGCCGGAGGAATCATCTATGCCCGATGAGAAGACGCCCCGCCTCGGCGTGGGCTTCCTCGCCTACAACGAGGAGGAGCTGATCGCGAAGACGGTCGCGGAAGCGGTCTCCTCGCTCTCCGCGGTGCCGGGGCTGGACTGGCGGGTCGTCGTCGTCAACGACGGGAGCCGCGACCGCACCGGCGAGATCGCCCAGGAGCTGGCGAAGAAGGACCCGCGCATCCTCGTGGTCCACCACCAGGGGAACAAGGGATACGCCGTCGCGACCGAGACGGCCCTCCGCAACACGCCGGGAGAGGTCGTCATGGTCGTGGACGGGGACGGCCAGCACACCATGGCCGACGCCCCGCGCTTCCTCGCCGCGATCGACGAGGGCGCCGACGTCGTCTTCGGCTGGAAGAAGGAGCGGCACGACCCCCTCCCGCGGCTGGTCCTCTCCAAGGGGCTGAACACGCTGTCGAAGTGGATCCTGGGCTCGCCGCTCCACGACATCAACGGCGGGTGCCGGGCCTTCCGCCGCGACGTCGCCCGCAAGCTCGAGATCCGCCACCGGATCAACTTCGTCGGCGACGAGATCTTCGCCCGCTGCCGGATCGCCGGGTGGAACGTCTCCGAGGTCGTCGTGCGCCACTTCCCGCGCGAGGCGGGGCAGAGCATCCACCGCCCCTGGAAGATGCTCGGCACGATCTCGCGCGTGCTGCGCTACCTCTTCGAGCTGCGAGGCGAGATCCGGCAGGCCGACGCGATGAAGCGCGTCGTGGCGACGCGTTGAGCGGCATCGTCATCCTGGGCGCCGGCCCAACCGGGCTCGGGGCGGGCTACCGCCTGCGGGAGCGCGGCGTCAACGACTTCGAGGTGTACGAGCGCGCGGGCCAGATCGGCGGCCTGTCGACGAGCTTCGAGGACAAGAAGGGCTACACCTGGGACGTCTCGGGCCACATCATCTTCTCCGGCTACCCGTACTTCAACGCGCTGCTGGACAAGCTCCTGGGCAAGGATGGCGTGCGGCGCATCGATCGGGAGAGCTGGATCAAGTTCGAGGACCGCTACGTCCGCTACCCGTTCCAGAACCACCTCTCCTCGCTCCCCGAGGAGGCGATGCTCGAGTGCCTGATCGGCCTGGTGGAGTCGCAGACGATCGACCGGAACCGCGCCTACTCGAACTTCGAGGAGTGGATCCAGGTCCGCTTCGGCGCCGGTGTCGCGAAGCACTTCATGGTCCCGTACAACCTGAAGGTCTGGTCCACGCCGCTCGAGAAGATGGGTTTCTACTGGATCGCCGAGCGGGTGGCGGTCGTGGACTGGAAGAAGGCCCTCGAGACGATGCTTCGCCCGAAGGTCACCGACTGGGGCCCCAACGCGACATTCGGGTATCCCGCCACGAAAGGGACCGTGGGCCTGTGGCTGGCCTTCGTCCCGCCCATCGGCGAGGAGCGTATCCACCTGAAGAAGCGCGCCGACTCGGTGGACGAGGACAAGCACGAGATCACCTTCACCGACGGCACGACGCGCCGTTACGACAAGCTGCTGACGACTCTTCCCCTGGAGGCGTTCGTCGCCCGCCTGGTCCACGCCCCCGAGAAAGTCCGCGAGGCCTCCAAGCGCCTCCTCTTCAACCGCCTCTTCTCCGTCGGAATCGGCCTGAAGCGGCCCTCTCCCTCGACGAAGAACTGGATCTACTTCCCCAACCCGAAGACGCCGTTCTACCGGATGACGTACCTTTCCAACTACTCCCCGGACATCGTCCCCGGCGGCGACACGTCGAAGTACTGCTCGCTCCTGATGGAGACGACCTACTCCCGCTTCCACAAGCTCCCGCCCGGCGACTTCATCAAGGCGGTGACGGAAGGCCTGGTCGCCGAGGGGATCCTCGAGCGCTCCGACGTTCCCCTGATCGACTCGAGCTTCCTGATCCACGCCGGCCACGCCTACCCGATCCCGAGCGTGGACCGCGACGAGTCCCTGAAGGTCATCCAGGACTACCTCGAGTCCTGCGAGATCTACTCGCGCGGTCGGTTCGGCTCGTGGAAGTACGAGATCGGGAACCAGGACCACTCGATGATGCAGGGAGTGGAGTTGGTGGACCGGTGGCTCGACGGCACCGAGGAGAAGGTTTTCAAGACCTGACCAGGGCAACGGTCCTTGGACCGTTCCTAGGGCAGCGCGGCCAGCGTCCAGGAGAACAACCGGTTCGTCCCGCGGTCGGAAACGGTCAGCCTGCCAAATGAGTCAAGGACGATCCCGGTCGGCTGCTTGAAGTCCTTCTCCGGCTTCCACGACCGCTTCAAGGTTCCGTTGGAGTCGTACTGCGCGACGCGGCTCGCGACGGAGTCGGTCACGAAGACCGTGTCGTTGGGACCGATCGCGATGTACGGCTCCGTGTAGAAGTCCTTCCACCCGAAGACGGTGAACATCCGCAGGAACTTCCCGTCCCCGTCGAAGACCTGGACGCGGTGGTTGCCCGTGTCCGCCACGTAGATGTTGCCCGCGGCGTCGGCCGCCAGACCCACCGGCTCCACGAACTGCCCGTTGCCGACCCCGTTACCGCCCCACTCGTTGATCTTGTTGCCCTGCCGGTCGAACCGCACGATCCTCTTGTTGCCCGTGTCCGCCACGTAGACCCGGTCTTTGGAGATGACGACCGCGCGCGGTCCGAAGAAGCCGTGCTCCGAGTCCACCACGTTGGCGACGAACTTTCCGTCGGAGGTCAGGTGCACGATGCGCTGGTTCCAGGTGTCGGCGACCCAGACGTCTCCCTGGGCGTCGACGCCCAGCCCGCAGAGCTCGTTGAACTGACCGTCGCCCGGTCCCTTCGTCCCGAACTCCCGCACGAACTGCCCGTTGCCGTCGAGGACCTGGACCCGGTTGTTCTTGGTGTCGGCGACGTAGAGGTTCCCCTTCGAGTCCACCGCAAGGCCGCGGGGCTCGAGGAACTGTCCCTGCCCTGACCCCGCAGCGCCGAACTCGCGGGCCGCAGGGAGGACGGCCGCCTCCGCCCCGTAGTCCTTCGACGAGGTGTCCTGCACCGGCACGTTCAGCGGCGCCAGCATCCCGGTTCCCTCGTCGAGGTCCTTGCGGACGTAGAACATCGCGTCCTGCGATCCGATCTGGCTCCAGATCTCGTGGAAGAGCCACCAGCGCAGCATGTCGGACATCGTTGGACGCGTGATCGCGTTCTCGCCCGCCGCGGGTCGGATCGTCTCGGGGAACCACCAGGCCCGGATCGGGACGCGCTTGGCGTTGTACCGGTCGGCGAGCTGTTTCTGAAGCCCTCCTTCCGGGTTCCAGTCGGCCACGATGATCGGCGTCGAGGCGTCCTCGATCCGCCCGACCCACCGGGTCTGTACGTCGCGCAGGTACCAGGTCAGCGGCCACGTCGCCTCGCCCGTCACGGTGATGACCTGCTGGCCCGCCGGCACGCGCGCCTTCGCCTTCTGCACGACCTCCAGCGCCCGCACCAGGTCCCAGTCCGTCTGGACGTACGCGAGCATCTCCGCGTGCTTGGGCTCGCGCTCGACGTCGTGAGCGCCGTACTTGAAGGAGGCTAGGTACATTCCGCCCGTGTTGACCGCGAGCAGAATGCCGATGATCGCCAGGGCGATGCGCGCCCGCTTGTCGTTGCGGTCCTTCCACAGGTCCGCGATCCCGATCGCCGCGAGGATCGTGATGGGCAGGAGCGGATGGACCGTCAGCCAGGGGACTTTTTCCCGCGCCCAGCCGTAGATCGCCAGCGAGCCGATGGTCCAGAACACCAGGAACCGGAAGAAGGGGTCGTTGCGGCGCGTTCGGAAGGCGAAGATAGCCGCGAAGAGGAAACCAGTCTCGTAGTAGAGCAGCTGCGGAAAGTAGTAGTACCAGGGCCCGGGGATGCGCGCGATCGCGTGCTGGCCCATCCAGTACTTGACCGCCTTGGGGATCGCGAGCCAGTCGCTCGGGTACTTTCCGAAGGCCGAGTACATCAGCGCCCAGATGAAGAGGAAGACCACCCCCGCGGTCAAGAGCGGCACGAAGTTCGCGCGGATCCAGGAGACCGTGGCGGAGACCGTCTTCCCGGCGGCCCCCTCCCGAGATTTCGCGAGGAAGGCCCGCTCGAAGAACGTCCAGGCGCCGAACGCGACGAAGAGGACGCCGGTCATGTAGGCGTTCTCCTTGGTGACGCCGGCAAGCGCGAAACAGACCGCCGACCCCGTCAGCCATCGCTGAAGGCCCGTCTCCAGGAAGTAGCGGAAGCAGAGGATGGTCCCGAAGGTGAAGACGAGCGAGTAGAGGTCTTCCCGGATGAACCTCGAGAAGTACGTGATGTGCGGGGAGATCAGGATGAGCCCCGCGAAGACGATCGCCGCGCTCTTCCCGATCCACCGCGCCAGAGGGATCGCGAAAGCGATCAGGATCAGCCCGAAGACCGCCGGCAGGAAACGCGCCGTCGTGTTGGTGACGCCGGCGATCTTGTAGACGACCGCGTTGGCGTAGTAGAGGAACGGGCCGTGGTAGGCCGGGTCGTACCGCCACGTGCCGTCCTTGGCGAGCGTGTAGGACTGGAAAGCGTGGATGGACTCGTCGTGGTGGAGCGGCCGCTCCCCGAGCTGGTAGAAGCGGGTGAAGAGGGCCAGGCCGATCCCGAGAATGAGGGCGGCGCGCACCCCGGGCGCTATCGCCTTTCGGGCGACGGTCGCGGGCGCGGGTGCCTCGGCCGCCGGTTCCGGGTCGCTCATCGGGCTCCCTTCAACGAAATCCTGGAAACCGTATTGTTCCCGGAGTTGATCACGTATAGCAAACGCTCCTTCCGGTCCAGCGTCACGCCGGTCGGGCGGGACAGAGCCGCTCCGGAGTCGTCGTCGGCGATCGTCCGGCGCAGCGTCCCCGAGGGATCCATCACGAGCACCGTGTTCTTCGGCGGGTTGGAGACGAAGAGCGTGCCGTCGTCATCCACCTCGATTTCCGGCTCCATCCCCATCTTCCAGTCGCCGACGGGGAACTCCTTGCGGAAGGACCCGTCCGGCGCGAGCACCTGGATCCGGTGGTTCCCGGCGTCGGCGACGTAGAGGGTCCCGTCTTTGGCCGCAGCGATCCCCACCGGGTCGGAGAACTCCGCGGGGCCCGAGCCGAGCTTGCCCACCGCCCGCAGGAGCTTCAACTCGCCGTCGTACTGCACGAGCCGCTTGTTGCCCGTGTCGGTGACCCAGACGGTCCCATCGGGAGCGACGGTGATCCCGCGCGGCCCGAAGAGATCCCGGGCGGCCGCCTTCCACTCCCCGGCGGTCGTGAAGGACTGGACGCGGCCGTTCCACGTATCGGCTACGTACACGGTGTCTCCGTGGATTGCCACGCCGCACGGTTCCTTCAGGCCGTAGGTCCCGCCGCCCCGCCCTCCCCAGCCTCCCAGGAGGCCGCCGTGGGAGTCGAAGATCCGCAGGCGGTTGTTGCCGAAGTCCATCACCCAGACGCGCCCCTGTCCGTCCACCGCGGCGCCGCGAGGCTCCTTCGTGCCCGACCAGGGCGCCGCGGCAGCCGCCGGCTTCTCCTGGATGGACGGCTTCTCCTCGGGCTCGTCGCCGGTGGAGGCAGCGACCGCGGGCGCCGCGATCTTCTCGCGCACCGGCGCCGTGATCACGTCCTGGACGTTGCCGCCCACGACCCGGTAGATCTCCGCCTCCGCGTTGCCGTAGACGACGCGGAAGAGGGATGGCGTGCTCTCGAACTTACGCAGCCCGGCCGCGCCGTAGGCCTGCCGCTCCAGCCAACCGACGTACACGTACCCGACGTGGTACTTGCGAAGCAGCGGCGCGACGGCGTCGGGATCGGGGTCGGAGTAGATCGCTTTGACCGCGGCGCGCCGGGCCTCGACCTCGGATTCGGGGTTCCCGCGCTGCTTGACGTGGTGCTCCCAGCCGAGCACGGTCGGGAATCCCGTCAGCATCGAGACGCGGGAGAAGTCGCCGTAGGAGTTGCCCTGCGCTTCCAGAACGACGGGCGTTCCCGCGAGGTTTCGGCGCATCCATAGGACCGCGCGGTACTCGCCCGGGCGCAGCTTCTCCAGGTAGTCGAGCCCGTCGAGCGATGGCTTGCCGGGCCCTCCTCCCTGCGGCCGCGCGGGGTTGTTGGGGCCGAAGATCCCGCCGCGCACAGCAGTCGCCGCCGTGAAGAGGCAGGCCGCGGCGAGGACCACGAAGACCGCTCGCAGGGCCGTCGGCCAGCGCTCGTACGTGCCCCTCCGCGAGGCGGCGCCGAAGACGAGCACCGCCGTCGTGACCGCGAAGATCGGCCACGCCTCGGCGTAGAGCTTGAAGAACGTGTTCATGCGGTCGTAGATGTAGGCCTTCTGGGGAAGAAGCACGAGGAAGAACCCCGTCGCGAGCCAGCCAAACGCCAGCCTCTCCTCGGGCCGGTCCGCCATCTGGAAAATCGCGAAGAGGAAGAACAGCATCCCGGCGATGCACAACGCGTCGGCCCAGAAGAATCCGGCCAGCAGCACCAGCGCCGCGAGCGGGTAGGCGGCCCGGCGAAGAACCGACGGCGTCTCCTCCCCGGCGAGCTGGTCGGAGGCGCTGACAGCCCACCACGTCAGCGCGAGGAAGAAGAAGAGGCCAAAGTGCGTCAGGACGTCCACCCCCCGCCCGCCATGCTCCACGTTCAAGCCGAAGCCCGGCGCGCCTCCCCCCCGGACCCACAGGGGCCGCAGGAACGCAAAGAACGCTCCTCCCGCGATGAGCATCGAGGCGAGGGAGCGGACGAACGCGACGACGCCGCGACTGGGATCCGACAGCGCCGCCAGGGGCCAGAGGAGGACGAAGATCCCGAGCAGCAGCGGCACGTCCCAGGCGTTGGTCAGCGCCTGCACGGCCGCCGCGAAGCCGAGGACGAGGGCGGAGATCGTCCGGCGGCGCGGCGTTCCCCACGGGTCCGCGTGCACCCGGACGACCTGGAGGCCGCACGCGGCGACGAGCAGCAGCAGCGGCAGGGCCAAAACGTGCGCGTGCAGGTCGGCGAAGAGCAGGCTCCAGAGCGGGTACTCGTTGATCGTGTCGGGGATGACGCGAGAGGTGGCCCAGAAGTAGTGCCAGTCCAGGTGCCGGGCCTCCCCGCGGCCGTGCTGCGTGAAGATCCACTCTCGCAGACCCGACAGGTTGCCGAAGGCGAGCGTGAAGGCCGCGCCGGCCAGGCCCGCTCGCAGCCGCCCCCCCCAATCCTTCGCCAGCGTGAAGGCGCCCTGCGCGATCGTCCCGCCGAGCAGCCCGAAGGCGAGGTTGAAGGTGAAGCGGGTGGACAGGGTGGTCAGGAGGGTCAGGAAGGCCACCATCTGCTGGCCGAAGACGTAGTAGCCGAGCGGCGCCCCCGCGAACCACGGGTCGGAGGAGGGGAGGCGCCGGGTTCTCACCAGGATGTTGAGGATCGAGAAGTCCATCGGCTTCTCGCCCCAGAAGATCTCCGGGTTGAAGGAGCGCAGGAGCAGGAAGACCGTGAAACCGATGAGGAAGACGGCCTCCGAGGCCAGGATCGTCCGTCGCCGCTCCCGCCAGAACTGTCTCATCCCGCGGCCCCGAAGCGCGAGGCAGAAGAGGCTCGCCAGCGCGAGGAGGGCGAAGCTCGTCCACGCGGCCAGGCTCCCCTGGGGCAGGATCCGCAGCCGCACGAGGACGACCGACAGGAACGTCGCGACGGCGAGGCCGAGAATCTTGGCGAACCCGGCCCCGCGGTCCTCCAGGTACGGGAAGAGCGACCAGGCCACCGGCAGAGTCACGAGGCCGAGAGCCGCGATCGCGACGAGCCAGATCAGCGCGGCCGCAAAAGAGCCGACCTCGAGCTCCTGCAGCGGGCGGGCGGAGGCGGGGGAGGCGGCCGCCTGCGGAGCGGGAGTCGCGGGGACCTCCTGGACCGACTTCGCGGCGCCCTTGTCCGCGGGTGCCTGCGCCTGCGGCGCCGCTACGGCTACAGCGGCGGCGGCGTTGATCAGGACAAGACCGAGTGCGCCCGCGAGCGCGGCGCGCATGTTTTTCCGGCGACCTCTCAATTGGTTCTCAGCGTCCTCGCGGAAGAAGCCGGCGGCAGGGCAGCTTTCTGCAAAGGATGCCCGTGACCCCCTCGACCTGTCGCCGTAGCACCGGCCAGTATACCGAGAAATTCTGGTACCCTCAGAAAAAGGAAGCGAGAGGCAGTGCCGGAAACGAGCCGAAACGGTCGGTGGCTGGGAATTCTGTTCCTCTTCGCGGTCGCCGTCCGGCTCTTCCGGGTGGACTGGGACCAGCACCACTTCTTCCATCCCGACGAGCGCGCGATCGGGTTCGCGGTGGAGCGGCTGTCGCTCCACCCGCTGCAGCTGAACCCTCACTTCTTCGCGTACGGATCGCTGACGCTCTACGTCATCAAGGGCGCCACGTCCTTCCTCGGGAACTTCCACCAGGCGCTCCGGGGCTACGACAGCAGCATCTTCGCCGGCCGGGTCGTCTCCGCGCTGCTGGGCGCCCTGACTGCGGCCGTCCTGGCGATCCTCGGGGCGCGGCTCTACGGAAAGGGCGTCGGCCTGCTGGCCGGGTGCCTGATGGCGATGGCGGTGCTCCACGTCCAGAACTCCCACTTCGCGACGAGCGACGTCCCGCTGACGTTCCTCGTCCTGTGCACGCTTTACTTCCTCGTCCGCATCCTCGACACGGGGAGGATCCGGCACTACCTGCTCGCGGGGCTCTTCACGGGCCTCGCGATCGCGACGAAATTCAGCGCGCTTCCGATCGGACTGGCGATCGGGCTGACGCTTCTCTACCGCTGGTGGGTCGTCGAGAAGCGCGCGCCGAGGGTGATCGGCCGCGGCGCGATGCTCGGGCTCTTCATCGCGGTCGGGTTCTTCCTCGGGCAGCCGTACGCCGTCCTCGACTTCCCGGCCTTCCGCAACGACATCGTGGAGCAGAGCCGGATGGTCCGCAACGCCGGCATGTTCCCCTACACGAACCAGTACATCGGCGTGCCCAAGCACGTCTACGACATCGGGCAGATGGTGGTGTGGGGAATGGGGCCCCTGCTGGGCATCGCCGCCCTGCTCGGGACCGCGGTGGCGGTCCGCAACGCGGTGAAACAACGCCGGATGGCGGAGATCGTCCTCCTCTCCTGGACGATTCCGTTCTTCCTGATCACGGGGTCCTTCGACGTGAAGTTCCCGCGCTATCTCCTTCCCATCTACCCGCTCGTGATCCTCTTCGGGGCGGCGATGCTCCATCGGCTGGCGGGGGAGAACCGCGCCTGGAAGGCCGCCCTGATCGCCGTCGAGGTGGCGACGGCGCTCTGGCTCGCCGCCTTCATGAGGATCTACACGCGCCCGCACACGATCGTCACCGGCTCGGAGTGGTTCTACAAGCACGTTCCGGCCGGGGCGAAGGTCGCGAGCCAGCACTGGGACGAGGGATTCCCGTTTCCGCTTCCGGGCGACCGCAACCCGGACCGCTACAAGATTGACCAGCTGGGCTACTACGAGCCGGACACGCCCGAGAAGATCGCCGGGATCTGCCGCGACCTCGCGGCCTCCGAGTGGGCGGTCTTCCAGACCAAGCGTATCTACGGCTCGGTCACCCGCGCGCCGGGGAAGTTCCCGCTGACGACGAAGTACTTCTCGGCGCTCTTCTCGGGCGACCTCGGGTTCACGCTGACCAACGAGTTCGCATCGCGCCCGGGACTCTTCGGCATCCAGGTGCCCGATGAGCTGGCCGACGAGTCCTTTTCCGTGTACGACCACCCCAAGGCCATCGTCTTCAGGAACACGGAGCACCTGAGCGCCTCCGTGATCCAGCAGCGGGTCATGAACGCGACCCGCCACCTTTCGCGAAGCGCGATCCTTCTCGCGCGGCCGGGCAAGACACTCGTCGGGACGCCGGAGGTCGAGGAGGAACAGGAGGCGGTGGTCGAGCCGACCGCGGCGCCGGCGGCCGATGCTCCGACAGCGGCACCGCCGGCCGGCCAGTCGGCCGGACAGCCCGCCGCGCCGCCTCCACCCGCTTCCGCGGGCAAGCTCGAGCAGCCGCGCGGCGTCGCCGTGACCGCGAGGGGGGACCTCCTCGTCTGCGACTTCGGCCACGAGCGGATCCAGCGGTTCGATTCCGCGTTGAAGCCCATCGGGACCTGGGGCGGGCCCGGAACCGGGAAGGGCGAGTTCAAGCAGCCGGGGGCCCTGGCCGTCGGCTCGAAGGGGGACGTCTACGTCGCCGACACGTGGAACAGCCGGATCCAGGTCTTCGACGACGGCGGCAAGTTCCTGCGCGAGTGGAAGAGCGAGTTCTTCGGTCCCCGCGGCATCGCGGTCGGCCCGGGCGAGACGGTGTACGTCGCGGACACGGGGAACCACCGCATCGTCCGCTTCGGATCCGACGGCGCCAAGCAGGTCGAGTGGGGCGGCCGCGGCGAGGCGCCCGGCAAGCTCTACGACCCCATCGGGGTAGCGGTGGGCCCGGGCGAGAAGATCTACGTCTGCGACAACGGGAACGGGCGGATGGAGATCTTCGACCGCAACGGGCAGGTTCAGAAGGCCTTCCCGGTCCCCGGCTGGCGGCGCGAGGTCTTCTCCGAGCCTCAGGCCGCCGTGGACCGCGACGGGAGCGTCTGGGTG
>Ga0126379_10000928_pt1 | contig 17176 bp, 16 predicted proteins | sample PanSoiMetPlot_24_FD_92640 | JGI IMG/M metagenome (GOLD analysis project Ga0126379, IMG submission 92640) | Tropical forest soil microbial communities from Panama - MetaG Plot_24 | ecosystem: Environmental > Terrestrial > Soil > Tropical forest > Bulk soil | place: Panama | collected 2016-02-17 | reverse complement strand
TTGTGGGGAGACATGGTAGTACCCGTGCCATAGCACCGGCAGAGAAAGAAAGAACGCGGGTTCAAACAGGTGGAACTGTTCGCGAGGCCATTGGCGAGGCGCCGGGGTATCCCTTACCGGCCGATGCTGTTGATGCGGACCCATTTGCTGACTGCGAGGAGCGTTGGGAATCGGTACATGGCGCTTTTGCGCTGAAGGATGGCAGGCAAGTTGACAATTGCCGCATCTTGTTGCTAGATGATGTAATGATGACGGGTGCGACGCTAGACGCGTGTTCACGTGCGTTAGCCTGATGCGGGCGCAAGCTCGGCGATGGCCCTTACCGTGGCCCAAGCCGTCCGACCCGCAAGCCCCGCCGGCCGATAGAGTTACCGGAAGGGGGCGCGATGAGCGCCAGAAGGCCTGAGGCTGTCGACTACCGGGGGCGAGTTTCCCCCGAGGCAGGCGGCGCGCTTGTGCCCGCTGCTTCGGGGACCATCGGTGGCCGTCACCTGCCTGTGGTATTTCCGCGGCGTGCTTCCTTGATGCAAGAGCCCGTGTTGGTCCTGAACGCCACCTACGAACCCATTAATGTAACGGCAGTGCGCCGAGCCATGGTCCTTCTGCTGAAGGGTGTGGCGCAGGCCGAAGAGATGCACAGTTCTGAAGTGCATTCCGTGGCGCATTCGCACAAGGTGCCGTCCGTAATTCGTTTGCTGGCGTATCGCCACATTCCGCAGCAGAGCCGCGCGCTGTCGCGAAAAAACATTTTGCTGCGCGACCGAAATACGTGCCAGTTTTGCGGGAAAGTGTTCCCGAGTTCAGAATTGACGCTAGACCACGTGATGCCGCGCTCACGTGGCGGCCGATCGTCGTGGGAGAACCTGGTGGCGTGCTGCTATCGCTGCAACAACAACAAGGGCGACCGCACTCCGGAAGAAGCCGGACTGCGGTTGGCGCGCAAGCCGCGGCCGTTTACGTTGCACACTTCGCGGCAGCTGATGCGCTTGATTGGACATCGCGATGAGCGGTGGCGTAAGTATTTGTTTTATTAAAACTTACGGAAGATCGGCGTTTTCTGAATAAAACACGAAATATCTTGATGGGACGGGAAACCTTTTGCGCTGCCGTGCATCTATATAATCAATACCACTTCGAGGACACACCCCGGGAGGCAGCTAGGGTCTAAACCCTAGCTGCTTCTCTCCTTTTAAGGCGGTGTTGTTCGCGAGAGCGTGCGGCCTAGACGGAGAAGTTACTTATCGTTGCCTGGAGAAAGGCTGGCGCGTGCGGAAGCTTCATCGGGGAAATCCGGAAAAACCTGATGAAGATGAGTGACCTTCAGAATCTCTTCGATTTTTGGCGCGAGTCCGACGACCCTCATCGCGCCGCCTTTTTTTACCACCGCCATGTAGTTGCGCACTAATTCGCCGACGCCGGAACTGTCGAGGTAATCCAGGCCAGTTAAATTCAATACGATGTTTCTGTGACCTTGATTCAACATGCCGTGGATGGCGTCGCGAAAAGCTGAGGACTCAAAGGAAGTAAGGCGTCCACTGACTTCGAGAAAAGATACGTTATCGGAATGCCGGATGGTCATCGAGAAATTCAAGTTACCCCACCTGAGAACCCAGCTCGAATTTTACAGTCAAAACCGGGAAAGACAAAGGCACTATCGGGGCGCGGCTGCTGTCCAGCCCCTCGACACATTTGATTGTGAGGCGCGCGCTGCGCGGCTACTTAGTATAGTGGTCGGCGCCGAGGAAATGCAGCGAGACATAAGGCTCGTCGCCGATCACCCAACTGTCGTGAGGGGTTGGGGGGATATAAAACAAATTTCCGGGGGTCAATTCGGTTTGCGTTCCATCAGCGAAGGCCGCCATGGCGCGGCCGGAGACGACCATTCCCACATGTTCGACATCGCATAGGGGCTTTCTGGCGATGGGAGCCACGTGCTGCGACCATTTCCATCCTGGTTCGTAACTGGCGCGACCGATAGCCATTCCGCCGATTTGGACAATCTCGAACCTGCCTTTGTCGAAGATGCGAACTTCGTCGGGCTTTTCAAAACGCTTAAGTATGAGTCCGATCATGATGCTGTTCCCTTCTGCGGTATCTGCGGGACGGCCGGCGAAACGCCGTTTTCGATTTCAGTATGCATCAGGGCAGCGTTGTTTCGAGGGAAGGACTTCCGAAATTGCAATTTGCTGGGGAGCGCGGTCTGGCCGATTAGCGGCGAGTTGAAGGATAACGGCTGGCGCGGCTGAAACGTCCTCAGGAAAAGGAAGTGGAGGTCCGCTATGCCAGTGCTACGACCCGTGACGCTGATCGCGATCGTCATGTTGACGACGGACCTTGCCCTCGCCGTGAGTGCGGGGAGCGCAACCAAGGAATGCGGCTGCAACGCCTGAAAGCTGAGCAACTAGGAAAGCTCCGGCGGATCGGTTTGTACCGCCTTCGCCGTACCCCACAAAGATGCACGCGGACTATTTTTGGTTTGGTACGAACCAACTGTGGACGCAATTGCCCAAGGACGGGACCTGGCAGGGCCTCTCGCAGTGGGCCGATGGCACCTTCCGGCAGAAGATCTCCTGGCTCCGCGACGGCTATAGCTGGCGTCGCGATCGGCAGCCAAGACTGCAGATCACCGGGCAACGGGTAGATCCCCTGCGAGCGCCCCACGGAAACTGCTTGATGTTGCCAGCAACGGCTGGACCAATGGCCGAGCATCCATTCATAGTGAGCGCCATAAAGCTCCCAACGCTGGTCTGCTGGAAGCTCACTATGAAGCTGCAGAGTTGAGCTTTGTGGTGTGGGTGACAGAATAAGCGCGATTTCTGGTATCTTCTGTCCGCAGGAGAGCCGAGAAATATGAAAATGAATGCTGGAAAAGCGCGACCCAAAGATATCGACGAGTACATTGCCGTGGCCCCGAAAGCGGCACAGAAGAAACTGCTGGAAATGCGAGCGTGCATTCGCAAAGCGGCACCCGGAGCGAACGAGGGGCTGAAGTGGGGGATGCCGGCGTTTTCTTACAAGCGAATTCTAGTGGTGTTTGCCGCGCACAAGGGGCACATCGGCTTCTACCCCACGCCGTCGGCGGTGAAAGCGTTCGCGAAGGATCTTTCGAGATTCGCGACGGCCAGTGGATCGATCCAATTCCCGATGGAGAAGCCGCTGCCGCTGGCGCTGATCCGGAAAATCACGGAGTTCCGGGTGCGAGAGAGCGTGGAGGAAGACGGGAAATGGAGGACGTGAGGGCGGCGCTGCGAATTAGTGATTGTTCTGCGGCGAGGTGCCGTAGCGCGCGTTGAAGGTGCGCAGCGCATCGTGGAGGCGCAGGAAAATGCGTTCGCGGCCGAATGTTTCCGTAATGTGGTGACGTTCTAGATCCGCTTGCAGCTCCGGGTGAGCGCGGGCAAAAAGCAGCTCGATTCCCTGTTGCTCGAGATCCTGATAAAGCTCGCGCAGCACACGAGCGGCGGTGTAGTCCACATGGACGATGGCCTCGGCGTCGATGACGATCCAATGCAGAGGCGAGCCTGAGGGAATGGCCAAGCGAATCACTTCCTCCGAGAAAAGACCGGCGTTGGCATAGAAGAGCGCGGCGTCAAAGCGATAGATGATCAAGCCAGGTTCGGTTCGGGCGCCGGGCAAGGGAGGAATGGTCTTCCATATTTTGTTTTCGTCGCGGAGGAGCACTCCGGTGTGCGGGCGATAGCTGTGGCTGACGACGCGGAGGAGCGAAACGATCATCGCGGAGACGATTCCCTGCTCCACGCCGACGAGGACCACCACGGCAGCGGTCATCACAGCAAGATAATATTCACCGGGACTCTCGCGGCGGATATCGGCGAGGCCGTGGAAATCGATAAGTCGCACCGCGATGACGAACACGATGGCGGCCAATACGCAGCGGGGAAGATACTGCAGCGGGCGGGTAAGAAAGAGGAGAACGAATGCAACCACTACGGCGGTAGAGACCTGCGCCAATTGGCTGCGGCCGCCGGAACTCTCAACCATAGCAGTTTGCGTGGGACTGCCGTTGACCGCAAAGCTGCCGCTGATTCCGGCGGCAAGATTGCCGGCGGCGAGACCGAGCAGGTCGGAATTTTCGTCGAGGTGCTGATGGTGGCGGATGGCATAGATGCGTGCGGTGGCGGCGCTCTGAGCCACGATCATCACCAGGCAGGAGCCAGCGACAGGAAGAAGCGACTCAATATCTGGCCAGCTGACAGTGGGCCGGCCCAAATGCGGAAGGCCTCCGGCGACAGGTCCGATGGTTTCGATGCCGCGTTTGGCGAAGTCAAACGCAGCACTGGCGGTGATGGCGCCCATAACGGCGATCAGCGGCCCGGGGATGCGCGGAGTTAACCAGTGAAGACCAAAGATAACCGCTAGAACCGCGGCGGAGAGAAGCACGGTGGAAGCATGCACCTGGGAAATGCTGCGAAACACTTCAGCTAATTGCAGGACAGAACGGCGCGAGTGCGTTTCGATGCCGAGCATTCCACCAAGCACGGCGATGCCGACCTGAAAGCCGACGCCAGTGAGAAATCCGACAAGAACGGTGCGCGAGAGAAAATCCGCAAGAAAGCCCAGCTTCAGCAGCCGAGCGATCAGCAGGAATGCCGCGGTGAGAATAGCGACGGTGGAGGCGAGCGAGACATACCGGGCGCTGCCAACTGCGGCCATGGGAGCAACACCGCTGGCAAGAATGGCGGCGGTGGCCGAATCCGCGGCGACGACCAGGTAGCGGGAACAGCCAAAAACAGCGAAGGCCACAAGCGGCAGCAAGAGGGTGTAAAAACCGGTGACAACCGGAGTGCCGGCAATCTTGGTGTAGCCAAGCGCCTGGGGAATATTCATAGCGGCGAGTTGCACACCCGCGAGTGCGTCTTTGACAACGCCTTCACGAGTGACCGGGCGTATGGCCTGGAACAGAACGGGAGGATGGTTACCGGACGCGAGATCTGTGCTCATTGCGGACCTGAAATGATCAGCGCGCAAGAACGCGATGGCGCTGAAGAAAGAAGTGCAATGCTCCGGGCGAGCAAGTTAAGTGGCAAGTACGTGATCGACAAAGAAGGATCCAACCGCTGCGGAAATTATCACACCCTTCGCGAGGATGGAAACAAGATTCCGCTGGAGATGAGTTTATGAGCTTAGAGAAGAACGAGGTCAGGCGGGACTGCGGAAAGAAAGGCCGCGCTGCTCGTTGAACTGCGAGGTGGCGTCGAGGTCGAGGGTAGTGAGTGGAATGACTCGGCGAAGACCCTCGTGCGTGATGTATTGCAGGCTGCCATTGCTCGAGGAATAAGCCACGGCGAAGAAAACGGTGCCGTCGCGGCGGACGAAAATGTATTCCGGCGAGGGCGCAAGGGGAGCGCTGGCGCGCTCGCGGCGGGGAGCATAGGCGGGCGGGGCGGAATAGTCCTGTTGCGGCGCGGTTTGCGCTTGCTCTGGCTCGACTTCGGGCTCCGCGGCAGGCTGTTCGGGCGCGGGATAGGGTTCGCTGTAATACTCAAAGGGCACATAGAGGCCGCCGCCGATGAAGGGCACGACGCCTCCACCGTGGAAGTGATGAAAGGCACCAGGGTGAACAGCGGCAAAATGCGCGTAGTCAAATCCAAGACCGGGAACCGGGAAGTTGCCATCGTTGAAGCCATTGTTGAAGCCATTGTTCGGGAAAGGCATGGTGGCAAACCCAGGCTGGGAGGGGGCTGGATATATCCGCGCGGGAAGGCGAGGTGAGACCGGCTTCACCGGAACAGGATGATGCGACACCGTGGGATGCGCGATGGCAGAAGGACCAAGATGCCTAGGGGCATGCGTCCCCCCTGCAAAGTGAACCGCGCCTGCATGCACGGGAGCAGCGGCGATCGGCGCGGCCATGACACGAGGAGCAATCGCGACAGAAGTAGGGGCTCCCGCGCCGCGCTGAGCGTTTGCATAGGACGATACAAGTGCGGAAGAAAGTAGGACGACTGAGACGATCTGACCGAGGCGTTGCAGCATAGGCTCCCTGATTCAGGGCTCCTTGTGTATCTACATAATATTAGACGCAGAATGCGGCTGCAACGTTTCTTGCTGAGCTTATGAAAGGAAAGCTCCCTGTTGGCAGCAACGCATCGGTTGGTCCGATTGCCCCGCTTACTCGCCACCTGGATTGCTTCCCTGGCGAATGGCTTCGCTGCTGGGCCGGCAAGTTCGGATGGTTCCGGCTGTCCTTTCGCGCTGGATGGTGGATGTGCTATAACCGGAAGGCTGTGAAAGCTAACTGGAAACAGGACTCGACTCCGGCAGAGTGTGGTGGGACGAATGCGGGAACTGCCGGGACGGACGCTCAGGCGGAAGACACATCCGCGCGAGGGCGAGGAGATGCCTCCCGTTTCTGCCCGGTCTGCTCGCAGCGTCTGGAATCCCGGCGTTGCAAGCTGCTTTGCAATGTTTGCGGGTACTACATGTCGTGCGCAGACTATTACTGATCGCAGGGAAGTAGAAGTTCAAGAAAAGACTGCTTTGCGAAAGTGCAGCAAAGCGGATATGCTTCGCGGTTCCGGCCCGGTTGCCGCCGGATCTGCGTTCCTATTAGGAGGAAAGTACCGTGGCATTGAAGATGACATCAAGAGAAGTGGACGGCGTAACCGTGGTCGCGCTGGACGGGCGAATCGTGCTGGGAGAAGAGAGCAACGCGCTCAGGGAAAAGATCAAGAGCATGGTGGCGGAAGGAAAGAAGAAGATTGTGCTGAACATGGACGGAGTGACGTTCATCGACAGCGCGGGACTGGGCACGCTGGTGGCGGCGCATCACAGCGCCAAGGCGCAGGGAGCATCCTTGCGGCTATGCCACCTGGGGACAAAGTTCCAGGAAGTGCTGCAGATCACCAAGCTGATGACCATCTTCGACGTGTACAACACGGAAGCGGAAGCGGTTGCCAGTTTCTCGAAGCCGTAGTCAATCGTCTGCGAGATCGGGCTTTTTGAGGAAGGTCGGCAGTTGCCTGCCGTGTGTTGCCTTGGTCGGGAACCCAAGAGCAGAGAGATTCATCGTACAAGAGACGTGCGAAGGCGCGGCGATCCCCACTCCGCAGACTCCCTTCGGAATGACAGCTTATTTAACGTGCCCTCTGCCATGGGGAAACCCTCAGGCCTGAAGCCCGCGCTACACGAGGCGACCGCTTCGCTTTACTCGTCTATGCGGTACATGGTGATGCCACTTAAAAGCTTGGGGTAGAAGTCCGTGGATTTTTGCGGCATGACTTCGCCGGCCGTGGCTACCTTCATGACCAGTTCCACATCCACAGGGTTCAGCAGAAACACAATTTGGGCGGCACCGCGATCCACGGCATCGATTGCAACAGATGCTTCACGCTCGTAAGTGAGATTCGCCTCAGCGGTGACGGCACGGGGAGTAATGCCGAGAACGGGCTCCAGAATTCCCTGGTGAAGAAGGACCACGTCAAGTTGCCGATGCAGGGCGGACAGTCCAGGGAGAATCTGGGCAATTTCCGCTTGCGGACGAAGAGCAAGCACATAGAACGCGCGCGAAGCTGGTTCCGATTTTGGATAGACGCCGATGGCGCGTTGCTCTTTCGCAGCAGTGAGGCGTTCCAGGAACTTTGCCTGGGCTTGCTGACGCTGAGACTCCTCGGGGAACGGGAAAGCCTCGGTGACAAACCACGGTTCCAGATAGCGGCGGACATTGCTCCAGGAAAAATCGCGCAGGTTGGCGACCACGCGGTGCGTGGGGAGAATGGTGAGGCCTTCGCCGCGGGTATTGATGAAGGTCATCATAGAGAATTCGTAGGGCGCGTCGGGATTGGGCTTTCCCGCGCGGGCGCGGGCTTCGTTGCGATAGTTCAGGGAAGTTTCGTAGCGGTGGTGGCCATCGGCGATCACCAGCTTTTGGTCTGCCATGGCTTTCTGGATGGCAGCGATCCGGCCGGGATCCGAGATGATCCACAAGCGATGAATGACTCCGTATTCGTCGCTGAGTCGCGCGACGGGCGATTGCGAGGACTGCACCTCATTCAGAATGGAATCGACCGTAAGCTGAGAATCGGAATAGAGCAAGAAAAGTTGGCCGGTGTGCGTGTGAGTGTGGCGAAGAAGCTCCAAGCGATCGGCCTTTGGACCGCTGAGGGTATGCTCGTGGCGGAAAATCACGCCGGCGGAATAATCCTCGAGCTTGCCGGCGCCAATGAATCCGCGGCGGGTGCGACGCTCGGAAGTTCCCGGGACTTGGAACTCTTGGGAATAAGCATAGAAGGCCGGGTCGGGGTCCTGTTTCACGACGGATTTGCTGATCCAATCCTTTAGCGCGGCTGCGGCACGCGTGTAGATGTTGTCCTGAGGGGAGTCACTCGGCGAGGGACGGCCTTTTTCCACGGTGATGAGGTTGTGGGGATCGGCGGAGTAGTACTTTTCCTGCTGGGCAGGAGAGATCTTGTCGTAGGGCTGCGTAAGGACGCGCTCCAAGGGGGCGAGTTCGGGATTATAGCGAAAGGCGCGAAACGGACGAACCAAAGCCATGAGAACTCCAAGAAAGTTTTTTGCGGGACAGACAGCCTACTAGTTTACGTGAAGCGGGCGCGTTTTCGAAATTTGCAAGGAGGAGCCGTAGTCGCTTGGACCGGTTCCCGCGTTGTGTTAGGCTGAGCGCGCCGTGGAGCGGGTGGGCTGCGCACTTGCGCTTGAGAGTCTGTGTCCAGTTGAAGGGTAAGCACATGTGCTACCAGTGCAGAGGCTACGGAAAAAGTGTTTTGATACCGTCCGAGCGAGGTGAGGAAACTCTCTTCGGCGAAAACCCAAGAAAGGAGAGACTCCTCGCTTCGCAGCCTCCGTTCGGAATGACGAAGTTCGGAATCGGCAGGCCCTGAAGTCGCGCGCCTTCGCGAGTTTACAGCAGTTTTCGCAGAGGCTACGGAGCCCGCCGAGAAGCCGCGGGAGACGTTCGTGATCTTGAAGCAGTTCTATCTGAATTGTCTGGCGCATGCCTCGTACCTGATTGGGGACGAGAAGACCGGGATTGCTGCGGTAGTCGACCCACAGCGGGACGTCGACCGGTATGTGGAGCTTGCGCGCGAACATAAGCTGCGAATCGCACACGTGATTTTGACGCACCTGCACGCCGATTTCATCGCCGGGCATCTCGAGCTGCGCGATCGTGCCGGGGCGACGATCTATCTGGGAGCCAAGGCGCAGGCGGAATACAAATTCACGGCGCTGGGCGATGGCAGCGTGATGGAGTTTGGGCGAGTGCGATTGAAGGCGTTGGAGACTCCCGGCCACACGCCGGAATCGATTTCGATCGTGGTGTACGATCTGGCACGAAGTGGCAGCGAGCCGTACGCGGTGTTGACTGGCGATACATTGTTCGTAGGCGACGTGGGACGCCCGGATCTGCGGGTGGCGCTGGGCTGGTCTGCCGCGGATCTTGGCGGGCTGCTTTTCGATTCGCTGCAAACAAAGTTGCTGGCGTTGCCGGACGCAAGCCTGGTATATCCGGCGCATGGCGCGGGGTCACTGTGCGGGAAAGCGATTAGTAAAGAGACGGTGTCGACCATGGGCGAGCAGCGGCGTGTGAATTACGCGCTGCAGCCGATGAGCAAAAAGGAATTCATCGAACTGGTAACCGCGGACCAACCTGAGGCTCCTCCGTATTTCACTTACGACGCGGTGCTGAACAGCAAAGAGAGACCCACGCTGGAAGAAGCGTTGGGACGACAGTTGAAGCCGCTGGAAGTGCATCGCGTGCTGGAACTGCAAGCTGGTGGCGCGCAGATTCTGGATACGCGTGAGCCGGAAGAATTCGCCACCGCGCATCTTGCGGGAAGCATCAACATCGGGCTGAGCGGGCAGTACGCGACGTGGGCGGGAACGGTACTGAGCCGGGAGCATTCGATCGTGATCATCGCCAACCCTGGGCGCGAATCGGAGTCCGCGGTCCGGCTGGGCCGCATTGGGTTCGATAACGTGGTAGGGTATTTGAAGGATGGGATGCGCAGCCTGGAGTTGCGGCCAGATGTGACCGCAAAAACGGAACGCTTGAGCGCGGCACTCTCTGCGGAACGTTTGGCTTCCAGTGAACCGCCGCTATTGGTTGATGTGCGGGGGCCACAAGAGCGGGAGCAGAAGTTTATTGATGGCAGTGTGAGCATGCCTTTGAATCAACTGGCGCAACGCGCGGAGGCATTGCCGAAGAACCGCGAGCTGCTGGTGTACTGCGCCGGGGGCTATCGATCTTCGATCGCGGCGAGTCTGCTACAGCAAAAGAGATTCGCTCGCGTGAGCGAGATTGCGGGCGGAATGGCCGCATGGGACGCGGCGAAACTGCAGGTTCGCACCGGCCAAGGCCAGGCATAAGGACATAACCAAGCACGAAAAATAAGAGTAGACTCTACAGCGCAGAGAAGGGTGCACGTCTAGCGCGGAGCATCAAGAATATGCCGACGCGGCAAATTTCGCAAAGGATGCGCACACGTCCACAGGGCGATTCGCTGCCCTCTCTGTATTATCGAGAGAACCCGACGGTGGAAAAAACATGAAAAAGAAATTAGTGTTCATGATCGGAGGCATGGCTAGCCTGGCGATGTTGGTGGTAGCCGGGCCGAAACTGGAATTCACCTGGAAGAATTCCAACTACAGCGGCGGGACGTTCAAGAAAATCCTGGTGCTGGCGCTGAATGGGAAAGCGGCGAATCGCGCTGAATTTGAGGATGAACTGGTGGCCGCGCTCACGCGGCCAGGAGAGCAGGCCAGGCCCAGTTATGAATACATGCCGCGTCCGGACCTGACGCCGATTAGTAAGGACGATCTGAGGGATTTGTTGGATGAACGGAAATTCGACGCGATTGTGGTGGCGCGGATCACGCAAAAAGATGAAAAAACTACTTATATCCCCGGGCAGGTGTACACTCCGTTTCCTTACTATGGAACGTTTTATGGGTATTACGGAGCGCTGGCTCCGCTGATTTATTCGCCCGGATATGTGGAGAGCACAAAGGAAGCCCGAGTGGAAGTGAATTTTTACTCCACGGCGAAGCCGGATGGAGAACTGGTGTGGACGGGAACGACCAACAAGTTCGAGAGCGGGTCGCCAATGAAAGCGATCAAGGAACTGGTGAAAGTGGTGACAAAAGAGATGGAGAAGGAAAACCTCATCGCGCCGGAATCCAAGTAACAAACGGTGCGCGCCCGTTTCGGTAACATGCAAAGGGGGGAAGAAGTATGAAATTCGCGAAAGCAGCAGCCAAAGCTACGGTACTGATTCTGCTGGCGACTGGGGTTTACGTGAGCGCCGCCGATACGCCAACGGTAACGGTGAAGGGCTACGTGCTGGATTCCGCATGCGCGTTCACGAAAGGTCTGAGCAAACCCATCAGCAAGCAATGCGCGACGTCGTGCGCCAACGCGGGGTCGATGCTGGTGATTCTGGCCGATGACGGAACGATTTACTGGCCAATCGCGGACACGACGCCATCGAGCGGGCAGAACCCGAAGCTTCTGCCGTTTGCGGGCGACCGAGTAATAGCGAGCGGGAAAGTGTACGAACGCGGCGGGTCCAAAGCATTAGTGATTGAGAAGCTCGAAGCGCAGGCAGCCAAGAAGTAGAGTTCGCTGCGGTGTTTTGCCCAGCATCGCTCTCACGAAATTCAGAGTTGCCCTCGAGGCATCGCAGGGGCGCATATGGCTCGCCGCGCGGTCCCATCCGAATCTGAAGTTTGCGCGGTGCTACTGGAAACCTACCTCGCCAGCGATTGCATGAACCAGCCTTTGGAGCATCTTGATGCGAGAGTCTGGCGCGCCAGTCCAGAAGGGCAAAACAAGCGGGCAGGACGCACGGTTAGGGGAATTTTTGTCCCTCTGCACAACAATCGACTGTCCTGGATCAAAAATCAGCTCCCCACCTGAAATGCCTGCTCGACCGCGGGCGTTGCACGAAATCATGCAGACACGCGCAGCTCACCGGCAAAGTGCAGCACCCGGCCCATCATCGGAGGCAGCCGATTATGCTAGCACATCAACTGGGCTGCAAGCTGCCCTACAAGGCCACATATGGGATCTGATGGCGGGAGAAGTTTGCACCTTTAAGACGCGGCCAAGGTGATTGGCAAGTAGCCCGTACCAGCACACGCAAATCCCAGCAAACTAGCGCCTATTTGGAAACTTAATCGAAGCGGCGGCGTCTGAACAAACTACGGGCGCGTGCGTATAGAGGGAAAGCGGAGTGAGTGGGCGCGCTGATCGTTGACTGCGCGCGGGGCGGACAAGCCCTCGGTGGAATAGAGACGGTCGGAAAGACCTAGTCGCTGCGGAGGGCGCGATGGAAACCCTAGGGCAGGATATCCGGTATGCGCTGAGGAACTTACGAAAAACGCCGGGGTTTGCCATTGTGGCGGTACTGACACTGGCGCTGGGGATTGGTGCGTCGACAGCCATTTTCAGTGTAATGGAAAACATCCTGATGGAACCGTTTCCCTACCCGGACGCGCAACGCTTCTACTCCGTACAAATTCACGACACCGAACGAAATGAGCCAGGGGGACGCGCCTCGTTCAGCGGGCCCGAGTATCTGGATTACGTCGAGCAGAGCCATGTGTTTGACCGGGTGATCGCCAACGACCAGTTGGATGTGCTGTACCGCTCTGGCGAAGGCACGCAGATGCTGACCGGGCATTACGTAACGCCGGGAACGTTTGAGTTTCTGGGCATGCCGGCGCTGCTCGGTCGAGTGATGCAGCCTGCTGACTACGAACCGGGAGCGACGCCCGTGTTCGTGCTGCGGTACAAGACCTGGGTGAAAGAGTTTGGCGCCGACCCGAAAATCCTGAACAAAACGTTCGTGTTGAATGACACACCGCGAATGCTGGTGGGGATCATGCCACCACGGTTTGCATGGGGAGACGCGGACGTGTGGATACCGGATAAGCCGAACCGGACGACCGTGAACACGGCGTACGCAGGCGCGTTTCCGCGTTTCTGGTTTTTTCTGGGGCACCTGAAGCCGGGAGTCTCGGCGAAACAAGCAGAAGCGGATTTGACGGTGGTAGCAAAGCGGCTGGCGACAGTCTACCCGAAGGATTATCCGAAACATTTCACCGTGGAGGTGCAATCGCTGACGGACCTGGTGGTCGGGCAGTTCCGAACGACACTGTATATCGTGCTGGCGGCGGTGGGCTTGCTGCTCCTGATCGGCTGCGGAAACGTGGCGAATCTTCTGCTGGCGAGAGCCACAACGCGCGAGAAAGAGTTCGCGATTCGATCGGCGCTGGGAGCTGGGCGGTGGCGATTGGTGAGCCAGCTATTGGTAGAGAGCCTGATCCTGGCGCTGAGCGGAGCAGTGCTGGGAACGTTGCTGGCATGGGGCGGATTGAAATTCCTTGTGGCACTGATGCCGCAGAACATTATTCCCGCCGAAGCAGCGATCCGGCTGAATGTGCCGGTGCTGCTGTTCACGTTGGGGATAGCGGTCCTGACGGCCATCCTGTTTGGGCTGGCGCCAGCGCTAAGAGTGGCGCGTAAGGATTTGAACGAGCCATTGCGCGACAGCGGGAAAGGACAAAGCGGCGGTTCGCGGCACGGCAAATTCCGCAATGCCGTGGTGGTGCTGGAAGTGGCGCTCTCGCTGACCTTGTTGGTGGCGGCGGGCCTCTTGATGCGAAGCTTCGTAGCGCTTCGCGAAGTGCACCTAGGGCTGCAACCGGATCACGTGCTGGTGGCGCGGCTACCGCTGCCCGTGGAACGATACAAGACATCGGACCAGCTGGTGGGCTTTTACAGGCCGCTGTTGCAGCGGTTGAAAGCCCTGCCGGGGGTTGTGGAAGTGACGGAGACAAGCACGCTTCCGCCCTACGGCGGGATCGGGAGCGAGATCGAGATTGTCGGAAAGTCGCACCAGGAAAAGTGGAATGCGATGTTCCAACTGTGCAGCGAAGGATATTTCCCGGTGCTGAAAATTCAGTTTCTGGATGGCAGAGCGTTCACCGAGGCAGAGGTGAATGGAAAGCGGAAGCTAGCGGTGGTGAACCAAACATTCGTGAAGAAGTATCTACCGGGTGAAAATCCCATCGGCAGACAGGTGCGCATCGCGCAGCTGGCGGAGTTTGAAGACAAGATGGTGGATCCGACGTTCGAAATCATCGGAGTGGTGGCCGACGCCAAGAATCGTGGACTGCAAGACCCGCCGGACGCAGAAATGTGGGTGCCGTACACCGTCACAGGTTCGGCATTTCGGGGAGTTCTGCTTCGCACGACGCAAGAGCCATTGACGCTATTGCAGTCCGTGCGCCACGAGGTCTGGCTGACCGACGCCAACGTGGCGCTGACGCTCACGGGAACGCTGGAGGGTTACATCAGCCAGTTTTCCTATGCAGGGCCGCGGTTTGGTTTCTTGCTGATGAGCATCTTCGGGTCGATTGGGCTGATCCTGGTGACCATTGGCGTTTACAGCGTGCTGGCCTACACCACGGCGAGGCGAACGCAGGAAATCGGGATTCGCATGGCGTTGGGCGCGCAAGGTTCCGATGTGCTGGGCCTGGTGATCCGCGTGGGATTAACGCTGGTGGGGATCGGCGTCGGACTTGGATTGCTCGTCAGCCTGGCGTTGGGGAAAGTGATCGCAACACAGCTGTGGGGAGTTTCGGCTTACGATCCATGGACGTTGACGTGTGTACCGATTTTGCTGATTATCACCGGACTGGTGGCTTGCTGGGTGCCGGCGCGACGCGCGTCGCGAGTAGATCCGCTGGTGGCGCTGCGGTACGAATGAGGGAGGAGGGTTCACTCGCCGCGCCATACAAGAGCTTCTTTGCGAGAGTCCGTTCAAATCGTAAAACGCCAAGCCGGCTGTGGTAGGATGGCGTGATTTTCTCATGAATACTGTGGCGCAAGACATTCGCTACGCTCTACGCGCATTCGCCAAAAACCCGGGATTTACGCTGGCGGCAGTATTGTCGCTGGCGATCGGGATCGGGGCGAATACCTCCATCTTCAGTGTGGCCAACGCACTTTTGCTGCGGCCGCTACCCTACAAGGATGCGAACCGGTTGATGATCCTGTGGAATCGTTCGCCGGGATTGAATATTACCGAGGATTGGTTTTCTCCCGCGCAATATCTGGATATCAAGAATGGGCACCAGGGATTTGAGCAAGTCGCCATCGCCATTGGGGGAAACTACAATCTGACTGGCGAGGGAGAGCCGGAGCGCGTAGGAGTCACGCGCGGGTCGTCGAATCTGCTGCCCATGTTAGGGGTTAGCGCGGAACGGGGACGGTTGTTCGTGCCCGATGAGGATTCGCCGGGGGCGGCGGCAACGGCTGTTCTGACCGATGGGATGTGGGCGCGGCGCTACGGGCGCGACCCCAAGGTAATCGGCAAGTCAATTACCATCAATGGACAGCCGTATGAAGTAGTAGGAATTCTGCCGCAGCGTTTTGCTTTGCCGCGGGAAGTGCTGCCGTTACTGGATGGCACGGAACAGGCCGACATTTTTCTGCCTCTACCTCTGGCGCCGAACGCCGCGCAAATTCGAACCAACGAAGATTACAACATCGTGGGAAAGCTAAAGCCCGGCGTTTCGGTGGTCGAAGCACAGGCAGAGATGGACACGATCACGGCACGACTGCGGCGTGACTATCCGGAGGCCTATCCACCCAATGGCGGGTTGACGTTCAGCGTCGTGCCGTTACTGGAACAGGTGGTTGGCAACGTGCGGCCGGCGCTCCTCGTGTTGCTTGGGTCTGTAGGGTTGGTGCTGCTGATCGCTTGCGCAAATGTAGCGAATCTGCAGCTTTCGCGCGCGCTGGCGCGCCAACAGGAAATTGCTGTCCGCACGGCGCTCGGCGCCAGCCGCTGGCGCATCATCAGGCAATTGCTCACGGAAAGCGTGCTGCTGGCGGTTGGTGGAGGAGCGCTCGGCATCTTGATGTGTTTGTGGAGCATGCAGTGGATTCACGTGCTGGGGACGAAAAGCATACCGCGATCGCAGGATGTGGGGATTGACAGCCGCGTGCTGTTGTTTACGGTTTTGCTTTCGGTCTGTTCCGGAATTCTGTTTGGGCTTGCTCCAGCGTTGCGGGTTTCCCGACTGGATTTGAATGCCACTTTGAAGGATGCCAGCCGCGGTTCGGCGGGCACAAGCGCGGTGTGGGGCCACGGGAACAACGTGCGGAGATTGCTGGTCGTCTCGGAACTGGCGCTTTCAGTGGTACTGCTGATTGGGGCCGGGCTATTGATCCGGAGTTTCCTGCGGCTGCAAAACGTGTCGCCCGGATTCAACGCGCAGAATGTGTTGACGTTCGATCTGACCATGACGGGCAGGAAGTATGGCGACAAGCAAGCAATATTGAATACCTACCGGCAGCTATGGGACCGTCTCGAGCATGTGCCGGGAGTGAACGCCAGTGGAGGAGTCACGTCCCTGCCCCTGAGTCAGGCGTACGCGTGGACACCGATTACCGTGGAAGGGCGAACGCCACTGCCCGGAGAGAAATTCCTGAACGCAGATGAACGGGTGGTTGGCGGTCATTATTTTGAGGCCATGGGAATACCGCTGCGGCGGGGCCGCTTCTTCAACGAGCAGGATGACGCCAGTAAGCCTCGCGTGGTGCTGATTGACGAATACATGGCCGAGCAAGTCTGGCCGGGGCAAGACCCCATCGGAAAACGCATTCACATTGTGGAACTTAAGTCGGATGACCCGTGGCAGACGGTTGTCGGCGTTGTTGGCCGAGTGAAACAAGACACCCTGGACTCCAACCCTCGGATCGCTTTCTACCTGCCACAAACGCAGTACCCAGCCAGGGCCATGACCGTGGCGTTGCGAAGTGGCAACGATCCATCGGGAGTTTTGCGCGCCGTCAAGAATGAGTTAAGAAAACTCGATGCGGATCTTCCGATGTACTACCTTCGGACGATGCAACAGCGCGTGGATGAATCGCTGGCGCGACGGCGCTTTTCGATGTTGCTGCTGGCGGTGTTTGCTGCTGTGGCGCTGGCGCTGGCAACGATCGGGATTTACGGGGTGATGGCGTATCTCGTCAATCAGGGTACACGAGAGATCGGAATCCGCGTCGCACTGGGAGCAACGCGGCGAAACATTGTGAGCCTTGTCGTTCGACAGGGAATGGCGCTGGCGCTCTGTGGCGTAGCAATGGGCCTGGCGGGGGCGTTTCTGCTAACGCGACTGATTCG
>Ga0126379_10000926_pt1 | contig 17182 bp, 19 predicted proteins | sample PanSoiMetPlot_24_FD_92640 | JGI IMG/M metagenome (GOLD analysis project Ga0126379, IMG submission 92640) | Tropical forest soil microbial communities from Panama - MetaG Plot_24 | ecosystem: Environmental > Terrestrial > Soil > Tropical forest > Bulk soil | place: Panama | collected 2016-02-17 | reverse complement strand
GTGAAAATATGCAGGTTGGTCCTGGTGAAGGGCCAGGTGGAGAGCCAAAAACTCCCAACCTGCACCTCTCTTTCAGTGAATGGCTAGAGAGCCACGGTGACGCCCTACGCTTCCCTGACTCTTTCAGTGAATGGCTGGACCAGCACGGGGACGCAATATGACAAAGCTCATACTAGCGCTTGAACTCTCCTGTTGGTGTCTTGGGGCGGCGCTCTTAGCGAGCTTCATAATCTGGATCCTTGGTATTTTTTCCCTCTAGTACGGATATGAAATTTTGGATTGCCACGCGTTACGCTCTGTTGACTTTGTCCCTGCTGTGTTTGTTTGAGCTGTACAGCTACGGTATCGCCAGGAATCCACCCGGTTTTTACTTGGATGAGTCAGCGACGGCATATAATGCCTGGCTGGTGTCAAAAGGCGGAGCAGGCGAAACCGGGTCTCGTTTCCCGGTCTTGTTCAAAAGCTTTGATATTCAGAACGCCAACTACATCAATCCGGTCACCATTTATCTGATGGCTTTAATGTTCAAAGTTGTGCATCCCAGCGTGGTGGCAGCACGAACCTTTGCCACGTTCTGGATGTTTTGTGCCTGTCTTTTATTGGGAGTTCTTGGAAAACGTCTCACGGGTAAACTGGTCGTCGGGATTATCATAGCTGCGATGGCACTGTGTACACCCTGGTTCTTCGAAGTCGGACGATTGGTGTGGGATGCACACTTTAGCACATTTACCATGGTCGTATTTCTCGTTGTCCTTTATCGAGCGGCGCACAAACAGAGCTGGAACTGGCTGGATATAGTTCTACTAAGCGGCAGCTTGACGCTGATCACCTACGGCTACTATAGCGGTCGTATTCTCGGACCGTTGTTTGCGTTGGGACTTCTCCTGTTCGCCACACGAAAAGAAGGGCTGCTCGACGTTCTCAGTGTCTGGTGCTTGTATGTTTTCACATTATGGCCGCTAATGATTTTCAATCGCACGCACCCTGGCGAACTATCCCGTAGACTCTGGGAAGTGACGGACATGAAGCCTAGCGCCACCTTTTGGTCTAACTTCGATTGTTTTATTAAGCGCTATTTGGAGGATCAATCTCTCCAGTTATTACTTTTTACTGGCGACGTTCACCCGAGGCATCACGTCCCGGAAAGCGGTGGCCCGATGCTTGCTTCCACAGTCGCCATTGCCTGCGCCGGATTGTTTCTGCTCTGCCAGAAGCACCTTAACCAACCGTGGTGGCAATTTGTACTCTACGGTCTGGCGGTTTCAATCGTGCCGGGAGCAGTCACCAACTGGCCATTTCATGAACTGCGGCTCATGGCATATGCCGTGTTTCTTTTTTTGCTGTGCATTCTCGCGTTGGACGAACTTTGCGTTCTATGCCCTGTTCGTTTCACCATTCTTGGCTTTTTGCTGCTCGGGCTGCTTATCCAAGTGATGTATTTCCAGGAGGTTTTCTGGCGCGAGGGGCCAAATCGCGAGTTTGTGTTTGACGTGCCGTACAAGACTGCTTTTGACGCCGCGCTAGCTAGACCGGAACGGCCAATTTACCTTGAAAACGGCCAATGGGGTCCAGCTTACATTCACGCTCATTGGTATGCTGCTACCCAGGGCCAATCCCAATCACAGTTCGTCACCGTACCAGCAGGCCAAAGTGCTCCCAGGGGCGCATTGGTTTTAAGTTCCAACTCAAATTGTACCAATTGCAAACTCATCAATCATTTTGGCGCTTACGTGCTTTACACAGTAAACTGAGACCCCTTAAAAAGGAATGACCTCCGAACAAAAGACCCGCTTGGAGACAGCTCCCTTCAGACGCGGCCATCACTGTTGCTACTGCGGTTGGCGCTACGAAGCCCTCGACCATGTGGTTCCCTTCTCTTGGACTACGAAGTCTTGGAAGAAACGAAATGGAGCGCACACAAAATACAGTCCGGGTGAAACAGTGTACGCCTGTCATAAGTGTAATGCCACGCTCTCAGACAAGATTTTTGGGCGAGGTACGATCGAGGAACTGGTACGAAAACGCGCTGCATATCTGTTGCAACGTTACGAGGGTTCCCGGCGACATTTCAAGTTTAAGGCCCTGAGGATAGCAAACCTAATGTCTGTGGCGTACGGCGGTCGGGCGACGCCGATTAACACCGTAGACTTCGGCCATTTGTCGGAGTGCGAATACAACCTCGAGCATGGAATATGACTGCAGAAGAAAAGACCCGATACCGATTTGATGAGAAGGAACATGCCCATTTCCTGGATGACCGGCCGCTAATCGGTACAACTACGGCCATGAATGTGCTGGCGAAGCCCCTTACCTGGTGGGCAGCTGGGGAGGCGGTGAAAGAGTTCGGCTGGATTCACGAAAAGAATGCTACCCGGGAAGAACGTCTTGCGCGCTCGCATCTACAGAAAGCCGCAATATCTCTCATGAGTACGGAAAGCTATCTCGCCAAGCTGGACAAAGCCTACCGCGCTCACGATACGCTAAAATATGCTACTGCTACCGAGGGAACAGATATCCACGCCCGGTGTGAACGCTACATCCTCTACTGTATAAACCGCAACGCTGGGACACCCCTCCCTGCCCCAGAAGAGCGTACGGATCCAACTGCGGTATTTGCCCGATGGGCATGCGAGATTGTTGAGCGCTTCCGGTGGGCTGAAGCACACTGCTATTCCGAAACTCTCTGGACCGGTGGAATCTCCGATTGTGGAGCAATCCTAAAAGACGGGAGGCTCGCTATCATAGACTTTAAGCGTTCCAAGGCAGCGTATTTCTCACATTTTGTTCAGCTCGCTGGATACGCCCTACAGATTACGCAAAACGGGCTCTTTACCAATGTTGGCGTGAACATCTTAGAGCCTGCCCCAATTGACTGTTTGATTGTCTTTCCATTCGGTGGCGGGAAACCCCAGATGGAAGTCCTAACGGAAAACTACTGGAAAGCTTTTCAGTCTGTAGTCCACCTCTACCAGATGCAGAGGGATTTTGATAAGAAAATATGATTTCCTTTGACCAAATGGATCAAATTTCTTCCTGGGCACGTAAACACCCAGCCTCCACGGGAGATATCGTGCAGCTAGCCAGAGATTGTGCAAAGCAATTAGGCGCAAATGCCATCGTTCTAAACCACATGAAAAGATGTGACGCCGGCGGTCGTAACCTTCGGCCCGAACATGCAATCGGAGAAAAGATGTACGCCATGCTTTTAGCCGCAGCGGCGCCATGCCCTGAAAGTGCTGATTCAATTCAGATATGGGGAGGGAACGTCGAGAAACTCCCAGCTGAAACTGCCTTCGGATTGGTCCCAGTAATAGCAATGGCTCAACTATATCTCTGGTCAAACAAAATTGAGCAACTAGCCGATTCCTCACCATTGCCAGAGCATATCGTATCCCGTTCGGTCATGCCCTTCCCAATAATGTTCTGGTCACGAGAAAGCTGTTATACCTTTGTGATGGACGGCCAGCCAGCCATGACGAACTGGATTCTCCTCTTTCATGCTGGTGATAGGATCCGAATCGTACAGGATCTAATGTTCGGAACATTGGAAAAGCCTGCTGCCCATCGGGTTAGACTCATAATCAGTGATATTAAATACGGGGACCAGTGGCCGGACGCTTATCCCACCGATCAACAAGATCACGTCGCAAGGTTCCTCAAAAGATGTGCCTTTTTAAACTCTCCTTATGTCGATACCAAAAAAGCGGGACTTCCAAGACACATCCGTCGTCAGATTGAAGCACTTGGACAAACACCGGTTAAGGAAGAGACCCATGTCGTAGTCCTTCGTAAACAGAAGGCTAAACCCTTAAAACCCTCCGGAGATTCCATGCCCGTTCAATGGCATCATCAATGGTGGGTTAGCGCGCACTACCGCGCACAATGGTATCCATCCGAACAGGCGCACAAAGTTATCTGGATTGCCCCACATTTAAAAGGACCCTCAGACAAGCCGATTCTTGAAAAGGTTTACGCCGTGCTGAGGTAAGAATGGCAGCCGACAATGAATGATTATTTTGAGATCAAAAAAGCCCAGGAACGTCTGGAGAAGGCCATCCGGGAGATCCGGGTTCTCTCTGCGGCCGTGGGGCACGCCAAGCAGGTCAGGGAATATGATTCTGACCGCCGAAAGAGCCTTCTGGCCAGGCACGCCATTTCCTTCTTAAAGGCCGGCCACAGCGTCGGAAGCGCCGAAACCTATGCGCGGGCCAGCGGAGCCTATCAAAGCGAACTAGAGGCACTCTCCGAGCAGCGGGAGGCATCTGAGAAAGTAATCGCACAATCCGAAGCCACCTTTGCAACCTTTGAGGCTGCCAGAAGCCTGCTGAGCATCGAAAAGGAAGCACTCAAGACAATAGATCAATAAACTAAAAGAAAGGAAAAAAGAACACATCATGAAAATCAAACTAATCGTAACCATCATCTCTGCCATGCGGAGGAAACCCTTATGACTCTACTAGCCATTTATTTAATCGTTAAAATAACAGTCTTAATCATTCTTAGCTTTAGAGATGCCTAAAACCCATGAAAACACTACTCGCAATCATCACACTCGTGCTCGCCACGAGCGTTCACGCCAGCTTAATCGATATCGGTTCAACCGGTACATTCGAACTGGCCCTAAAACTCGCTAATAACCAAATCTCGTTTGCCGATCGGTTTGACCCCTTAAACGGTTTCGAGCACATCGGGGACCTAAACGGTGGTACCTTTTTTTCCTTCCAGCTCTCCCCGCAAGGTACAGACGCCCTCTTCTTATGGGATTTCTCAGGTACCCCCTTCAGGATGCGCTACATCGATATTCTTGGGGGTAATGGCATAGAAAACGTGTACCGAGTCACTGGGCCAGAATGGATAAAAAGCGGTAGCCCACAACTGGTCACCCTTGACGGGAAAACCCCGATAGGAATAACGGATGTTTACTTCCGTGGTCCATTAAATTCCGTTCCCGATACCGGGTCTACAGCCGCACTCTTCCTGAGCGTTCTCTTCTTGACTTTTTCTTCCCCTTTTCTTAAGGGGAAAGTGATCCCCAGAGCTAGAAAGGAGAAATAACCATGAAAATAGCGAAGTGGATCGGGCTGGGTTTACTAACCGCGTTGATCGGCAGTTTTGCTTATCTGGCGGCTACCACTCCAATGCCCACTGAGTGGCAGATCCAGCATGGTCAGAAGATCAGTCCTAACGCCATGCATCGGGTTGCAATTCCCCCACCGTGCATACCTTGCGTAGACAATTACTTCGCCTCTATAGGTAGCGAGGGAAAACTAAGCAAGGTCACACTCACCCAGCGAGACAAGGAAATCCTTGCCAAAAACTCACAGGGAAACCTGTTTCGGGTACGTGACTAAAAAAAAGAGAGAAAGTGTTCCCCTTCAGGACTTTACCGCAATCAGCAAAAGATGCGAGGTCGTACTTACCTGGCTGCCAGGAGAACGGCGTTGCGGTATCCCGACTACCCACGCGTACCCAGCGTATCCAGACGGGTACATGGCCTTGTGTCATCTTCACGCCAAGGATCACCCAGAGGCACATCCCGTCGATTGGTCTATTGCCCTACGACCTTGAACGGTGTCACTCGGTCAAATCGCTCGCGAGTGTGCCGCCCTTCAAAAGCAACACTGCCACTGTAGAATGCCAGATCAGGCATCGACAAATCATCCCACGCATTCCAATCCGGTCCTTTCACCGCTGGCACCAGAATGTCGTAGGGCGGTCCATCAAAACGTTCGCGGAAACAACCGTGCGGATGATATAGCTTAATTACCTTGCTCAATTTTTGCTTTATGATGGGCAGCAGGTGATATCTGTAAACCCTGACGAAGTATATCCAACGTCTCCTGCCACGGGTACCCTTGCTTGCGGTAATTTCTCTGAAGAAACAGGTACAGTAATTCCTTGGCTACCGACTCCGAGATCTCATCTACTTGATGTGCGTTTCTCTTCATTAACCTTTACCTCCATTAGACTTTATTTCCTCGAGCCTTCCCATCGCACGACCACCAATAAAACCCATTAGGGTACTAACAATCGTGGTGAGCAGGTTGTTAAAATTCCTAGACCCTCGGGATACGTCAATTTCGGGATGAGCCATCCGGATCGCCAAAAGTCCAACAGCAGCAAGCAGCAGAATGAGGCAAATCGTCATCGTAAAGCCAATCACCATTATGTCCGTAGCCGGACGATCACTCAGTTTCATTTCTCCCCGTTTACCGCTATACGTTACCCGTAACCTGGATGCAATGAGAATCTATTACCGCAGGATTCGATTGTTCCTCAAATTGGTTGGACGTATGAATCTGCCTGACGCACGTAATAGTATCTCGTTGTCCTGGCAGGTTGCCAAAACGGTATGGCCAAAAAAAGGTTGAGGCTCCTCCCCACTTGCACTACTATAAGCTGTATGACATTACTAGAAAAAGCTAGAGAAGTCCCGGCTCGGAAACACAATAGCGTTCCATCCAACGAATTGGTGGAACTTTCTAAAGCTTGGGCACGCGGGGAAGTAACCTTAAAACAAGCCGCAGCAGCCCTCGGTATAAAAACCAGAACCGGGGCGTATCTGCCTTTAGCAATCGGGCTGAGGAAAGCCTATACCGACAAGAAACCGTGAGGATGCAAGAAGACGAAAAGAACATGAGACTTCGGGAATACCTGGCTCAGTGCGACCTCTACCTCACCAAACTCCAATTCGGGGAGCAGCCCTATTACCTTGGGGCACTAGCCAAAAAGATCCGAACCAAACATCGGAGCCTGACTGCCCGAGGAGTCGATATTGCCGATCTTCGGGAGTACCTGGCCCAGAAAGGACAGGTTCTACCGGAGAACATAAAAATATGAAAACCCAGACCCGCTGGCTTGCCTATTATCTCATATGGTTCAACCAAAGGCCAACCTGGATGGTCTACGCTATGCGCCACAAATCGCTAAAAGACCAAAATGCACTTTAAAATCAGAATCAAAAACCCAGTTCTGCTTCCTGAACAGTATAAGAAGCTGATGACGCCCGAGCAGCGAGACGCATTTGGGATTGAGACCTATGAACAACTTCAGACAAAGGTTCAGACCTATAATGAACGAAAGCTGCACAAGGATATCCAGCAACTGCTCAACCTGAAGGGAATCGTCTTCTTCGAACAGCGGATGGATAAACGTAGCCGAGGTCCGAAGGGCTGGCCTGATTTCGTCTTCACGGTCCATCGAAATGGCGATCCAACGCTTCAACCCATCGCCAAGGGATGGGAGTGCAAGACGGGTACGGGGAAACTGAGTTCAGAACAAGTAAAGATGATCGAACAGATGGAGTGTCCGCCCAATGGATGGAATGTCACCGTAATTCGTTCTCTGCAGGAAGCAATAGACGAACTAAAGACCCTTGGAATTTGAGAGATGACGCCTCGGGTGGAGATAACATTAGCGTGAAGACCGTCTACTTCGCTTCGCCCCTTAATACGTCCTAGCGCGTAAATCCGCTCTCTTGGTACGCAGAAGTGGTCTCTGCTCCCTCTGTTGTTGGAGTGATGGCCTCTGCCCAGCTGCTGGCGCTGCTGGCCCCCCCGCGCCCGAGGGATAATCAGGACTGAAATGATAGGCCGTTGCGGCTTCGATAGTCGGAATACCAAGGGTTTTAATCCAACTTAAAGCAGTATCCGCTGGCATCCCTTCACCATGACGTAGTTCATCATAATATTCCCGGACATAATTGCCAGCCGGAATCGGCAGCCTTTCCGCAAGCAACTCATTCCACGCCAAGCGTGGATGCGCTGGGGTTTCCTTCGGGGGAGAGATCACCGTAGGAAAATAACGTGGAGTCGGGCGCCCACTCCCAACCTCCTGACCAAAAAGAATCTGTTCGGCTAGAGAAAAGAGCGGATTCTGTCTCCCAAGTGCCGTCTGAACTAGAGGCCGTGTTGCTTCAACCATTCTATTTTCCCCAGTTCTTGCCTTGGCTCCAGCGACAACCATTTCAAGTGGAAGCTTTGCCAATTCAACAGTTGGACTCACTGGAACCGAATATCCAAATACTTTGGGCCGCAAGAATGAAGCTCTACCCAGTCCTTCCTGCCCTAAATTTGGCATAAAAGCATCCGAACCAGTAGCCTCCTTGTACGCTAGCCCAAAACCGGTATTGGCAGCTATGGTAGCCCCGTAAGCGCCAGCTAAAATTGCCGTCTTACGGGCCACATAGCGCATGGCCGGAGCAGCCTCAGCGTAGCGTAATCCCATGCCCGTGTGATATAGAGCCCTGGGGATATCCGAGTACACATGTGCAAGCTGCGCCGGGAAAAGACGTGGAGAAAGAAGTATGAATCTCGCAAACCTATTACTCCTAGCCGTAGTACCCGAATCGTGATTAATTACTGAAGCCAGGTCCTTTAGTTGTTCCTTGTCCGCCTGCTCAGCTGGAGAAAGTCGTGCAAACTCTTTATCCCAAATCTTTAAGCGTGACATCCGGAGTTCATCATACGCCATTGCTGCTCGGTCAGGACCCCCAAAAATCTTGCCTACGCCTGTCATCTCCCGAGTTTCCTTTGTAAAACGGCCAACCCCACCTTCCCCAATATTTAGTCCAGCGCGTAAGGCCGTACTGACGTTCTTATTAGCCGGATTAAGCGCCGTCCGCACACGCCGCTCGTGCTCCGCTATCCCCCGTTCCGTCGCTAGTTTCCATGATTGTGTAAAATTATCCTTGTAAACCTTTGGGTTGTAAAAAAGCTGATCGGAAAGATGAGATTTAGTAAACGCTCCAAAATGGTAAGCTAAAAGTCCTCGACGCGGAGCTTCAGCAACCCAATTTAATCCCTTTATGAATTTGCTCTTGTCCCATTCTTGTACGGCAGCTTTAGCGGCAGACTCAATCCGGCGCACCTGCTGCTGCATGGCCCACATCCTGTCGGTAAGTGAGGCGCCGACGCCACGAGGCGATGATAAGCCCTTAATAATGAGCTCACGGTCCATCCCGTGATTGGCCGCTAGCCCGTCCACAATATCGTTAAAATCCGTGACCCCTTTTTCTACGAACTCTGTCCGAGCTTCTTTGAACAACGCTGCTGCGCGTTTCACCGTCCACGGGAAATTTTTAATCTGTTCTTGGGTACAGGCCATTTCTCTACTTTGCGCTCACGCAATCTTTGAAGAAATCAGCTAGGACACCCTTTAGGTCCGCATCCAACTGGGCAGGCGTCATAACCTTTTTACCTTTTAATTGCTTGGTTAAATTGTCTTCCACCTTTTTCATCTCGGCGTTGGCTATTCCCCTACTCTCGGAAACACCTCTGGCAGCTTTTGCCATCTGGGTACGCATCTGTTCGGAAATCTCACGTGTCCCCTTAAAATGCTCATCAAAAAGATCAGCCAAACCCTGGTAGGTTCCCGGGTCTGCCGGGGGCGTACTAGCAGCGTACGCTTCCCGAAGCGCATCGCTGGCTTTAGTTAAAACAGGTTGCAACTCTTTTCGCCATGCCCGCTGGGCATTATCAGCATCAGCAAAATCCTGTTTCAATTGCGGGCTATCGGGATTTGCCTCTAACTGTCTCGCTGCAATGTTACGCTGTACGCGCAACCGATCTAACTCTGCATGAACGATCCCTACGTCGTTTCTTCCTACCATCCCAGAGGTCTGAGCTCGGCGTATCGGAAGCCGTGGATCACCGCCCTTATTGATATAATTACGGCCATATTCGAGGCCAGAGCCCATCTCAGCCCCAGCCCCAGGAACTACGGACCCAGGCCCAAGTTCTGCCTCGGTCCGAGCCCTTGAAATCCCAAGCTCGCCGGGTTGAAGGGGCGAAGGCGGGGCACCGGTGGGGCCACCCGTCGGCGGAGTAACATAAGGCCCAGGTTCTGCTGGTCCTGGAGGGCTCTCAATCCCGGCATAGCCATAGTCTGCTGGGGGAATGGCCTGGGCACCCTCGGGAGGCCAAATTGGGCCTTCACGTACCGGGGCAACCCCTTCCGGCGCGTAGCCGCGAAGTCGTGCAGCTGCTGATGGGTCATACGCAATACCCCCCGGTTGCGCTGGTACAGGGCCGAAGGGTTGTGTTCCGCTATAGCCATAAGGCGTTGTTGGGCTTGTGATAGTGCTGGCATATGGTTCTCCTGGTTGGGTTAAAATCTCATGTGCTTGTTGTGGGGTAAGCTTATTGATTGCTGCCTGATCTAAGCCACGCGCGCGTAGGTCTGCCTCCATCTTCCTGGTAATCATCACCGGGATTGATACGCCACTAGCTGGTTGAGGCATCACGGGCGGCGGCGGAGATGGTTGGTATCCCGTCTGGCGTTTTTCTTCATTTGCTTTAATTGCAGCCTTAAGATTGTCCGGCACAGGCTGACCATTCTTTTTAAATTGGTATTCCGCAGCCAGGAGCGGCTGAGCTTCCGCCATAGCTTGTTGCTGGAATTGCGCTGCGGCCACAGGATCATAAGCTGGACCCGTTGGAGTGGGCTGAAAAAATTGAGGAGGTGCTACCGGGGACTCAGGCTGTAGAGGATTTAATGCCTGGGCTACCTGAGCCTGCTGGGCTTGCTGAATAGCGTCCGCAAGTGGTGCACCACTAGACCATGGATCAGGAGGGGGTATCTGCGCCCCAGGGGACACCCAGGGGTCAGGGATTGGGGCAGGCGGGGGTTGCTGTACTGGCGGAGCCTCAACATCCGGTACTTCCGGCGCTCCACGTAGTCCAGGAATTAATTCCTGAGCAGCCGGTAAAGCCATCATTCCGGTGTTTATAAGCCCCCTGTACCAAGGAACGCTCCCTGGTTCAGACTGAAGATCAGCCACGTTCTGCTGTCCCATGGCTTCAGCTTCAGCGAGTGCTTTGGCTATCGTAGCGCTTCGCTGTTCTGGCGTTCCAGCAGCCAACTTGTAGCCTTCTAGTGACATGCGCGGCATCTGCCCTATCATTCCTGGAATACCCTGCACAAATTCCCGTGTAGCCTGCTCCGGAGCTTGGAGCCACGCGGGCGAGGGTGCTTCTATTGCGCCTCTAACACGTTCACCCAAAGTTTGTGTCGGGATTTCCTGTACCGGTAGGCTCGGAACCCGGTCAAACTGATCGTAAATGTTACCGCCAGTAAATTGGTCGTAAACGTTTGCCATGTCACGGATTTAGGTAGGTGTCCGCCTGCCCTTGCCCGTACATGGCATCAAACTGTGCCTTGGTATCAGGATGAGCCTGTAAATAGGCTATCGCATCCTGTGTTGGACCAATCTGTGAAGTTCCAAGGCTTGCCGGAGGCGGAGCACTGGGTCCAGGTTGTAACGTTCCTCCCGGAGCATTGGGGACAGGTTGTAATGTTCCTCCCGCACCCGAGGCTTGCCCTATTCCAGTACGCCTCCGTAACATGTCTACTACATCATTGGGTAACACCGTCGTCCCTTTCGGAATTGGCTCAGGAGTCGTAGAAGGCGGTTTCATTAAAAGAAAGTTTTCCCACGCCGGAGCAACCGTAGGTCCAGCTCCAAACGCAATATGGGTAGCTTTTTCCCCCGGAACCGTAAAGCGCGCCTGCCCTGTATCCGGATCAATTACTGCCCCATGCTGTTGAGCTGGATCGGCAAGTTGATCCGGATATACCGCGTAACCCTTAGTTAAATCAGTCGTACTCAAGGGCCTCTGCGCTGGCGCTTTGGCACCGCCAGGCACCCGGTTCCATCCTCGGCCGCCAGCAGAGGGAACATAAAAGTTGCCTATCGCATCCTGAGCCATTCCGGTCGTAGGATCAATGTGTAAACCCTGTGGTAGCATAGGCGACGTACCCCCTCCTAGCCGACCAGCTGCAATCTGTTGCATCACACGCAAACGGTTATTCTGTTCAAGTAAACTTAATCTTTGGGCATTCGTCAGATTCATCGTGCCAGCGTCCCCTACATCGGTTGGGTACGTCTTGTAAAGCGCACTGGCCTGCATCTGTCTGATATTCTGCGCTAACCCACTTGTACCGCCGTAGTCGGGCACCTGATCTGGATTCGCCACCGCTTGATCCAGCGGTACGCCATACTGGGTAGAATACTGAATCGCGTTGGCAATATCGTCGTTCCTTTGTTGCTGAATCGCATCAGTTAAGCTCTTAACACCGCCCAACAACTGCTGTTGCTGCAATTGCCGTTGCTGGATGATGCTCCGTACCAATTCCGGCACCCCAGGCGCAGCCCGGTAATCCGGCAGTCCACCCCATCCATATAGTCCCTGGCCATATTGTGGTTGCCATTCAGCCATATACTTTTCCTCGCTATCCGAATAATCCGCCTAAATAATTTCCAGCCGCACCTCCGATTTGCGCCCCGGTATAGGCCGATTGTGGACTTCCCCCCCAATACCCCCCGATGATTCCACCTCCGACCGTTCCTAAAGCACTTGCCCAAGGATTCTGTTGCCCCAACTGGTACGCGCCCAGTTGGTTCTGATAGTTCTGGAGCCCGAACTGTGCGGCACCAGGGCCAGCCTGCGGGTTAATGTACTCAAAACTCGTGTTTGGGTTGACCCCAGCGATTCCCTGGGTAGTGGCAATATAAGAAGGAAGAGTAGAAGCAAAAGTCCCAGCTTGCGCAAGACGCTGGCTGTAAAGCTGTTGAGCCCGTTGACCTTGATATACGGCCTGAGCCATAGCTGGAGCATTCCCGTAAATATTACCTCCTGCCGCTTGGCGGGCCTGAATGGTATTGCTAATTTGCTGGAGCGTTGTCGGATCCAGCGTCGTACCTCGCGCCAAATTCCCAATCGTAGCCTGTCCCTCAGCTTCACGGGCAGCATACCCACTTGGATCAAGCTGCTGCAACGCCTGAAGCTGCTGCCTATACTGAGTTGGACCAAACTGCTGCTGCCACCCCTGCTGAAGGGCTAGTTCCTGTGGGTTAACCGTAGCACGGTATTTTAGTTCCTCTGGTATCCCTTTCTGCAAAAATTGCATCCAGGTTTGAAGCCCTTGCTTGTAAAGCTTCGCATAGTTCGGCGCGCTAGGTGGACTTTGCTGGCCCATACATTTCTCCAATCTTTTTAATTCTTCCAATGTTACGCATGAACCCATCAAATTCATGCACGCTTACACGCTGGTAAGCAACCTTTTTCCGTTCACCGAAGCGTTGGACAAGCGCAATGGCAAATGCCGGGAGGACAAACCGATCATGATCCTCAATCGCCATGAAGTCGATAAAAATACAGTCCCCGTCCTCGCAGTATTTGTACGGAATATTCCCGTCCTGTGGATCGTTTACCGGCCTTGCGCACGCGAGGGCTAATATTGTCAGGTCTTCACGGTGTAACGCCACCATAAACCCATTCGAAATGTACCAGGCGCACCACCCAAGAATATTGTCCCAGTGTTCAGCCTGGGGATGATGCCTTTTTATGAATTCCGCAGAAGCTTTTACTGCCTTCTGAAGTGCCAAATCCATGTCCGCGTTCATCGCTAACTACTAGGCATTGGACTGTTTAAGCCCGGCGTATCGATTAAAGTCTGCAACTGAATGGTATCGATGAACCCCGTAATCTTCACTAGCCTCAAGCCCAGTTTATGAGCCGGGGTATAAATATACAACTGCGCTTCCCGCCACTGCCCAAACCGTTGCAGGTCAAGCTCTTTCCTGATGTACACGCTTGGATCAAAACTTCCCACTAGTGGCGCAGACCCTGTCGACACACTCTGATCTATAATGATCGATACATCCACGATGTACGGCAGATAAGAGTTATCATGAATTTCAATGGCGCATTGGAGCCCGGTCTTCACGTTAAAGAGATCCTGAAAAGTGTACGACCTGGTAAGGATAGCAGTCTCGATTTCAGTGCTCTGGTCCCGGAAATTAGATGGAACATTGGTCGCAGCCCCGGTGTCCCCCAGCCACTGCAAAACCGTATTATTCGATTGCCCAATCACTAAGACCTGGTTATTCGATGAGAGGAGCTTGACGCCATATGCCGTGGGCAACCAGTTTTTCCATTCCCCATTCCAGTTATCGAGGGAAGTATTATAAACGTACGTCGCATTAGGTTGTACCTGCCCGTCCAACGGCATCGATATGATATACCGATTGTTCCAGTAAAATGCCGTGCAGTTCTGGATCTGGGCAGCAGTGATTCGGTCAAAAATATCTTGGACTTTAAAACTCAATGGATCACCAGTTTCCTGTTGAGTTTCGGCTGCCAAGGTTCTTCGTAAACTCCGAAGCTTCCGGTCCGTCCCAAGGAAAAACAAATCCCCACGTGGCCCACCCACTTGAGCAATCGTGTGCGGGGCAGACGCCCCCAGATAATGGGTTAAAAGTTTTACCCCGTAACTGGCTACTAATAGAGTCGGATCGGTTGGATCAGGATTTTGCGAGGGATCCATGTTGACCACATAAATTGAGTGAGCCTTAAACACTACCAGGTTCTGGTCAAGCCATGGGACGATGGCCTGAATAGGATCGCTTTCCCCGCCACCCACGTCCATCTGTTGAAAGTTCTGGTCCCAACTGGTCGGGTCCCCGAAATCACTGAACCAAAGTCCCTCATCATCGCTCGTTGGAGCAGCAGCAATCAAACGGTCCTGAAACCAGGCGATCCATTTGGCGCCTGTCGGAGCCCCCACGCCACCAAGGAAATCATCAATTGGATTGGGATAACTTAAATCGGCGGTGTAGGTTCCGTCCCAACTGTAAATCGGACCCGTTCCATCAGTCCAGAAAAGTTTCTTATTCCCCAACGCGAATACGATAAGATTAGTAGTCGAAGGCCCCACGTACGCGGATCGAATTGGAGGATTAAGCGTAACCGATGTCGTATTCCCAACGCTCTCAGTATGCGCAGTAATGAGATGAATAACCCGTTCCCTTGGGGATACTACCCAATCGGAATTTGCTAGCGCACCCGTGATCCCGTCAATCGCTATCGTAGCCGCTCCAGGCGCAGCCGCCCCGTTGGTCTGCGCACCTAAGCGCTTAAAGTGCATCGGATCTGCCGTAGTGGCGCTCACCACCAATCCAGGAGCAGCAATCGTAACCGATGTCGTATTTCCGGCCGTCTCTGTATGCCCAGTCACCACATAGTTGTACCCGATGTCTTTATGAAGAAAGAAAATATCGTTGATCGCTACCGGACCAGTAAGGCCGGCTACGGGAATCGTCGTAGCTCCAACAGCCAGTACGGCGTTAATCGATGCAAGCTTGTAAATATCAAGAGGAGCATTATCGGGGAGACCACCCGTGGCAATTTGGACCCAGCTTGAACCTGATTCTCGATACAGTTTGCCTCCACTGGCGACCACCAAATAACTGTTTGTCCCTGACCAGTAGTACGCCATTCCCTGGATAATTGGTCCACCGCCCGGTGGAACACCACCACCCAAAAGAGTCGTACCCATCCTGGTGATAAGCTTGCCCTGGCGCGTTCTCTCGCAGTTCAGAAGATAGCTTGATTCCACCTCCGCTAGAAGACTCGGTTCCTCATTGGACACCATTCCACCGGTAAAACTCAAGGTGCCATCCGCCATGAGAGGATCATCCATCGAATCCAGATTTAAAAGCACTTGAGGCATTTATTTCTCTCCGTTGCGTTTAACCCCAATGTAAGTCGCAAGCGAGCCTGCGATTCCTCCAAGCACAATCTTAAACATATCAGCGATTCCACCGGTCAGCTCGTACTTTCGCAGCATGATCGCTACTCCAGCCATGATTGCTATGATGATTATCCCAGCGAAGAGAGTAAACGCCATGATCTCTGCAACTGCGTGCTGCCCAGGTTTCTCCGACCACGATTGCCAGAATCCTTTTTTTCTAGGCGGTTCTTCTTCGCTCATTGCTGAATCGTGACTGCGTACGATGGGTCACCGTCCCCGGTAGCATTAGTGGCATTCACTCGGAACGTACTCTTCCGTCCCTGTAAATAATGAGTGGCGTCAAATGATGGAGTAGCCCCAGTTGTAGGCGGAGGCACCTGCGCTATCTGGGAATAACTATTACTATTCCCACTTCGCCTTTGAATATTGTAATGCGTAACGGCATCGACAGCCGCATTCTCTTGCCAAACCAAGAGATTCGTAGTGCCCAAATTACTCTCCACCTTTAAATTCTGAACCGCCCCCGGCAACATCCCGCCAGGCCCAGGGGTCGGAGTAGACGTGGCAGTCGCAGTAGGGGTTGCTGAAGGGGTCGCAGTCGGGGTAGGCGTTGGCGTTACACAAAGGGTTGTCGTCGCACTGGACTGATTGCTGTACCCAGAATTTAAACTGCCATTAAATGCCCTAACCTGGTAACAGAAGGTTCCCGAGCTCGGAAGATTATCCACGTAACTCGTCGTGTTCGCTCCAACCGTACCGATAGGAACGAAACTGGTGCAACCGCTCCCACTTCGCTCAATACTGAACCCAGTTTCATCGGTAGAATTATCCGTCCAGCTTAAACTGATCATTTGACACCCGGTATTGGTGGCCGTGAGACCGCTTGGCGCAATCGGTGTCGGAGCCACTGTCGCTGTCGCTGTCGGTGTTGGGTTTGCCGTACCAGCCCGCGAGGACTGAATAGTCGCAATCTCAGCATCAGAAAGATTCGTGTTCCAGATTGCTGCGTGTTGAACACTCCCCTTTGCAAAAAGGGTAGAAGTATTCTGGATAGAATGCATCAAACTGGTTCGATCACTGACGCTCCCCAGCGAAAACGTAGCGTTAATAAATATCGTCCTTGTCCCGTCCACAAATAGCTCAAAGAGATTCCCTGTCCGCCTCAGCATGATTGAATGCCAAGTTCCATCAAACGCCACACCAGAGCCGATTGGATTACTCATCGCAGTAGAGCTATTCCCGCGCGCGAACCCATTTGCTACCGTAGAACTGGTCAATTTCCCGACATACGCCTTGTCATTAAGTGTCGTCGAATTGGTGATTCCTACCGCACCGCTCACGGCGAAATCACTGCCACCGTTAAGCAGAGCAAAGATCGTAAAGTTAACCCCATCAAGACTCGGTATTACTGAATCGTTCCGGCTGGCGTATCCTGCCACTCCGTCGGTCCTAAAACAGGTTCCCTGTTCTCCCAGCTCCCCGAGCCAATAATTAGTCCCACTTGCCCCAGTAATTGAAAGATTCTTGCCGTGCCCGGAAGAGTCAGCCAAAGTCGTAGCCCCGCTGGCTTCATCGCATTTCCAGTATCCAACCAGGCTCCCCGGCTCAATCCCTAAAATCACACCAGCAAATCCACTAGGGGTAGAAG
>Ga0126379_10000925_pt1 | contig 17192 bp, 20 predicted proteins | sample PanSoiMetPlot_24_FD_92640 | JGI IMG/M metagenome (GOLD analysis project Ga0126379, IMG submission 92640) | Tropical forest soil microbial communities from Panama - MetaG Plot_24 | ecosystem: Environmental > Terrestrial > Soil > Tropical forest > Bulk soil | place: Panama | collected 2016-02-17 | reverse complement strand
TTGGCGAGGGTGCCAACGTCGGGCCGGACGAGGCGATCAGGCTGGTCAGCCTCGTGGACATGGCAAGGGTCGTCGCCATCAAGAAGTAGGCGGCGACGCGGTGAGGCGTGAGGCGTGAGTAGAGAAATCCCCGTTCGGAGGGCCCGCGTCGAGGATGGCCCGCGGATCGTCGAGCTCGACCGGGAGCTGGCGCGGTTCGAGAAGCTCACCCCGCCCGACGACGAGGAAGCCGCGAGGCTCCTCTCCTGGATCTTCGAGTCGAAGAGGCTCGACGCCCTCGTGGCGGAGGTGGACGGCCGCGTCGAAGGCATCGCTCTCTTCTACGAGCACCTCGGAACGTTTCGAGCGAAGCCGTTCCTCTACCTCGAGGACCTCGTCGTCTCGGAATCGGCCCGCAGCCGCAAAATCGGCGAAGCCCTGATGGCCGCCCTCGCCCGCGAGGCGGTCTCCCGCGGCGCGCTCCGCATCGAGTGGGCCGTCCTCGACTGGAACGAGCACGCCATGCGCTTCTACGAGCGCCTGGGAGCCCGCCGCCCCCACGAGTGGATCAAGTTCGCGCTGGAGGGACCCGAGCTGGAAGAGGTCGCCGCGAGGGGCTGATCAGACCCCGATGGGGTGCCAGGTCGTCTTGGTTTCGGTGAAGGCCTCGATGTAGTCGAGGCCCTGGGCCTTCCCGGAGAAGTAGTCGGGGAGGGCGTAGCGGCGGACCCGCTTGACGTTGACGGCCGCGTCCTGGCCGATCTGCTTGGAGAGGGCGGCGTCGCCGGCCGCGTCGGAGATCGCGAGGACGTCCATGTGGCGGGCCAGGTGCGGGACGAGCTCCTCGCGGCGGCCGGAGATCAGGTTGGCGACGCCGGAGGGGAGGTCCGACGTCGCGAGGACCTCTGCGAATTCCAGCGAGGCCAGGGGCGACGTCTCCGACACGAGGACGACCGCCGCGTTGCCGCAGACGATCACGGGCGCCAGGTGCGAGACCAGCCCCAGCAGGTCCGGCGCGTCCGGGGCGACGATGCCGACGACGCCCATGGGCTCGGGCACCGAGAAGTCGAAGTAGGAGGACGCGACGGGGTTCACCGTGCCGAGGATCGCGGTGTACTTGTCGGACCAGCCGGCGTAGTGGACGAGCCGGTCGATCGAGGCGCGGACTTCCTTCTTCGCCGCGGCGGGGGAGAGGCCCGGCGAGTCGCGCAGGACCTTCTCGAAGGACTCCGCGCGACCCTCGAGCATCTCGGCCATCCGGTAGAGGATCTGGCCCTTCAGGTACGCGGTCTTCGCCGCCCACCCCGGCTGTGCCTCACGGGCCTTGCGCACCGCCTCGCGCAGGTCCTTGCGGGATCCGCGGGAGACGTTGGCCAGGAACTTCTTCTTCGCCGACTCGACGGCGTCGTACCGCCCGGACTCCGTGCGGACGAATTCCCCGCCGACGTAGAGCTTGTAGGTCTTCCGGACATCCAACGACATTTCTCTGCCTCTCACCTCGCGCAACTGCCTTTGAACTCTCTCTTCCGAGGCCGGGCGTCACGATGACTGTGGTCGACTCTCACTTGCCCGGCCTCGCTAAGATGTCAGCTCCACGTAGGCGCGTAGCCCCTGCACACCGCCCTCGCGCCCGAAGCCCGACTCCTTGTAGCCGCCGAAGGGAGAGGACGGGTCGAACTTGTTGAACGTGTTGGCCCACACGACGCCGGCCTTCATCTTGGACGTGATCTTGAAGATCTTCGAGCCCTTGTCCGTCCAGATGCCGGCGGAGAGCCCGTAAGGGATGTTGTTTGCCTTCTCGACCGCCTCCTCCGGCGTGCGGAAGGTCATGACCGCGAGCACCGGCCCGAAGATCTCCTCGCGCGCGATCCGGTGGGACTGCGCGACGCCGGTGAAGAACGTCGGTGGGAAGAAGAAGCCCTTCGCGGGGATGGCGCAGGAGGACTGGTGGATCTCCGCGCCCTCCTCGACCCCGCAGGCGACGAGCTCGCGGATCTTCTCGAGCTGCATCTTCGAGTTGATGGCGCCGACGTCGGTGTTCTTGTCCAGCGGATCTCCCAGCCGCAGCGTCGCGATCCGCCGCTCGAGCTTGCCGAGCACCGCGTCCGCCACTGATTCCTGCACCAGCAGGCGCGAGCCCGCGCAGCAGACGTGCCCCTGGTTGAAGTAGATGCCGTTGATGATCCCCTCGACGGCCTGGTCGAGCGGGGCGTCCTCGAAGACGATGTTGGCCGCCTTCCCGCCGAGCTCCAGCGTCAGCCGCTTGCCAGTCCCGGCCACGGCCCGCTGGATGATCTTGCCGACTTCGGTCGAACCGGTGAAGGCGACCTTCCGGACGCGCGGATGATTGACGACGTGAGCCCCCGTCTCGCCCGCCCCCGGGACGATGTTGACGACGCCCGGAGGCAGGTCCGCCTCCTGGATGATCCTGGCCAGGGCGAGCGAGGTCAAGGGAGTCGTCTCGGCGGGCTTCAGCACGACCGTGTTGCCGCAGGCGAGGGCCGGGGCGAGCTTCCACGCGGCCATGAGCAGCGGGAAGTTCCACGGAATGATCTGCCCGCAGACGCCGATCGAAGAGACCGTGTGCCGCGGGAAGGCGTACTCGAGCTTGTCCGCCCATCCGGCGTGGTAGAAGAAGTGGGCCAGCGCGAGCGGGACATCCACGTCGCGCGATTCCTTGATGGGCTTGCCGCCGTTCATGGACTCGAGCACGGCGAGCTCGCGGGACTTCTCCTGGATCATCCGGGCGATGCGGTAGACGTATTTGCCGCGCTCGGCCGGCGCGAGCTTCGACCAGCGCTTGCGGTGCGCTTCTTCCGCGGCGCGGACCGCGGCGTCCACGTCTTCGGCGCCCGCCTCCGCGACCTCGGCCAGGACCTCTTCGGTCGCCGGGTTGATCGTCTGGAAGTACTTCTTCGACTTCGGCGGCACGAACTGCCCGCCGATGAAGAGCCCGTACCGCTTCTCGATTTTGACGTGGTCCTTCGACTCCGGCGCCGGCGAGTACTCCCACGCCGACCCGAATTCCAGGCGGGGCCTTTCCGCTTCCATGTGACGCCGGGCGGATTCGCGAGTCTCTCGATCTGTGACTTCGGTGCTCATCGTTCTCAGCTAATCCTTCGTGAAGTAGTCCTCGTTCTGGTACCTGCCCGTCATCTCCTTGGTCAGCTGCATCAGCAGGTCGTTGGTCAGGGTCGAGGCGCCGAGGCGGAAGAGGTCCGGCGTCAGCCAGGCGTCGCCCAGGGTCTCCTTGACGAGGACGAGGAGGTGGAGCGCCTGCTTGGTGGTCTTGATGCCGCCGGCGGGCTTCATCCCGATACGGCGCCCCGTATCCAGGTAGAAGTCGCGGATCGCCTCCAGCATCACAAGCACGACCGCTGGGGTGGCCGCCGGGGCGACTTTGCCCGTCGAGGTCTTGATGAAGTCCGCCCCCGCCGCCATCGCCAGGTGCGAGGCTTTCCGCACGTTGTCGTAGGTCTCGAGCTCGCCGGTCTCGAGAATGACCTTCTGGTGAGCTTCGCCGCAAGCGTCCTTGACCGCCAGGATCTCGGAGCTGACCTTGCCGTAGTCGCCGGCCAGGAACGCGCCGCGGTCGATCACCATGTCGATCTCGTCGGCGCCCATGGCGACGGCGCGCCGCGTGTCCTCGATCTTGACCGGCAGGGGAACCAGCCCCGCGGGAAACCCGGTGGAGACTGAGGCAACCTTGACGCCGCTCCCCTCGAGGGCCTCCTTCGCGACCGGCACGAGATTGGGATAGACGCAGACGGCCGCGACGTGGGGGACCGTGGGGTCGCCGGGCATCGGCTGGATGGCCTTCCGGCACATCTGCCGGACCTTCCCCTCGGAGTCTTTTCCTTCCAGTGTCGTCAGGTCGATCATCGAGATGGCCAGTCGGATCCCCGCTTTCTTCGCGTCCTTCTTGATCGACCGCTTCCCGAGCCCCGCCGCCCGTTCCTCGACCCCGACCTGGTCCACGTGAGGGACGGCGGCCGGATCGAACGGCAGAGTCGGCACCGTGCTCATGGAAGCCGCCAATTATAGGTCGTAGGTGGTGGGTGATAGGTGGTAGGGAAGACGTTCCGAGTCCCTACCACCTACGTCCTAACACCTAACACCTAGCCGTTCGGGATCTCCCAAAGATCCCGGACGGCGGGGTGGTCCCAGGCGACCCGGTACTCGTCCGGGCTGGCCGGGTCGAAGACCACGGTCACGAAGTAGAGGAGGGCGCAGGGGTTGGTCAGCGGGCGGTAACCGTGGGCCACTCCGGCGGGAATCCGGACGAGCAGGTCCTTGCCTCCGCCGGCCACGACGACCTGGGTCGCCCCGCGCGTGGGAGAGTCCTTGCGGATGTCGTAGAGCACGATCTTCGCCTTCGACGGCGGCGGGAAGAACCAGATGTCGTCCTGCTTCAGGTGGTAGTGGAGACCCTTGATGTGGTTGTCGGCGTCCACGATCGAGTAGTTCATCTGCGCCGCGTCCACCCCCCGGAAGAACTCGGCCAGGGGCTTTCCCCCGTCGTGCGCCGCGCGGCTGCGAAAGATCTCCATGAAGAAACCCCGGTCGTCGATGAACCGGGTCAGCGAAAGGATCCGGACCCCCTCGACGGGAGTCGGCCGCGCGTAGTCCTTCGCCTCCACGCGAAACTCGGGCACGATGTCTTCGGGTTTCACCGGGCGGATCTTAGTCGAAAAAAAGCGGGCCCGAAGGCCCGCTTCTGAACTATCGACGATCGATTATGGGCGATCGAGTAGATCCTTCACTCGCTTCGCTTCGTTCAGGATGACAGGGGGGCGCTGTCGCGCTCCCCTGTCACTTCGCCGCCATCTTGGCCGGCGCGACGTCGCCCTTGACCGACCAGGTGATGTTGAAGCCGTTCTTGTGGTCCTGCGAGAACTTCTCTTCCCCGTCGAAGTGGTGCTTCGAGTAGGCCAGGACGAACCCGTCGTTGGACTGGGTGAACCAGTATTGGAGGTTCTTGATCACGGTCGGGGTCTTCTTGTCGGGCCCGATCGCCTTGTCCAGCGTGATCTCGCCCATGCCGCTCGCCATCTTGGCGTGCGACATCTTCGCGTCGTCGTGCCACTCGATGGAATCCTCGCGGGTCGAGAACTTGCCCCACTTGACGTTCCAGACGTTGGCGAGCACCTTGCCGATCGCTTCCTTCTGTTCCTTGGAAGACTTCTTGTCGTACGTCACGACTCCCCAGCCCAACGGCATGCCGGGGCCGGGGTTCTTGTGCCACTCCCCGCCGAGGTCGCCCGACATCCAGACAACCTGGTCGGAGAGGTCCACGTTGCCGTAGTGGCTTCCCTTGCGGAACTTGTACACGTTGTTGAACTGGCACATGTGCTCGTTGGCCGACGGGCCGAAGTAGCACGTGCAGAAGAGGGGACACGAACACCCCTCGATCGTGTCGGCGGTCACCTCGAAGGTCTTCGACCGGTCCGACGGCCCGGCCGAGACGAGGGCGAAGGCGGTCACCGCCACCGCCAGGAACGGGATGAGTTTTCTCCGCATGACTCCTCCTTCCGTCAAAGAGTTGCTCACTGTGCCCGCGAACTCGGACAAATTGCGACGATCATGGGTGGGTTCGGGCATCTTCTACTCCCGCCTCCCCGCGAAATCAAGGCCTGCGGGGGCGTGGTGGTGCTAGTCTGGAGCCCCGGCTCTGGAGGGACGGTCATGAAGCACCGGATCGCTCGGGTGGCCCTTCTCGGATTCGTGGTCGGGACCTGGCTCTCAGCGATGCCCGGACCGGACCCAAGGGAGCGGAACTTCAAGTTCTTCGTGGATGGCGTCGAGATCGCGGGAGTCGTCGGCTACCGGATCAACTTCGCGCGGCTTCCCGTCAGCCGCACCGACTCGCGGCGCCTGGACCTGGCCTACTCGCCCGACCAGCGGATCCTTTCCCTGACGGTGACTCAGAAGGGGCTCAACCGGCTCCAGGATTGGTTGAACAGCGCGACCGATACCCTGAATCCGTCTCCCAAGACCGTGACCATCGAGGCGCGCGACAACCAATCCAACCTTTTGGCCAAGTGGGAACTGACCGGGGTCGCGCCGAGCACCTTCTCCTCGGCCGCCGCGGGGAACCTCGACGAGGTCGATTCGACCATCGAGTTCCTCTTCGACACCCTGAAGCTGGTCCAGGCCAACGGGAGTTAGTCCAAAGTCAAGAGTCCAAAGTCCGTCTAGAGTCAAAAGTCAAAGGTTGGGCCCCGCTTGGTTGACCTTCGACCTTTGACAAACCTTGGACCTGAGACCTTGGACTCTGGACCCGGCCCCCGGTCTACAGCCCTCGGATCGCTTCCAGGAAACCGAGCGGCGGACGCTCGAAGCGCGCTCCGAACCCCGGCCCGCGGTCGCGCGGAATGGTGTGCACCACGCTGACCCGAACCCGGAAACTGCGGCTGCTGTCGGGGAGCGTCAGGACGAGGTCCACGTACTCGCCCAGCTCCGGCACGCGCGGCACGTTGACATAGATGCCGTTCAAGTTGATCGATTCGACGTAGCCGGAGAGCTGTTCCTCGCCCCATCGCAGCGACGCGGGAGACCCGACCGGAACCCGCGGGGATACACGCTGGTCCGCCGAGATCAAGGCCATTTCCCTCGCCCTCATGATGTCGATTCCTTGGTGGCTTTATCGTAGCAGAATCCGGGGGCCCGAGCGCCCCCGATCCCGACGAACTCAGAGCCTGGTGTCTTTCAAGGCGGGCAGCAGGGTCTTCTCGAGCTTCTGGAAGAGCCGCGCGGTCGCCTCGACGTCGCGCCGGCAGTAGAGGGCGATCTCCCGCAGCCTGCTGGCCTTGTAGAACGGGCCGACGGAGAAGCCGTCCATGCCGTGCTCCTTGGGGCTCTCCACGCCGAAAGCCTTGCAGGCGAAGTCGAGGTTCCACTTCCGCGTCGCCCCGAAGAAGGAGAGCACGTCGAGCAGGTCGGTGTGCGGCTTCAGCGCGTAGCGGTAGCCGACGAGGTTCTTGGTCGCGGGGATCCCGAGGATCGCGCTCCGGAGCATCAGGAAGGGCCCGTCGAAGCCGCGCCCGTTGAACGTCACGAACCGGTGGAACCGGGAGATCGCCTTCCAGAACTCGGCGAGGAAGACCGGCTCGATGTCCCCGATGAAGTGGAAGAGCCCGTCCGAGGAGGTCTCCTCGAGCCTCCCGTCCGTCTTCTCGTACCAGACCCTGCCCCGCCGGGTCTCGGGGTTGACCATCGCCAGCACCACGATCCGCCCGGTCAGCGGCCACAGCGACAGGGACTCGGGGAGCTTCTGGCGCTCCTCGTCCGTGCGCGTGTTCTTCAGGAGGTAGGTCCTCTGGGCGTCGTCGAGCGAATCCCAATCGAAGCCGACGGTCTCGATGTCGAAGACGACGCTGGCCATGCGCGGCGGTGATGCTATCCTCTCGGCGCATCTTCATGAAAAGGCTCGGTCTAGCCTCCCTCGCGCTCGCGGCGTGCCAGGCGCTGTCGTGCGGGCGGTCAGAAGCCCCGAAAAAGCCCGCGGCCGCGCTGACCCTCTACCGGCACCTCTCGGGAGACCCGACGACGCTCGACCCGACGACGACCGACGAGGAGTTCGGCGTGCGCGTCGAGGACCTGATCTTCCGGCCGCTCGTCGGCATGGACAAGGACCGGCGCTTCGTGCCGTCGATCGCGGTTTCCTGGGCGGCCTCCCCCGACGGCCTCGCCTACGACTTTCGGCTCGACCCGAAAGCGAAGTGGGAGGACGGCTCCCCGGTCACCTCCGCCGACGTCGCCTTCACGATCGACCGCGTGCGGGACCCAAAGATCGCGGCCGTCAACTGGAAGCCCGGATTCGAGGACGTCGTATCCGTCGAGACCCCCGACGCCGCGACGGCGATCGTCCGGTTCCGGCGCCCGTACTCCGAGAGGCTGCTCTACTTCACGATGCCGGTTGTGTCGGCCGCGGCCTACGCGAAGCCGTCCGAGGTCGACCGCAAGCCCTTCGGCACCGGACCGTACCGGCTCGAGAGCTGGGTCCCAAACCAGAGTCTGATGCTCCTCCGACGCGAGGACGCCCGCGAGGGCGAGTCGCCGTTCCAGAAGGTCGTCTTCCGGATCATCCCGGACAACAACGTGCGCTATCAGGCGGGCGTCCGCGGCGAACTCCACGAGTTCTCCGTGACCCGCGACCAGGTCGGGCCGGCTCGCGCCTCGAAGGAGTTCCAGGCGACGGCACGCCTGGTGAAGGTGCCGCTCTTCCTCGCTGCCATGATCCTCTGGAACTGCCGCAACCCCTGGCTCGCCGACGTCCGCGTGCGCCGCGCGCTGGCCATGGCCTGGCCGCGGGAGGAAACTGCCAGGCGCCTCTATCCGCCCGACGACGCGAGCCTCATCTCGGGCCCCTACCCTCCCGGCGTCCCGGAGAACGCGCGCGACGTCAAGACCCCCCCCTACGATCCGGCGGCCGCCGGCCGGCTGCTCGACGAAGCAGGGCTGAAGGCCGGCACGGACGGGTTCCGGCGCCGAGGCGGAAAGAAGGTGTCCCTCGAGTTCCTCTACACCCCCGGGATTCCGATCTACCGCAGTCTCGCGGAGATCCTCAAGGAGGCCTTCGCGAGGGTCGGCGTGGACCTCGTGCTTCAACCGCTGGACTGGGCGACGATGTCGCAGCGCATCACGACGGGGGAGTACGACGCCACGCTGTTCGCCAACACGCCGCTGCCGCCGACGATCGATCCCTACGCGCTCTTCCACTCGAGCCAGGTCCCGCCCCACGGTCAGAACACCGGCTTCTACCGCAATCCCGAGGCGGACAAGTTGCTTGAGGCGGCGCGGAGGGAGATGGACGCGGCCAAGCGCCTGGAGCTCGACCGGCAGATCCACCGGGTCCTCGCCGCCGATCCTCCGGCCGATTTCCTGTGGGGCGCCGACCAGTACTGGGGCATCTCGAAAAAAATCGAAGGAGTCCAGACTTCTCCCGTCGGGCTCTTCCACTTCCTACCCGGTCCGCTCGCCTGGCGTCCCGCTCCGTAAGCCGTGAGCCGTCAGCCGTAAGCCGTGGCCTTCACCGTGTTCTCGTTCCGGCTCACGGTTCACGGCTCACGGTTCACGACCTCTCCATGAGCGCTCCGCTCGACGGCATCCTGGTCCTCGACCTCTCGCGGGTGCTCGCGGGGCCGTTCTGCACAATGCTGCTGGGCGACCTCGGCGCGCGGGTCATCAAGGTCGAGCATCCCGTCGAGGGCGACGTAACCCGCGGCTGGGCGCCTCCGCACGATCCGGAGAGCGGCCTCGCGGCGTACTACCTGTCGATCAACCGCAACAAGGAGTCGCTCGCGCTGGACCTCTCGACGGAGAAGGGCCGGGCGTCCGTCCGCATCCTCGCCGCGAAGGCGGACGTCCTCGTCGAGAACTTCCCGCCCGGCGGCTTGGAGCGTTTCGGGCTTCCTCTTGCGGAGCTGCGCGCGGCCAACCCGCGCCTGGTCACGGCGTCGATCACCGGGTTCGGCCGGGCGGGCCCCGACGCTTCCGCGCCCGGGTTCGACCTGCTCGCGCAGGCGGGCGCCGGCCTGATGGCGATCACCGGCGAGGCCGACGGCGGCCCGACGAAGAGCGGCGTGGCGGTCTCGGATCTCATCTCCGGCTGCTACCTCGCGGTCGGGATCGCGGCGGCCCTGGCGGGCCGGGAGAGGACCGGCGCGGGGTCGCACGTCGAAACGGACCTCTTCAGCTCGACGCTCGCGACGCTCATCAACGTCGCGCAGTCGGCCCTCGTGACCGGCAGGGAAGCCGGCCGCCATGGGAACGCGCACCCCCAGATCGTCCCGTACCGGACGTTCTCCGCGTCCGACGGCGAGTTCGTCGTGGCCGCCGGAACCGACCGGCAATTTGCGCGGCTCGCGGCCGCCGTGGGCCGGCCCGAGTGGGCGGAAGATCCGCGGTTCCGCACCAACGAGGCGCGGCTGGCGGCGCGCGAGGAGATCGAAAGGCTGCTCCGAGAGATCTTCCGGAAGGAGCAGCGAGAGGCCTGGCTCTCGAGGCTTCGAAGCGCGGGCGTGCCGGTCGGGCCGGTCCGCGGGCCGCTCGAAGCGCTGCGCTCCGAGACCGCCCGCGCGATCGGGGCGATCGTGACTTCCCGGGGCGTTTCCTTCGTGGCCTCGCCGATCCGGGTGGACGGCCACGCAGCGCCCGTGAGGTTTCCGCCGAAGCTCGACGAGGACGGAGAGCGGCTTCGCCGGGAATTCGGGCTGCCGGAGTAATACGCCAGGTCCAAGGTCCAAAGTCGAAGTCCAAACCCCGTCGAAGGTCCAAAGTCCAGAGGTTCTGGTAACCTCGCCGGACCATCTCATGAAAGTCGCCTTCATCGGGACGCACGGCGTCGGAAAGACCACGCTCTGCTTCGAGCTCGCGGCGCTCCTGAAGAAGCGGGACAAGATCGTCGAGATGGTCCGCGAGGTCGCGCGCTTCTGCCCTCTCCCGATCAACCGCGAGACGACCGTTGCCGCGCAGTCCTGGATCCTCCACACCGAGATCGCCGAGGAGCTCGTCGCGGAGAACAAGGCCGAGATCGTCATCTGCGACCGCAGCGTGCTCGACAACTACTGCTACCTGCTCCAGACCGGCAAGCACCCGATGCTCGAGCCGCTGGTGAGGTGGTGGACGGAGACCTATCACCTTCTGATCAAGGTGCCGATCGTCGGGTCGCTCCAGTTCGACGGCCTGCGCGACGTGGACATGGCCTTCCAGCAGGCGATCGACTCGACGATCGACCGGGTCGTGGCGGAGTGGGGATTCCCGGTCCTGCGCCTCGACCGCGACCGTCGGCCGTCCTGGGCGGCGGAGTCGCTCGAGGCGATCCTTCCGCTCCTCGGCCCCGTCCAGCAGCCCCTCTTCGAAGAAAGCTCCGGCTCCGCCGGGTAGCTCACCCGCCCTGGACCGGGGCCGCTCGGGATCAATCCGGCGGGGGCAGGGGCTCGACCGGCGACGACGAGAGTGTTCGCCACGCAATCGCTCCCAGCACGATCGCCCCGCCGGCCAGCGCGAAGACGCTCGGGCGCTCGCCCAGGACGAGGAAGACCCAGATCGGGTTGGCGACCGGCTCAGTCATGCCGATGAGCGACGCCTGCGTCGCGGTCACGAGCTTGAGTCCCTTGACGAAGAGGATGTAGGCGCAGGCGAGCTGGAAGACGCCGAGGAAGGCGAGGATTCCCGCGGAGCGGGGCGAGAGCGAGAGATTGGAAGCGACGAACGGCAGGAGTGCCACGACCGCGACCAGGTTGCCCCACGCCACCGCCGCTTCCGCGCCGCCCTCCTTCTCGCGCTTGAGCGAGAGGATGAGGCCCGCCCAGAAGAAGCTCGACGCCAGCGCCACGAGGTCGCCCAGTCCTCCGGGGCCCAGCCGTCCGACGAAGAAGAGCGCCATTCCCGCGAACGCGACTGCCACCGCGGCGGCGTCCTTCGCGCGCAGCGGCTCGCCGACGACGAGCGGCGAGAGGAGGAGGACCCAGATGACCCCCGCGTACTGGAGGAAGATCGCGTTGGCTGCCGTCGTCCACTTCGTCGCGACGACGAAGGTGATCAGGCATGCCGCGTAGGTCGCGAGCGCCGCGAGGAAGGGCAGGTTCCACTTCTTCACCCGCGGGCGCAGGATCACGAAGAGCGCGGCGGCCGCGAACGCCGATCGGTAGAGCGCAACCTTCAGCGGAGGCTCGGCGACCTCCTTGATGCCCAGTCCGCCGGTGGACCAGAGAAGGGCCGCTCCGAGGACCAGGAGCGCGCCGCGTGTCCGGGCGGTCACGCTCGTGCGACGGCGCCGGCGATGGCGCGGGCGGCGGCTTCCGCGGCGGCCGCTCCGACCCTCAGCCGCGTCAGGATCGGCGGAGCCGGTCCGGCGGGCGCCAGCGCGAAGACCACGTCGCCGTCGAGGACCGTGTGGGCGGGCCGGACGGCGCGGGCGATCCCGTCGTGCGCCTCGATGGCGACCCGCTTGAGCGACCCTTGCTCGAAGGGGACGTCGGTCGCGACGCAGACGAGGGTCGTATTCGCGCCGGCATGGGGGCTCGCCTCGAGCCCCTCCTCCAGGAGGGCGCGGGCTTCGAGCCAATCCTCGCCCTGCCCGATCGCGCCCGCGATCCGGCGGCCCGACTGCGGGTCCACGACGTCGCCGAAGGCGTTGACCGCGGCGAGCGCCGCGACGCGCCCCCCGCCGGGGAGCTCCAGCGACGCCGCTCCCACGCCTCCGCGCGAAGCCTTCGCGACGCCGAGCAGCTTGCCGATCGTCGCCCCGGTTCCGGCGCCGACGGCTCCCGTCGCGATCGTTCCTTCTCCGGCGGCCTCGCAGGCCGCCTCCCCGGACGCGGCGTTCGGGTGGGCCCCGGATTCGCCGACGCCGAGGTCGAAGAGGATCGCCCCGGCCACGATCGGGACGCGCGTTTTCCCGATGGCGAAGCCGACGCCGCGGCGGGCGAGCCACGACATCACTCCGTCGCCGGCGGCCAGCCCGAAGGCGCTTCCGCCGGAGAAGACGACCGCGTGGATCTCGGAAACGAGGTTTCCGGGGGTGAAGACCCCGGTCTCCCGCGTGCCGGGCGCGCCGCCCCGGACGTCCACCGCCGCGATCGTTCCCGGCGGCGGCAGGATCACCGTGCACCCGGTCAGCCGGGCGGAGTCGGTCCAGTGCCCAATCCTGTAACCCGGAGGAAAGGTCACCATCCGAATATCGTAAGTCCTTGGTCCTTAGTCCTTCGTCCTTAGTCTCAGGTGACTAGGGAGCGTGGACTAAGGACTCCGGACTTTTCGCAGGCGCGAGGGGCGGCCGGCGCGCCAGCAGGCGACGCAGTCGCGCGGCCCACGGAACGGGCGGATGCGCCGGAAGGTCTCGCCGCATCCCTGGCAGCGGTACTCGATCTGGCGGACCCGGCGAAACTCCGCGAGCGCTTTGGTCTCCGGCGCCGGCCCTTTCCGGACTCCGATCTGGCGGGCGAGGCGCTGGAAGAGGGGGCCGTGGCCGACACGGGGCCCTTTCCGCCGGAAGGCCCACGCGTGGGCCGCCTCGTGGCGGAGCGTCTCCTCGCGCTCCGCCTTCGAAAGGTGCGCGGAGATCGTGATCGTGTGCGGCGGCCCGTAGACGATCTCGCCTCCGGTCAGCTTGCGTCGCGAGAGGCGAACTCGGGCGGGATCGAGGCCGAAACGCGCCGCCAGCCGGTCGTAGAGCCTCTGCAGGCTCACCTCGCCGCCGGCCTCGCCGACGGCGAACAGGAAGTCCTCGGAGGGAGCGGAGCTCACGGGCCATAAGATAGCCGGAGACAGGAGGAGTTGGTGATGAAACGAAGACTCGCAGCGCTCACGATCGCCGGCCTGGCGGTCTCTCTCGCGGCCGGGGCGGCGGAAGCCGGGAAGATGGTCACTTATTCGAGCGGCTCGGAAACGGTCTCGGCCTATCTCTCCGCGCCCGGCGGGACGGGAAAGAAGCCCGGGCTCGTCGTGATCCAGGAGTGGTGGGGATTGAACGACTTCATCAAGGGGAAGGCGGACGAGTTCGCGAAGAAGGGGTACGTCGCGCTCGCTCCAGACCTCTACCGCGGCAAGGTCACGAAGGATCCCGACGTCGCCCACCAGCTCATGCGGGGCATGCCCGAGGACCGCGCGATGCGGGACCTCCAGGCGGCTGTCGCGTATCTGAAGTCGCGCCCCGACGTGGACACCTCGCGCATCGCGTCGATCGGCTGGTGCATGGGAGGCGGCTACTCGCTCGCCCTGGGGCTGGCCGAGCCGCTCGCGGGATCCGTCATCTATTACGGGCGCCTCGTGACGGACCCCGCGAAGATCGTGAGCCTGAAGACGCCGCTTCTGGGTAACTTCGGAGGTAAGGACCAGGGGATCCCGCCGGAGAGCGTCAAGGACTTCGAATCGAAGGCGAAGGCCGCCGGAAAGAGCGTGGACTTCAAGGTCTACCCGGAGGCGGGCCACGGCTTCGCGTCCACGCTGGAGGTCCGCGCCGACGACGCGAAGGACGCCGACGCGCGAGCGGACGCGTTCCTGGCGAAGGTGCTTAAGTGACATCCTGAGGGAAGCGAAGCGACCGAGGGATCTTGGTGGAGTAGCCGCGAGACAGTTTTCACGCGGCGCAGTCGGCTAGATCCTTCGCTGGCCTTCGGCCTCGGTCAGGATGACAACGGGGAGATGTTGGCTTTAGGTCTGCCGGTTCTTGTACCAGTCGGCGTTGACCTGCTGGAAGTGCTTCCACTTGTCCGGGATGGTCTCCTCCGTGAAGATCGCCGTCACGGGACATGCCGGCTCGCAATTGCCGCACTGGATGCAGACGTCCGGGTCGATGTAGAGCATCTCGGCCGCCGCGAAGTCCGCCTCGTCCTTGCGCGGATGGATGCAGTCGACCGGGCAGACGTCCACGCACGCCGTGTCCTTGGTCCCGATGCACGGCTCCGCGATGATGTACATTCCCATTGAGAGTCACCTCTTCTCAGAAAGCGCGCATTCTAGCAGCCCGCCGCGCCGTGACAAGCCGGGCGGGCAAGCCCGGGTTGCGTGCCGTAGGGGAGGGGTTTGCGGCGGCGGACCCGCCGCATGTCGCGCCCTTCGGCCGCTGACGCGGCCGACGACGTTCGGTACGCGCCCGCCCACCCGCCGATTCCTTAGTTTCGTGCTACCGAGATCTGGTGGGCGAGGTTTTGGCCGTCGGGAAGGGTGGTGTACCGGATCGTCACCTTGGCCCCCGGCGCAAGGGTCCCGTTGATCTTCGTATCGGCGGTCCACACGAACCGCATTTCCGTCCCATCGGTCACGGTGACGTTGACCGCCCGCTCGGCGGCGTTCAGCTTCGACACGCTGCCGGTCGCGGTGGACGTCTTGTCGCTCCCGGGGGCGGCGGCCGACAGGGGGGCGAGCGAGAGCGCGAGGGCAAGAATCAGTGCCGAGGCGCGGATCGTCTTTCGCATGGGTGTCCTCCTCGCAGGAAAACAGGGCCGAGGCGCCGCGCATTTCGGCCGCCGGCCGAGGCCCGGATTTGACAGGACCCCGAAGCGTCCCTAGAATACGCCGTTTTTATTTCACGCCGCCGGGAGGCATCTCAATGACCAAGCGCTGGACGGACGCGGACACCCAGTTCCTCAGGGACAACGCCGGGAAGATGAGCGTTCAGAGCCTCGCCGACACCCTTGCGGCGCGGATCGACGAGGTCGAGAAGAAGATGGAGAAGCTCGGCCTGACCGGCGCGGCGGCTCCGACCGCGAAGGCTCCGCTGACGTTGAAGGAGCTCTCCCGCAACACCGAGAACGCTCGGAAGGACTTCGACCGCGGCATGGCCGCCCTCCAGAAGCGCAAGTTCGACGAGGCCGAGCGCAACTTCCTCGACCTGATCCAGAAATACGGCGGCGAGAGGGAGCTGGTGGACCGCGCACGCGTGTACCTGGCCGTCTGCGAGCGCCAGAAGAAGGCGGCCGGGCCGGCGCTCTCCGAGCCGGAGGATTTCTACTACGCCGCCCTGCTCGAGAAGAACCGGGGCAACGTCTCCGAGGCGATCGAGCACCTCAAGAACGCCGCGAAGAAGAACGGCGGCGGGCGCGTGGACTTCCTGCTCGCCTGCTGCTACGCCTTGAACGGCGAGGCCGGCACGGCCGTCGAGCACCTGCGCCGCGCCATCGAAGAAGACCAGCGCCACCGCGTCCTGGCCCGGCACGACAAGGACTTCGACCCGGTCCGCGACAGCCCGGAATTCCAGGATCTCCTCTCGGCCTAAGGTCCGCGCGCGCCTCTATACTCGGGGCGTGAAGAAGGGGCTCTCCCGCCGGCGGCGCAAGCCGGCGGCCCGCGCTTCGGCGCGTCCCTCGGTCATCCTGCTGGCCACCGGCTCGGGGATCAGCCTGCGCTCGGCGAGACCGGCGGTTCTTCATCGGGTGGCGGGCCGGACCCTCCTCGAAGCCGCCCTGGAGACCGCGGAGGCGCTTTCCCCGGCGAGGACCGTGGTCGTCATCGGCCCCGCCCGCCGCGAGATCGAGGAAGTCCTCTCCGGCCGCCCCGTGACGCTCATCGTCCAGGATCCGCCGGCGGGCACCGCGGACGCCGCGCGCCGCGCCCTGGGAGAGCTTCCGCGATCCGCAGGGCCGGTCGTCGTGCTCCCGGCAGGCGTCCCGCTCCTGCGCGGCGAGACCCTCCGTGCCCTGGTGGAAAGGCTTCGAGCGGGCCGGCTGGACCTGGCGAGGCTCTCCTTTCGAGCTCCCGAAGGGAACGAGGAGGCGTCCGCCGGCGTCTACTGCTTCACGATGCGGGCGCTGGCGAAGGCGCTGGACGCGGTGGCCGGCACGGCCCGCCGGTCCCGCGACGCAGACCTGGCCGACGCCGCCGCTCTCATCGCCGCAGAGGGCCCGGCCGGCTCGATCGAGGCGGAGGACTGGCGGGAGGCCCTCGGTATCCGCAACCGGCGGGACCTGGCCGCGGCGGAGGAGGTCGCCCGCCGCATGGCCGTCGAGCGGGCGCTCGACGCCGGCGCCTCGGTGGTGGACCCGAACACGACGCGCATCGGTCCGCACGTCGTGGTCGAGACCGACGCGGTCATTCACCCGTTCGTCTGTCTGGAGGGGCGGACCGTCGTCAGCGAAGGAAGCGAGGTGCTGCCGTTTACCCGCGTCGCGGACTCGGTCGTGGGGCCCCGGGCCGTCGTCGGGCCTCACAGCGACGTCGAGGGGGCGGCGATCGGCGCCCGCTCCCGGGTCGGGCCCTTCGCCCGCGTCCGGTCGGGCACGATTCTGGAAGAGGACGTCCGCGTGGGGAACTTCGTGGAGACCAAGAAGGTCCTCCTGCGGCGCGGCGCCAAGGCGTCCCACCTGACCTACCTCGGAGACGCGGAGGTCGGAGAGGAGACCAACATTGGCGCGGGCGTGATCACCTGCAACTACGACGGCGTCAAAAAGAACCGGACTTCGATCGGACGGGACGCGTTCATCGGCAGCGGAAGCCAGCTCGTCGCGCCCGTCACCGTCGGCGACGGCGCGTGGGTCGGTGCCGGCTCCACGATCACCCAGGACGTGCCGGCCGGCTCGCTCGCGATGACGCGCGCGCCCCAGACCGTCAACATGGGTTGGGTGAAGCGGCGCGAGCATCGGAGAAAATCATGATCGCTTCGATCAGGAGCTGAAACTCATGTGCGGGATCGTCGGCTACGTGGGGCCCCGGCAGGCGGCGCCGCTCTTGGTCGAGGGATTGAAGCGGCTGGAGTACCGCGGCTACGACTC
>Ga0126379_10000924_pt1 | contig 17193 bp, 12 predicted proteins | sample PanSoiMetPlot_24_FD_92640 | JGI IMG/M metagenome (GOLD analysis project Ga0126379, IMG submission 92640) | Tropical forest soil microbial communities from Panama - MetaG Plot_24 | ecosystem: Environmental > Terrestrial > Soil > Tropical forest > Bulk soil | place: Panama | collected 2016-02-17 | reverse complement strand
GCGCCGGCCGTCGGGACATCGGCGGCCGCGGCTTCGCGGAAAGGCCTCCACCGCGGGTTCCCGGCCGGCGGCGCGCTCCTCGCTCTCGTCGCGCTCCTCGCCGGCGCCGTGGCGGGATTCTTCGCCCGCGGCCTCTCCAGCCCGAAGGCTTCGCAGCCCTCATTCAAGCGGCTGACCTTCCGCCGAGGGACCGTCTGGACCGCGCGGTTCGCCCCGGACGGGCAGACCGTCGTGTACAGCGCCGCCTGGGAGAACAATCCCATCGAGGTCTTCCTCACGCGCCCGGAGAGCCCCGAGTCCCGGCCCCTGGACCTGAAGGCCGCGAGCCTCCTCGCTGTCTCCTCGACCGGCGAGCTCGCCGTGATGCTCAACGCGAAGACGACCGCCCGCTCGTACGAGAGGTTCGGGACACTCGCCCGCGTGCCGCTTGGCGGAGGCTCGCCGCGGCCGCTCCTCGAGAACGTCCGCTACGCCGACTGGAGCGCGGACGGACGCGAGCTGATGATCCTGCGCGTGGCCGGCGGAAAGCACTTGATCGAGTTTCCGCCGGGAAAGGTCGTTTACGAGACCACCGCCCGGATCAACACTCCCCGGCTCTCGCCCCGAGGCGACGCCATCGCGTTCTTTGAAACCCACGAGGAGGGTTACGGGGGCCGGATAGCGATCCGCGTCACGGATCTCTCGGGGAAAGCCAGAACGCTCGCCGAGATGAGCGACTGGTGGAACCTCGCCTGGTCGCCGGACGGGAAGGAAATCTGGTTCTCCGCTCCGGAGCCGGACGCGCCAACGACGACCGAGTCTCTCCAGGCCGTCTCCCTCTCGGGCAAGCGCCGCCTCCTGCTTCGGTTCCCCGGCGTCCTGGAATTCCACGACGTCGCGAAGGACGGCCGCGTGCTGCTGGCCCGTGTCGCCCTGAGGCCGGAAGTGATCGGATCGGCGCCCGGCGAATCGAAGGAGCGGCCGCTGACGTGGCTCGACGCCACGTTCCCCGCGGACCTGTCGCGCGACGGCAGGACGCTCCTGATCGGGGAGGGGGGCGAGGGGGGAGGCGCGAGGGGCTCGATCTATCTGCGCAAGACCGACGGCTCGCCCGCGACGCCGATCGGGGAAGGCGTCGCGAGTGCCCTCTCCCCCGACGGCCGCTGGGTCCTCGCCAATTCCGGCAGCCCCAGGCAGCTCGTGTTGCTCCCGACCGGTCCGGGAGCTCCGCGCGTCCTCAAATTCGACGGCCTCACGGGAAACGCCGCGGGCGTCTTCTCCCCCGATGGAAAGACGCTCTTCCTCCAGGACATGGCCGCGGGCTCGCCGCCGCAGGTCTTCGTCGGATCGATCGAAGGGGGCAAGCTTCGTCCTCTGGCCCCGAAGGGTTTTCGAGCGGTCCCGGTCGGGTCCCCGATCTCACCGGACGGCAAGTTCATGGCGGTGCTCGATCCGGACGGAAAAGTCTTCCTCGCGCCGGTGGAGGGCGGGAACTTGAAGCCCGTCGCGGGCCTGGAGCCGGGAGAGTACCCGATCCAGTGGAGCGATGACGGCCGCTTCCTCTACACGCACCGCGGAGGAGAGCTTCCCGCGAAGATCTGGCGCTACGAGCTCGCGACCGGGCGCCGGGAGCTCCTCAAGGAGATCTCCCTCGCCGACCCTGCAGGCGTCACTTCGATCGAGCAGATCCTGGTGACTCCCGACGGCCGCTCCTACGCATACGGCTACGCCCACAACCTCTCCGACCTCTACATCGTGGACGGGTTGCGCTGAGAACCGATCCCGAGCCAGGGATCCTGCCGGATCAGCCGCGTTAGCGGAACTTCGACCAGAGGTCTCGGAGGAAGGGCTCGACGGCGTCCAACTGCTCGGCGGATTCCAGGGTGACGGAGCGGGCGGAAACGAGGTTCTCCGAGTCGAGCGTGAAGGAGAGGAACCCGATGCACATCTCGTCGGTTGTGTTCTCTCCCCACGACACGGCCTTCGGCGGCGAGTTGGGGTTCTTGATGTTGTTGTCGGAGTTGTCGTACCTCGCGCTCAGGAAGAGCCCGGTCGCGAGCGGCGCGGCGATCTGGTTCTTGTACGTGTAGGTCGCCTGCCAGTTGAAGTCCCAGTCCGGGACCTCCGCCAGGCAGACCTTCGACCCGTCCGGCATCGTCGCGGACATGCTCATCTTCTTGCCGAGCAGGTGCATGTGCGGCGTCACCTGGATCAGGTGGGCGTCGAAGGGGAGAAACGGGATCGAAGCCGTGACCTCGTAGTCGGCGGCGCCCGCGGGGATCGTGAACTGCTGGTTGATCAGGGGCGCCACGAGGACCCGCTTGTTCACCGGCGCTTTCGTGAAGTAGATGCCGACGGAGGACTGGTCCGACGCGCCGATGCCGTTGTGCGCGCTGTAGTGGACCTGCATGACGACCGCGGCGCCCTTCGGCAGCGACATTCCCATCCCGTCCGCGAGGAAGCTCGGCTGGTTGCCAGGCGCCCATCCGCCCAGCGTCGGCGCGAGCGCGTTGAGGTCGAATCCCGGTCCCCCGAAGCAGGAGTAGCCGGGGAGCGGGTCCGCGTCGTCCAGTGCCTTCGCCTTGCCCGACGTGTCCAAGAAGAGGATGACGTGGTGGACCATCCCGCGGGCTCCGGGAAGGATCTCGACGGCCCGCACGAAGCGGTCCTCGGTCAGGTTCGTCGGCAGAACGAAACAGCGGTACACGTCCCCCTGGTTGAAGTTGGGCTTGAAGGACTCCGGCATGGCCAGGGCCAGGTCCGGAGTTCCGAGCGTCCACGTCGAAGGGAACGTCAGCGGCGCCGGCAGGTCCTTCGGGTCTCCCTCCGGCGCTCCGGACAGGACCCACTTCGTGATCGTGCCGAGGTCCGAGGAGGAGAGTGACGGATCGTTCTTGAACTCGTTGCAGCCCGTGTCCACGTGAAAGGGCGGCATCTTCTTCTGCGTCGTGTTGACCAGGATGTCGTTCTTGTGGGCGTATGCGTCGGCGTAGGTGATCAGCGGGAACGGCCCGATGCCCCCCTCGTGGTGGCACTCCTGGCAGTTCGCCTGGAGGATCCGGACGACCTCCTTGTTGAATGTGACGACGGCGTCGGAGCCGCCGCGGGGCGGCAGGACCCTGGGCTTTCTCTCGATATTGGCCCCCAGAGGCGCCTGTGCAAGGACTGCCCCCGCCGCCAGGAGGACGAGCCCGCAAACCAGGACCAGAGTGGCGCCGCGGGCGGCGGGTTTGTTCACAGGGAGATCATAAGGCTTTGAGGAATCACACGATCTTTATTTGTAACCTCCGGCCTCGACACTTCGTCTGAGAGGGTCAAGAGGAGGTTGGAAGGGCTGGAAACAGAGCCACGGCGGGAGGTCGGCTAACTCCGACTTATACCCTCCGTTCGTTACCGCGAACTCACACCGGCGCTTGACGCCGGCCCAGCTGCCCCGACGCCGCGGAATCCTGGGCCCTTCCAACCTCCCATATTTGACCCCGGGTCTCCTTCCCATGTCATTCTGAGGTAGCTCACGACCGGGCGGGAGGGCAAGCTCTCCCCTACGGCATGACGCTGGGCGCTTTTCAGAGATTCTGGTGGTTAAGTTCGCGGAGCTCCACGCGTAGCGACGTTACGGGACGTGTACGGCGTGGGGGCGGGAGGGGGCGGCCTCGCCGGGGAGCTGTTCGACGAACGCCTTGCGCTTCTTGAGCTTCTTCGTCATGCGGTCGAGGACCAGGTAGAAGACGGGGGTGACGTAGAGGGTCAGTGTTTGAGAAAAGACCAGGCCGCCGACGACCGCCAGGCCCAGCGGACGCCGTGACTCCGCGCCGGCCCCGAAGCCCATGGCGATTGGAAGCGTCCCCATCAGCGCCGCCATCGTCGTCATCATGATCGGCCGGAACCGCACGAGGCACGCCTCGGTGATCGCCTCCTTCGGAGTCTTCCCCTCGTTTTTCTCGGCCTCGACGGCGAAGTCCACCATCATGATCCCGTTCTTCTTGACGAGGCCGACGAGCATGATGATCCCGACGAAGGCGTAGATGGACAGCTCCGTGTGGAACATCATCAGCGTCACGAGCGCGCCGACCCCCGCGAACGGCAACGCGGTCAGGATCGTTACGGGATGAATGAAGCTCTCGTACAGGATGCCGAGCACCATGTAGATGACCAGGATCGCGGCGATCAACAGTACTCCCAGCCCCTTCATCGAGGACTGGAAGGCCTGCGCGGTCCCCTGGAAGCTCGTCTGGATCGTCGGCGGCATCGTCTGGCGCGCCAGCGCATCTACCTGCGCGACCGCCTCCCCCAGCGAAACGCCGGGCTTGATGTTGAAGGAGATCGTGACCGACGGCAGCTGCCCCGTGTGCGGCACGGTCAGCGGCCCCACGCCGCGTTGGATCGATCCCAGCGACGACAGCGGCGCGAGCTGTCCCGATGCGGAGCGGACGTAGAGGAGCCCGATCGCGGCCGGGTCCGCCTGGAACTCGGGAGCGAGCTCCATGATGACCTGGTACTGGTTGTTGGGGGCGTAGATCGTCGAGATCTGCCGCGTCCCGTACGCGGTGTAGAGGGCGTCCTCGATGGCGAGCGGCGAGATGTTGAGCGCCGCCGCCTTGTCGCGGTCGATCGTGACGTTGATCTGCGGGTTGGCGAGCTGCAGGTCGCTGGTGACGTCCTGGATCCCGGAGAGGCCGCGCATCTTCCCCTCGAGGACCGGCGCGAAGCGGTAGAGCTCGTCCGTGTCGGAATCCTGGAGCGTGTACTGGTACTGGCTCTTCGACAGGCTGCCGCCCAGCCGGATCGGGGGCGGGATCTGCAGGAACGTGCGGATGCCGGTGATCTTGGCCAGCTGCGGCCGCAGGTCCGCCATGATTTCGTCGGCGGTGCGCTTGCGCTCGTCGCGCGGCTTTAACTGCGCGAGCACGATGCCGGAGTTGCCGACGCTGATGTTGCCGCGAGGCCCGCAGCTCGACAGCACGTTGGCGACGGCGGGATGGCCCTTCACGACGGCGGCGACCTGCTGCTGGTGCTCCTTCATCGAAGGGAAGCCGATCCCCTGCGCTCCCTCGGTGAACCCGAAAACGAGGCCCTGGTCCTCCGTCGGCAGGAACCCCTTGGGGATCTTCACGAAGAGCCAGAAGGTCGCCGCGAGGACGAGCATCGAGAAGACCGACACCTTGCCCGGGTGATTCAGGATCGGCCGCAGCGTGGCGGCGTAGAAGTCGCGCATCCCGTCGAACCCGCGCTCGGTCCACTTGTAGAGCCAGCCGTGCCGCTCCTCGCCGGGGGGCTTCAAGAATCGGCTGCAGAGCATCGGCGTCAGCGACAGCGACACGAACCCGGAGACCAGGATCGCCACGCCGATCGTCACGGCGAACTCGTGGAAGAGGCGGCCGACGATCCCTCCCATGAAGAGGATCGGAATGAAAACGGCGGCGAGCGAGATCGTCATGGACAGGATCGTGAAGCCGATCTCCTTGGAGCCCTTCAGGGCCGCCTCGAAGGGCTTCTCGCCGTGCTCCATGTGCCGAACGATGTTCTCCAGCATGACGATCGCGTCGTCCACGACGAACCCCACCGAGAGCGTCAGCGCCATCAGCGACAGGTTGTCGAGGCTGTACCCGAGCATGTACATCACGGCGAACGTGCCGACGATCGAGAACGGGAGCGCGAGCGAGGGGATGACCGTCGCCGAGAGGTTGCGCAGGAAGAGGAAGATCACCAACACGACGAGGAAGAGCGTCAAGAGCAGCGTGAACCGTACGTCGTCCACGCTGTCCCGGATGGAGACCGACCGGTCGTAGAGGACGTGCAGCGAGGCGGCCGCCGGGAGCTGCTTCTGGAAGGTCGGCAGGAGCCTCCGCACTTCGCTCGCCACGGCGACCGTGTTCGTGCCCGGCTGCTTGAAGATCGCCAGCGAGATGGACCGCTCTTCGTTGTACCAGGCGGCCGTCTTGTCGTTCTCGACGCCATCCACGACCTGGCCGATGTCGGAGAGGCGCACCGGGCTGCCGTTTCGATAGGCGACGATGACGGGACGGTACGCGGCCGCGTCGGTCAGCTGCCCGTTGGCCTGCACGGTGAAGGAGGTCATCGGCCCGTAGAGGATCCCGGTCGGCAGGTTGACGTTGGCGCTGGCGACGGCCTGCTGCACCTCGTTGATGCCGATCCCCTTCGACGCGAGTGCGCGCGGGTCGAGCTGGACCCGCACGGCGTACTTCTGCGGCCCGTAGACCTGGACCTGCGCCACGCCCGAAACCGTCGAGATGCGCTGCGCCATCATGACCTCGCCGTACTCGTCGAGCTCCGACAGCGGGAGCGTCGCCGAGGTCAGCGTCAGGTAGAGGATCGGCTGGTCGGCCGGGTTGACCTTCTGGAAGGAGGGCGGGGCCGGCATGTTGGGCGGAAGCTGCCGGGCCGCCGCGGCGATGGCCGACTGGACGTCGAGCGCGGCGCCGTCCAGGCTGCGCGAGAGGTTGAACTGGAGCGTGATCTGGGTCGAGCCCTGGGACGAGCTGGAGTTCATGTTGTCCAGCCCCGCGATCGTCGTGAACTGCTTCTCCAGCGGGGTCGCGACCGAGGAGGCGACGGTCAGGGGCGAGGCGCCGGGCAGCGACGCCGAGACCTGGATCGTCGGGAAGTCCACGTTGGGCAGGTCGGAGATCGGCAGCAGCCGGTAGCCCATGATGCCGAAGACCAGGATCCCCAGCATGACGAGCGTCGTCATGACGGGGCGGCGGATGAAGATCTCGGCAATGTTCATGACGCCTTCCCGGCGAGTTTCACGAGGCCTTCCCCTCCGCCTGCTTGATCTCCACGCGCGCGCCGGGAGCCAGCCGAAGCTGCCCGTCGATCACGACGCGCTCACCCGGAGACAGCCCGCTGCCGACCACCGCGAGGGCGCCGTGGAGCCGGGAGACCGTGACTTTCCGGGATTCGACCGTCATGTCGCTCTTGACCACGTAAACATACTGCCCGGCCTGCCCGCTCTGCACGGCCTGCGAGGGGACGACGATCGCCCCCGGCTGGGTCGCGAGCGTGAGGACCACGTCCACGTACTCGCCCGGCCAGAGGGAGTGGTTCTCGTTGGGGAAGGTGGCCTTGAGGAGGATCGTCCCCGTCGTCTGGTCCACCGTGTTGTCCAGGAAGGTCAGCTCTCCGGTCGGGGGGGGGCCCTGCGCTCCGGCGGGCGAGGCGGCGACTTTCATCGTCTGTCCGGGCTTTGCGTGCTGCCGGATGGCGGAAAGCGAGGCCTCGGGGACCGCGAAGGAGACGTACACGGGGTTCACCTGATTCAAGACGACGAGCGGCTTGTCGTCGTTACCCTTGACCATGTTGCCCGGGTAAACGAGCACGCTCCCGGCCCGCCCGTCGATGGGCGCGGTGACCGTGCAGTAGGAGAGCTGGAGCTTCGCGTTGTCCAGCATCGCCTCGTCCGCCTTGACCGTCGCCAGCGCCGCCTCCGAGCCGGACCGGTTGGCGTCGTATTGCTCCTTGGTCACGTAGTCCTTCTGGACGAGCTCCTCGTAGCGCTTGACCTGGTCCTGGGCGTTCTTGGCGACCGCCCGGTCGCGCTCGAGCTGGGCCTTCATCTGGGCAACGGTCGCCTCGTACGGCCGGGGGTCGATCTGGAAGAGCAGGTCGCCCTTCTTGACGTCCTGGCCCTCCTTGAAGCCGACCTTGACGACCTCGCCGGCCACCCGGGCCTTCAGGGCGACGGAGGTCAGGGGGTCCACGTGCCCGATCGCCCGGACCTCGACGGGGACGTCCTGCCGGGCGGCCGTCCCGACCGTGACCGGCACGGACTCCTTCGGAGGCGGCCCCGCGGCCCTTCCGCCGCAGGCGGCCGCCGCCAGGCAGACCGCCAGGAGGGCAAGAACCTGGCCCGTGAGCGTTTTCATGGACTTCCCGTGCCTGCCTTTCCCGAGGGTGGCGCCGGCGCGCCGGCCCCCTCCCGAAGCATCCCGGTGTCATGAGCCAGCTGCGCCAGGGAAAGAAACCAATTGGACCGCGCCTGGATTTCCTGGGCCCGGGCGTTGGCGAAGGCCGTCTGGGCGGCCAGGAGGTCCAGGATGCTGCCGACCCCAGCCTTGTACCGGCCCAGGGCGACCTGCTCGGACTGCTCGGCCGAGGCGAAGAGGTCCCGGGCGGTGCGGACCTGCTGCGAGGCTGTCCTCAGGTTGTAGTAGCTCGTCCAGACCTGCAGGATCACCTGGTCGGTCAGCGTCTCGACCAGCCCCCACTGGACCTTGGCGTCCTCGCGGGCTTTGGCGATGTCGTAGGTGTTCTGCCAGCCCGTGAAGATCGGGACCCGCAGCAGGAGGGCCCCCGAATAGGTGTCCGGGTGCGGGCTGCCCGTGGGGTTGTAGAAGAAGAGGCGGCCGGCGGTTCCGGTGGCCACGAGGCTCGGGAGCCCCTCCGCCTTGACCGATTGGATGTGGGACTCGGCCTTCATGGCGTTCAGGCGCGCCGCGGCGAGGTCCGGCCGCTGGGCCTCGGCCTTCTCGATCAACTGGTCCACGGTCTCCGTGACGAGGTCGAGATTCAAGTCGGCCGGTAGGTCCCCCGCCTCGACCGGGATGTTCGCCGGCACGCCGATGGCCGTGGCGAGCGACCCCCGCAACGTCTGGATCTGCCCTTCCACCGACTGCAGCGCCAGCTGCGTCTGCGAATACACAGTCCTGGCCTGGAGCTCGTCGGCAATTGTGGCGACCCCGGCGCGGTGGCGCTCCTGGGCGGAGTTGAGGCTCTCCTGCGCGGACTTCAGCGATGCCTCGGCCGCGGACTTCAAGGCCTTGGCGTTCAAGTACTGGTAGTAGGACTGCGCGATCGCCAGGGCGACGTTCTGAATCGCGGAGTTGTGCTCGTAGTCTGCCGCGTAGAGGGCGCGCTTGGCCTCCTCGACGTCCGCGGAACGCCCCCCGAAGTCCAGGAGCAGCCACGTCAGGCTGGCCGAGGGCCCGTAGGTCGTCTGGAGGTAGGTCGCGTTCCCGCCGGGCTGGGCCACCCTTTGGCGGACGACGGACCCGTCAAGCTCGATGGTCGGGTAATAAGCCGCCTGCTTTGAGCCGACGTCCGCAGCCGCCGACCGGGCCTGGAACCAGGCCGTCCGGGTCACCGGGTTGTTCCGCAGGCCGACGTCCAGGATCTGGGCCAGGGAAAGGGTCGCGCCGGGCTTCAGGTACTCCGGCGGGATCGCGGGAGCGGGCGGCGGCGTCGGCGGGGGCAGCTTGGCCTCGGCGGGAGGCTCCCAGGAAGTCGCCGGCGCTGGCGACGCCCCTTTGTCCACGGCCTTCGACGGTGGAAAGCTCGAGCATCCGCAGGCGGCTACCGCGCCCGCCAGCGTCAGGCCGCAAGACCAGGTTGTCAGCGTCCTCAGTAGCAAGAACCGCACATTATTTCAGACAGGAAAAATCCCTTCCCTCGAGGCCGCGGACCTCGAAATCCGCCCTGTTCACAAATCACAAATCACAAATCACAAATCGTCTCATCCGCTGTCTCAATTACCGGCCGAAAAGCCGCCGCATGCTAAAATCCCCATAATTGCATCGATGAAATTCAGGTCTGTTATCCAGGACGCGTTCTCGACGGCCGAGGCGGCACGCCTGTCAAATCTCACGTCGAGGCAGGTCGACCACTGGGCGAGGCAGGGCTTTCTCCTGCCGTCGGTCCGGGATGCGACCGGGTACGGATCGCGCCGCCGCTACTCCTTCACCGACGTCGTCCGGCTGCGGGTCGCCTCGAGGTTGAGGGCGTCCGGCGTCGGCCTTCCGAAGATCCGCCGGTGCGTCGAGGTCTTAAAGAGGCTCGACTCGTCGGGTGAGGCGGACCTCGCGGGCGCCCGGCTGATCGTCGCCGGCAACCGCGTTCTCTGGGCGCGGTCCGACCGCGAGGTCGTGGATCTGCTGCGAGGAGGACAGCTCGTTCTCGTCTTCCCCGTGGGCGACGCCGTGGAGGAAACGTTCGGAGCCGTCGCCAGGCTCCAGAAAGAAAACGAGAGCGCAGATTTCGGGCCGCGCGCTGCCCGGCACGGCAAGCGCCACTGAGCAGCGGCGTCCCCAGAAGACGCCGGAGAGACATTTGGCATCGGAGCAGGGAAACAACGGGAACCGCGTCGGAAGACTTCTGCGCCTCGGAAGGCAGCGCGAGTTTTCGCTCGATCGCTTCCGCAAGGAGCTCGCCCACGCTTCGCGGCAGGAGGAGCGCCGCGAGATCCTGCGCCTGCTCCTCACGGACTGGACCGGGATCCCGCACGGCCCGAAGGAGGCCGAGGAGCGATGGAAGGAGGTCGAGAGGACCTACCAGGCGCTGCGAGATTCCCTGGCCGGCGGCGTCAGCCTCCAGACCGCGCTCCTCCACCACTACCACACGCGCAAGGGGTTCCTGAAGGAGCCGCGCCTGCTCTCCGAGCGGGACCTCTCGGTCCTACGCGTCAACGCGATCACCGATCCTTTGACCGGTCTCTACAACCGGCGTTTCCTGCTCGAGCACCTCGGCCGGGAGATCTCGCGCGCGGAGCGCACGCACGGGATCGTTTCGGTGCTGCTGACCGATCTGAAGAACTTCAAGGGCATCAACGACCACTTCGGCCATCCCGTCGGCGACACAGTGCTCGTGCGGACGGCGAAGGTCATCCGCAACATGCTGCGGGTCGTGGACGCGGGCTGCCGGTTCGGAGGAGACGAGTTCGTCGTCGTCCTGCCCAACACCGACCTGTATTCCGCCTTCGCGGTGGCCGAGAGGATCCGGGGGAAGGTCTCGACCTCGGCGCTCCCCGGCCGAAACGGGTTCACCCTCGGCATGCACTACGGGATCGCGACCTTCCCGACCGACGGGCGCACGGCGGACTTCCTGCTGAAGGTCGCGGACCTGCGGCTCTACCAGTGCCGCGAACAGTCGGCGTATCAGTTGGACCGCCGCAAGCACCCGCGCTTCTTCCCCAGCGACATGAACCTCCACGTCTACCCGGTCCGCGCCGGGGGAGCGTGGACGGCATCGGTGCTCGACGTCGGTTTCGGCGGCGTCTCCTTCCGCGGGAAGGCCGCCTCGCGGATTTCCTCGAAATGGAACGCCGAGATCACCCAGCAGGAGGACCCGGAACGCCACGCCGTCCGCCTGAAGGTCGCCAACTCCAGCGAGCTCCCCGGAGGAGCGTTGCGGATCGGCTGCTCCTACGCGTGACGAAGGAAGCGTTCGCTCAACACCGCGCAGCGACGACGGGGCTGTTCTGTCTTTTCTGTCTCCTGGCCGTGGCGCTGGGACTGGGAGGGGCGAGGCCCCTGTCGCTGGCGATGGGCGGGTCGCTGCTCTCGCTCTTCCTCTTCACGCGGGCGGGGCTGAGGGAGGCGCTCGGAGATTTCCTCTCTCCGCTGGCGATGGTGGTGGACCTGGCCCTGCTCTTCTCAGCGATGTCGCTGACGGGAGGCGCCTCGAGCCCCTATTCGCTCCTTCTTCCCGCCGGTCTCGCGCTCGCCTATTTCCGCCTGGGGCGCGGGGCGGCGTGGTTCTTCGCGTCGGCGTCGCTGCTCGGAGTCGTGGCGCTGGTTCTCCTGGGGCGCGAGCCTCTGACCGAGCCGGCCCGGCTCTTCCCGCTCCTTCTCTCGGCGCTCGCGGCGCCGGGGCTGCTGGCGGCCCTCGAGGCCGCCCGCTCGACGGCCGCGCCGAAGAAGGAAGAAGACGAGGGCCGGGCCGAAGTGAAATCCGAATCGGCGGGACGGAAGCCCCCTCCTTCCGCGGAAACCGCGCCGGCTCACGAGCGCAACCGCGAGGCGGAGATCCTCCATGACCTGCGCTCTCCCCTCTCCGTCATGCGCGTCTACAGCGACTTGATCGGCGAGTCGGCGCGGCGTGGCGAGGTCCCCGCGGCCGAGCACCTGGCCAACCTTGCCCGGGAGATCGAGCTGGCCGAGCGGCTGGCGGGCGGGCCCCCGGCGGGGAAGGAGAGCGCGTTCGCGCCCGGCACGCAGGCGACCGCGGACTTGGTCGAGATCCTGGGCTCGCTCGCGACCGCCTATCGGCTCTCCCTCGGCGGGAGGCGGCGCATCGAGTTCATCGCCGAGCGTCCGCAGCTTCCCGTCGCGGCCGAGCCCGTCGCGCTCCAGCGCGCCTTCCGCAATGTGCTCGAGAATGCCGTCAAGTACTCGCCCGACGGCGGCGAGATCCGCATCCGCGCGGGCGCGGCCGGCGAGCACGCCTACGTCGTCGTCAAGGACTCCGGCATCGGGATGAGCCCGGAGGAGCGGGCGCGGGCCTTCGACTACGCCTTCCGCGGAACGGGCGCGGTCGCGTCCGGGGCGCCGGGCAAGGGATTGGGGCTCGCGGTCTCGCGGGAGATCCTCGAGGCCAACGGGGGGAAGATCAGCCTCACCAGCGAGGCGGGCTTCGGATCCGAAGTCACCATGCTTCTTCCCTTTCCGAAGGGGGGACGATGAAACAGATCGTCGTCGTGGATGACGACCCGGACATCGGCCCGGCCGTCCGGGACGTCCTGGAGAGCCGGGACGTCCACGTCGAGATCCCCGGAGACGCCCGGACCGCGCTGCCCGCGATCCTGCGCGAGCCTCCCGACCTGGTCATCCTCGACGTGAACATGCCCGGGATGAGCGGCTGGGAGCTGTGCGCGATCCTCCGCCGCCAGTCCACCACGCGCGCCGTCCCGATCCTTTTCCTGACGGGGCGCCACGAGGTCAAGGACCGCATCACCGCGATGCAGTTCGGCGGCTCCGACTATCTCGCCAAGCCCTTCTCGGTCGAGTCACTGCGGGAGAAGGTCAAGTCGCTTCTCCAGCCGAAGCAACGTTCGGAGGCAGGATGAGAGCCAGGCGCCGGGCCCACGTCCGCCTCGTCCGGCCGCTGCCCGCGGAGGAGCGGAGCGAGCCGATGGTCTCCGCCGAGACGATCGAGAACCTCCGACGGGAGCGCTTCCTCCACGACGGCGTGACCGGGCTGCCCATCCACCCCTTCGAAGACCCCGCCCGCGCAGAGTCGCTCGAGCGGGTCGAGCACCTGGGAGTCGTCTACCTCCAGATCGGAAAGTTCTTCGGTTTCGAGGAGCTCCACGGCTGGGAGCAGTACGACCGGATCCTGGCGGTCGTGGCCGACGGAATCCGTGAGGACGCGTCGACGTCGCGCTTCTGCGACGGCCTCCTCTCGATCCGTTTCACCGGCTCCGACGGGTTCTTCGTCCTCTTCGACCTGCCCAACGGGCGAAGCGGGCGCTCCCGCCACGGGGCCGCCCTGGAGGAAGAGGCGGCGCGCTTCCAGGCCAATGCGACGCGGCGCCTGAAGCAGAACTTCGGCGGCGCGACCGGCGACCTGACGAGCGTCCACGTTTCGAGCTTGGCCGCTCCGGACGATCCGCGCTCGCGGCCGTCGCGGCACTTGAACCGCATGCTCGCCGAGGCGGCCAAGATCGTCACGCAGGAGCAGACGCGCGAGAGGATCGACCTCTACGGAGAGCTGAAGGGCATCATCGGCGACAAGCAATTGAAGGCCGCCTTCCAGCCGGTCAGCCGGCTGGCCGACGGAGAGGTGACGGGGTACGAGGCGCTGATCCGCGGCCCGCATGGTTCGGCCCTGGAAATGCCGAGCGCGCTCTTCTCCGTCTCGCACCAGAACGGCATGGACGTGGAGCTGGAGAGCCTCTGCCTGGAGACGATCTTCGGCGGGCTTCCCCGCGCGGTGAAATCCCGCCAGCTCTTCGTCAACGCGTCGGCGACGCTACTTCGCCACCCGATCTTCCTGAACGCCCGGAACCTGACGGCTATCGGTAAGAGCCACGGCGACGTCGTCCTGGAGATCTCGGAGAAGGAGGTCGTCGGCGACTACGCCAGCTTCCGCGACATCCTTGGGGTCGTCCGCAAGGCGAACTTCAAGATCGCCATCGACGACGCCGGATCCGGCTACTCGGGCCTGGAGACGATCCTGTACCTGCGCCCGGACTACATCAAGATCGCCGACTCGCTGGTGCGCCGCCTGGAAACCGACCCGATCAAGCGCGAGATCATCTCCAGCCTCGCCTCGATCGGCCGCCGCATCGAGGCCTCGCTCATCGCCGAGGGGATCGAGCGCCAGGAAGAGTGCGACGCCCTGCGCGACCTCGGCATCGAGTACGGCCAGGGGTATCTCCTCGGCAGACCGGCCTTCCAGGTCTCCGGGCGGCGGAGCAACGGCGCCGCCAGGCTTTCGCGAACGAGTTGAGAGTTCCCGGTTGACCGTCTAGAGTAGCCGGGCCTTGAGTCGCCCGGCCTCCACTCGCCCCTACCGGGCCCTGCGGCATCGCGACTACCGGCGGCTCGTTCTTTCGCAGCTCTTCTCGCTCATCGGCTCGCAGATGCAGTCGGTTGCGATCAACTGGCACATCTACCTGATCACCCGGTCTCCCCTGGCGCTGGGGTTCGTCGGGTTGACCAGGGTCGTGCCGGTCATCGTCTTCTCGCTGTGGGGCGGAGTCGTCGCGGACCGCTACGACCGGCGGCGGATCATGATCGTGACCCAGCTCTCGATGACGGCGGTGGCGCTGGCGCTCGCGGGGCTGACGATCACCAACCGCGAGACGCTCTGGACGCTCTACACGCTGAACTTCCTTTCGGCCGCGGCCGGGACCTTCGACAACCCGGCGCGCAACTCGCTCCTTCCGCGGCTCGTGCCGCCCGAGGAGCTGCCGGGGGCGCTGTCGCTGAATTTCTCCGCCTTCCAGACGGCGATGATCGGCGGGCCGGCGATCGCGGGGCTCATCCTCGCGGGACACGCGACGACGTCCGCGGGGATGGCGGGCGGCGTCCCGGCCGGCGCGACGATCTCGACGAACACGGGCGGCCTCGCGCTGATCTACCTCTTGAACGCGGTCTCGTTCCTCGCGGTGATCTGGGCGCTCGTCACGATGCGGGCCTCCGGCGCTCCCGAGCCGGGCGCCGGCGACGCGCACCCGTGGGAGGCGCTCAAGGAAGGGCTCAGGTTCGTCTTCACGACGCCGCTCATGGTCTGGACGATGGGGCTCGATTTCGTCGCGACATTTCTCTCGGGCTCGATGACGCTGCTGCCGATCTTCGCCGACGTGATCCTCAAGGTCGGAGCGAAGGGGTACGGCGTCCTCGTCGCGGCGCCGGCAATCGGAGCGCTGGCCGGTTCGATCTTCGTCTCGATCAAGCCGCTGCCGTCGAAGCAGGGCCGGATCTTCCTCTGGTCGGTCGCGGCCTACGGCGCGGCGACAATCGCCTTCGGGCTCTCGCGGCGCTTCGAGCTGACGCTTCTCGCGCTCGCGTCGGTCGGGCTCGCGGACGCGATCTCGACGGTCATCCGGCAGACGCTGCGCCAGATCATTACGCCGGACCGCCTGCGGGGACGCATGACGTCGGTCAACGCGATCTTCTTCCTGGGCGGGCCACAGCTGGGCGAGCTCGAGGCGGGCCTCGTGGCGTCCCTCTTCGCCTCCACCGCGGTCGGCGTGACCTTCGCGGTCGTCTCCGGGGGAATGCTGACGATCGCGGCCGTCGCGGCGGCCGCATTGCTTTCGGCCGGCGTGCGCCGCTACGACTTCCACGACTACGTGGCCGCCGTCCCCCGCTTCCCCGTCAAGGAGCCAACCCCCGGTCGCGCCGGCACCCCCCTCGGCCCCTGACGACGGCTTGCAATCGACTCTGACTTGCTGTATTAGTACTGTAATACAGCATGAGAGCGCTGCGCATCGACCCGGCCGACGCGACCCCGATCTGGAGCCAGATCGAGGAAGGGATGCGCCGCCTCGTCGCGTCGGGCGCGCTGGCACAGGGAGCGCCAGTGCCTTCCGTGCGGGACCTGGCCCGCGACCTCTCGGTCAACCCGGCCACGGTCGCCAAGGCGTACCAGAGGCTCTCCGACGCGGGCATCTTCGCGATCAAGCGCGGCGACGGCACCTACGTCGCCGACTCTCCGCCCGCCATGGCCGCGCCCACGCGCCGGCGCGCGCTCTCCGAGGGGGCGGTCCGCTACGCGAGCCTCGCCGCGACCCTGGGCGCGACTCTTCCGGAGTCCTCGCAGCAGCTCTCGTCGGCGTGGAAGGACCTCGTCGGAGGGAAAGGAGAAAAGCCGTGAGCGGCGTCGAACATCTCTCGGTCGCTTCCGTCGAGAGGCTGACGGTGCGTTATGGGCGCTACGGGCGCAACCCAGCGCTTTCCGGCGTCACGTTCACGGTCCCCCGCGGCTCCGTCTACGCTCTTCTCGGCCGCAACGGCGCCGGGAAGTCCTCGCTGATGCGGTGCCTTCTCGGCCAGCAGAAGCCCGCCTCGGGCAGCGCGAGGCTCTTCAACGAGGATTCGTGGAAAAACCGCGCCCGGCTGATGGCGAGAATCGGCATCGTCCCGGAAGAGCCGGACGCTCCGCCCGAGATGACCGCGCGCGAGGTCTTCGGCTTCTGCCGGAAGCTCTACGCCTCCTGGGACGGGAAGGGAGTCGAAGACCGCCTGTCGCGTTTCGCCGTCCCGACGGGTGTCGCCTTCGGTCGCCTGTCGAAGGGACAGAAGGCGCAGGTGATGCTGTCTGCCGCGCTCGGCCACCGGCCGGAGCTCCTGGTGCTCGACGATCCGACGCTCGGCCTCGACCCCGTCGCGCGGAAGGCGTTCTTCGAGGAGCTCATCGGGGACCTCGCCGACCGCGGCACCACGGTCTTCCTCGCGACGCACGACCTCGGGGGCATCGAGGGCATCGCGACACGCGTCGGCATCCTCAAGGCGGGCAAGCTCGTCCTCGACGACGAGATGGAGAACGTGAAGGCGCGTTTCCGTCGAATTCACTACGGCAACGACATCTCTGTCGAGCGCGAGGCGTGGGGCACGGAACTCGACGACTTCGACGCCGCCCGCGTGCGGGCCCGAGGCTGGGGAGTAGAGGCTGTCGTCTCGAACTTCGACGAGGTCACCTTCGAGCGCTTCCGGCAGAAGGCCGGCGTGACGGACGCCGAGGCGTCCGCGATGTCGCTCGAGGAGATCTTCCTCGCGGTCGCCGGCGAGGCCCCGCCGCCGGACGCCGCGGGAAGGAGGGCGGCCGTGAAAGGAGCGACGTCATGAAGGGCTTTTTCGCGGTCGCGTCGCAGGAAATCATCGCGCAGCGGCGCGTCTTCCTGGCGGCGGGAGTCGCGGCGGCGGGCCCCTTGATCGCCCCGCTTCTCAAGGAGCCCCGAAGCAATTCGCCGGCCGAGGTCCGGCTGATGGCCGCCGCGTTTCTCGCGTTCGCGTTCGCTGCGGCCCTGTCCTT
>Ga0126379_10000923_pt1 | contig 17196 bp, 15 predicted proteins | sample PanSoiMetPlot_24_FD_92640 | JGI IMG/M metagenome (GOLD analysis project Ga0126379, IMG submission 92640) | Tropical forest soil microbial communities from Panama - MetaG Plot_24 | ecosystem: Environmental > Terrestrial > Soil > Tropical forest > Bulk soil | place: Panama | collected 2016-02-17 | reverse complement strand
TGATATGGTGGAAGAGCGAGGTGAACCGTTCCTTCCTCCTTTGCCTTGCAGCTATCCGCATGCGTTTCCAGCGCCTGTGACACGCTATCCCGATCCTACGCCCGGCACGGGCTTTGCTGGCTCGCCTTCCGTCCCCGCCCTTAGCTCCACCAACTCCGCGGCGGATTGCTCCGCGTTGTTCGGCGGCTTCTCAGCTACGATGTCGGGGTCCGACTTCCCGTGTCCGTGCATCATCGGCTTCGGCTCCTTAGATGCGGACCAGGGCGTACTCGTGCCAATGGGATCTCCCAGCTTCCAGTGCATTCCTTCTGCGCGTGATGTGCTCTTTGACCCCGGCAGGGCGACAGCGCCTCGCATAGCGGCACCGCTCATATGGCGTTCGACTATTTGCACGGTCTCCGCCCCTGCGACATGCCCATTTCGTAGCTCAATCACATACCCCACGTAGTTGCTGTGTATGCTTCGTGGCCGGCGTTACTGACGGCTCACGCAACACTTGCTACCGGGCGGCTCGCTAGGCCTTACCCGGCCGGACTTTCACCGGCCGGACCGCACCAGCTTTGGCTGGCGCCTTCGCAAATCCGGGCTAACATCGGCCAGCATCTGCAGATCGTGTGCGCCAACAGGCTTTTGAACATTGACAGCACCTTTATACCGTTCTGGTGGCCAAACTGAAGGCGCGGTGGTGGTGCTGTCAGCGGCCGAGGCACAACCTCGGGCCGAACCACGGTTGCGATGGCGACCGTTTTGGAGCGATGTCGAGAAAGCGAAAGATGGGATTTATGCAGGCGTTACCTTCATCTATCGCATTTCACCCGCATAGCTCGGGTCGCACGGGAGCGCGCGGAGGAAGACGTTCATGGATCTAAGCTATGGTCCCAAGTATCGAGCGCTGCAGCAGGAGGTTCTCAACTTCGTGAGGAGCTACGGCCATCTGTCACCGCGAACGGGCGGCGGTCGAAAACGGCCTGACAAGCGGGCGCTCGACTGGCAGAATCTGCTTCTCCAGCACGGGTATTTTGCACGCAATATCCCCAGCGAGTACGGCGGTTTCGGGCTACCGGTAGATGTGATGGAACTGGCCATCATCGCCGACGCGTTTTCGGCTGCCGGGGTCTCCCCTGGCATTATGAACCAGGGAATCTCCATGCTCGTGCCGACCCTCCTCGAGGTCGGATCCAAGGAGCAGTGCGCGAAATGGGTCGGTCCGACCATTCGCGGCGAGGTCCTCTGGTGCCAGGGGTACTCAGAGCCGGGCTCCGGCTCGGATCTTGCCGCCGCGAAGACGTGTGCGCGTGTCGAGGATGGTCATTTCGTCATCAACGGTCAGAAAATCTGGACGAGCTCGGCCCACTTCGCCGACATGATGTTCCTGCTTTGCCGGACTGAGGCTGACAAGGGCAAGCACGACGGGCTCTCCTACCTTTTCGTACCCATGAGCGCCCCGGGCATCGAGGTCCGTCCGCTGGTGACGATGACGGGGCGCGCCGAATTCAACGAGACATTCTTGACCGATGTGCGTATTCCGATCGACCAGATTGTGATGGGGCGCGGCAAAGGCTGGCATGTCGCGAACGTGACCCTCAAATACGAGCGACTTCTTCTCGGCGATCCCAACAAGCTCATTCATCGGCTCGCCCGAGTTATCGAGCTCATGAAGAAGACCACGCTGGATGGTGTGCGGATAATTGAGATCCCGGAGTATCGGGATCGGCTTCTCAGGATTCAGGGCGAAGTGCTGGCATCGAAGTTCCACGGACTTAGGCTGTTGACCGAGCAGGCTAAAGGCGAAGAATCCGGCGTCAGCCGCCTGATCGTCAAGCTCAACGGCACCATGATCGCGCACCGCCTTTCCTCACTCGCGGTCGATGTGCTCGGCGCAGCCGGTCTGCCCTATGAGCCGCAGGGCGAGGCGCTGGAGGACGACGAGGCTACGACGTGGCAGATCGACAATATGTACGACATCGGTCTTATCATCGGAGGCGGTTCGTCCAACATCCAAAGGAACATCATCGGAGAGCGCGGGCTTGGCCTGCCTCGCGAGCCCAAAGCCAATATCAAACCTGGCGCGAAGGAATGAGCCATGGAGTTCGGCCTTAGCGACGAGCAGCGGATGCTCGAGGACTCGGTGCGCGGCTTCCTCGGGGAAAAGCTTTCGATGGAGAGGTTGCGCAAGATTGCCGAGATCGGCGGGGGATTTGACGCCGCGCTATGGGAAGGTCTGATCGAGCAGGGTGTCGTAGGACTTCTGGTTCCCGAGCGGTTCGGCGGCAGCGGACTCGGTTTGCTCGATGCGGCCGTCGTTGCCGAAAGCCTCGGCTATTACGCGGCACCTGCGCCTTTCCCGGCGAGTCTGGTCATGGCGCCCCTGGCGCTAGTGGCCGCCGGGAGCGAGGCTCAGCAGGCCGAGTGGCTTCCCGGGATCGCGAGCGGCGAAGCTCGAATGAGCGTCGCCTTCGCCGGTGGGGCTGGGCAAACAGGTGACGCCTCGGTGCAGCTCGAGGGCGATCGGATCAGCGGGCGTTTGATAGGGGCTCTGGACGGCGGGGCCGCATCTCATGTCCTCATATTTCTGCCCGACGGCCGCGCCGCGCTCGTCGATGCCCACGAGACGGGGGTCGACGTTGACGTGCGCCGGAGCCTCGATCGCACCCGTCCGATATCGGGCTGGACGGTCAACAATGCGAAAGCGGTCATTTTAGGCGCAGCCAATGATGCAAGGGCGGTCGCCGGCCGCGTGCTCGATGCGGGAAGGGTCATCCTCGCGGCAGATACGCTGGGGGCAGCGCAGTCGATGTTCGACAAAGCGCTGGCGTACTCGAAGGAGCGAGTTCAGTTCAATCGCGTCATCGGTTCGTTCCAGGGCGTCAAGCATACCCTCGCTGATCTGGTGACCATGCTCGAGCCGTGTCGGGCGATGGTGTGGTATGCGGCACATGCGCAGGATGCGGCGCCCGAGGAAGCGCGCATCATGGCGTTGCAGGCCAAGGCGCATCTGGGCGAGGTCGGCAGAGAAGTGGCGCGTCTAGCCACGGAAGTGCATGGCGGCATGGGTTTCACCGACCTCCTCGGCCTGCATTATTGGCTCAAGCGCATCGCTTTCGATCGTCAGATGCTGGGTGCGCCTGAACGCTGTCGGCAGGAAGCAGCGGCCGTGCAGGGATGGCTGGCCGCTAAGTTCGGTCCGGTAGCCGCTCAGACCTCTTAAGCCGTATGAGGCGCGCAAGATGAGCATCCGTCCACCCGTCGACGATTGGGCCACAGACTTCGATCATCTCGATCCTCGATGGATCGAAGACCCCTTTCCAATCTGGACCGAATTGCGTCGGTCGTGCCCCGTCGCACACACGGACCGGTTCCAGGGGGTGTACTTACCCACGCGTTACAAAGACATTCGCGAGATCGCCTATGATACCGAGGCCTTCTCGTCGCGGCGCGTGCAGGTGCGGGCGACGCCGCCACCCGTTAAATCGCCGGCGCCGCCAATCACGTCCGACCCTCCCCATCACCGCCCGGCGCGCATGGTGCTGCTGCCACCATTCACGCCGGCAGCCGTTGACAAGCTGATTCCCGAGACGCAGGCCATCTGCAACGAACTGATCGACCAGTTCGCCGGCAAAGACCAGTGCGACGCGGCGGTCGACTATGCCCAGCATATTCCCGTGCGCGTGATAGCGCAGATGCTCGGACTGCCGGCGAGCGATGGCGAAAAGTTCCGCGAGTGGGTGCATGGGCTCATCGAGGCGGCTGTTCTCGATGACGAAGCGATGGTGCGCACGCTGGCGGAGATGAACGCCTACTTCCTTGAACAAGTGCAACGGCGCCGTGAGACGCCGGCCGATGATCTCATCAGCTATCTGGTTGCTGCGCGCATCAACGGAGAGCCTCTGACGGACAACCACATTCTCGGCACGCTGCGCCTGCTCCTCATTGCCGGCATCGACACGACCTGGAGCGGGATCGGGGCTTGCTTGTGGCACCTCGCCAGGACGACGGAAGATAGACGTCGGCTCGTGGCCGAGCCGACTCTGATGCCGACGGCGATCGAGGAATTGCTGCGGGCCTACTCGCCCGTAACGATGGCGCGGCTGATCACCAGGGACACGATCGTGGGAGGCTGCCCCTACAAAGCTGGTCAGATGGTACTGCTCTCGTTCCCCGCGGCCAATCGCGATCCCGCCATGTTCTCGGATGCCGACCGGGTCGTCATCGACCGTAAGGAAAACCGGCACGCGGCCTTTGGCCTCGGCATCCATCGTTGCATTGGCTCGAATCTGGCGCGGACGGAACTGACCGTGGCCGTCGAAGAGTTTCTCAAGCGCATTCCCGAGTTCAGATTGGTGGACCCTGAGGCTGTGAGATGGTCGGAAGGTGCTGTACGCGGGCCTCGTGTCCTCCCTTTGTGGCTCGGGTAGCAGGATGAGCCACCGGAACGGAACGGCCCCTACTGCTGTGAAGCGAAGATTGGCACCAATACGGAATCGAGGACGGCGAGAATGAGGCATGAGGATCAGGTCCAGCAGGGCAAAAGCTCCTGCGCTATCCGGACGAGCAAACAACGACGATGGCGGAGGACTTATACGCCAACCCCGTGACCGACTATATTTGCCAGGATCAGGCGCGAGCCGAAAAAGGAGCAGCTCTTTCGCGGGGCCCTATCGATATCGACCTGATTTGTCTCTGCCAAAGCCCCCGGCGACTATATGACACACGATTTCACAGGCGTGCCGATCTTGCTCGTAAGGCGACACGACGGCACGCCCGGAGTTTTTGGCAATGTCTGCTGATATCGCGGTGCGCGTGTCGCCGACGGGAGCGGCAATGCCGGCGTTTTTCAGGCGTCCCCATCACGCGTGGACGTATGGGACGGGCGGACCGAGAAAGCCAAGAAATACTCGGACAAGAACTTCAATCTGCTCATGGCAACGGTCGAGCAGTAGGATTCCCAATGGCTGTGAGCGGCGGGTTCCATTGAGTTTGGCCAGCTGAGACGCGAGACGCACACGTAGGATCAAACCGACTGCCAACGACAGGAACAGCGCTATGAACTCCGAATTATGCAAAAGGCTCGGCATCGAGTTCCCGCTATTCGCGTTCAGTCACTCCCGCGATGTCGTTGCGGAGGTGACCAATGCCGGCGGGTTCGGCGTCCTTGGCGCGGTCGGTTTGACGCCGGAGACTCTCGAGATCGAAATGAACTGGATCGACGAGCGGGTCCAGGGTAAGCCTTATGGCATCGACTTGCTCATCCCGGAAAAGATGGAGGACAAGTCAGGCGCACTGACCGACGACCAACTCCGGGAGCGCATCCCTGGGGGCCACCGCAAGTTCGTAGAGAATCTGCTCGAGCGGCACAGGATCGACCCATCTGATTTGTGTAACCGCGGATATGAGCTCCGCTCCTCCGACAACAAGCGCGAAGCCGGCGCCCTTAAACTTATCGACGTTGCGTTCAAACATCCCGTCAAGCTCTTCGTAAATGCGTTAGGCGTGCCGCCAAAATCGGTCATCGAGCGCGCGAGAGAGAGGGGCATCATGGTCGGCGCGCTGACTGGGGCGAGAGAACATGCCATCAAGCATGCTCAGGCCGGGGTTGATATCCTGGTGGCTGCGGGCGGCGAAGCTGGAGGCCATTGTGGGGAGGTCGCGACCATGGTGTTGATCCCCGAAGTGCTCCAGGCGACCGAGCCCTACAAGAATATTCACGTCCTGGCCGCGGGTGGCATTGCGACGGGCCGACAGATGGCGGCTTGCATGGCCATGGGAGCTGCGGGCGTCTGGACCGGCTCGGTGTGGCTGACGACGAAGGAGGCGGAGACGACACCCACTGTGAAAAAGAAAATGTTGAAGGCGACCTCGCGTAACACCGTCCGCTCGCGCAGCCGAACCGGTAAACCCACGCGCCAGCTGCAATCCGCATGGTCGGATGCCTGGGGTGCAAAGGATGCGCCCGATCCGCTTCCCATGCCGCTGCAGGGTCTCCTCAGCCGTCCGCCCATGGCGAAAGTCGATAAACTCGCGGAAGGTGGGCACAAGGGCGCAAAGGAGCTTGCCGCATATTTTGTGGGCCAGGCAGTTGGTCTCATGAATACGGAGCAGTCGGCGCGGTCTGTCGTTATGGATTTCAAGCGGGATTTCGCCAACGCGGTCGAACGGCTGTCGGCAACGCTGGAGGACTGACCCTGGCACAAACCGCATCGTCGGTCTCGTGACTGCTTCAAAAAGATTGACCTTGGCTTCCACCTCGTCGTTCTTTCGGCGCTTGACGTACGGCTTCACGTAGCCCGCCGGCATCACCTGACCTGGTGACCGAGCGCGGTCAGGTCGCGCCCATATTAGTGAGCCGCGCCGCAGCAGCCATGCCGATCAGGCAGGACGGACGCTTTGCAAAGAATCCGATCAGTTCTAAGCGACCTAGCTATCTTCTTACAGATGACAACTTTGCCGGTCGGTCAATGCCAGGCACTTGAACACGTGCTTGGCGACATCTAGCCCGATGGTGGTTGGCTGCATTTGCGGATGACTCCCCTTGACGTTGCTTGCAGCAATATTCTGGCACACGGATGCCGCGGAGTGGGTGTCATCCACACAACCAGTCCGGTGATGCGATTGGTCGCGCAGAGCAGCAATTGAGCTTAATTGTCGTGAATTGCGCTAATCAAGTCGCGGCGCAGCCATTCGCATGGTGGCAAGAACTGGACCTTCCCGCCTGTCGCAATGGTGCATGCGCGTCCACAGAAACCGGCACCAGCGCCGCACCTAGCTATTGCGTGAATCGCCTGCGATACACCCTGGCATAAGCTGATCGTTGGAGGTGAGGCGATGGCAAATGCCATGCTTGATGCCAGGCATGAAGACGGGGCGTGTCGCCGGGCCGAACGGTCACGGGGGCAGCGTCGGCGGCGCCAGTGGACGGCGGAAGAGAACGCCCGGCTGTCCCTCAGCATTCCCAATACGGTGAGGCCACCAAACCGCCACGTATGCTCCAGCGAGATATTGAGAGCGCGACACAGAGGCCACCCTATCTGGGTAGCCAGCACGAAGACAACCTCGGGATGCCGCTCAAGCTCAATCTGCTGCTGATCGCCGGACAGCGACGTCGTTATCCGTCGCGTGAAGTCGAAGGCTCCCAAGGTCGCGCTGATGCCGCGTATAGATTCCTCCTCAATTATTTTTGGCCAGTGTTGGCGACGCGACCCATGGTCATCCAAGCGCTTTTATTTGGACTGCCAGTTCAGCGGTTCGCCTGGACTATTTTGATCACTATCTGACCGACGTTTACCTGCAAATGCGGTGAATCGACATTCTTACGCGTTCGAATGCCCCTATTACAGTCCGCCGAATGGAGGGGCCTACTGAAATTGAGATTCCAGGCGAGCCTTCGACGGCCCGGTGTACGACCGGGTTGTAAGCGAACACCATAGCGGGGTAATCGATCATCTGTGTGAGTTTGGCGAGTGCGCGTCACGTGCGAATGGGCTCACCGAAGGTGCAATTCCTTCGGCGTACTCTCCCACCTTGAGTTTGCTGTCACGCTTCAGTGCTCGCCGTTTCTCCGGCAGGCGGAGGCCAGAGAACAGCCATCGCGCCTCTCGGGCGCGCCACCGCCTATGGCGCGGCCTTGACCTCATCGAATTCCGGCCATTTGGTGGCCTCCAGCTGGGTGCGAATACTCATGCGTGTGCCGGCTTTGTCGTTGCGGAAATTCGTGTAAATGGTCCACACGGCCTCTGACAAAGGTTTGATCAACGGGTCGATTGCCTCCTTTACTGCATCGCTGACCCAGTTCTTCGGTTCTGCAGTGGAGAGCGGCAGATCACTAACCGTCCTGCAGAACGCGGCGAGACCCGAAGCACCGCGTTCCAGTTCGGCTTCGAGGCTAGGCAGACTTTCTGGATTGCCTCCCTCAGCCAGGGCTGTCATCAACCCGGCTATGACTGCGTCGAAATCCGCCTTCGCAGCGCCATACATCAGCCGCCCACGAGAGACCTGCTCGCTATTGCCACGCCCCTTGAGCGAGGCAACGCAAACTTCGGCGTTCGATCGCTCCTTGGTCAGTCGGGCCACCGCTTCCGGCCAGCCGATCCCGCCCGCCTGGCCAATCGCCGTGCAAACGACCAAGATGGCCAGCACGCTTGTGAACCGCACTCCCGCTTTCATAGCGCACCTCGGGTTTTTTGGCTACAACCTGGGTTAGACAGGAGTGAGCCACCCCCATTCGCGACAATTACCCAACACCTTGTCGGCATCGTCAAGTTCACATCCTTACCCGCTCAGTCCGACCGTCTGATTGTCCCCGCTTGAGGGGGAGCCGCGAGCAGGTGATTTCGGTGCATGTCAATCGTCCAAAGTCGAAACAGCAGCACGCCGCATCAACGCGTCTGGGTTTAGAAGCCTAGAAGAGCCTATACTCTTACTCTGTGAGCGTTGGTCCCCTTGAGATATCGGAGATCAAAAGAATGGATGGCAATGCTTGCTCAACGCGGCGATTGCGGCCGAGCCCGCACATTGAAGGCCTCGACGGCACCGGCGAAAGGCCATTGCAATGTATTCGCAGGTGGGATTCATTGTCAGGGCCTCGCTCAGTCGATCCGTCGCCGACTGGACGGGTTACGCGTTTAGCGTCATTCTTCGGCTGGCGCCGCTCGCCTGACGTGATTTTGCGTGCGATTTTCGACGTACGGCAATTTGCGATAAGGTCCTAATCTGGCGTTTCGCAGCCCAAGCGGATTTCAGCGAGAGTACGACCGACTTATTGAACAATGTCTTCAGGGCGGCCCGAGTATGACCGCCTTCCATCAGGGCGGCCGCGTCAACCGCGGCTACCCCCGCGTGCATCAATACGCTGGCATCGCGATAGCACGACATCATGCACTTCGTACACCGATCACGATGATTCTGAAGATGGTCGAGCTCGAACACCGACCCCATCGGCTCATTCCAAGCCTCGCATCGCCAGATATCGAGATTCCAGTCCAGGTAGAAATATTTGCGCCCTCCGAGGCACCCAACTATTTCGACATCGCCACGGACATGTCGCTGCATGTCGCTCAGAGAGTCGGATGGATTCAAGATCGGAAATCGTGTCTTGAGCCTTTTGATCGATTCAAAACCAATTTGCAATTCCTCAGAATCAAGATTCACTAATGCGGAATCCTTGCTGTAAACGAGCGACGACGAACCAAGTGGTTTGCGCCGCGGATACGAGAATGTCGCCACGTCGAACCCGAGCTCGAGTAACAGCTCCGGTAACTTCTCGTAATCGACCAGACGGCTCATAGTGATCGACGCTACCGTGGGAATACCGCACTGCCGCGCGACACCCAGGCCAGATAGAATCCGGCCTTTGAGGCCTCGCAGACCACGATTGCGCTCGTGATCCGTCATCGAGTGGCTGTCGATCGACACGAGCAGTGTGCCAAGCCCAGCTGCTGCAAGAGGCTCGATCTTCTGGGGCAATAGCCACCCGTTAGTGATCAGAGCCGGGCGCATACCGGCATTGGCGACATCAGCAATCAGCTGGTCAATTCTAGGATGAAGTAGCGGCTCGCCACCTTGAAAATTCAGGTAACGTACGCCGCGGCGACGAAGAATGGGTAGAGCTCTCCCAAAGTCAGCTGGGTCGATCCAGCGTCGATCACGAACAATCCCCTTGTTATGGGCATAGGAACAGAAGTCACAAGTAGCATTGCAGGCGTTCGTAACCGACACATCGCAAACGGCCGGAATCAAACGGTCGACCCTCTCGCTGATTTTGACCATTTGTGCCCCCCAAACAATTATCCCCAACGAAAAGCCCACTCTCACCGGAGCTATCGCTGCGACCGGACACCCCCTCTTTGGCTGACAATTTAGCGTCCAAAATGGGGCGACGGCATGGCCATTGTGCGGCCCTTGGCGTCGTGCGCCAAAGAACGAAACGATGCATCGAACCGGAAGGCAGTTAGCGGGGGAGCGCAGCCCCGCACCCGATACATGGTCGAAAACGTCATCGGCATAGTTCCCAATTTAAGATCGCCGCCAATGGTATCATGACATCGCCAATCCGTTCGGCTCAGACAGGGAGCGATGCAAACGTGCTACCGCCTGAGTTCGCTGGCAACATCGGCCCATACGCCCCAAACCTTTTTTTGACCTTGCGGCATTTCAAACTTCATAGTCAGCAACAAAATTGGTAAGTCAGTGCCTCAGCTCGATCGCGCTGATGAGTCAAAATGCGCAAATGGACGCACAAACGTCGCCGGAGCCAGCCCGACGACAGGGCAATCTCCTCGACCCCCGCGTCGCAAAGCCGCTTCAGGTCGTCACCTTGATCCGTTTGTTGACACCGTCAGTGGATCATCAACGACGCCGGGCTGCCGAAGGCAGCTACGTCTACGACCCGATCGCGACTGTCATCCCGGAGAGATTGAGGGATAAGTTAAAACCAACCTGCACCCCGCGTAGTTGCAGGACGACGCCCCTCGCGTTCTGTAGTCTTGCCACTTTTGGACCGCCGACAAAGGCGAATCCGGCACCAACCGCGGTATAGCCGCCGGCAATGTCGGCGGCGCTGTGCAAGTGCGAGGCAGTGCCCACCAACGACACGCTCGCAACCCCAATTGTGCCAAAGCTGACGCCGCTGAACGTCAGGGGATATCTGCGACCTTGGAAGGTCAGCGTGCCGTTGCCGCCGCCGGCGCCGACGATAAATCCTGCCTTAAACAGTCTAGCATGGACTCTGCCGCTCGCCGCCTGCGACTGCGAGGGCGCGGCCAACAGCATCAGGGTCACCGCCGCAGCGACCACACCGAATTTCACTACACGAACGAAATCGAACATTGTCCCCTCCTGTTCCCAAGTTACTTGGATTAACACACACCATCTTCCGTGATTTGATTTGGATCAAATCGGACGGACCGGTTGGGAGCCTGAATGGGATTCCCAAGGACCTGCCCCATCCCCGCGACGGTTCGTAGGACAGGATGTCGAGGACGGCCTTCTGCATTGTGCTGGTCATGATTGGGTACCGACGCGATGGCCCCTCCTCCCGCTCGCCATCCACGCGACGCTGCACGGCTCCCTGATGGCGAGACTTGATCGACTCGGTAAAGGAAATCGCACAAGTTGGAGCAACGATTGAGAGATGGATCCAGAGACACGACCCCGGTCAACATTGGAATCATCGGGTCGCCGGACGCCCTGACGACTGCCCACCCAGATCCCTCTCGTCCGCCTTCCATAGAAGCAATGTCCTGCCCGACGGACAGCGATCGAGCGGATAAGTCCGCCCGCAGCTGTGCGGCGAATTCGGTGCCACCCTTACGCGAATACGAGATGAACACCCTCAAAACCTAATTCGCCAGGAGCAGCTGGCGATTTTCGTGGCTTGGACATAAAGTTCACAAAATGAAGACATGGTATCTTTGATGCCATTGAGGGAGCAGATCGTCGCACCGGGAACGCGGAACTATCTGAGTCGGATGTCGCCTGTCAGGCGTTTCGCCATCCTTGGCCTGATTTTAGCGGCAGGCTGGTTTTTCTTATGGCCGGACTCGGAGACAAGAGTCCCGACCACCAGCCGGCGCGACCTCACTTTTATCGACTATGAGATCGGAAATGTTTCATTCAGCCCGGACGGCCGCCAGATCTTGATCGGAACGCGGCAGATCGTGTACCTGCACGACGCGCAAGACGGCACTCTGCTCAAGCGCCTTTGGACGGTCGGCTACCATTCCGACTGGAGGACTCCGACTTTCAGTCCCGATGGCCGGCACTTCGTGACCACGCCGTTGAGTGAGGCGATATTGTGGGACCTAGAAAGTGGCCTTCAGCAAATCGTGTTTGCAGGCCACGCGCCGCGGGGTTGGATCACGTCGGCGACGTTTAGCTCTGATGGCCGCCGCCTCGTTACTGCGGCGGAGGACAACACCGCACGGATTTGGGACACCGAAAGCGCGAAGCCCCGTTCGTCATGGTTTGCGCCAATTGAGACAAGAAGTGCGATCCTCACGCTGGCCGGGCATACACGGCCACTGACGAGTGCGGTTTTCAATATGGATGGCCGGCGGGTACTCACCGCGTCGCGCCTCGACCACGCTGCAAGGCTGTGGGACGCCGATACTGGACAGCCCATCGCGGTCTTCTCGTCAGGAAGCAGCGAGATGCTTCAGGCTATTTTCAGCCCGAATGGCCGCCGCATCCTCACGCTGTCGAACGAGCAGGTCCAACTGTGGGATGCGGGGGACGGTCGGGCGCTGCTCAACGTTGACGCAGGGGCACATTTTCGGTCCTTCAGCAAAGCGGCCTTTAGCGCAGACGGCCGTTGGATTGTTACGATCGGTGGGTTTTTCACTGTTACGATCGGCGGGGCGTTCACGCCGTATATATCCCTTTGGGATGCAGATAGCGGCCAAGTGCTACGGACTACCGGCGGGCAGTCCTCGACGATGCCCGGACGGTCCTCTTTTTTGACCGATGCTCAGTTCAGCCCTGACGGCCAGCGCGTCGTCACGACATCGAACGACGGAAAAGTGCAGCTGTGGGATGTCAGCACCGGCGGGGAGCTAATCACGCTGCCTGGCACGCCCGTTTCCGCGTCTCATCCGGCGTTCAGCCCCGACGGTCATCGCCTCGCTGCGTCTTTTTTTAATGACACTGTGATGGTCTGGCAGCTTCTTGACGGTGCCCCCTATCACGATTCCGACGCCGCGATATTGGTTCGAAGGGAAGTCCCCGATATTGTCGAATGGCTGGCTGGACGTTATCGCCTCGCGCGCCGGAGGCTCGGATTGGCGCTATGAATGCGGCGGCAAATGCGCGCTCGTACAAGAGTGCGAGCAGAGCTCCGCTTATCGGTCGCGACTCAGCCCATCAGTAGCTTGCCAGTCACCTCGCGTCCCATCGCCGTGATCTGATCTTTAGTCAGGCCAGCCTTCATCAGGTCAGTGACGAACAGTTGCAGCCCATCGGCCGGGCTCGGATTGCCGGTCTGACCGAGATCGGTCGCGAGAATGAAGTTTTGCGCGCCAATTTCGTTCACTGCGGCAGCAGTCTCCTCGACTTTCACTCGCCGCCAGTGCCGCATCCACTCCAAATGCGCCTCTGGTCCCATCAGTGGACCCATCGCGCACAGTTCGAGCTTCGCGCCCATTGACGCAGCCTTCTTCATTTGCTCGAGGCTCATGTTGACAACCTCGAATTGAGCGTGGGTGACCACCATGCGATCCACGCCGGCATCGCGACAAGCCTCGATGAGAGCGAGGGCCTCGCTCGGCGACAGATGCCCGGTCTGAACGACGAGCTTCTGCTGCGCGCAGATTTTGAGCACGTCGCCTACTGCCGGAAGAACCTTTCCATCCGCGTCGAGCACCTTGATGCCTTCCGGCGCGTCCTTGAAATGCTTGACATGGTTGTCGGCATCGAATGTGGGGAACCACACGACGCGGCCGAAGCCACCCTGCATGCGCCCCATCCAGTTAACCGCATCCGGATTTATTCCGCCGACCGGTGAATTAAGGACGACTCCGCCGAATATCTTGAGCCCGGCAACGTGCTTGCGCGCGAACCAAGCCCGGTCCGCAGTCGACACGACGTGGTTTTTGAGAACGAGCGCCTCCAACCCGCGATCTTTATAGAGGGTCGCGACCTCCTCATCGTCCAGCGACCGCCCGAAGACGTCGGGCGCCGAGTGAACATGCGTATCCATGAGACCGGCGATCGGGCTCACGGCCGGTGGAGGGGGTGGGAAGACACGAATTTGCGCGAAAACCTCGCGGGGGCCGACAACCGTCGCCAGCCCGGCGCCCCCGACGATCGCAACCCCAGCTTTGAGCAGCGCGCGTCGAGTTGCGTTACCAATATGGCCGTCATGGGGGCAGCCAACGTGGACCCCCCCGAGCACACGCGGCCTTCCGCAGCTGTCAGTGAACTTCCATCTCGGTATACGGGACCAGCTCACTGTGATCCTCCGTTGCTTTCAGCAAAGCGTTCCGCGCTGCAGGAGTGGGCGAGAGGAGCAGCGCGAGCCGAAATGCAAATGCTGGTGGCACGAGCAAAGGAACGGCGCCGGATTGCCTTGCCTGGTGGCGGCGGTCCGCTCCGCCGCGAAGCTTGTCCCGCTTCAAGGGCGGCTGTGAGATTGTACAATCTTTCCCGCCCGATTGAAGGCGTCACGTTGTCCTCAATGGACTGGCGATGTCTTCAGCTCGTCATGGACGACAGAGTTCCACTTGAGTAACCTCATCCGCGTTGCCCGCGCGAGCGATCGTGACGAGTGCCCAGTTATTACAATAGTCTGACTGCGCGGGAGGTGCACCGCCGATTTCGCCATGCGCAATTCCGATGTGATCCGCGGCAAAACAGCCGAAACGTCAGTTAGGGCAGCCTTTGCTATTCTGCGCTAAGGCCGAAAGGCCCGGTCGCGCGGCCTCCCACCAGCGAGAGCATGCCATTGCCGCCTCCCGCGCATGATATCGCCGAGCGGCACGCCCTGGCGCCGGGCCGCGGTTTCCGGCTGGTGATGCTCGGCCTTGGCATGTCGGTGGTGCCGCTCGACACCGCGGTCAACATCGCCTTCCCGGACATCACCGGCAACTTTGGCCTTCCGATTTCGATGATTCAGTGGGTCGTCATCTGCTATGTGCTGACCTACGCTGCACTGATGCTCGCCTTCGGCCGGATCGGCGACATGGCGGGCCATGCGCGCGTCTTCCGGGCGGGGCTCGGCTGGAGCGTTGTCGCCTATCTACTGTGTGCGGCCGCGCCGAGCTTTGGCTGGCTGCTGTTTTGCCGCTTCCTGCAAGGGGTCGGCGCCGGTCTCGTGATCAGCTGCGCCCCGGCACTGGTGACCGGCCTCTACCCCGAGGAACGACGCGCCCACGCGGTCGGCATTTTCACGTTGATTTTCGCGCTTGGATCGGCGCTGGGGCCGCTCATCGGTGGCGCGCTGGTGGCGCGGTGGGGCTGGCCGGCCGTGTTTTGGTTCCGCGCGCCGATCGCGCTCCTTAGCTTGCTGTTACTGCGCGGTCTGCCGCTGTCGCGGGCTAGCACCGGCGAGCGCTTCGACATCCTCGGTGCACTCCTCCTGGCGGCGGGGCTGACGGCATTGCTATTCGGGATCAACGCCGGCGCGCGGGTTGGCGGCCTTGAGCCGGCGCTTTTGCTTGCCGTGGCGGCCGCGAGTCTCGCACTCTTCGTGTGGTGGGAAGGCCAGGCCGCTCGCCCGATCATCCGCATCGAAATGTTTGGCGATCTCCGCTTTACCGCAGTCAATCTTGTGACCGCGCTGATGTATTTGGCGAGCTTCTCGGTGCTGCTATTCGTACCGTATTTCTTCGCCCGTTTCGCGACGATGCCGCTGCCGATGGCGGGTGCGGTGCTGGCGATCGGCTCGGCGACGACGGCGCTTGCCGCGCCGGCGGCAGGGTGGTTGGTCGCGCGCGTCGCTGCTGAACGGGTCGCCGCGCTCGGGTTGCTGGCGGTCGGCGGAGGGCTGTTCCTGATCGGGCTGTGGAATGCCGATGTCTCGCCGCCGCTGATGATGCTGACCCTGGCGGTGCAGGGACTAGGAATCGGCCTGTTTCAGACCGCGTATATGGACATCGTCATGCGCTCATCGCCGCTAGCCGACCGCGGCGTCGCCGGCAGCCTGGCGGTCCTCACCCGCACTATCGGCACCGTCACGGGAGCAGCGCTGCTGACGCTGCTGTTTCATGCGGCGCAAACGAGCGACACGGCCGAGGGCTTTCTTGCTGCGTTCGACACCGTCTTCCGGATCATTGGCGTCGCCGTTGTGGCCTGCGTTGTGGCGATCCCATGGTGGCGCCCTCGGCCATGCGCTAACGCCGTGCCGCGCGACGGACAGCGGCCGGCAGCTGGCTCGGAGTGAAAGGTTTGACAAGATCAGGCTGCCCCTCGCTCGCCACCGTCAGCACCCGCACCTGCGGATCGCGCCGCTGTGGATAGCCAAGGCTGACCTGGCGCAGAGAACTTTCGCGAGCATAAGCCCGAGCTGTCCGGCAAGCTCCGCGATCGACTGCTATCGAATGGGACTGGTTACCGGGATCGCCGACGTCGCGGAAGTGTGAGGAATGGAGGATCACAAGACCGTGCGCAACGTGGCGTTTGGTGTTGGCTTGCAAAATCGTGTCCGACCGATGGGAGTTGAGGAAGTCTTGACCGCCGAGTGTCTTGACCACGTTATCATCTTCAATGAGACGCGCCTGCGTATTTCGCTACTATCATAGGAGTAGAACGCATCTGTCATTAAACAAGGATTGTCCGGACGCCCGTCGGATCCAACCGCCTTCAGTTGGCGAGATCGTCGTCCCGAGGTCGGTGGAACGTCGCGCCGCCTGAGCCACGACGATAGTCGATCGCGCGGCCGCATCGGCGGGCAGCGCCCATAATGCGGGTCTCCGGTCAAGATCTCGATCTTGACGATCCGGGTGACCGGAACGGACAAATTTGGTTGTGCCACAAGGCGACCTTAGCGCAACTCACGGCGCTGACAGAGCCACACAGTTCGTCCTCCTGCCGCTGCATCATTCGTAGCGTGTTTGATCACATCGAATCCCGCCGCGGCCAGTACGCTTTTGTGTCGCGGTCTCAACAAGCATCGCCACATTTTGCGGGCGAGCGCACAAGCAACAGCAATGTCATCTTTGCCCTCCATCTCCTTCAGGAAATCGAAAATATTGGCAAGTGGCAGGTCCAGGAGCTTGAGTTCGAACTCGACCTGGCGGCGCTGCTCGGCAAGTTCTCGCTTGAGGGCCTCGACTTCGTGGGTCGCCTCTAGGTCCCAGCAATCACTAGATCAACGACCCCTAGTGAGGTGGGTCTCATAAATATCGGCCAAAGAAGCGCCAGGAATTCCGATCCTTTGTAAGACGACTTCGACATAGCATGTTCGTTGGCGACAAACCCATTCGCGCTAAACTGGTCACTGCTTCGACCAGGGGCCATTCGCTCGCGGTGTGATCATGCCCATCAGCGTGCGGCGTTCATTCGGTAGTAGTATCGTGGAACCAATTGGCTCTGGCCCGGTTTTCAGAGGGAACCAGGATCTCATTCGATGCCTCTGCATCAACTCGCCATGTTATCTCGGGGGCCGGCGATGAAGTCCAGGGCTATTTTTATTGGATCGAGCATGGCATTGACCTGCTTCGCGGTCGCGGCCCGCGATTGGGACCGCATGGCGTTATGTTTCTCTGCGCG
>Ga0126379_10000922_pt1 | contig 17250 bp, 17 predicted proteins | sample PanSoiMetPlot_24_FD_92640 | JGI IMG/M metagenome (GOLD analysis project Ga0126379, IMG submission 92640) | Tropical forest soil microbial communities from Panama - MetaG Plot_24 | ecosystem: Environmental > Terrestrial > Soil > Tropical forest > Bulk soil | place: Panama | collected 2016-02-17 | reverse complement strand
GCAAAACTACTGCTGCGCATGCGGTAGCACATACTGCACACGCGACGAACGCAGCTAGGAGGGTGTGATGGGAACCCCCCTGCAATTCTGAAAAGAAGTTGCCGGCAAACCGCATCGCAGACCCCCGACACCTTGCATTAGGCGGTTGTCAGGAGATAAAGCCGGCATGCATCACGGGTTCCAGCGATGACTTTGATTTCGTTCTTGTGATCCCGAGGAGCCAATATTTTCGGCATCGACTGGCAACACCACCCCTGGGCCACGATCCGAACACGACCGTGCCTCGTTAGAGCTGGGCTTCAACGACCCCAAAAAAATGGACTATGAGCCTCGCGAGGCCGGTTAGAGAAGAAGCGCAAACCGGCGCGCGACCAATCCTCAGCTTTCGAGGATGCGGAGAATACAATCGCTGCTCAGAGCTTTAATGGTCGCGTGTCATCAATGTCCGCTTTACGCCAGCGGCGCGGGCAGCTTGACGATATTTCGCCGCGATCCGCCGCGCCTGATCGTGCAAGGCGCCGACCCGCTCGTTCAAAAAATTCCGCGAAGGTGCTGCTCAGCTTAAGCGGATGGGGCCGCGCTGCAGCTCGGACATAAAGCGCGGCGCGGCCTCAGCTAGAAAGATTCGTTCGATAGTAAGCGGGCACGTCCATCTTGGGGCAGCGTCACCAACGAGGACCCCAACCCCAACGGGGACCCCAAGCGGCATATAATCGGGGGCGCGGCGCCCAACCTGGGCCCCAACCTGGGCCCCAGCCCGCACTCCAACGGGATGGGCCCCAACCTGGACGCCAACCCGCATTCCAACCTGGGCCCCAACCTGGGCCACCACCCCCGCCGTTGACGATGATAACGGTTTGCGCCGATGCAGTCGTCGGAAGCGAGAAGACAACAGCAGCCGCAAAGAGGGCTGGGATGACTCTGGTCATATTCATGACATCAAACTCCAATCACACACTGCACGCTCTTAAAGCGCCGCAATATTTTTACGGCCGCATCTGACTTGTGCCCATTGTCCATTGGTATACGGAACTAAAACACGCCGCAGACGTTACGCATCATCGTGATCTCGAACTTGCGGCCCCTAGAGACGGGGCCGCTTTTCATTGTGCTCGGAGTTTTGTGAGCAGCTTGGCAGCTTGAGGGGCGGCCCGGTTCTTCCTCATAATAAACGTAGGCGCGCTGCTGTCCGTCGTGGTCGCGCACGCCAAGGCACGCATCTTGTTCCTCGAGGACCCAAGGCGGTGGGAAGCGATGGCTCGCCATTGCGAGTGTCTATGTTATCTCCCGCAACGCTTGTAGGAGATGCACCCGATCATTGAGATGCGCTGACTGGCTCATTTCAAACGACGCCAATAAATCCCTAGCGATATTTGCCGTTTGCGAATTTCCGCGACCGTGGCGCTCAAGTTCATCGACGATCCGGCGCTGAATCAAAAGATGCCGCTCGCCGTCACGGATGTGGCGCTCGACTTGAGCGAGGTGACCGAGAAGCACCGACCGCTTCATGCCCTACCATACCCACTTGGCCGCGGCAGCGGGAAGCGCTCTCGCCATAAAGACAAACCCCAAGCGCGGCGGCCGCCCAATATAGATGCCGTTACCAAAATACGGATTGAGATAGCGTGGGCCGAGCATTTGGAAGCTCATAACGATCGCACCGAAGACAAGTGCCACCAGATAGATAACGGTACGAAATAGTACGGAACACACTTGCGGGTGCGCGATCGCATTGACCGGTATTAATGTCAATTCTATCCACGAGGTTACAGGCCATGGGACGACTTATGGGACAGCCATAGGAAGTCGGAAAAAGACATTGAAAATATTGCACTTTTCTCGACAATTGGCGACACCCCTTCCGCCATTTCTCGGCCCTCAGACGATCAAAATGACGAGCAGATTCACTCGACGCAAATGCATCGCCGCAGTCGGAGCGGCAATGTGGCCGCGGCCCCTGAGTGCGCAACAAGGGCCCCTGCCGATCATCGGCGTTCTGGATAGTGCGGCTGCAACCACATTAAAACTTTCGCGCTTTTATGAAGGCTTGAAGGTTGAAGGCTTTTCCAGAGGCCAAAATCTGACGGTCGAATACCATTCAGCGGAGGGCGACTATGCCCGATTACCCGAGCTTGCAGCCGACCTGGTCAATCGCCGCGTTACGCTGATAACTGCCTTCGGTGGTCCAGCCGCGCTCGCCGCCAAATCCGCGACCACAAAAATCCCAATCGTGTTTGCGGTTAGTGCAAATCCAATCGAGATCGGTCTGGTTGCGAGCCTCAATCATCCAGGGACGAATGTGACCGGCGTAAGCGGAATGGCCGTCGGGCGAGAACACAAGCGTCTGGAGCTGCTGCACGCGGCGGTCCCCACTGCCGCTGTACTGGGATTTCTTCTTAATCCTCAGAATTCAAACCGAGACGCACAAATCAACGATGTCCTCGCCTCCGCTCAAAAATTGGGCGCGCAGATAAAGGTCACCCGGGCGAGCATGGGGCGTGACTTTGCCACTGCCTTTGCTGAGCTCGCTCGATCGCAAGCAGGAGGCCTCATTATCGGTGACGACGAATTTTTTCTCAGCGGTAGTGCTGACCTCGGCTCCTTGGCCGCGCACCACAGCATTCCGGCCATCTTCCAGGGAACTAGCTTTACTGCTGCCGGCGGTCTGATGAGCTACGGCTGTAGACTCACGGAGCTGTATCACCAAGCCGGCGCCTATAGCGGTTTGGTTCTGGCCGGTGCTGCACCAGCCGAGCTGCCGATCTATCAATCAACCGCGGTCGAAATGATCGTCAATCTGAGGAGCGCAAAATCTCTCGGCATCGGTTTGCCGCAAGCAATCGTTGATCAGGCCACCACCCTGATCAGATGAGCAGAGCGGTTTCATTCCAGTGCAATGGGCCAGCTCGGACCCCTCATTCATAGCCGCGCTTGCCTTCGATCGCCGCCACATACCGCGCGACGGAGGCGTCCAGCACAGCCTTGCCGCCGTTGGCGATCACGCGATCAAAATAGTGACCATAGATGGTCTCAAACGCGAATGGCTTGAGTGCTGCACCGATTTTGTGAACGGCTCGCGCCGACAGCGGAATGAAATTCGGATAGCTACGCATGAACGACAGCCATTTGCGATCGGTTGCCACAGTAAGAATATCGCCGGCGCAAACGACACCGCGGCCCCCTGCCCCACCCGCCCAGTGCAGAACCATGCCGCCTTCAAAATGACCCCCGCAACGGACCAACGTCGCTCCATCCCAGAGGGTCTTGGTTTCGCCGTCCCATAGCTCGACCGCGGGATCGCTCCGCATAATCCATTGCTTGTCGGCGGCGTGCAGGTGAATGCGTGCCGTGAAAGCGCGCGCCCATTCCACCATCGTCGTATAGAAATGCGGATGCGAGATCGCGATAGCATCGATGCCGCCGAGTCCCTCGATCAGCGTCACAGTCGCGTCGTCAAGCGGGGCAATGCAGTCCCACAAGACATTGCCGTTGTCCGTGCGCACGAGCAACGCGCGTTGCCCAATGGCGAATGCAGGCGTCGAGCCGATGCCGATAATGCCCTTTTCGTATTCGTGGAACGTGTTGGTGTGGCCTTGCCGGAGTGCCTCAAGCGTGGTCCACGTTTGACCTCGCGGGGGAATATATTGCCGCTCCTCTTCGCAGATCACGCAATGAGCGGGCGGGCGGTCGCTCTCGGCGTGCTGCGTGCCACAGGCGGTGCAAATGTAGAAGGCCATTAGTCCGTATTCCTTCGTGTTCTGGAGGCCCTTCTTTGATCGGGCCGCTCAACCAGTTGCGCGCCGACGAGCGCGCGATCAACCATTCAAGCGTGGTTTGCGCCGCAACGCGAGCCCTTGTGTATGGGCGCAATGCATGGCTTCGCATGTTTTGGAACGAGGTGTGAATAACCCACTTGAATAAGCGGCGGCTGCAATTGTCGTCCGCCTTACATTGACTACTCGTATCGTTTGCAGCTTTGATTGGCGGGTATAGCGGGGATTGCGGGCTCAAGCCGATGTATGGCGGACGACTGTACGCGCTCCGGACTAGCATGACGGGCGCAACATTGTTCGCGTTCGTTTCAACAATTTTGACGCTTCTCTGTTCGTCAGCGAATGCAGTGCAGCCCCCTTCCGAGCATTGCCGCGCAGTCTCCAAGATCGAATATGACAGCGCCAGAAAACAATTTCTGTTGCGCAACAGATTTGGCGCCTATGTCCGAACCGGGCGCATATGGCGTCGGCATTATTGGTATTGTCAGATATAGCCCCACGACCACAACACGCACACGATCTGCGTTATTCCTCCGGCCAAGCACGCCCAGGCACAGTGCTCATCCAGAACGAAAACAGGATTAATCTGCAAGTGAGGCCGATGCGTCTTGTAACACTTATTTATCGGAATCGGGCATTTTCATGCTGTGAAATGAACGAACAAACAGGGAGTGCAAGCGAAACAAAGTGGCGACGGGTAAGGCTGCAAGATCGAGCAAGCCTTAATGCTTTCCCAGCTGCGATCCACAAAATCGGGTGCTCGTTTTAATCTTCAGTCCCTGTTCTTCCGCGGACGCTGCGGTACGAGCCGGCGTCTTCTGCCGTGCGACCTATTTTCGCGAGACGAGAGTTCGAACTATGATGGCGCATGGACCTGCGGGGAAAAATCGTATTGGTGACCGGCGCTTCTAGCGGCATCGGCAAGGCGATCGCCATTGCTTTTGCCCACAAAAGCGCGCACGTGCTCGTGCACTATGGAAAGAATAAAGCTGGCGCGCAGGAGACGCTCAGGGACGTCGAAAAGGTTTCGAGCGGGCGAGTCTACCAAGCTGATCTTATGGATCTCGCGGCAACAAAATCGCTGTTTGGTGAAATCAAACGAACCACACCCACGATCGATGTGCTGATCAACAATGCCGGCGAATCGCGGCCAGGGGAACTAAACGAGGACTCAATCTGGGAGTACGAATACAAGAATATTTTACTCTCGGCGATTCGCACCAGCGCGGAATTTAACGCGATGCCTTCATCGCACTTACGCAAAATCGTAAATATCACCTCGATTTATGGAAATCTCGCTACCGGGGATCCGAACTATCTGCAGTACTCCGCCTTCAAGGCAGCGCTGGCCAATGTCACCGCAACGCTGAGCAAATCGGTTGCTCCGCAAATTCTCGTCAACGCCGTTGCGCCCGGTTATACCGAAACGCCGGCCTGGGCGGGCGCATCAAGCGAGAGCAAAGAGGCTTGCGCGCGGGCTACATTGATTGGACGCTTTGTCCGGCCCGAAGAGGTCGCGCATGCCGTGACCTTTGTTGCCGAAAACGATGCGCTGGCTGGCCAAGTGCTTACGCTTGACGGCGGAACGTCGCTCAAAGGAATCGCGTGAGAGGATTGCGGTCAATACCGATGGATGCCCTTCGGCGCGCCGCAAGTGTTCGGAGAATGCTCGCCGTCATCCAATTGGCCGATACAGGCGATACCGGGGTGGACTAGGCCGGCGATGCCACGCTCAAAGCTTGGCGATAGGCCGCGTTGATTTTCTTGGTTTCAACTTCGGCCAGCTTTTTAAAAGCCTGCGACATGCCCTGTATCCGATCAGGATGGTTTTGTTTGATCAGCGTTTTGTAGGCTTCTTTAACTTCTTCGATTGTGGCCGTCTCGGAAACACCGAGAATCCGAATCCAGTCTTCTTCGTTTTGAGTGTCGCCGGTCGCCGCCGCTATTTCCTCACCGGCAATATCCGATTCGTAGATTGATTCGGTGGGCCCCATATCGGACAGATCCGCGAACACGCAGAACTCAAGGCCATACTGCCAGCGCAGACTATAGCGCCGGATGAAATAGATGATTGGCGTGGCAAGTGCTGCAAAGGCAGTTGCTACCGCATTGACGTAAAAAAATTGCTCGTCGAACGGATACCAGAGCAACCCGTTGTTCGCTTCGGCCTGAAATTCCTGCATCCAGGCAGGCTCATCGGAAATCGTAAACGCGAGCAGCCACAACAGAACGAAACTCACACAATAAACCGCGATCGCGTAGCCCAACGCGTATTGCGCGCTTCTGCTGCCGATCCACGATTTCAGTCGTAAAAGCGGCTGGCCTCTCAGGCGAGAGATCATCGCCTGTAGGTGTTGGGCATAGGCCCTAAGATCTTCGAGTTCCTCATTTTGCTCTGGAATGCTGCTGTGGCGCCTCAACGCGGTGCGCCAAAAACTATTTATGAGCTCGTTGCCTTCGCGTATCTGCTCAAGCCTTTGGCGAACTTGCCCATAGAGCTCAACAGCGCGCTTGAGTTCGCTTCTTTCGGATTTTTGCAGCATGAATTCCGGCCGGCGGCGCGGCGCGAGCGCACGCTGGCGTGCGTAAGCAACTGCCAAAGCCGGCAGAATTGCCCACAGCGCAAGCAAAATCGAATTCACCATTGCCGCGGAAAAATCGCCCCCGCCGCCCGATTCAAGCATGGCACGCGACGCTTTATTGCACGCCCCAGGATACCCTCTCGGCCCCGTCCATATCCGTCCTCGCATTCACCTAAATGGTCGATTCAGACGGTCTCGCGGCAACACATTGTCAAAAAATAGTCGAACCTGGCAAGCCTCGAGCTATGCCTAACGCAGATCGCTCGATTTCGAAATTGTGACGAGTCCTGAAGTCGTCACATTTTCATGACGCCGTCCGCAACGGGGACTTCATGATGCCGTCCACAACGGGGACTTCATGACGCCATTCACAACGAGGTCGTCCGCGCGAACAGCGAAAGGCCATCGGGGTGGTGCATTGTGAAGAGTCCTGAAGTCGTCACATTTTCATGACGCCATCCGCAACGGGGACCGTCCGCGCGAACAGCGAACGGCCATCAGGGTGGTTTCATGAGTTATGTACAACCGATCCATTCATCTCCAGAGTTGAAACCAAGGGATCTCGACGTCGAGGAAAACGTCCGCACGCTGGTAAGCGCCGGCGCCGTCTTCCGCCAGGGCGATAATTCAAATGGCGATGCGACGGCCAACAGCCTGAGCGCCTTGCTCCAGCGAGTTTCCGGCAATTCGACGCGCGAGATCGATACGTTGATCGGCGATTTGCACGACTTGCGTGAAAAGCTGCGCGCCGATGGCGAACGCATCCACCGCGACATCGTAGACTATGCGGCTTTGAGCCAACAAGTGATGCAGCTCAGCAAGATCATTTCCGAAAGCGTGAAAAGGCTGCCAGATACTCCAGGCGTTGATGGTTGACGAGCCGCGGCGCGATCCGACGAAGGAGCAATAAGGGCGTCGCTTGCCGGCGATACTCGGGGGTCCGGCCGTTTATCCCCCGCGCGGCGGCGGGCAGCACGAAAGCGCCGAAAAGGTTACGGACGCCATGGAATGATCGTATCGCTATCATATAGCTGCCCCAATGTTTGCCGACCTTTGTCAAAAGTTCGCGCGGGACTCGTGTGGCGATAATAGCGGGTCCGGTTAGCAAGCGCGGCGATGGCAGTGTGGGACGTTGCGGCGACTGCGCACTTTGTGTGTTTTGCGTCAGGCGTGGGCTCCGCCGCTCGGGGGGTGTTGTGAGGGGACGCTTGCGGCGGCCGTACCGGCCATTTCAGGTCATTGGCGTATTGGCAAGGGTTCTGCCGATCGCGAGAAATTCCCGACAATTCAGTTGTTTCACCGAGCGCGCCGGTAAGGTGCCGATACCGGCTCAGATCAATCTCGCCAGGTCCGGCGAACGTCTGCACGCCAACACGGTCCGACCTGTGGGCCGCTCTGAGTGCGACCCAGTGTTCAACTGAGCTACCAAGGGACAGCCATCGTACGAATTCGTCATGTTGCAACGAAGTCAACGATTGGAGGAAATCGACGGATTCCTTGTGCGATCGGAGCTTGAAAGCATGGGAGGCGATCATGAGTTCTCCGATACACCACCTCGACGACGACACCGAACCCACATTGGGCTACGCGCCGCCTTCGGCGCGCGAGCGCATTCTGCCGGTTGCGGAACCCCCGCCTCGACCTCGGGCACGCACTCCTGCGGCGGTTGAAATGAGCTCGGGAAAATTCAAACCCAAATTCAGCGGGGACCGGGCAATGCTGGCGCTGCAACGCCAGCTTGCCGATGATCCTGGCCTGATTCCGGAGCCGTCGTTCAAAGCGACCCCAGTAATCCGTCCGCTCTTGATACGGCTCTGTAGTGTTGCCGCCCTGGCCGCGTTTGTCGCCTGGGGTGTCGTGTCCTATTCGGATGTGAAGAAAACCACCGGAATCACCACGTCCACTCAGGCGATTGTGAGCAAGCATGTCAGCGCCGTAGACGTGCAGCCGTCGCGATTGCCGCCAACCCCATCGCAGACAACGGTCGCGCGCATCCCGGTCGGCGATTCCCGGCCGGTTGCTATCGCGAGCGCCGACGCAGCGGCGGTCAAGTCGGTGCCTGTGCCTGCCACAGCGCCTGCTGCCGAGGCCGTGACGTCGACGCCTGCGCCGCTCCAGCACGCCGATGATCGCCAGCCATTGCGAGTTGATCGCGAAGAGATCGCGATTCTCCTCAAACGGGGCAAGGATCTACTTGACAATGGCGATCTCGCCGCCGCGCGCTTACTTCTTCGCCGGGCAGCCGAGGCGGGCAGCGCCGAAGGCGCCCTCATGCTCGGAACAACATTTGATCCAGGTGAGCTACAACGCCTCGGTGCGATTGGCGCGAGACCGGATCTGGCCAAGGCGCGCCAATGGTATCAACGCGCCGCCGAGCTCGGCTCAAGTGCCGCTTCGCGGCAATTGGCGGGCCTCGCGGACGGTCGTTGAAGTAGCGATGTTTGTCGAAGTGAAGGTTGGCATGTACGGGGTCTTCGCGCGTCGTTGCCTGTGCTCGATTGCGTGAGTTGCGGTCGCGGTAAGAACTGCGCCGAGAGACCGCCGTGAGAAGCGGGAAGGCCGGAGGCTAGATTCCCAAATATCGATGCTGAACGGCGGATGCCTGCGCCAATTCCTGCGAATTGCCGACCCACACCACACGCCCGCGCTCGATGATGTAATGGCGATCAGCAATATGGGTCAGCGCTTTCACATTCTTGTCGATGACCAGGATCGATTGACCGCTGGCCCGCAGGCGTTCCAACGAACGCCAGATTTCGTCACGCACCCGCGGCGCTAGGCCTTCTGTCGCTTCGTCCAAGATCAAGAGACGCGGATTGGTCATCAGCGAACGGCCGATGGCGAGCATTTGCTGTTCGCCTCCGGAGAGCAAGTTGGCCATGCTGCCGGCGCGCTCGGCAAGCCGCGGGAACAGTGCCAGGACCTTTTCGAGCGTCCACGGTTCGCTGGTGCCACCATAATTCGCCGCGGTCGCGATCAGGTTCTCCCGAGCGGTAAGATTTGGGAAGATTTGGCGCCCTTCGGGGACCAGGCCAATGCCACGCTTGGCGATGCGATAGGCGGGAAGACCGCGGATCTCGTCGCCGTCGAAGCGCACGGAGCCAGCCGCCGGAGGCGTCAAGCCCACGATCGAGCGTACGGTCGTGGTCTTGCCCATGCCGTTGCGGCCGAGCAGCGAAACCATCTCGCCGCGCCCAATGGTGAGCGAAATTCCAAACAATACGCGGCTCAATCCGTAACTCGTCTCGATGTCGCGCAATTCGAGAAGGGAAGTATCAGCCATTGGCCGCGCCTTCGCCGAGATAGGCTTCGCGTACTGCGGGATCGGAGCGAATTGCGGCCAGACCACCGGTCGCGATGATGCGACCATAGACCAGGACGCTGATACGGTCTGCCAGCGCAAACACCGCATCGATGTCGTGCTCGATCAACATGACGGTAATGTCGCCCTTGAGCGCCCGGAGCAATTCTACGAGCCGGATCGATTCTTCGGGCCCCATTCCGGCCATCGGCTCGTCGAGCAACAGCATGCGTGGTCTGCCGGCAAGCGCCATGGCAATTTCCAGCTGACGCCGCTCACCATGGCTGAGGTCGGCGACTAGAGTGGCCGCGCGGTCGGCAAGGCCAACTCTGGCAAGCGCCGCTCGCGCCGGCTCACGCAATGCGATTTCGTTACGCGCGTTCCGCCAGAAGCGGAACGAGTGGCCGCTATGCGCCTGCACCGAAAGGGCAACATTCACGAGCGCGGTGAAGTCAGGAAACAGCGTTGTAACCTGAAAGGAGCGCGCCAGACCCAGTTGGCTGCGCCGATAGACCGGAACGTTCGTGATCTCCTGACCGTCGAAACGGATGCGTCCGCTATCCGGCGTGACCTCTCCGGTTAGTTGAGCAATCAGGGTCGATTTACCGGCACCGTTGGGGCCGATAATCGCGTGCAGCTCGCCGGCCGGAAGCATCAGCGAAATTGCATCGGCCGCGACCACACCGCCGAACCGCTTAGTCAGGCCGTCGATTTCGAGAAGAGCCTCAGCCACCGCGCCGCCCCGTGATCAAGCCGTCAATGCCATCGTGTATCGAGATCGCCACGACGAGCAGCAAAGGGCCGAGAATCAGATTCGAATATTCGGTAAGCCGGGAAAGCCCCTCCTCCAGGACCAGAAGGGTGAGAGCGCCGACGAGCGGCCCGAACATCGCCTGCATGCCGCCCAGCACCACCATGACGATAAGATCGCCCGAGCGCGTCCAATGCATCATGGCCGGACTGATAAAGCTCGTGTGGTTAGCAAGGAGCGCGCCGGCCAGCCCGCACATCGCGCCGGCGATCACAAAACAGACAAGCCGGTAGCGAAAAGTCGGAAAGCCGATCGCGCGCATACGCCGTTCATTCGATCGGGCACCCTGAATGACCATGCCAAATCGAGAATTAACAACACGCCAGACCAGATAGATAGCGATAAGCAGCAGTCCGAAACAAAGATAATAGAAGACCGTGCGGTTGCTCAGATCGACCAGGCCTCCGAACTCGCTACGATGATAGATGGTCAGGCCATCGTCACCGCCGTAGCGGTCGAGCCCGATCGCGACGTAATAGACCATCTGCGCGAACGCCAATGTGATCATAATGAAATAGACGCCGCGCGTGCGCAAACTGAGCGCGCCGACGACGAGCGCGTAGAGCGCGGCAGCGCCGACCGCGATCGGCCACTGCACGAAGCCGGAGCCGATCCCTTCCTTAGCCAGGATCCCAACCGCATAACCGCCAATTCCCAAATAGGCGGCATGGCCAAAACTCACCATTCCGCCAAACCCCATGATCAGGTTGAGGCTCAGGGCAGCGATCGCCAGAATGACGACGCGCGTGAACAGGGTCAGTGTAAAGGCATTGCCGGTCAGCGCGGCATAGGCTGGAACGATCGCGAGAGCTGCAATCACGGCTATGTTCAAGCCGATGCGCGGTGTGACAATCCCGATTGACCAGCCTGTCCTAGCAGGCGGCTTGGGTGGAGGACTCATTTACCTGCCGCCGGAAAGAGACCCTCAGGGCGCGCGATTAGCACCAGCGCCATGACTAAGTAGATCATCATCGAAGACAGCGCTCGGCCGAGGCTTGACGAAGCGCTCTCGCTCAAAAAAGCATGAAGCAGATCTGGCACGAAGGCACGCCCAATGGTGTCGGCCAATCCGACAAGTAGGGATGCCACGAAAGCGCCGCGGATCGAACCGATGCCGCCAATTGTGACCACGACAAATGCGGCGATTAGAATGTTCTCGCCCATCCCGATCTGGACCGTCAGGATCGGCGCCTGCATCAAGCCTGCGAAGCCGGCGAGCGCCGCGCCTAAACCGAATACCAGCGTGTAAAGGAGCTTGATGTTGACGCCCAGCGCGCCGACCATTTCGCGATTGGAGGCGCCGGCACGGATCAGCATGCCAAGACGCGTGCGCATGATCAGCAAATACATGATCAAGGCGACAGCGAGCGTAACCCCGATAATCACGAGTCGGTAAAGGGGATAAAACAGGCCCGGCAATACTTCGACCGCGTTGAGCATTTCGGTCGGCAGCGACAATGTCATACCGGCCGGACCCCAAATCAGGCGCACCAGCTCGTTAAAGAACAACAACAAACCGAACGTACCGAGCACGTGATCGAGATGACTACGGCCGTATAGCCGCCGTATCGCGACCACTTCGAGAAGCATCCCGGTCACGGCGGTGGCGGCAAGCGCAAGCAGCGCGCCGAGGAGGAAGCTATCGGTCCAATCCGCAAAAGTGGCGGCGAAATAGGCGCCGAGCATGTATAGCGATCCGTGCGCCAGATTGACGAGATCCATAATCCCGAAGATCAGCGTCAGGCCTGCCGCCAGCAGGAACAGCAGCATCCCGAGTTGGATGCCGTTGAGAAATTGCTCGAAGAAATAGAGCATGATTGACGGACGCCATTAAGCAATGTGTCTGTGCCTGGGCCGCCGGCGGGCACGCGCGTAGTACTCACGCACCCGCGCCGGACGTGGATCACAACCCGGGCGCACCGCGGTGCCCGATTGCGACGACCTCAAGCCGGTGGCTACCGAGCCGAGTCACTTCATCGGACAACGATCGTGGAAGCGATCTTGATCGTCCTTGACGATAGTTGCGACGGTGTGAAGCGAATAGGTGCCATCAGAATTCTTGGCGGCGTCCTGGAGATAAAAATCCTGGATCGGGATGTGATTGTTGCCGAACTTGAAATTGCCGCGAACCGACTTAAAGTTGGCTTTCTCCATTTCCTTCCGCATGCCTTCTTTATTGCTGAGATCGCCTTTGACCGCCGTGACAGCTGAATCGATCAAACCTACGGCATCGTAGGTCTGCGCGCCATAGAAGGACGGTGACGCGTTGTATCTCGCTTTATAGTCCGCAACATATTTCTGGTTGGTGGGATTGGGAAGGTCGTTGACCCATTCTTGAGCACCGGGGACGCCCACAGCAAGATCCTTCAAACGCGGTAGCGACAGATCGTCGATGGTAAAGGCGGTGTATAACGGAATCTGTCCCCTTAAGCCCGCCTGCACATATTGTGTGACGAATTGGACACCGGCGCCGCCTGGATAGAAGGCAAAGATCACATCGGGCTTCGCGGCGCGCGCCTTTGACAGTTCGGCTGAAAAATCGAGTTGATCGGGCCAGCGCGTAAGTTCCTGCCCGACGATTTGTCCCTTGAAGGTCTGCTGCACGCCCGCCAGCATGTCTTTACCTGCGGCGTAGTTCGGACCGATCAGGAAGGCAGACTTTACCCCTTTTTGGTTCATGTAGAGGCCAACCGCCGCCGGGGTCTGATCATTTTGCCATGATGTCGAAAAAGCATAGGGCGAACACAATTCGCCCGCGAACTGCGAAGCGCCGGCATTGGTGACGACCGTCATCGTCTTGGAATCAATCAACGGCTTGAGCGACGCGATCAATACGTTCGACCAGATATAGCCAACAACGAAATCGACGTGATTAGATTCGATGAGCTCTTGGGTCTTCTGTACCCCGACTTCGGGCTTGGTTTGATCGTCCGCGTAAATCACTTCAACCGGTAAACCCCCGAGCTTGCGACCGTGATGATCGAGCCCGAGCTCGAATGAGTTCTTCATATCGTTGCCGATCGCAGCGGGTGGACCGGTGAAAGTCGAAATGACTCCGATCTTGATGGTCTTGTCCTGCGCCAATGCCGGTCCCAAAGCGAACGCCAGTGCGGCCCCCGCCGCAATCCATATTTTTTTCATTTCACTCCCCTTCTCTGATGGGCAATGCCCCTACTTCAGAGCATGTCAAAGTACTCACGGTGCTCCCATTCGCTGACGCCGGCTAGTTCTGAGTTATTAGTCGTTTCCTTGCGGCAGCGGGCAATCTCAGCTTCCTTCATGCGAGCATAATAGTCCACAAAGTCTTGGCCAAATCCGGCACGGAAACAAGCGCTGGCGCGTAATGCCGCAAGTGCCTCCTCGAGCGTCGCAGGCAGGGCCACTCGGGAGCACTTTTGGTACGGCGTCTCGGTCGGCGTGCCGGGATCGAGATTGCGTTCTATTCCGTCGAGTCCTGCGTAGATCTGCGAAGCCATATAGAGATACGGGTTGGCCAACGGTTCGCCGCTACGATTTTCAAGATGGATCCGGGAATCCCCCGACTCGCCTATGACGCGGATCATGACTCCGCGGTTGTCCTTGGCCCACACCGCTTGGATGGGAGCCATCGTGTTGGCGCCCTGATACCGCTTATAGCCACTGATGGTCGGCGTCGTGAACGCGGTGCTTGCACCAGTATTGGCTAATAGTCCCGCCAGAAACTTGCGCCCTAGCGGCGACAGCAGGTCCTTGTCATTCTGCGCTAGAAAAGCGTTGGCCCTCGATTTCGTGTCAACCAACGACTGGTGTAGGTGCCATCCGCTGGCGAGCGTATTGGGCAGGCCCGGGCGACACATAAAACTCACGAGATAACCGTGACGCCGGGCCACCTGTTTGAGCGCGCTGCGAAGCAGCACCATGATGTCGGCAGCAGCAACGCCGATTTCGGCAGCGAAGGTGAGTTCATATTGGCTCGGCCCGAATTCAACTTCGAGCGATTGCAGCGGCAGCCCCAGCGCAACGACGTTCCGGCGTAGGATATCAAGGATCGGCGCGACCTGATCGTAACGGCCTTCCGTCAGGTATTGATAACCGTGCGTCGTGTGACTCACGCGTGGCGGCTCGGCCGGCCAGCTCAGCGTGTCGGCGCCAAGCCGCGGATCTTCGATCTTGAAAAGGTGAAACTCTATTTCGATTCCGGCGGCATAGTCGAAACCGGCTTTCCGGAGCCTGGCGAGCGCGTCGCAATAAAGATGGCGGGTTGCAATCGGGACTTTCTTGCCATTGGCAAAATAACAATCACATAAAACCCAACCCGTATTGTCGGCCCAAGGCAGCGTGCGAAACGTGCGCGGATCGGCCATCATGATGAAGTTCCCGGCGCCACCCATTTCCGGTACGCCTATTCCAGCGCCGGGTTCGAAGACTGGGAAAACAGTGCGATGCGCAGTGTCCTTGGCCAACAAGGTGCTGGTCATTGTGACCCCGTTGCGCAGCCCCTGCCTTGCTCCCGCAGCAAGAAGCGTCTTGCCACGCAAGACGCCGTGTTGATCGGGAAAAGAGAAACGCACCAGCTCAAGGTTGTTTTGCGCAATTGCTTTGTCGACGGCTGCAGCGGCGCGAGTTTGCGCTTCACTCCATAAGCCGTATCGATCGACGAAGCTTCGAGCTAACGACCGGCGTTTGTGCGAGGACATGCTACTGCCCGATGTGCTGCCGGCTCCTGCACCGCTGCGCTTAACGCGAAGCAGTCCAGCTCGCCGCACTGCGCTTGTCCGCATCGGTTCGCTGCCAATAGCCGCGCCAGTCGTCCGTCGGACCGATACCATCAATGGCCGGCGGTCCGGTCATCGCCTTTGCAGCGGTCGCATCGAAGACGATTGGTGGGGAGCTCCCTTTTTCCGTAGCATCGATCGCCGACCGCAACAATCGGCGATAGGCGACAATCGCCTTGTCGGATTGACCGAGGTGCTCCTGGCTTCGGTTGGCGATCGGCCCCATGGACTCACAAGCCCATTGATCGTGGACGTTAATGTCGGCGCCCATCCCAGTATACGTCTCGCGCTCCTGCTCGTGCGGGTCGAAACCGTAATTGTTGCTCTTATTCTTGCGCGGAACGTAGTCCGGCAATTCATAGAGCTGCAGGCGCTGGCGCCGCATCTCGTCCTTGTCGACAGGCGTTCCGAAGCTGGTGAAGATCGCGTACCAATAGTGCGTGGTATCGTCTATCGGCACATGCCATTGGGTGATCGTTATCTCGCGGCTCATCGGAATGACGAAGGCATTTGGAAAAACCAAATTCGTCACTCGAACATGGGTGTTTTGCGCATCGATCTGACGCAGGGTCAATATACGGAATCCGAAATCGGTCGGTTCAACATCGATGCGAGGTCTAGGAAACTCCCGCATTATTTTCGTCATCGGCATCGCGGAATCGATCGACGTATCGCGAAACAGCTTACCGTAACCTTGTTTTGGATCCTCGTCGTGAAAAAACCGATGTAAGAAAGATGTGTGCGCTGGATCGATCCCGACTTCAAGCGACTGCAGCCAATTGCAGTCGATTTTTCCCTTAAACGCAAAGGTGTGCGAATTCGGGGCGATGAAACAATCGAAGCGCGGAAATTCTGGCGGCGCGCCAGGTCCCAAATAGGCAAACAGAATTCCGCTGCGCTCGATCACCGGATAGGCCTTGTGCCGGATATTGCGGCATAGATTGCTATCCGCCGGCTCCGCTGGCGTTTGCAGGCATTGGCCCTTGACGTCGAATAGCCAGCCATGGAATGCGCAGCGCAGACCGCCGTCTTCGAGACGTCCGTATGCAAGGTCGGTACCGCGGTGCGGACAGGATCGGCCAAGGAGCCCATGGCGTCCCTCCTCGTCGCGGAAGATCACAAGCTCTTCCCCCAGAAGATTTACCGCCTTGAGCGGGCGGTTTCCGCTCAGTTCGTCGACCAAAGCCGCCGGCTGCCAATAACGCCGCAACATCTGTCCGGCTGGCTTATCGGCGCCAACGCGGGTGATGCGATCATTCTGTTCCGCGCTGAGCATGGCGACCTCCAAATTCCTTCACTGCGAAAACCCAGTCTATTCACTCGGGTGATTTCCGCTCAATTGAACAAATAGCGGTTTTTTATCAAAATTGCAGTCCCAGCACGCGCTCGATGCAGCGATTTGATCTGACCGTGGCCAGCCTTCATTGTGATGGCGGCGGTCTGTGTTGCATCCGAAATGGCGGCGAGACGCGACTGATCGTCGGCACGTTCATAGGATCAACTAATGGCACAATATATTGAACTTGGCTTGGATACTTTCGGTGATATTCAGGCCGGCCTCAACGGCGAACTAACCAGCCACGCGCAAGTCATCCGGAACGTGGTCGATGAGTCAGTGCTTGCCGACGAGGTTGGCGTGTACTGCATCGGTCTCGGCGAGCATCACCGGGCGGATTTTGCTATTTCCTCCCCCGAGGTGCTGCTCGGCGCGATCGCCTCGCGTACCAGGCGCATTCATCTCGCCTCGTCGGTTACCGTGCTATCGTCCGATGATCCCATTCGGGTTTTCCAGCGGTTCTCAACCGTCAATGCGCTATCCAGTGGACGCGCCGAGGTAATCCTCGGTCGTGGCTCGTTTACGGAATCGTTTCCACTGTTCGGTTACGACTTATCGAACTACGAAACACTGTTTGACGACAAACTCGATCTGTTTGCGTCACTTTTGAAAAGCGAGCCGGTCACCTGGCGAGGGCAAACGCGCCCTCCCCTGACCGATCAGCGCATATTTCCACCGATCGAAAGCGGCGCG
>Ga0126379_10000921_pt1 | contig 17252 bp, 9 predicted proteins | sample PanSoiMetPlot_24_FD_92640 | JGI IMG/M metagenome (GOLD analysis project Ga0126379, IMG submission 92640) | Tropical forest soil microbial communities from Panama - MetaG Plot_24 | ecosystem: Environmental > Terrestrial > Soil > Tropical forest > Bulk soil | place: Panama | collected 2016-02-17 | reverse complement strand
CTTGCTCGGCTCGATCGCGAGCGGAAAGTACGTGGACATCCTCGGCGAGGTCTTCGGCGAGCGGCTCGTCTTCCCGTCGGATTTCGTCGGCCGCGGCGACATGAGCCGCGGGGGCCTGATGCTCCGCAAGGTCCGCGAAGGCCGCGAGCTCTCCTACACCCCCGTGTTGACGGCCGTCCGCCACGGCCAGCGTCCCCCGAAACTCCCGCGCCTCCCGCGCCGCCCATGACTCCGCGGAAGTCGCCGACTCGGAGCTATCATCCGGCCCGAACGACACGCTCCCGGGAGAAGGGAAACCCTTCCGTCTCGCTCGACTTGCCACGGGACACCGACGACGTCGAAATTCGCCTGGGTTCCCGAAGTGTCCGCTTGACCAACCTGCGCAAGCTCTTCTGGCCGGAGTTCAACATCACCAAGCGCGACCTGATCCAGTACTACGCCGACGTCTCGCCTTATCTGCTCCCGCACCTGCGCGACCGCGCCATGGTGATGAAGCGCTACCCGCACGGCGCGGCCGGCGAGTTCTTCTTCATGAAGCGCGCGCCCTCTCCGCGACCCGACTGGATCGAGCTCTGCTCCATTGAGCACTCCTCCGGCAACGTCATCGACTTCCCGATGATCCAGGACCTTCCGGCTCTCCTCTGGGTGATCAACCTGGGCTGCATCGACCTGAACCAGTGGTACGCGACGTGCGACGACGTGGACCTTCCCGATTACGTCCACTTCGATCTCGACCCGGTGCCGGGAGCCGATTTCGCGACCGTGCGCGAGACGGCGCTCCTCGTCCACGAGGCGCTGGACGCGCTCGAGATGCCCAACTACGCGAAGACGACCGGCTCGAAGGGGATCCACGTCTACGTGCCGATCGTGCGCGGGCCGAACCAGAAGGACGTGTGGAGCTTCGCCAAGAAGTTCGCCTTCGCGATGGAGCAGAGGAACAGCAAGCTCGTCACCGCCGAGTACAAGGTGTCGAAGCGACCCGAGGGACGCGTGCTCGTGGACTACAACCAGAACGCGTGGGGCCGGACGCTCGCGTCCGTCTACTCGGTGCGCCCCAAGCCCCGCGCCTCGGTCTCGACGCCGGTGACGTGGAAGGAGATCGAGAAGGGGGTCGCCATCGAGGACTTCCGGTTGGACAACGTCCCCGCCCGCCTCGCGAAGAAGGGCGACCTCTGGAAGCCCCTCCTTGAAGAGAAGGGCCGCTTCCGCCTCGAGGCCTTCCTCTGAAGCGTGACCTGAAACCCTCCTCTGTCTCGGACGTATCCTCTCGGCGAGGGGAGGACTGTCTGATGCGTTTCCCGCGGCTTCTCAACGTTCTCGTTCTGGCGATGGCGGCGGCGTGCTCCACCGGCGGCGCCTCTCCATCCGCCGCGCCGGCGGCAGCGGCCCCGGCCGCTTCCCCGGTGAAGACCGCCGTCGCGCCTTCCCACGGCCTCGACCCGGCCGACATGGACACCACCGCCAAGGCCTGCGTGAACTTCTACGACTACGGCAACGGCGAGTGGATGAAGAAGAACCCGATCCCCGCCGACTATCCGAGCTGGGGCGCCTTCAATGAGCTCGACGAGCGCAACCGCGAGATCCTCCACCAGACCCTCGAGAAGCTCTCGTCGGGTCCGCCGCCCGCCGCCGGCTCCGAGCAGCGCAAGCTCGCCGACTTCTACGGAAGCTGCATGGACGAAGCCGCCATCGAGAAGGCCGGGATCGCGCCTCTCCAGCCCGAGCTCGATCGCATCGCCGCCATCCGCGACCGGACCGCGCTCCAGCCGGAGATCTCCCGCCTCCAGCAGATGGGAGTCAACGCGCTCTTCCAGTTCGGCTCCGAGGAGGACCGCAAGAACTCCAGCCAGGTCATCGCCGCGGCGCTCCAGGGAGGCCTGGGGCTGCCCGACCGCGACTACTACACGAAGACCGACGACGAATCGAAGACGCTTCGCCAGAAGTACACGGCCCACGTCGCGAAGATGCTGGAGCTCGCCGGCGACGCGCCCGCAACCGCGCAGCAGGAGGCGGCGGCGATCCTCGCTTTCGAGACGAAGCTCGCGGAGCCGCAGATGACGCGCGTCGAGCGGCGCAACCCGGACAACACCTACCATCCTTACCGCGGCGAGGAGCTGGGCAAGCTCACGCCCAACTTCTCCTGGCCGGACTACCTTCGTTCCGGCGGCGTCCCGCCGTCGATCACCGTCAACGTCTGGCAGCCGAAGTTCTTCGAGGCCGCCAACCGCCTCCTCGAGTCCGAGCCGGTCTCGCTCTGGAAGACCTACCTGCGCTGGCACCTGATCAACGCCGCGGCTCCGACTCTCTCGAAGGCGTTCGTGGACGAGGACTTCGACTTCAACCAGAAGACGCTCGAGGGCACCGAGCAGAACCTGCCCCGCTGGAAGCGCTGCGTCTCCGCCACGGACAACGCGCTGGGGATGGCGCTGGGCAAGGTCTACGTCCGCGACCACTTCCCGCCGCAGGCCCGCGAGCGCGCCGACCGGATGGTCAAGAACCTCGTCGCCGCGCTCCGCGACGACCTGGCGCGGCTTCCCTGGATGGGGCCGGAGACGCGCAAGGCCGCGCTCGCCAAGCTCGACGCTTTCGCCCAGAAGATCGGCTACCCGGAGCGGTGGCGTGATTACTCGACGCTCGAGGTGTCACGCGGCCCCTACGCGTCCAACGTCTTCGCCGCGACGGTCTTCGAGACCCGCCGCGACCTCGCGAAGGTCGGAAAGCCCGTGGACCGCGGGGACTGGGAGATGACGCCGCCGACCGTGAACGCGTACTACCAGCCCCTGCGCAACGAGATCGTCTTTCCGGCGGGAATCCTCCAGCCGCCATTCTTCGACGCCCAGGCGGACGACGCCGTCAACTACGGCGGCATCGGCTCCGTGATCGGCCACGAGATGACGCACGGTTTCGACGACTCGGGCCGCAAGTTCGACGCGCAGGGCAACCAGCGCGAGTGGTGGACGCCGGAGGACCTGAAGAACTACGAGGCGCGCGCCACCTGTGTCGAGAAGCAGTTCGACGCGTACGTGGTCGAGGGAGACCTCCACGAGAACGGCAAGCTCGTGCTCGGCGAGTCGATCGCCGACCTGGGTGGAGTCGCGATCGCGTACCGCGCTTTCCACAAGAGCCTCGAGGGCAAGCCCGCTCCGCCCGCGATCGACGGCCTGACCGCGGACCAGCGCTTCTTCCTCTCCTGGGCGAGGATCTGGGCGACCAACGACCGGCCGGAGTTCGCCAAGCTCCTGACCAACACCAACCCTCACCCGCTCGGCCGCTTCCGCGCCATCGCCCCTCCCTCGAACCTCCCGGAGTTCGCGAAGGCCTTCTCCTGCAAGCCCGGCGACCCCATGGTCCGCTCCGACCGCTGCGAAATCTGGTAAGCCGGGGAGGGGCTCCCGTGGTGCCGTAGGGGAGGGCCTTGCGCCCTCCCGCCCCGTCGTGCCCTCACCTTTCGAGGGCAGCCGCTCGTTCCCTCGCGACTGCGGCGGATTCAGCTTTGCCCAGCCGCTCGAATTCCTCCGAAGCGCCGTAGAAACTGCGGACCGCTTTGTCCCTTCGCCCGAGCGCCTCCAGGGTCAATCCGAGATGAAAAAGGGACAGCGCGCGTCCTTCGGCGAGTCTGTGGCGCAACCGAATCTCACAAGCCTCTTCGAGACAAGCGGCGCTGCGGTCGAGGTGGCCGACGCGCCCCGGCGCGTCGAGCTCGGCCAGCCGCCGCAGCGCCATGCCGAGGTTGTGAAGCGTGACGCCGCGCGCGATCTCGCGCTCGGACGTTCTCCATTCGAGCGCCCGGTCGAAGAGCGCGACGGATTCGGCGAGGTCTTTGCTCGTTTCTCCGAGGTTGGAAAGCGACGTCGCGTAGTTGTGGAGCGCACGGGCGTGCCACCCGGCGTCGTCGTGCGCGGAGAAGTGGGCCAACGCGATCTCGAACGCTTCCCGGGCGCGCGCGAGATTCGCGGCCGGGCCGGGCGTTCCGAAGAAGACAGCCGTGTTGTGGAAGAAGCGGGCGCGGTCCTCGTCTGAGGGAAGGTTCAGGGAAGGGGAGAGGGACCAGAAGTCGTCGGCCAGGGCGCGCGCGAGCCCGGCGTCGCCGCTCTCGCGCAGCTCCTCCTGGAGGCGGAACCAGTCCCGGTAGGCGTTCGTCGGATTCTCGGAGAACGCCCGACGGAAGTGTCGGAGAGTCTCCTCGCGGTCGCCACCCACGCGACAACGATATGCCGGGAAGTGGCGTCCGTCAGGGTGTCACCGTTAGCACCGCATTCGAGACGTTGAACGGGGCTGGTCAACTGTTGGCGCTCGAGACATCCCTCAGAGCCAGACCTCGTCACTGAGTCGTGAATCCAGTCGTCTGGGTGAACTGAGTAGTCAACGAAACACCGTCAGCAGCTTGGGCCGCCGTCGTCACCCGTATCTTGTACGTCGTTCCTGAAACCAGGGGAGCCGCCGGCGCAACTGTGAATGTGGTGTTCCCGGCGCCCGCGACCGACGGCGAGACCATTTGTACACACTTGGCGAAGTTGTTGCTCGAGACCTGAATCGTTCCCTTGCAGGTGGAATTCGACGCGCCGGCGCTAATCGACGAAGGGTTGGCCGCCCTGTTGAACGACACACTGATGGTCGTGCTCGTGGCCACTGCCGTTGCCCCATTGGAAGGGTTAGTAGAAACGACGAAGAAGGGGATCGGTGTCGGCGTCGCCGTGGGTGTGCTGGTCGGCGACTTCTTCGGCGTCTTCGTCGGCGTCGGAGTGATGGTCGGGGTCGGCGTAATGGTCGGCGTGTTGGTTGGAGTCACCGTACGCGTGTTCGTCGGAGTGCTCGTAGGCGTGTTCGTCGGCGTCGCGGTCGGCGTATCGGTCGGAATGGCGGTCGGGGTTGCCGTGGACGTCGCCGTCAGAGTCGCGGTGGGGGTATTCGTCGGATTCGGCGTCGCTGTCGTGCAAATGCGGCCAATCTTGTTGCGGATGACTTCGGTGAACCAGAGCGCGCCATCCGGTCCTGCTGCAATCAATAACGGCCCGCCGTTGGCCGTCGGGACGTCAAACTCGGCGATGTCGCCAGCGGCGGTGATGCGGCCAATCTTGTTGCCGGTCTGCTCGGCGAACCAGAGGTTGCCGTCGGTCCCCGCGACGATGCCCTGAGGCTGGCTGTTCGCGGTGGGGAGTGCGAATTCCGCGAAGAGGCCGCCGGTCGTGACCCGTCCGACCTTGCTGACCGCGTTCTCGGTAAACCAGAGGTTGCCGTCCGGCCCCGCGGTGATGCCACGAGGCGGGCCGCTGGGGACGGTGAACTCGTCTGTGATCACGCCGGTCGTAGTGATCCTGCCGATCCGATTGCCGGTGTATTCCGTGAACCATAGCGCCCCGTCTGGTCCTGCCGTGATGATCCAGGGCCCGCTATTGGCCGTCGGAAGGTCGAATTCACTGATGTCGCCGGTGATCGTGATCCGACCGATCCTGTTACCGCTGTACTCGGTAAACCAGAGGGCACCATCCGGTCCAGCTGTGATTCCGTAAGGACCGCTGGCTGCCGTGGGAATGGCGAATTCCGCCAGGGCGCCGCCGGTGGTCACCCGCCCGATCTTGTTGCCGCTGTTTTCGGTGAACCAGAGGGCGCCGTCCGCTCCCACTGTGATGCCGGCAGGACTGCTGCTCGCCGTGGGAACGGTGAACTCGCCCGCGAACGCGCCGCCTGTGGTTACCCGGCCGATCTTGTTGCCGCCTTGTTCGGCAAACCAGAGCGCGCCATCCGGCCCGGCGATGATACCCCCCGGAAAGCTGTTGCCCGTTGGGATCGGGAACTCGTTGGGAGTCGGACCACAGGGAAGCAGAGTCGGCGTCGGAGTTGGAGTCGGCGTATCGGTGAGGACTAGCATCGGCGTGTTCGTCGGAGTATTCGTCGGCGTAACGGTCGGGGTGTTTGTCGGCGTCACCGTCGCCGTACTGGTCGGCGTCGGAGTTGGTGAATTGGTAAGCGTCGAGCTTACAGTGGGGGTGCCGCTTGGTGTGATCAACGGTGCGGTGGACATCTCGTCTATTCGGCCCGTTACCGCAAAGTAGCAGCCGCCGTTGGTGTCGCAACCAGGCAGATAGAAGGTGACTTCCAGAGAGGAGTTGCTGAAATCGTTCGAGTTAAATCCCGTCGCTGGCCAGGCGAACCCGCTAATGGGAGCGTTGGACTCGGTACCAAAGGTTAGGTAGCTAGGCTGCAGGGTTCCCGAGGTTGGGCCGACCGCACCGAAGAAGTTCATATTGAACGCGTTTGGGTTCGTGATCTGCCCGTTTGCGCCGCCCAGCGAGGAGTACTGATTTGGCCCGAATGAGGCGTTTATGAACTCCTGCCCGCTGTTTGGCTGATTGTAGAGCTGGTAGTTGCTACACGTCGGCGTTCCGCAATAAGGCGTCATATCCACCGGGGGAAATGAGGTGGAATACGAAAAGCTGCCGGACATAGCTTGACCAACCTGAAACAGTTCGCTTAGGTCGCTGCTTACGCCGACCGGGTTACCTACGCTAATGACGACGCCGGTGAAATATTCCGTGACTGTAACCGCCTGAGTCGGTGTGCTGGCCGGCGTCGGCGTGCTGGTTGGAATCGGCGTCTGAGTGCTCGTGGGTGTCGGGCTCGGGGTATCGGTTGGAGTGCCGGTTGGTGTCTTCGTCGGAGTGCTCGTCGGAGTGTTGGTCGGCGTCGAGGTTGGAGTATTGGTCGGAGTGGTCGTCGGCGTGTTGGTGGGAGTGGTCGTCGGAGTATTCGTTGGCGTCACCGTCGGGGGGTTCGTCGGAGCGTTGATCGTCAGTGTGCTGGGTCCTGTACTGGCGGCGCCAAAAGAATCGACCACCGTGAGGCTCACGGTGTACGTGCCAGGTCCCAGGGCGTTGGACTGTGCCGAGGTCAGCGATGGCCTCGAACCGCTCAGCTGGATCAGGCCGGCAATGTCCCAGGAGTAGCTCGCGATAAAGTCGCCGCATCCGGCGTCTGGGTCGGAAGAGCCGGTGCCATCCAGCGTGAACGAGTTAGCCAACGTGGCGACGTACGGACCTCCGGCGGCTGCCACCGGAGGGTGGTTCCCCTGGTTTACCGAAATGGAAGTAGACGCCGTAGCCGTCTTTGGCGGAACATTGTCATCCGTCACCGTTAGAGTGGCCGTATAGATGCCGAAGGCGGTGTAAGTGTGGCTGGCAGTTACGCCGCTGCCGCTTGCGGCGTCCCCAAAAGCCCACGCATAGCTCACAATCCGGCGGTTGGGTTCCTGATGGTAGGAGGCCGTGGCATCAAACGCGACCGTTTGGCCGCAGGCAGATGGGTTCGGCGATGCGGTGAACGAAGCTACTGGCCCCAGCGCGATGCGGCCGATGAAGCCGCCGCGCTCGACGAACCAGACCGCGCCGTCGGGGCCGGCGGTGATGCCTCGAGGGGCGTTGCCACTGGGGACTGAAAACTCGGTGACGACCCCGTCGGTCGTGATTCGGCCGACTTGAGCTGCGCCGGTGTCGGTGAACCAGAGGTTGCCGTCCGGGCCGGCCGTGATGTTCCAGGGCTCGCCGGGTATCGGAACCGGGAACTCGGTGAAGACGCCGTCCGTCGTCATTCGCCCGATCTGGTTGGCAGAGTACTCCGTGAACCACAGCGCTCCGTCAGGGCCGACGGTAATTCCAAAGGGATGCGAGCCGGCCGTAGGAATGGGGAATGCCGTGAACTCGCCTGCCGTCGTGACTTTGACGATCTCGCCCAGATCCAGCTCGGTGTACCAGAGTGCGCCGGCCGGACCCGAGGTAATGGCGAGCGGGCCGCTGCCGGAATACGGAGCCGGAAAGAGGGTGACGGCTCCCGCCGGAGTCATGCGCCCGATCTGCCCGGAGTTGTAAACGGTGAACCAGAGGTTTCCGTCGGGTCCGCTCACGATGTTCCAGGCATTGTTCGGATCCGGCGAATAGACGAACTCTGTTATGGCGCCGGACGTATCGATTCGCCCGATGTGGGGATCGGCGACGCCGTTTAGCTCGGTGAACCAGACGGTTCCGTCCGGTCCGGCTGTGATGCCGTTTGGATCCGAGTTGGGCGAGACGTCGGAGTACTGGTTGATGACGCCACCCGTCGTGATTTTCCCGACCTTGTTATTAGCGCCCTCGGTAAACCAGAGAGCGCCGTCCGGCCCGGTGACGATGTCCTCCAGGTAGGTGAAGCCGTCGGGGAGTGGGTACTCCGTGATCATCGAGGCGCCGACGACGACGGTGACGCTCGTCTCGTTGGTCGAGGCGCAGCCATGATCGTCCACGACCGTCAGGGCGTAGGAGGTGGTCGAAGGAGGGCTCGCCATCGGCGAACAGGACGTATTGTCGTCGAGCCCGATCGCAGGAGACCAGAGGCAGCTCACGCCGCCGGAGCCCGAGAGCGCGATCGACCCGCCCGGCTCGATCGTGCCGCCTCCCGAAGCGACGGCCGTCGGCGCGTTGCAGGTCTGAACTCCCTTCGCGCTATCGGCCCGGGCAACGCGCGGTTTCGAGCCCAGCCCGCGGGCCGACGGAAGCATGTCGGTCGTTGGCAAGCGGAACCGGAGCCCGTCCGAACCTTCGACGGCTAGACCGAGGAACAGGACGAGCGGCACTAGGCTCGAAAGCTTTCTGACGGCTCTTCGCATGACGAGCACGATGCCTTTCTGCCTCTACGGGCGCTGCCGTTTCAGGGCCGGGTGAGGTGGATGTGGAAATGCATGTAGAAGTCGCCGTCGTCGGTGGGACCCTAGGGCTTCCCCTTCTGCGTGGAGGGAGTCTGGAGCCGGCCGACGGCCTGGCCCGGGACGATCGGGTCGATGAACCAGTCGTTGCAGCCGCCGGAGTCCGCGGTGTTGCAGGTCACCTTCGCGTCGGTGGTCTCCGGGTAGTGGAAGAAGGACTCGGCGGGGCCCAGGTTGTAGTCGATGTTGCCGGCCGTGTTGAAGCGGTTGAGCAGGGGGCACGTGAACGACGAGCCGGCCGCCATCGCGTGCATGTCGTTGTAGACGAGAGTGCACTTGACCTCGATGTGGGCCTTGAGGCTCTGCCTTCCCCAGTACGGAGGGTTGGCCGGCGCGGTGTAGTGCGGGTCGCCGGGCTGGACCGCGTCGTCCATGTCGAGGCTCTCGTTGACCCGGCGCGAGGCAGAGCTATACGAGTCAAACTGCCAGTCGCCCAGCCCAAGGCCGTTGTACGCGGCGCAGGTCAGGAACGAGGTGACCCCGTCCAAGTTGTCGTGGTACGCGCCCAGGCCGTCGCTCGCGATGTCGGAGGGCAGGCCCTGAGAGTCGAGGTCGCTGAAGTAAGTCGTCAGCGGAACATTCGTGCATGTGTGCGGCCCCGCGGCCTGGGCGGTCCCGAAGCAGCAGAGGGCGAACGCGAGCGCGATCGCCGCAACCCGGAAGGTCCGGCATAGGGATGAACCAATCAAAGGCCTGGAGAGCCGTCTCATCGAAACCCCCTTTCAACGCAGCCCGCTTGAGAAACTGTCTCAGCCGCCGTTCCTGGATCTGCCCTTGTTCTTAAGAACGATGCCGGCTGGATTTCCTGACAACCGGCGCGCGAGAAGGGCGGCAGCCGCCGGGCTAGAATGGCGGCCAAAACGGGCACGTTCCTACGGACAAGACCGCACGACCAGGCAGCCAGGGCTCCTCCGGATCCGGTCTTCCGGGCGAGACGGAGTCCACCTTCAAGCTGATCGCGCGGTTCCGCGGAGGAGACAGCCAGGCGCTCGAGCAGCTCTTCGCCCGGCACCTCCCGAGGCTCCAGCGCTGGGCGCGGGGGCGGCTGCCGGGCTGGGCGCGCGATCTCGCCGACACCCAGGACCTTGTCCAGGAAACCCTCATCCAGACGTTTAACCGATTAGACGTGTTCGAGCCCTCGCGAGAGGGAGCGCTCCAGGCGTATCTCCGGCAGGCGGTGATGAATCGCATCCGCGACGAGATCCGCCGGACTGCGAGGAGACCCGGGCGCGTCGAGCTGGAGGACACGAAGGCCGACCCGGGGCGGTCGCCGCTGGAACAGGCGATTGGAATGGAAGAGATCGAACGCTACGAGAGCGCGCTCGCCCGGCTGAAGCCGGAGGATCGGGAGGCGATCATCCTCCGGGTCGAGCTCGGCTACTCCTACGAGGAGGTCGCCCGGATGCTAGAGAAGCCGTCGTACGACGCGGCGCTCAAGGCGACGAAGCGGGCGCTCGTTCGGCTGGCGAAGGAGATGGCCGGTGGAGGATGACGACGAGCCTCTCGAGGACATCGCGTTCGAGGTCCTCCAGGGACACCATGTCGATTGGGCCTCCGCGGAATCGTTGACTGCGGAGCCTCAGCGCGATGCCGTCCAGCAGCTCCGGGTCGTCGCCGCCATCGCCGAGCTTCATCGGAATCTCAGTCATGACGTCTCACCGGCCGCGCAGCCGCCCGCGCTCGAACGCTGGGGAAGGCTCGAGATCCGCGAACTCATCGGCCGCGGAGCCTTCGGCGAGGTCTACCGCGCGTGGGATTCGAAGCTTGACCGGGAAGTCGCCGTCAAACTCCTCCACGCCGACCGGGGACGCCCGGAAGCCGCGACGGTTCTCCAGGAGGCTCGCCTGCTGGCGCGGGTCCGTCATCCCAACGTCGTCACGGTTTATGACGCCGACGAGATCGACAGCCGGGTCGGGCTCTGGATGGAGTTCATCCATGGCCGCAACCTCGAGCAGGTTCTCGCCGAACAAAAGCGATTCGACGATCGCGAGGTGATCCGGATCGGGATCGAGCTGTGCCGGGCGGTGGCCGCCGTCCACGACGCTGGCCTCCTCCATCGCGACATCAAGGCGCAGAACCTGATGCAGACCGACGACGGCCGCCTCGTCCTGATGGACTTCGGGACGGGGCGGGAGTCGCAGAGCGGGCCCAGCGCGGCCACCGACGCCGCCGGGACCCCGCTCTACCTCGCGCCGGAGGTCTTTCGCGGAGAGCGGGCGACGGTACGCTCCGACATCTACAGCGCGGGCGTGCTCCTGTTCCATCTCCGCACCGGTTCCTATCCGGTCCGCGCATCCACGGTCCGCGAGATGACCCACGCCCACAGGACCGGCCGGCGGCTCGAGCTCGCCGCCGGAGCGCCCGGCGTGAGCCGGAGGCTCGCCGCGGCGATCGGCCAGGCCATTGAGGGCGAGCCGTCGCGGCGGTTCGGCTCGATCCGCGAGATGCTCGCGGCGCTCGAGGGAGCGCAGCGCGCCAGCGAATCGCGGAGGGCGCGGCGCTCCCGGCTCGCCCTCGCCGCCCTCTTGCTCGCCGCCATCGCAGTCGCGGTCGTCCCGGCCCTAACACGGCGCCGCCAGGGAGGCGACCCGGTTTCCAATAAGGGAGTCGCGCCCTCGCTCGGCGCGGCGGCTCAGAAGCGGGACGTGCACGGCCCGCCGGGGGCGATGCTGGGGGGAACGCCGTCTCCGGACGGCCGGTATCTCCCCTACACCGTGATGGCGACCGGGAACCTCGCGCTCTTCGAGTTCGCGACCGGCTCCAGCCGCGTCCTCACGCGAATGGACGGAAGCGACTCAGGATACGCGACGGAGTCCATCGTCTCGTCCGACTCGAGCCAGGTCGCCTACAACTGGAATGCCGACTCCTGCGGGTGCACACAGCTTCGAGTGGTCGGGGCGGACGGCTCCAACGATCGTCTCCTGTACGGCGGCCCCGGACTGACGGACCTCCTCCCCTTCGAGTGGTCCCGCGACGGACGCTGGATCCTCGCGACCCGGCAGCAAGCCGGAGGAGCAACCGACGTCATCCTCGTCTCCACGAGTGACGGCGCGATGCGGACCGTGCGGACCTTCGAGTATCGCCCCTGGATCGTCTCGCTCTCTCCGGACGGCCGCTACGTCGCGTATGACCGCGCCGAGGACGCCGGCGACAAGCAGCGCGGGATCTATCTGTCGGCGATCGACGGCGGCGAGGAGATCCCCGTGGTGACCGGGCCGACCTACGACTCGCATCCGCTGTGGACGCCCGACGGAACCGCCCTCGTCTTCGCGAGCATGCGCACGGGAAGCCCCGGGCTCTGGCTCCAGCCGATCCGCGACGCGCGGGCGGAGGGGCCGCCCCGGCTCCTCGACAAGGACATCGGGCCCTTCGGTCCGATCACGCTGACGCGGCGGGGAGCTCTCTATTACAACCACCGGGTCGGTCTGATGGACGTCTACTGGGTCCCGATCGATCCGGCGACCGGCGACGTCCAGGGCGAGCCGACGAACGCCGCTGCAAGCTTCCAAGGCTCCAATATCTCCCCGGATTGGTCTCCGGATGGAAACACCCTCCTCTTCGCCTCGTGGCGGACGCTCTTCGGGCCGGGACGAAACATCCTGGTGTTTCATTCGATGAATTCGGGCCGCGAGCGGGAGCTCGAGGTCGACATGGAGCGCGTCAACGGCCCGCACTGGTCTCCCGACGGACGGTTGATCGCGTTCGGAGGACCGGACCGGCGAGGAGTCAAGGCGCTACGGTTGATCGAAGCCGATTCGGGAAAGTTGCTCTCGACGTTTCTCGCTCAGACGGGCGACTCGACCGCCTTCAGCGGCTTCGCGTGGGACGCGGACGGACGGCACATCTACGTGAAACGCAACAGTCAGAGGATCACCAGGCTCGACACGAGCTCCGGAGAGGAAGAGCTCCTGTATCAGCCTCCTCCGAAATCCATCCTGGCTCATCTCTCCGTTTCGCCGGACGGCCGCCGGCTCGCCTTCGGCCTCCACCTGCAAGCGGAGAAGGTCGCGACTCTGAACGTCATCTCGACCGTGGGAGGGTCCGCGCGAAGGATCTTCGAGACGCCCCTGCCCGACGCGCTCGATTCCGGCGGTTGGACCCATGACGGCAGAACCATTCTCTTCGTCCGCACGAGCCCTGCGACCCCGGAGCGCGGACGGGAGGGGGAGCTCTGGGCCGTCTCCGCGGAGGGGGGCTCGCCCCGGCGTCTCGGCCTCTCGAGGCACGCCCTGCGCGACATTCGCGTCAGCCCGGACGGGTGCCGCATCGCCTTCACGACCGGGTTCCCGGATCAGGGCCTCTGGGTCTTCGAGAACTTCCTGCCCCGCCCGTCGGCGCGATAGCTCCCACCGCATGCGGCGAGGGAACTTCTTGCTTGACGGCTCCGGGGACGAGCGGGACAATTTCTCGCAACCCGATCCGCTGATCGAGCCAGGAGCATCATGAGGTGTCGCAAGACGGCCCTTGTTCTGGGCTTTTTGCTCCTGCCCGCGGCGCACCTCGCCCAAACGACGGGGGACATCTCCGGCCGCGTGACCGACGCCTCGGGGACGCCCCTTCCCGGGGTCGTGATCGAGGCGACGAGCTCGAGCCTGCCGGGGACGCGCAGGACCGTGACGGCGGGCGACGGCTTGTACCGAGTCCCGGCGATCCCCCCAGGCACCTACCATGTCGTCGCGACGTTGCCCGGATTCCGGCCGGTCGAGTCGGCGTGCACCGTGTCGCTCGGGTCCGAGATGACCGTGGACCTGACGCTCCGGCTCGAAGCCGAAGAGCAAGTCGTCGTGTCGGGCGAGCCGCCGCGCATCAACACGACGACGACCACGACCGGCACCAACTACACGAGCGGCGTCATCGCCCATCTCCCGGTGGACCGCAACTACGCCGACATCGTTCGATCCAATCCCGGCGTCTCGACGGACAAGGGAGACAAGCAGGGACGCTCCCTCGCCCTGGCCATCTACGGCGCGACCTCCGCCGAGAGCCAGTGGATCATCGACGGCGTCAGTACCACCAACGCGCTCAAGGGAACCCAGGGCAAGGCGATCAACAACGAGTTCGTCCAGGAGGTCGAGGTCAAGACCGGCGGCTACCAGGCCGAGTACGGCCGGGCGATGGGCGGCGTGATCAACGTCATCACGAAGTCGGGCGGAAACGCCTTTCACGGCGACGGGTTCGTTTACTACGACAACGGGAACACCGCGGCGGCAAGGAAGGTGAGGCCCGAAGACTCCGTGACCGAGGACATGCGGGTCGATGACCAGACGCGGTACGACTACGGAGCGGACCTGGGGGGCTTCCTGGTCCGGGACCGGCTGTGGTTCTTCGGTGCTTACAACCGGGTGACGCTCGACGGCCACGTGTCGCGCATCACGCCGAACGTGTTCGTTTCCACGGACGACCAGTTTCCGTTCGACGCCGCGGACAACCTGTTCTCGGGGAAGCTGACCTGGAACATCGCGCCTTCGACATCGCTCGTCGGCACCGTCTTCGGAGATCCGTCCTCCACCTCCGGCGCCGCAGGTGCCGATCCCCGGCAGGGGCAGGTCCACGTAAACGCGATCATCAGTTCTGATCCGTCGACCTGGTTCTCGACGCGGACGCAAGGGGGAACCGACTTCGGGATTCGCCTGACACAGCTCTTCGGGTCGCAGGCGCTCGCGACGCTCCAGGGCTCGTACCACAAGGATCGAAACACTCTGGGGGCTCCCGATGGGATCCGGACCACGGACCTGACCTGCGCCGGCGGGACCCTCGACAAGCCCTGCGCACTACCTCCGGAGCCCCACTCGATCCAGGGAGGCTACGGACAGATTGGTGGGGGAGACCGCAACGCCTCGTCACGCCAGCAGTACGCCGCGACCTTCGGCTTTTACGCCGGAGACCACGAGATCAAGGGGGGCGGGGACTACCTGGACGGGCGCACCAGCGGAGCGCAGCTCATCACCGGGGAACAGTTCGTCTTTATCTTGAACCAGTGGGGGCCGAAGTATTACCAGCACCAGTTCTTCGCCGCTGGCCCGCAGGACCCTACGCCGATCCCGGGTGTTCGCCGCGGCGCTCAGGTGCTCGACTATGGCGGCTACGTCTCCGATTCGTGGAAGCCGGCGCCGGGTCTGACGATCAATGCGGGCCTTCGTTGGGACGGGGAAACGACGCGCGACTACACCGGGCAGACCGTCCTCCACTTCACCGACGGCTGGCAGCCGCGACTCGGCATCGCCTGGGACCCGTGGCGGGACGGCAGGACCAAGGCCTATGCGTTCGCTGGCCGTTTCTCCTACGCCCTGCCCACGGAGGCGGCCCTCACGACCTTCGCTGCCCTCTCGCTGTTCCGGACCTGGAACTTCGATCCGGTCAGCGTGGTCCAGGATCCGACCGTTCCGCACCACCCGACAGCGCGCGGCGGCGGAGGCGCGTTCGGGGTGGCGGTGGACGAGGGCGTCCAGGGACCATACCAGGACGAGCTGACGGTCGGGATCGAAAGGCTGCTCACCCCCTCTCTCACGGTCGGCCTCAAGGGGACCTACCGGAGACTCGGGAGAGCTCTCGAGACCCGATGCGACCTCGACTACAACAACCCCGTGAACGGCGGCAACCAGTGCGCCGTCATCAACCCCGGCTCCAACGCGAAGTTCGCGAGCGGCAACGCGCCCAGTTGCAACGGCCTCGTCGACGACCCGGACTGGTACCAGTGCACGCCGACGGCTCCTGCTGCGCCCGCGGCGAAACGTCTCTACCGCGGCATCGAGCTGCTCGCCCGCGAGGCGCTCGGGGACCGCCTCTGGCTCCAGGCGAGCTACATCTACTCCTCACTGCGAGGGAATTACGACGGGGGCATCAACGAGGTCTTCGGCGAGACACGCCCGGGGCTCAACTCGGACTACGACTACCCCGCCCTCGCGCACAACGCCTACGGAACTCTCACGCTCGACCGGCCGCATCAATTCCGGCTCGACGGCTACTGGGTGACGCCGTTGCGCCTCACGGTCGGCCTCCAGACGTTCGTCGTGTCGGGTACCCCTTTCAACAAGCTCGGCTACTTCAACAACGGCTACGAGGCGGCCATCTACCTGCTGCCGCGCGGGTCCGCGGGGCGGCTTCCAACTCTGTGGGAAGCCAACTTGATCCTCGCTTACCCGATCCCGATCGGCCCCTTGACGGCGACATTGCAGGCGTATCTGTTCAACGTCTTCAACAACCAGACCGCCGTCTCGACCGACGAAGGCTGGACGATCGTGCCGCCGGACGGCTTTCCGGCGACGATCTACGATCCCAACCAGGCACAGAACAACCCGAACTACGGAAAGGTCACCGCCCGCTACGCCCCGCGGTCCTTCCGCATGGCGCTTCGCGTCTCGTTCTGATCTCAGCCCTGCTGCCGTCAGAGCGGAGCGCAGCCTGGGCGAAGGTCTTTCCGACCTCTGTCCGCCGTCGATTTGACCAGGGTCCGTCTCTCGTTGAAAAAAGCGAGAAAGGAACCGTCGAGGGACCAGCCCGGCTGCGCGGCTGAAGGTTAGCGGCGCCTGGGGGGAGTCGGCGTGGGGGTCCAGGTCACGGCGAGGCGGAAGGGGACCTCCTCGCCTTCGTAATAGACGCCGGGCTTACGAGTGGGAGTCGGCGTTCCCACCCTCACGGTCGGGGACGGCGAGGGCGACGCCGTCGCGGTCTCCGTCACGGTCGGAGGCGGGACCGTCGCCGTGGGAGGCAGGGAGGTCGCCGTCGGCGCGGGAATCGTCGCGGTCGCGGCCGCACGGGGAGCGGCGGCAGCCGGCCGCGGCGTCGTGGGAACGGGTGACGGGGGCCGGGTCGCCGGGGGCGGGGGAACAGGAGAGGGGGCTCGGGTCGCGGCCGCCGCGGGGGGAGCCGGAGCCGGCGGACGGGGAGCCGCGGTCGCCGTCGGCGGCGGCGGTGCGGGCTTCGTCGCGGTCGGCGTCGGCCGCTTCTCCTCGTAGAGAACGCCCGGCGAACGGTCGTAGGTCTGGGCCGGGGCGGTCACGACGGGAAGCGGCGTCGGCGTCGCGGCAGGCGGGCGAGGCGTCGTCGGCTGCGGAGTCGGCGGCGGCGGCGGAGTCGGTGGAACCGGCGTCGGCGCGGGAGTGACGAACTTCGCAACGGTGACCTTCGTCGAACTGCAGGCAGCGGCGGTAAGTAGAAGAGTCAATGAGGCAAGGGTCCCCGCAGTAGCCCGTCCGAAGCTCCGTCTCATGGCGGAGGAGCCTAGCACTTCCCTCACCTGGACACGTTCTCTCATCATGTCATCCTGAGCTAGCCGCAAGGGCAGCGAAGGATCTACTCGACTGGGCCGCGTGAAATGTTTCTCGCGGCTGTTCGACCAAGATCCTTTGGTCGCTTCGCCTACCTCAGGATGACAAGAAGGGGAGGCTTACGCCTCCCCTGTCATTTGGCGACGGACCAGTAGAGCGAGTTGAAGATGAAGGGAAAGGTCGCGAGGGTCTGGGCGCGGTTCTGCGGGCGGAAGCCGAGCAGCACGATCTTGCCCTTCCCGTATGTCATCGCG
>Ga0126379_10000920_pt1 | contig 17253 bp, 18 predicted proteins | sample PanSoiMetPlot_24_FD_92640 | JGI IMG/M metagenome (GOLD analysis project Ga0126379, IMG submission 92640) | Tropical forest soil microbial communities from Panama - MetaG Plot_24 | ecosystem: Environmental > Terrestrial > Soil > Tropical forest > Bulk soil | place: Panama | collected 2016-02-17 | reverse complement strand
CGGGCGGCGCAAGGCGCATTCCTTCAGGAACTGGGGCTTGCGACGGAGATGATTCAATGACCAGCAACCTGTGGGCTGGATTGTGGGTTGGGATTTTCGACGAGAATCTCTGCAACCTGCAGAAAACAAATGGTGGGCGCTATAGGATTCGAACCTATGACTTCCACCGTGTGAAGATGGCACTCTACCGCTGAGTTAAGCGCCCACTCATAACGGGTGACACGGTTCCGCTGATTCTAAAAGATTTACTCGGGTTTTGCCAACGTGAAACCCTCGTCTGAGGCGCTAAAACTGCCGAATTCTGTGTCTAGATGTGTCCTGCGAATCGTTCGCACGGACAGTTTTTATCGCCGAACAGGTAGGCGAACAACGCAAGTCAAACTTTCAGGATTGAAGCGCAGTGTCGTACCAATCGTCCGGCGGACGCGACAGGTCCCAAATGTTTTCTGGCGTCTCTAAAGCGACACCGCACAACTGAGGCCGCTCGGGATCAACATGAACAACCTTCGCGTTAGCACGCATACCTGTTAAGACAACCTGAATTTTGATTTTCAATTCACTGCGAAGTGGAACGCCAGCGGAGATCAGTGCTCCATGACGGTTGACGACAAGTGTTACTCCATCGCACATCAGAGGCTCGCCGAGACCCTGAACTAAAATTTCGATCTTTAGGGGAACACGAGTGCTTCTTCTTCGGGAGTCACCGTGAAAGTGAGTGTCTGACAAAAGCCGCCCCCTGTTGCTGCTGGAATCATAATTCTTGGGCGGCTAGCGTCGCTAGTGCCGCCAAAATGCGAACCGATTGGCGACCGACAGGGTCTTGCCTTTAATTCGCACCAGCTTCCATACGAAAAAACCCACAAACTCGGCTGAGACCACGACGTTCAACGAAATTTGTCAGCCCGAGAAAGGGCAAGGACATCACTGACGCAGGGCGCGAATTGGATTCCCAACCACAGCCAATTTGTGGTCCAGCGTTTCGAGCAAATCTTTTGTGAAATCATCTTGCAAGATAGTTCCATTTTTTGGGGTCTGATCGCCCCATCGAGCAATCCTCTCTAGTTCAGATGGCACTGCCCCGTCACTCGATTCTTGCCGTTTTAGAGAGTGCATCGGGCGCTTCGTCAGATAGTATGTGACCGCCGATCCAGTCAACCCCGAAATCACCGGGAGCCATGCATTAAACAGATGTTCGAATTCGGGCAAAAACTCCCGGCGGCTTGAAATCGCCAAAACAGTTAAGGCGAGATACTGAAGGATAACGCTGCTACCCAGCGCGCAGGAGAGTGCAATTGCCAGGTGTCGAGCCGTTTGTGCTTCTTGAATCTTGATGTCGCTTTCGCTTACCGCCATTCCTCTTACCTCGCCAACAGAATGCTCTCAATCGGTCGCTTTGGGAAGAGACAGTGACGAAAGGGAAATTACGGGAGTAATCCTGGGCTGACAAAACAATATCAGTTGGTCGGACCGGGGGTATTCGAATACCTGCCTGTGCTTCGAAATAATACTGTCTTGGCAGGTTGGACAACCTTTGTTGCGGACAGGAGACGGAGTTTTATGACCGATCTGCCGACGCGACTTCGCGAACGAATTGGCGACCGAAGTGGACCGAGCTTTTGGCAAATTGCTCAGTCATTTGCCAGCGAGACACAGTGAAACGCCATCTTTGAAGGTGACGACTTCGACGGCACCAGAGTCTCGGTAACTCGCTAGCTCTGTCATCTGTGAGGAAAATTGCTCGACGGTGATCGGTTCCCATCCGTCCTGATTGCCTCCGATTCCATGGTAAGTGAGCACGTGCCAGCATCGATCTCGAAGCCAATCGCGCACGTTCTCACCAAATGACGAAATCTGGCGACAATCTACATTGAATCTATCTAAAGAATTGCCCGTCGAAAAGGGATAGTAAGAAGCAAGGGGTCGGTACTGAGGTGCTACGCCTCCACCACGCGCTTGCTCATAGCCAGCGTCCTTCACTGCATTAGCCAAGCAAGAATGAGACCAGTAAAACGGATAGCAGAACGAGAAAACTTTGATGCCTAGCCAATCTTCAATCAGCCGTTTGGACTCTAGCGTTTCGATTTCCGGCTGGATCGGCAGCAGGTCGGGGTGATGACTCACGCTGTGACTCCCAATTTCGTGTCCGGCTTCAACCACCTCCCTTAACATCACGATGTCATCTGCACGCCAATCGAGTTTCCACCAGTCATTGTCGTGAAGACCTGTGTAGCGGTCGTGGGTTGGGAGATCATTTGCAATCAAGAAAAACGTGGCTTTCAGACCGAGGTCATCGAGGATGGGCAACCCTCTCTCAAACTGAGACCGAAGTCCGTCATCGAAAGTGATGGAAATCAGGGATTCCATACTGTGCGTTGGATCGAGATCATACTCTCTCGCGACTTTGAAGCAAGTTAAAGCGGACTTGTGACCAGGCTTTACGACCGATCTGCCGACGATTTTCGCGAACGAATTGGCGAACCGACGCAGATCGAGAAACCGCTAGTTCTCCATATCCAAATCCAGCAGAACGTGGCGATGCTTCAGGCTCACTCGAAAAGTGTAAACCGTTGCCACCATCATCAAGAGCATCACGCTGACACCACGGCTTGAGTACCAACGAGTAAGGTCCGGGGCGATTGGCGCATACCTTGAGAATCTGCAATGTGAACTGACAACCGCGAGAGCAAGCAGACCAGCTCGGGCGAGGCATAAGAGCATTACGGATTCCTGAATCACAGTCGCAGGAATGTCTATAGCGATATTCGTCGGTGGCGACAGCACCATAAAGGTGAGCAACTTTCCGGTAACAGCCGAAGGCTAGCCAATCCCTTCGAACCATCCCTCTCACGATGAAAAGCAAAGCCAGACAGAACAAACCTCGTAAAACGCTCTGCTGCAGTATAAAGGCGTTGTTCCAATCGCGGTTCTCAAATCAGTGAGGAAATTTAGGTGCGTGCCCCAAGGTGTGCAACTATACAGATCGATCCAGTAAGGCAAGCCAGACGTGAATTGGTTTAATGCTGCAAGAGCCGATCCTGTCGCTACGCCCACGAGGAGGTCGCGACCAACGATCCCCACCGATGGGAGCTTGGCTACTCCGCTGGCGTACCTTGGCACTTTCGGATTGAGGCTTTGGTGTTAGCGTTGCTCATCTAGAGCCATGAGCGACGAGAAGCTCAGCTTCGAGACTTGGAGATCGTGCCTCCGTGAGGATTGCGAGCGCCGACAGAAGTTGTTGGAATACAACAATCTTGGCGATGAATGTCTCAGAGTTTTGTGGGAAGCCGGTACCATGCCCTCGGTGCAAGGAGTCATCGACGGCGGCAAAAAAGTGGCTTAGCATGCGTAATTCCTTCACTATGTCTGGAGCCCTAAGGAGTAAGTTAACCCTTTCCCCAACCATCCACTTTCCCCGTTTTAATTGCATCGGGGAGAGCACGGCACTCCCGCCCGCGTCGAGGATCCATTGCCGACTGCTCTTTTTGCCGGGCACGACGTTCTCCGGATCAGTCAGCTGGTCGTCTGAGGGGATGATCTGAGGGCCAAGTAATCGGAGGGCGCCTGGAGCTTTAGATCGATGGGCGCGGGTATTTGGAGTGCCAGGGTGTTGCCGTGCTCGTCGGTGAAGGAATTCTCGACGCGAAGCTCGCTATAAAGGGGCTCGGCACCAGCGACATGAATCTCGATGACCTCGTCGTCGTATGAGTTAATGCCCTTCATGGTGCGGATCGCGGTCGCATGCAGGACTTTCTGCCCGGTTCCAGCTGGGGCAAACTTGCTTTCTGGGAATCTGCTCTCTTTGGCGGACATGAGTGCCGTCACTTCGCGCATGAGTTCTTCGAATTTTGAATAGCTTTTTTCGTTCTGAATCTGGATGCAGAGCTCGTTCATACGAGCGCGTTCTTCTGCTGTCATTAGGTACCCCGGGGATGATAGTTACCGTATTCTGCCGAGTTGCGGAGAAGGCGTCAAGGCGCGAATTGTAGGGTTCCCGACAGTTCGGTTTGATTCTTTGAGCTTTCAGGCACCGCTCTAACGATCGCGGGGAACATCTTTGAAGGCCATTGCCAACAAGTCAGAATGCTCTTCGACTTTAATCCGTGAGGTTGAGGTTGTTAAAACCACAGCGAAGGCCCATTCGGGTACTCAGCAACGGAAGGGGACCGATACGCTTCAGTCGGGTGGCACACAGTTGGGCGGCACGCTTGACTCGGACACCTTAGACTCCTACTCTTGCCAGCATGTGTTGCGAGGGGTGTGGTCGCGGTACTGCCCGTCGCTCTTGCGGCGATTGGACTGGACTGCGTGGGCATGACTACCCGAAAACACGCGATGGGGTGGTGCGCGAAGATGCGTTGCCACTCCCATCACCACCGCAATCAGAATCCTCAGCATTGTTGGAAGACAATGCTCCGGATGCAGGCTACTATCGGTCCGCCTTCATCAACGCAAGCGCTTTCCGTTTCGCCCATCACACGCGGCGTGATGCATACGTTTTGACGATCCGAAAATCTTGGATTTTCTTCGCGAGAACTTCTGTGGGGCACTCTCACGATCCGCCGCCCTCTGGTTCTATATCCGTTCCCACCCTTCGTATTTAGCTCGACCTCCGGTCGGTTCCCCGACTTCACTTAGATGTGTGCATTGTCGGGTGCGACCGTAGACTGTGTGTCACTTCGCTCTCCCTTGACACACTAGGAAGTCCGGTTCCGGCAGAGCAGATGCATCGTTGCCCAAGCGCAACGAACAACCGATTGCTTTGTGAGATGCTTCTAGGTTTGCCACTTAGCAATTTTCGGGGCGGGAGGTGCTTTGCTTAAATCTTCGATCCGCGTTCTCATAGCAGAGGATTTCGAAGCCTGGCGACATTTTTATCGCTCGGCACTCCAGAAACGCCCGGAATTTCTGGTTATGGGCGAAGTGTCAGACGGATTGGAAGCAGTTCAGCAAGCCGGGCAACTGCAACCCGACTTGATCCTCCTCGATATCGGGCTTTCGACACTCAACGGGATCGACGCCGCTCGCCAAATCCGGGAGATTTCCCCCGCAGCCAAAATTCTGTTCGTGAGTGAAAACCGCTCTTCTGACATCGTTGAAAAAGCCTTGAGCACCGGTGCAAGCGGCTATGTCGTCAAGTCGGATGCGGCACGTGAGCTGCAGACTGCTATAGACGCGGTTCTCGAAGGCAAGCGATTTGTGAGCACCAGTCTGGCTCGTCAGGGTCTCGACGATCTTTCAAATCAGCAAACCGCCGATCTTCCTGATTCCGACAAGGTTGTGCGTTTCACCCTGCCACTGAGCGTCAGCAGCGCTCGCCACCACGAGGTAGGATTTTATTCTGATGATCGCCAGTTTTTAGATCACGTAACACGATTCATCGCAGCGGCTCTCAACGTCGGGAATGCGGCTATCGTCGTCGCGACTGAGTCCCACCGGAAGAGTCTACTTTCGGAGTTGCAAGCAGCGGGGTTGGATATGGCAACGGCCATTGAGGAGAACCGATATATCCCGCTGGATGCTGCCGATGCGCTCTCGATGTTCATGGTCAACGGTATGCCTGATCCAGTTCGATTTTTGGAACTTTTGGGCGATCTGGTAATGACAGCGACGGAGGCCGCGAAAGCAACCAATCCCCGCGTCTCGGTTTTTGGAGAATGTGTGTATCTCCTCTGGGAGGAAGGCAACCCAGAAGCGGCGATTCAAATGGAGAAATTGGGCAATAAGCTCACTACGATACACGCCGTGGATATTCTTTGCGGTTATTCTCTGGGCAATGTTGGAAGTGAGATGGAGAGCTACACCTTCGAACGAATCTGTGCTGAGCATTCCGCCGTGCACCGAAGATGAATATCACGCGCGGCATCATCCCCTAGTCTGATGAACTCGGCGGCGGGAGGAAGAACTCTGCGCAACCGCTCAGTTCGCCTTCATGCCGAAGGAAAAGACCGTCTTGAGAGTCAGCGCCTGGAGGAAGCAATGGTCTGCAGCAAACTAATGTCAGCGCCCTCGTGCGTCAGGCGGTTCCTGGCGTCGGGGGTCAACGGAAAATCAACCCCATAGGTGCTAACCAGAGTAGCCATCCTTTTACTGGTGATCCCGCCGGTAAGTCCGGTTTCCACTTCGTTGAGAGAGAATGGCGGTGGCTGGCCCGGTTTCATTCGCTTCGGTGTCGTGGCGGCGGTCGTTGCGGAGGGCTCAGCTTGATGCCAATCGGCTTCTGGGGGCGAGATCAAACCCTGCGCCAGCATCTCGGAGAGGTGATTCTGGGCGGTTTGCGCGTGTTTGGGGTCCTTATCAGCTTGTCGCGCCGCCTTCTTGTACCACTTCGCCGCCTCGGACGGATCTTTCTCGGTGTTGATGCCTTTTTGCAGCATGTATCCAAGAACGACCTGCGCACCCGCGAATCCCTGAGTTGCCGACTTCTTTAGCCACTCCATTCCCTGGGCGGAATCCTTGGCGACCCCAGTGCCCTCGGAATAGGCTTCCGCCAAATCGAATTGTGCTTTGGGATCTCCCGCTTCGGCTTTGCGGCGGAGCGCGCTGAAGTCAGGTGATTGCGCCCAAATCAAGGCGCTCCCCAGAAGCAAGGGGGTTATCAGCGGTGCAAATCTAAACTGACGAAGCATTTGGAAGCGAGAACTGGATCGCATTTCAGTTGCGAACGCCATTCTCTACGCGCTCCCGACCCATTGGCAAGCATCTTGACAGGGAGCAGGTTCTGGCTGAGCATCCATACTTATTGCGTGCTAGCGGCGTCGAGCCGTTCTGGTCAGCGTAAACGATGAAATATTGTCCCTCGTGCCACAAAATCTATCCGAGTGATTACAACGTCTGTCCGGCGGATCAAACCGGGCTGCAGAACAGCCAGGAGTTTCAGCCCGGAATGATCCTCCGTAACAAGTACGAAATCCTCGCGCGAATTGGCGTTGGGGGCATGGGAGCGGTCTATAAAGGACGGCACATCACCTTCAACGAGCTCTGCGCGATCAAGGTGGTCAATGATTCCATCGCCGGTGACAAGAACTTCCTGCAGCGATTTCAGACTGAAGCAGTCGTGACCCGCAAGCTGCGCCATCCGAATGCCGTGCGCGTCGATGACTTCGATTACACCGATGACGGGCGTCCTTTCATTGTCATGGAACTGGTAGAGGGAAGAAATATCGGAGAGGTCCTGCAGAATGAAGGACCTTTGCCCGTATCACGCGCAGTACGAATCGCTTCCCAAGTGGCGCAGGCGCTTGGGGCGGCGCACAAACTTGGGTTCGTCCACCGCGACATAAAACCGGGAAACATTGTTCTCACAACGAATGACCAGGGAAAGGAAATGGCGAAGGTCCTTGATTTCGGCATTGCGAAACTGCGTCAGGCGCCTGGGGAGGCGCAGTCCGGAGTCACAATGACGAGTACGGGCATGGTTGTCGGTACGCCGCTCTATATGTCGCCCGAGCAGTTCATGGGGAAGAAGGCCGGCGAAGAAATTGACGGCCGTACTGATCTTTATTCCCTCGGTGTGGTGCTGTATCAGATGGTCACGGCCCGACTGCCGTTTGAGGGCGACACTCTCTACGCAATCATGATGCAGCACATCGAGGGGAATGTAAGGGCTCCGGACGAATTGGTACCTGAGTTAAAAATTCCTCCGGTGCTTTCGAAGGTGATTCTCAAAGCGATCGATAAGTCGCGCGACTTGCGATTTCAGAATGCGGACGAGTTTATTGCGGCGCTGGAGCCGGGATCGGTTGAGAATTCAGCGAGCGCGCCTGTCGGCCCTCCCGTTATGAGCGCTTCAAGGGTGAGTCCCGTTAGTCAAAATCGGATTTCACAACTCTCGCAGACACCGAGTCAGCCTCCGTCCGCGCCGTCATCCGAGATATCGTCTGCGTCTTCAGCATCTGTAATCCTGCAGCCGCCCGGCTTCACTCCGGTTGCCGTGCCGGCCGCGTCGACTCCGCCGCCATTGCCAAAGAGCGCTGCGCAACACGTGTTCCTTCAGCAGCGGACCTTCAAGGCCAAAAATATTGTCGTGCTCGTTGGGCTTTGTCTAGCCCTTGCTGTAATCGGTGGAGCTGGATATCTGAAGTATCGAAGCATCCAACGACTGAGAATCCAGAACGCAGTGGTAGAGACGTTGAAAAACGCGCCGTCATCGGCTGTGCGCGCGGCGCACATCAACGTGTCGGTGTCCGATACGGGAGACGTAATCCTCGATGGGGCGGTACCGACCATGGCGGATTCGAATACGGCGGCAAGCCTGTCGGCAGCCGTTTCCGGCGTAAACCGGGTCAACAATCGGCTGCAGGTGGTTCCCCCAATAACTCAGCTTCCGATTGCAAACGGCGGTGAGTCCTCGGATGCGTTAGTCAATAAGGGAGTGTCCTCGATGGACGCGGGCGATTACGCCACGGCCATCGATTACTTCACCCGAGCCGCAAGTGACCCTAACAACAACCGCGCGCGACAAATGCTGGAAACGGCGCGGCGAGCACAGAAGACAGAAGAAGAATTGCTGAAGAAGCGGCGTTAGAATCAAGGTTCCTTCCAGCCGAAGGATCATCTACTCGAGTTTCTTGTAGACCTCCCCGTCAAACCGGTACGTCGCGGTCGCGGAATATGGACGTATGTTCTCTCCGTTCTCATCAGCTTTTGTGCCGCTCGATTTGACAATGATGTCGGCGAAACCTCCATGAGTCGAGGCAGATGTTTTGACTGTGGCCTGCCAGCTGAAGGTCTGATCGGGCGGCATGTCGGCGGCTTCGTTCGATCCACCGGTCACCAGCGACAGGACTTCCCGAAGCTTCTGGTTCACCTCGGCCACAAAGATAACGCTGGAGCCTATGTATCCCTGTGCCATGGAACTAAGTTCGAACTCAATGGCCGGCCTTCCAGGGCCGAGACTCTGTACACGAGCCTTTGGAGGTTCTCCAAAAACCCCCAGGGTAGCGACATTTGGCTGGTTGTAAACGGATTGCCACGAACCGTCTTTGAGCGCGAAAATCACGGCGCCGGTGACCGGAGAGCACGCGTGGCAGTAATTGTCTGGCGGTGCCGTCGCGACCAGGAGGATCCATCGTGGCGTCCCAGGGATATCGAATGGAAGTACAACGTAGACCTCGTGCTGCAAGTCGTGCGCTGCGCCCGCCTCAAACTCTCCGGGAGAAAACTTCCATGTCTTTGAGATGGCAAGCGCCGTTTCGCGCGCTTTGCCCTCATCCCAATTCGTTCTTGGCGAGCTTTGTACCTGCGGCAATCCTGTGAGTGCACCAATCAGCACTATACCGGCTGCCAACCCTTGCAACTGCCTCATGGCTGCTGGGCGAGAACGTTGGCGACATAGTTCGGGTCGCCGGTGTTTTGCGGCCGGTCTGAGCCCGGCACCTGTTCCCATTGGATCACTCCGCGGTTGTCGGAGCCGACATTCACGACTAGGTTGCCGGCATCGTCCAAGGGCACGCGGAACTCGTGCAGTACGTTGCCGAACGCATCTTTTCCCGCCCAGCCGTTATAACCGCGCACACTATCGAGATCGAGTTGTGCGGGGGTGAAGTCCGGCAGCACGATTTGCGCAGGAGAATCACCACTCGAGTTGAATCGTTGCACGAACGCTTGAAACGGCTGTGAGTTCCGCAGACGCGCAGGGTAGTTGCTCGCCGTCGTCTTTTTTTGCGCAAGAATCTGGAGGCCATGATTGATATTCGCCCGCCAGTCCCAGTGATCTTCCGGAGTGGGCGGAGGGTTCGTGATTTGAAAGAGCCCGACACCGCCCATGCGATCTCCACTGAAAAGAGGGCATTCGGAAACGCCCCCATCCCGCGGAGCGTTGAACTGACGATATCCGCTTTCGTGCATCACCATTTTTTGCACGATCCCGTTTCCACAAGCTGCACTGACCTCATCGACAGGCGGGTTCACCCCGCGAATATGCAGTTCGTTGGTCTGGGTACTGAAAGTCTGAACAGGCAGGTTTACCGAAACCGCAATCGTTAACTGGCCTCCCCGCACGCGAGGAAAATTAATGCTTGCCTTTCCGCCAATCGTCGTGAACCCGAATTGATCGTTAATCTCTCTGGCTCGACCATTCCTGCAGTCGGAGCACTGGAATTCGATGCTAACGACCCACTGGAAGGTGGCCGTGGCGGTGGGGTCGGGATCAAGACCCGTGAAGCGGACCTCGGCCTGAATCACAGGCATCTGCGGGCCTGTAGCAGCTGTGCCAGGGGCTATGTCGAACGTAGTGCCGTCCACCGGAGACACGAATTGGAGTTCCGCCATGAGTCAATGCCTCCACTGCGTCAGGTGTTCCCCTGGCTAACTGGGGCCCTTGAAATGGTTACGATCCCTGGCTGAACGCCTCTTTCACAACCTGCGCCTCGGTCTGGTCAGCAGCCGACTGCTGTTCCTGCAGTGTCTTCACTGCATTGTTGTCGGGAGGCGGCGGCGGAACATCCGCAGGGGTTGTCTTTGTATCGGGAGCCTTCGGGATTCCATTCTGACCTTGCTTGTTGGCCAGGTCCTTCATGCCGTTGTCGAGCTGCTCCTCAAACTTGTTGTGCATCTCCTGCAGATCATCCACTCCTACAGCGATTTCCTGGCCCACCGCGCAGTCGGACTTTTTGCTGGCAGAGACCACTGCGGTGACCTTGCGGTCGTCATCCGGAGTATCAGAGGTCCGTTTGATGACGTCGCCGGCGGTCAACTGACACTCCTGCCCGTCCGATGACACCGTAAGATCGCTGGAAACTATGAAGCTGTGCCGCGCAGGATCGAGAGCGGCGGGAACCTCCTGTGGTGGCGTCGCCGCGGCAGGCTGGTTACCACCAGATGATGATTGTTGCGCTGCAGCTTGCTGCGCCGCCAGTTGAGCTTTCACCTCTTCCGCGATCGCCTCTTTCACTTCGGGAGTCAACGTGACCTGGCCGGAGTTGGCGGAGACATTGTCACTCCCGGAAGGCTGCGACTGTTGCTGATCTCCACCGCCGTTGCCGCCGTGATCGGCATTGTCGCCGTTTCCCGCTGATGCAGCCGCAGCTCTGGCCTGATAGGCCGCTTGCAGATTGGCTGCGATCAAATAGTCGGTTAGCCAGAACGCCGCCGAAGGATACGCAGGATAAGGCGCGAAATATCCGCCGTAGTAGCCGTACCAGGGTGCAGGGCCCCATCCCCACGAGTAGTACACGGGTGCTGGCCACGGATTGTAAGCCCAGCCGTAGTACACAGGCGCGTAGTAGTACGCGGGATGATACCCGTAATAGCAGCAATAGCCGCGATAGGAATATGAACGATACACGTTGGTGTAGGTGACGTGATTGACGACCACTGTCCGCGAGACATAGGTGTTTCCGCCGCGGGTCACATAAGGTCTCTGCACGTAGCCGGAGTTTCTTCCCGTCGTCACGATGCGGGCACCGTTGTGGTAACTAACAACCGTGCGGGTTCCATTGACGCCACGGTTGATTTGCATTCCATTGCGATTGATCGTACGAATCTGGCCGTTCGGGCGAATGACAGCCGACCCACCGCCGTGAAGCGAGACTTGCCGGCCCGGCAGAGGACGGTTCACCATGGCCGCGTGGGAGGGCATTCTGCCATTGGCATTTCCATTGCCCATCGATCCGTGAGGGTTGCCCATGCTTGCTGGTCCGGCCGAATGATTCATGTTTGTGGGATGGTTCATGCTTCCCTGAGTTCCATTCCTACCCGTCGTGACTGGTCCGCCGGGAGTGTGGCCCATTGTGGTCGTGTTCTGGTGAGTTCCCACGCCGTTTGAAGGGTGGGAACTGCTCGTAGGTGTGTGATTGGTCGGCGCGCTCCGGTTCCCTGGCGCGGGTTGTGCAGGTGCGCTGGAGTGAGGCGCCGGCGCAGGTTTCGACGAACTCGAGGAGTTACTCGTTTTGTCATGCTGCGCCGCTGCCAGGGTGGTCAGACTGACCAGGAACAGAAAAGAGAACCAACTGCGAACTGGCTTCCTGCTACTTCCAAATCGATTCATGACAAGCTCCTGGCTGAAGTAATGACTGGTCAGGCGTGCGAATCAGTTCGTCTCCGGGCACAACTACAGCCCGCGGACCTTAAGACGGACATCGCCTGTGCGCAGCTTTGTACCGGGGGGGAACGCCGCTCAACCGAAAATCAGCTCGCGAGTCTTATAGCTCGTTCTAGAAAGCAAAAACACCTCAATCCGCGAATCGTTTCGGTCAAAGGCGTGGCGGCCATGAAATTCTCATCCGGTCTGGGAGAGCAAGTCAAGGGCAAACCCCTGCCAGATAGTGACTCGTAGGGGCTATCCGTTGCAGTTGCGGGGTATAATCCTGCCTCAAGGGCGTTTGTCTCTCCCCAGCAACCCCTCCAACGACGAAGGGAACAGCCAGCGCGGAATGAAATTCAGCGAGAAGTACGAGCTTCTAGAGACACTTACCACGGGCGCAGTCGAGACATTCGCAGCCCACGACAAAGTCCGGGGCGAACGTGTGCTGGTGCACATTGTCGAATGTCCCACGCAAAAAGCAGACCAGACAACGGCCGAATGGGTGCTCGAGTCCTTCCGAAAACAGGCGCCGGAACCACCGGGCACCATTCTGGAGACGGGGAAATACAGCGGTGCAAAGTACGGTTACGTAGTCATCAAAAGTACGGACGAGACGGCGGTGAAACGCTGGGTCCGCCAATACGAACTTCAGGCGGACAAGACCAAGGAGACGCAGGTGCATCCCCAGGACCCGGGAAGCGCCCCAGGACCGGCGACCGTCCCGCCGATCGTGGTAAAGGAATCACCACAGCCTCCTGCATCGATGACGCAGCTGTTTCGCGATTTCGATTCGCTCGGAAAATCGAAAGGACTGGAGGCAACCGCGCCTGGCGATTTGTTAGCCCGCAAGCCCACTCCATCGATCAGTCTGCCGGGAGACTCTGGGCTGCATGTGGCAACTCCCTGGGATCCGGCGAATGCAAAATCCAATGTATTATCGGAGGAGCCTCCGTTCCCTGCTTCTACTGCGCCTCACAAGCCAGCCGCTCCCGACGTGGCATCATCTGCAAGCAGAGCGTCGTCTAAACCCGGGGAGTTTACCAGCTTCTTCCAAGGACCATTTCAGGGGGACAAGCCTGCGGAGATGCCGGCGTTCTCTTCCCAGCCCATCGAGCCTCCGAAAAAAACTGTGGGGGAGTTCACCGCAATATTTGGCCGGACGACGCCTCCGGCTCCGGGATCGCATGTGTCGTCGAGCGCCTCAGAGCCCAGCTTTACGTCGATCTTCAAGGATATGGGGATGACACCCCAAGCTGCGCCGCCTGCGGTGCAGGGTGCAGTCATCCCGGCGGCACCTCAGCCTCTGCCGCCGGTATCGCAAGGGAACGTGCCTCCGCTGCCCGATCCGGTTTTCGTAGCGCCAACACCCGTTGTGACTCCAATACCTCCAGTGCCGTCGACTCCGCAGTCCCCAAGTACGACGGTCGAAAACCCAGGCGGCGGGCGCGCAGCATCTCGGGTAGGAGACGGAGCAACTGGTGCCTTCATGCGTCCCGCCGTGGAGCCTATGCCGGTTCCCACGGAAACGCCGAGTGGACCTAGTCCCTACACACAAATTATTTCTCGCCCAAAACACGTGCCGACCGAAGAGGCAGCGCCGGGATCGGAGGCGACGGCAGGCGGGCGGCAATTTGCGGCTCCCTCCGTACCAAAGATCCCTGCGGCTGCGCCTCCGGCCATGCCCAAGATGCCGCCGCCGCCGAGGGTTGCGCCACCTCCGATGCCGAAGATGAAGGCGCCGCCAACGCCAAAGATGCCCAATGTCGATGCGCCAGCACCGCCGCCCGTCTCAATGTGGCCGCTGATCATCACGCTGACAGGGCTTTTCTTTCTGGCGGTGCTTCTGGTGCTGTATTTCGTGCTGAAGCACTGAGCGTCAGGCGGCAGTCGTTCGATCGTTAGCTAGAACCGGCCCGCCATTGCCCTAATTGGATTGAGGTAAAAGAATCAACAGCTCGAGAGTCGGATTGGGCAGCTCTCCCGGCACATAAGCGGCGAAGTTGCGCGCACGATTGACGGCTTCCCATGCGGGACCGGACTGGTTTAGTGCGAAATACTGGTATTTTAGTTTAACGGGAATCGCACTCGGCGGATTCGTCAGATGCCTCATCTGAATGCCGGGCAAGGCTTGACGCACCAGGTGCTCGATGTGCGTTGCCGAGCAAGTCTTCACTAATTGCGGCACTCGCTGAATAACATTCTCTTCCGTAGTCTCGGCACTCACCGCCAAGTACATCCGCGTATTCGCGAGATATTTGTCCTGATCGATTGCCGTGGCGTAAATCGAATTGGAGCCGGGCAGAAGTCTCAGCGGCAGCGAGACAACATTCGTGGGTATAACGGTTTCCAGCAGTGCGCGCAACTTCTCATCGAGCTCGGCGAAAATCGGTCCTAGAGAATCATGCACATATGCCGGCAGATCGCGAGGGCGCAATTTTTGCGAAAACGTAGTCAGCGATCCGGCAAGCGAGACCATCGCCGCGTAGAGTTCTTCCGGATGGCCCTTTTTGCTCTCATATAGATGAGAGAAAGCGGGAAAATTTGAGTTAACGGTGTACAGCAACCAGAAATTCGCGATGTCGGACGCCGTGAAGTCAGCCAGGCTCTGATTTTTCTGGCGGCGTCCCGCGGAAAGTTGAGTACTCCGGGCCGAGAGCAGTTCCACCAAGCCTCGCAGTAATCCCACCAGATATTCGTTGGCTCCAATCTCGATCAGGGGCGGAACAAATCTGGGATTCAACTGATAGGTACCAGCGGTCGTGCGCTCCACGTTGGCAATCCGCAGCACCGAAGAGCCTTCCCGGTTTTCCGAATCCGCCAGCAGGCGCATATTCTTTCGCGCGACCTGGATTGGCTTCTCGCTTGCCCCGGTGTTCTCGTCGCGGAAGGATGTAACCTCCGCCAGATATCGGGTTCCACTCTCTTTGCCATTAGACACGTTCAGCCCGCGCTGCCGGTAGTCAGGAACCGCCAGATACATATCGAGGCTGCGGGTGCCAGGATCGAAAAATTCATCCAACGACTTGGAAGGCGGTGGAGGATCAGCTTCGGGAATCTCAAACAGAAGGCCGTCGGGAAAAATTCCGGCCGCGCGGGTCAGGGCGAACTGCCCCTCGGCCAGAAGCTCAGCATTGATCGCCAGCTCCCGAAACCCCCATGGGCAGAACTTTAGCGCTTGCAGCCGGAAATTCAGGGTGTCTTCCAGAAAGCGATCCTGGACCTGCAGGTGTTGTGGCGTCAGGAATGTACCCTTGGTCCAGAGAACTGGTTTCAGCTGCTTCATGCCAATAAGGTCCGGAGCGCCGGGACGGGCGCGAGAAATGGTCTCAGGCCATTTTTACACAGCTGCTCACGATAACAATTCCTGCGGCAGGAAGCAAAGGGCAAGGCGCAAGGATCGACTGGGGAGGAGCTGGACGGTAAGGCCGGGAACTATTGCTTGGAGTCGTGTTCCGAGTTCCAAAGACCATCCATAAACTTCATCCAGTCTTGCGTGCGGGTCCGGAAGATCTGCCGGGCACTGCGCGAAAACAGGGCGAGGCCAAAGTCGCCGCGTGCGCGGCGCAGGACGATCTTTATCTCTTCAACGACGTCTTCTGGAATGGAAGCATTTTCCTCGAGACTTTGGAGCAACTCGAACATGTCGGGCGCGGCCGCGATGAGGCTAGCGTTCGCGTTGGCTTCCACCTCTGCGTCTACTGATGCCACCGGTTGTCCACACCGGTCCACGACTCGTGATAGCTTTTGCGGGTCGATCCGCCACATCCCTGAGGTCACTCTACTCTTGGCCATACCACTACTTTCTAGAAGGGGCTCCCTTCTACTGGTCTTATCCGCTATTTTGTTGGATGAGGGGTTCGCCTTCAAGGTTACTAAGGTTTTTACCGGTTAACCAGAAAGGTACGGCTCAAGCGTGGCGTGAGCAGTGCGGTCAACTGCGCGCGGATATCCGGCGCAAAATACGGTCCGCAATGCTGCAGAACGTACTCGAATCGTTCTTTCAGCGTCCATTGGTCAACCGTCTTCTTGGTGGCCGCCGTAGAAGAGGCCGCGACCACTTTCGAAGGCGGCGCCGGAGGCTTCGCTTTCCAGCTTGCTTCTTGAGTCCCGGCTGAGATCAGCGAGAACCAGGTGTCGCGCCCGACCACGCCGTCAGGTTTCAGATCCTCTTCCTTCTGAAACTCGAGGACCGCTTCCCGTGTCGTTTGTGCGAAATTTCCATCGACTTTGAGTTGCTCGTCCGACTCGAGATGCAGGTTCAGCAAGCGCTGCAAACGCTGTACGTCGCTGCCACGAGAACCCAGCTTGCGCAGGGGGAAGCGGTCTGTGCCTTGTTCTCGGTTTCCGCCTGGGCGTGCGGTCAGCTTGCGACCGCTGGGGTGTGGTGCGGTCGTTCCAATCGGCGTGTTGGGGCGATTCTGAATGCGGGCGGAAGGACCCGGGTCGCTGCTGGGGTTGTTTGTCGGAACACCCAACGGGCCGCGACCAATATTGTTGGGTTGTTCCGCCACAGAACCTCCAGGGGACTCCAGCTCCAAGACCTTCGAAAATCGAACCATCAAATTTCCGGCGCACCCAGCTTTCGGCTCACACTCTGCTTCACGAAGGCAGGAATCTACGGCACCATCACCGTGAACTCACCGGGCGTCACGAAAGTGATCACTCCCGCCCACATGCACATCAGCATTGATGTGTTATCGAGAGTGGGCATGTTGCCGAGCAGCACCGTGGGCGCGCCTGGGACCCACGGCGAAACCGTGGCAGGGATACAGGGCATGGGTGTAAGGACTCCCATTGCCGCAGCAGTGGCGGCGGCTACCATGGGGTTTGCGGGGGACATGCACATGCCAAACGGCATGATGTTGACCAACGGAATATGATCCATGATGTTGGCGTCTGGCACTTCGTCGGTCAGGACGCGGTTCACGGGCAGTACGACCAGCGAACTTGGCGCCATGCCCATGGTACACATCATGGTCGCCCCCATACAGACTTGCATCGGCATACGAATACTCTCCCGGGCGGGGCTGGGCGAAATCCTAACGGTCTTCTAGTTCAACTTCGTCCCTTTGGTGCCATCATCCGCTGTATCCGGATCTTTCGGGTCCTGCGGCGACTCAGGGCTGCCTCCGCTGGGATCCATCGTCATCGCGGGCATGCTGCCGCTATTAATGAATGCCATCGGTGTTCCGGTGATGAATACTCCTCCGGGACTGACGTCCACCGAGCTG
>Ga0126379_10000919_pt1 | contig 17261 bp, 13 predicted proteins | sample PanSoiMetPlot_24_FD_92640 | JGI IMG/M metagenome (GOLD analysis project Ga0126379, IMG submission 92640) | Tropical forest soil microbial communities from Panama - MetaG Plot_24 | ecosystem: Environmental > Terrestrial > Soil > Tropical forest > Bulk soil | place: Panama | collected 2016-02-17 | reverse complement strand
CTTGTCGTCCCCACCGACAATCAACAACGTCGGGGCCTTCACACTCGGCAACGCCTCCTCGGCCAAATCGGGGCGTCCGCCGCGAGAAACCACGGCAGCGATCTGGTCCTTCATCTCTGCGGCAGTGATAAGTGCGGCCGCAGCGCCCGTGCTGGCGCCAAAGAGTCCGACCGGCAACTGACCCGTTGCCGGCTGGGTCAACAGCCAATGTGCAGCCGCAGCGGAACGAGCAGCGAGCAACGGGATATCAAACCGGTACTCCATGGTGCGATCGTCAATTCTCTGTTCGTCTTCGGTCAAAAGATCCATCAACAGGGTTGAAAGGCCATACTCGTTGAGCTGTTCAGCGACATGCCGGTTGCGCGGACTCAGCCGGCTGCTGCCGCTGCCATGAACAAAAATGACCACGCCGAGAGCACTCGGCGCCCCTCGCAGGTCGCCGTGAAGCAACGCGCCTTCGATCGGAATCGAGACCGGGGTGGGCGGCCTGTTTTGAGGTTGGGTGGTCACGCAATACCCCGTTTTTGCGGCTGCTCGGCTGCGGCCGGCGGTTCGGCGGCACGCTCGAGAAGCCAGCGGACTTCGGAGTCGTCCATCTGCGCAAAGTTCTCGTAAAACTCTCCAATAGCGAAGAACGACTCCGGCCGAAGAACGCAAACAAATTCATCAGCCACTTTTCTCATTTCCTGATCTGCATGGAATGTCGCCACGGGCACCGCTACCACAATTCTTTTGGGATGGAGAGTTCGCAGAGCATCGATCGCAGCCCGCATGCTCGACCCCGTAGCGATTCCATCATCGATCACGATGGTGATTTTGCCTTCAACGGAAACCCCCGGCTTGGCTCCGCGATACAGCTGCTCGCGCCGGCGCAACTCAGCTTCCTGTTCAGCAGCTGTCTCGGCAATCTCCTCCTCGCTGATGCCAAGCTCGTCGATCAACTTCGCACTGAGGATGCGAATTCCACCACTGGCGATTGCGCCCATGGCCAGTTCCCTTTGTCCTGGCACGCCCAGCTTGCGCACCAGCAGAATGTCGAGCGGTGCCTGCAGGGCTTGAGCCACTTCGAATGCGACCGGCACTCCTCCCCGGGGAATAGCGAGAACCAGGACGTCGTCGCGACCTGCGTATCCGGCGAGCTTCGCCGCCAGGCGCCGGCCAGCTTCAAGTCGGTCATGAAACATAGGGCACCTCTTTCAAAACGCTGTCACGCCCGACGATCCAACGCACTGACACAAGTCACGTACGCGGTGTCCGGCGCAACTCGATGGATACTCCGTCAACGAATTAGGGGCTCGGGTTGCCGGGCAATGTGTCTGGCGGGGCCTGCGAGCAGAGCGACTACAGCAGCCCAAGCCCCAATCCGTTGGATGACTGTCGCGCGAAAGAGGATGAACGGAGGAACAGAGCGCAAACCGTGTAGCCGGGTGTCTCCGCCCTCTCGCCCGCTATTATAAGCTGGGGTGGAGTGGTTGCCCTTCGGAGACTCCCGGCCTCATCTTCTTTGTACGACTCAACTGGCTATCTCTTCTGTGACGCAGATCACAGGTCGAGAGTTTGGGGGCCATAGTTCTGATTCACTCGCCTACGTTCCTCCTGCGTCTGTGTTACACTATTTTTTTCAACCACATACACCGAAACTAGCATGCTCTTTTCGAAGGAATATGTCGGGTACCTTGCCCGGCAAGTGACCCAAAAACTGATTGCCGGCGACTTCATTGAGACCAAGCACGTGCCTGAGGTCACCGCGGCGCTCAACACGGCGCTGCTCGAAGAGCTGCAACTCGAAGACCGTATCAACGACGAGGTCCGCCTGATCCTGGAACAATACGACGACGAGCTGCGCCGCGCCGGTGCCAGTTATCAGGAGATGTTCAAGAAAGTCAAAGGCGAACTGGTGCGCAAGTATAAGGCGGTGCTGTGAGACTCTCACGCGACAAGATCAACCGGCTGGCCCACACCGTCGCCGATACCCTGGCGGAACTTGACCAGGTGGAGTTTGTCGAAGACCGAAACAGCATCCGGATGGAGGCTCGCCGCATCCTGGAAGAGCTGCTGGCTGAAGAAGCCAAGATCGACGTGGCAGCGCGGCAGAAGATCGAAAACCAGAGACGCACCATCACCGAGGGAACCCAGGAGTGGGACATCCTCTACCGCAAATACTACAACGAGGAAGTCAAGAAGCTGGGAATCTAAGAGAGTTGGTAATTTTGTAAGTTGGTAAGTTGGTAATTGGCAAGAAGCGAGCACTTGGTTTTCAAAGCACTCAATTACAAAAATTACCAACTTACTTAATTACCAACTCTTCTCAGCGGCCGGCGTCTTTGCGCTCTTGGGGCGTCATCCGTCCCCACAGCTCGTCCACAGTCATCTGGATCGCAGGATTGCCGGGAGCCTTTTCGCGGGCCGAGTTCATCCAGCGATAGGCCATCACCCGGTCCTGCTGGACACAGCGCCCGTTGGCGTACAGCTCACCCATCTGGATGGCCGCGGCCGGTTCGCTCCTCTGCACTGCCGCGCGCAAGTACGCCAATCCTTGATCGCAATCCTGCTTCACTCCATTTCGACCCTGGAGATAATCTTGGGCCCTGAGCAGGGCCGGGCTGGGCTTCAACGACGCGGCCTCTTGCCGCGCTTTCTCTTTCATCGCCGCGTTCTTCGCGGCACGAGTGTTCGTATCTTCGGAATTCGGGGAGTTAGGTTTGCTGTTCTCGACTGCCGGCTCAGGCGTCGCAGCGACGGCTGGCTTCGTGGAATCAGGTTGGGCCTCGGGGGATTTTGCGCCGGCGTCGGCAGACGGGGGCACGGGAGTTGCCTCGGTCACACTCGAAGTGTTCGCGGCATCCGGCGTTGGAGACGCCTCCGCCTTCGGTTTCGTCTCCTCCGGCGAGGAAATGCCCGGAAGCGGCTTCGCTGGCTCAGGCCCTTTCTGGCTGGCCCGCAGGCCTGAACGCCATTGGAGGAACACGAGTCCCCCCACGATCGCCACGAGCAGCAAAAACACCAGCGTGCGCACCAGAGTTCCGGAGGACTTTTCTTCTTCGAGAAGATACTCCCCGGTATCACCTGCAGGTTCGCTCAATCCCAAAAACGAAGGCCCAGAGATCGCTGGACGCTCGGCAGGAGCGGGACGTGCGGCGGCGCTGGTGTTGCGGAAGATCGCTGCCGGCGGCCGGGAAGAAACATCTGCCGGCGGAGCCACCGCCGGAAGCTCTTCAGGGACCGCCTCGTGCGGGATGTCTTCTACCGCTGAGCGCGGGGATGCCGAATGGGCTTTCTCAGGGACTTCGGGACTCGGCAACTGCACGTTAGCGATGGCATTCGCACGTTCCTCGCTCGTGCGGCGCTCGACGACACGCCGCTCAATCCGCGCTCCGCACATTCCGCAGAACGTGGTCCCTGGCTCGCAGACATGTCCGCAGGAAGCACACTTCAGGCTGGCTGTGCCGTGCCGGACACGCCGCTCAATCTTGCGGCGCTCTAGCCTTACGCCGCACATGCCGCAGAATTTGTTCTCGGGACTGTTGTCTGTCCCGCAGAAAGTGCAAAGCATAGTATCCACGTCCCCGGCCAGAAATCGGCGGCTTCCCTGCTGGTAGCTCACCCTCCCTAAGATGATGGCGCCAAGCAATTGGCTGCAACTCTGGATCTTGGGGGCCAAATGCTTTCTTTACAACAGATTGTACCGAAAACCGCTGCGCGGCGACGGGTCCCAAGCACATAAGGGATAATAAGTGAAGATGCCGTCCCGCCAACAGATATCCGAAGTCATAGAACGCGCTGCGGCCGAGGCCGGCTTGGAGCTGGCGGGCATCGCGCCGATCCGGGAGGACAAACCGCCGGAGATAGCCGCTTTCGTTGAATGGATCCAGGCCGGACACGCCGGGGAAATGAAGTACATGGAGCAGCGCGACGCTTCCGGCGAGTTGCGCCGGGCTTCGCCCAAGAGCGTTTTTCCCTGGGCGCGCTCCGTAGTGGTTTGCGCGCTCAACTACAACACCGCGAAGCCTTACTCGACCCAGGTACACGATCCACGCCGCGGATGGGTTTCTCGCTATGCGTGGGGCAGCCGCGATTACCACGATGCGTTGCTGCCGCGCCTCCAGCAAGTGGAGAATGCCCTCAAGGACCTAGCCGCGAAGCACACCATCGCGATCGAAACCCGTACCTATGTTGACACCGGGCCGGTCCTGGAGCGTGTCTATGCCAAGTACGCCGGCGTGGGATGGATCGGCAAGAACACCTGCATCATCCATCCCAAGCTAGGATCGTGGCTTTTTCTGGGCGTGATCTTGACATCTCTGGAAGTCGATTCCGTTGCTCCCTTGCCTGACCGTTGCGGGAGTTGCACGCGCTGTATTGACGCTTGTCCTACGCAGGCCATCGTCGCGCCGGGAACCCTGGACGCGCGCCGTTGTATTGCTTATCTCACGATCGAAAAGCGTGGAGACATTCCCGAGGAGATGCGCCCGCTCATGGGACATCACGTTTTCGGTTGTGACATCTGCCAGGACGTCTGCCCGTGGAACAACAAGGCAGGCAATGCTCCAGTTTCGACCGCGCCGGAATTCCAGGCGAGAGAGAATCTCTTTCATCCCGATCTGCGGTGGTTGGCGCGAATGGACGACGGCGCCTACCGCGAGCAGTTCCGCGGTTCGCCCATGCGGCGCGCCAAACGGGCTGGGCTGCGGAGAAACGCGGCTGTGGCCATGGGCAACAGCGGCAACCGCGAATTTGGGCCCGATCTGAAGGCTTTGGCCACGGACGACGACCCGGTAGTCGCAGAGCACGCCCGCTGGGCGCTCAGCAAGCTCGGCGGGCAATAACCGGAACCTTCCCTGACACGTATTTCTTTCGAAAACACCAGGACTTTGCGGGTGTCGCAGCTTGGCAACTTTATGTTATGGTCTCTTAGGAAATTCTCATGTCCACTTCCCGCGTACAACCGTGGCCCGTACCACGACTCAGTCGTCGATACTGCATGGATCAGCGCCTGCTCCTGCGGGGGTCGAATGCGATCTTTCACGGTCGTACTAAGGACATCAGCGAAAGTGGCCTGGGGGCCATCGTTGCCGGCGAGTTGGACACCGGCGACCCTCTGCAATTGGAGTTTTACCTTCCCGGCAAGTTGAACATCGTAAAGCTTATGGCAGAGGTGCGCTACCATCAGGGTTTTCAGTACGGCTTCCAGTTCCTGGGCATGGATAACCAGCAACGCGATATGCTCCGTGAAGCCATCATCGTCCTGCCCTTGGCGTGACCTCCTTGCTCCCTCGTCCGTTATCCCTTTTGCTGTCCTGGCGCTTGCCGGGCCCAGCCAAAATTGTTCCAACATTCAGCCGGAAATGGGGTTAGATTTAGAAACCTAAGAGGAGCTGAACGTGTCGCGACAAGCAATTGCTCTGTTGGGTCCATTGCTTCTCCTGGCATCTTTCGCCAAGGGCGAAGCTGCGGGCAAGAAAACCAAACCTGTGCTACCCCCGGTTCTTTCCGAACATGACCGCGCGTTGCATGCCCTGGGCCGGCTGACTTTTGGGCCGCGTCCCGGCGACCTGGAAAAGGTCATGGCCATGGGCGTTGACAACTGGATTGAACACCAATTGAATCCAGCGAAGATCGATAATCCGGTCCTGGACGCGCGCCTTACCGGTTACCGGTCGCTGGGGCTGGCGCCAAGGGAGTTGGCCCACGCTTTCCCGAGTGGATCGATGATCCGCGAAGCCGCTGATAAAAAACGCCCTCTGCCTGCCGACCCGGTGCAGTTCGGTCTTTGGGAAGTATTGATCGACAAGGATAACGAGCAGCGCGCCAAAAACGCGGTTGCCGCACAACCTGCTCCCACTCCGGACGAAGCCGCACAAAAGGCGGCCGCCCAGGCCGGCCAGGACGCCGGGCGTCACCTGGCCGACATGCTGCTTTCGCTTCCCAAGGCCAACCGCATGCCTGCGCTGATGAAGTTGCCGGTCGGCGACCGACGCGTTCTGCTGCAGTACGTTCCCAACGATATGCGTGACCGGCTCGTCGCGGATTTCTCGCCCGTGGAGCGGGAAACCTGGTTCGCCATGAACGGCCCTACAAATGTCGTGGTGACTGAGCTGCAACAGGCGAAAGTCCTGCGGGCCGTCTACAGCGAGCGCCAGCTCGAGGAAGTGATGACCGACTTCTGGTTCAACCACTTCAATGTGTTCATCTACAAAGACCAGGACCAATACCTGGTCACCACCTACGAACGCGACGTGATTCGTCCGTATGCTCTGGGCAAGTTCCACGACTTGCTGGTGGCCACGGCCAAAAGCCCCGCCATGCTGTTTTATCTCGACAATTGGCTAAGCATCGGTCCCAACTCGCAAGCTGCGGGCGGCGGCAAGCCTGGGCAACCACCCAACCCTTCCGCCATTAAAGGCCTCAACGAAAACTACGGCCGCGAGCTCATGGAACTCCACACCTTGGGCGTGGATGGCGGCTACACGCAGGCTGACGTGACGGAAGTCGCCCGCGTCTTCACCGGCTGGACCGTTCAGCCCATGGACCAGGGCTGGGGATTTGTCTTTGATCCCAAACGGCATGAGCCGGGCCCCAAGACGGTCCTTGGAAATACCATCCCCGAAAAGGGTGTGGATGAAGGGATGCAAGTGCTGGACATGTTGGCCAAGAGTCCTGCGACTGCCCGATTTATCTCGACGAAGCTGGCGCGGCGATTTGTAGCCGATGATCCGCCGCCCGCCCTAGTGGACGCCATGGCCAAGACCTTTCTTTCGAGCGACGGTGACATTAAGGAAGTCTTGCGCACCATGGTCCACTCCAAAGAGTTCTGGTCGCCGGATATCTATCGCAAGAAGGTGAAGACACCTCTCGAGTTTGTCGCTTCCGCTGTGCGAGCCACCGGCACCCAGGTGCAGAATCCCATGCCCATTGTCCAGGCTCTTAACAAGATGGGCATGCCCCTGTACCAGATGCAGCCGCCCACTGGATACTCGGCCAAAGCCGAGGCGTGGATGAACTCAAATGCCCTGGTGGAACGTTTGAATTTCTCCGTGTCCCTGACCAGCGGCGGTATCGGCGGAGTTAATTTTGATCCTTTGCGTATGCTGGCGCTGGGGTTGCTGGCGCGCTCTCCGAAGGAAGAAATCGTTCCGGTGAGCACAAGCGGTGGAACGGACGCTGCCGTCACGTTAGTGGAAGCCGCGCTGATCGGCGGCGACGTCTCCAAGAACACCGACAAGGCTATCCGCAAGGCGTTGGACGATCCGCAGATCGGCGGCCACTTGCTCGACGATCCCGCCAAGCCGCTCGCCACCATCATCGGACTAACGCTTGGAGCGCCGGAGTTTCAGGTGAGATAGCTGCTGACTTCCAGCTTCTAGCTGCTGGCCAGGCACGCATTGAGTTTCGCCAGAAGCTAGCAGCTAGTAGCGAGCAGCTATTTCTTAGTCATCACCAACAGCGTAAAGGTTCCCGGCTTCATGGTGCGCCGCGGGCGTGTCTGCCCTTCCGCCGGCGGCTGTTCGTCAAACTCCGCCGTTACCAGGTAAACGTCGTGGGTGTTGGTGTCGAGCGCCATGGTGCGCGCGCCCCGCTTTGTCACCGCGTCTTGGGCCACGGTGAACTTGTCCGGCGAATCCTCATGGACCACGGTTAGGGTGCCATCACCGTTGGAGCTGAACGCCAGTTGCGTGCCGGGATCGAAACCGTTGGCGTCCACGCCCTGGCCGATAGCCGGTGTAGCCAACACCTTGCCGGTGTCAGGGTTGACCACGGCCATAACTTTGTTGTGGCAGCCGGCGAATAGGCGGCGATTCTTCTGGTCCATGGCCAAACCGGAAGGCTCTTCGCATCCGGTCAGCGGCCAGGTCGCTGTCACCGCGGCTTTCTTGGAATCGATTGCTGTCAACTCGCTCTTGTCTTCAATGTTGACGTACACCATACCCTTGCCGTCGGCCGCGGCAAACTCCGGTTTGCCATCCAGCGGAATGTTGGATACAACGGTTCCCTTGTCAGCGTCGATCGCGGTCGCGTTCTTACTGCCGCCGTTGAATGTGAAAACGCGCTTGGACGCCGGATCGTAGAGGATGGCGTCCGGGTTCTTGGCATCATCCGGCAGCTTGATCTTGGCCGTCTCCTTCAACGTCTTCAGATCAAAGACCGTGACGGTATTCTCACGGCCGTTGCTGGTGAAGCCCTTGCCCAAGTCCTGGGCCAGTGCGATGCCGTGGACTCCAGTGGTGTCGGGAATCTCGCTGAGGACTGTTCCCTTCGCCGGATCCACCACCATGACGCGTGTGCCACGGGAAATGAACAGGCGCTTGCCCACGGGATCGTAGGTCAGGTAATCCCACCCGCCGTCGCCGCCAAGGACATATGTCTGTTTAAGCTGGTATTGGGCCTGTGCGAACACTGGCGTTAAGAAAACAACAACGAGGGCAAACGTCATCACGGACATAAATCTCTTGCACATGTGGCTCACCTCAGATGGAATTCAGCGGATTATTGTAACCGCGATCCGCCATCTTGTCTGCTACTTCGGGTACCTTACGGATTTACGAAAGTGTAATTATTGTCATAGGTCTCGCTTCCGAAGGCAAGAAAGAAGGACCTTGTATCTTCCCCTACTTTGCGACACTAGGTCCCTCGTTCGTTCGTGGGCTGGCGATCTGCCTTGCGCGCAAGGCAGGATGCCAGTCACTGCTCCCGTCAGTTCCCGGAGTTACAAGTCGTCAGAGCATCTTCATCCTCAGCACGAATGACTTTACCGAAGGGCCCGCAAGCATTGTCCGGCGGCAAAGGATCGTTCCTGTTGTCCTGATGAAGGTCGCCATTGATTTTCTCCATCAAGAAACTGTGCGTTACGCCTCCCAGCGTGTATTGCCCAACGGCCCTCCCTGAGCTGTTCACGTCCAAAAGGATCGTGGCTGTGGACCCAGGAAAATCCACCGTGCGGAAGAAGCTTCCGTCGGCGAAGTATCCATGTTCCTTGAAAAGGAGATCGCGGTAGGCTCCAACCGTGCGGCCGGAATCGTTAAGGCCTTCTGCCAGGGTTTGCGCCGCCCCGGGCACCAAGAGGTCCTGGAAAGCATCCTCGGCAAATGCAAACCCTTGGGAATTGTTGTGGGCATCAAAGAAAATTCCCGCGAGTTCATTCCGGTTATTGATCGCCAGCGGCTCGGTGAGTTCGATGGCGCCCTGTGACGGATGGTCCACGGTGGTAAATCCGTCATCTTCCGTAAAGGTATACCCGTGGATGTGACGCCGATCGGCAGTCTCATAGAATCCCGTTATCACCCCGTGGTTGTTGATGGCGCTGGCAAAGTTAACAATGGCGGCCGGGAAATCAATGGTGGTAAACGTCCCATCCTTCAGAAGGAAGCCATGCTCCACCCTTTTGCCGTCAAAGTATGCACCAACGACGTCCCCCCGGTTGTTAATCCCTTCAGCGAAGGTCGAGATCGCATTTGGGAAATCGATTGGCGTAAAAGTCGTCCCGTCGCTGATGTACCCGTGCTGGCCGTGCGCGTCGCGAAATACCCCGGCTATCTGTCCGTTGTCACTGATTGCTTCCACGAAAGTGGCGATCACGCCCGGCAGGTCGATATTGGTAAATTCCACGTCCGCGAGCGGCGGCGTGGGGACTTGTGGCGCGACTCTGTACAAGAAATCGGCAGAGGTCAGGGTTGCCGAGGCCGACGTGAAAGCGAAAGCATCCAGCGCCGTGGTGAAGTTCAGACCAGCCGGGTGCAGGTTGTTGCTCATGAGTCCCGGGAAAGCCAGCGTGGCCGTGGCCGTGGGCTGGCTGCCTCCGAAGTTGATGGTCGGGGCTACCAGGATGCATCCTTGGTTAGGAAAACATTGGGCATCGAATGAGTTGATGTTGAAAGTATCGCCGGGTGTAAAAGTTGCGGAGATAGAAGCGTCCTCTCCGAGAATGTCAAAGAGCCCATTCGTCTGAACAGTGTATGAAAAGCTGGCATTGTGGCTGCTAAAGAAAAGCGAGTTAGCCGAGGGGCTTTCCGACCAGTTAGGAGTAAGCCGGAAGCCGGTTTGATTTCCGGTATTCAACGGGGTGAAAGCGATGGTATCGGGAGTGAAGAACACCGTTACCAGATTGTTGCTGAGGTCGGTGGTTTGCGCAAAGCCCTGGAAATTGTTGCTGAAATTGAAGGTGAGGTTGCCAATGGTGCAGGACGTTGCCAACACATCTGCCAGGGTTCCGGTGGGACAGGGTTGAGCTTGCCCATGGGACAACGACGCGCTGAAGCCCACTGCAAGAATCAAAAGACCTCTCAAGATCATTCGCGACATGCTTGCCTCCAGAATTTTCTCGGTCGAAATGAAAAAATCGAGGGCCCTTACGAAGTCACAGGAAACCAGCGCCGCTAGAGGGCGACGGTTCTTCGGGAGGATACTCCCCTACGGATACGTTCGCAGCGATAGATTGACCCAAGGCGTTTGTAGCGTAGGAGTTCTCGACTTGCAAACTTTCAAGATAGTTGAGAAGTATACAAGTAGAGAAGAACTACACCCGAATTGCGACGGAAATTGTATCCTGGATAGGTAGACTTAGCCAGATGAACTATGGGAACAAGTATTAATACTTCGTGAAGGACGACCACCTTCCCAAGAACCTTTAGGCGAAGATCTGCGAGAGCGCTATTTCGCGCAGGGCAGGGATGTTCGCGTGACTAGCCCCGGATCCGGGAAGCTAAGAGCTCCGTCAAGGGTATCGGAAGACCCGCGGGTGAACCAGGGTAGGAGCACTTGGGTTTGCGGATGAAAGGTAATGCCATCGATGGTGACCGGATATCCGGCGTTGGGGAGCGCGGCCACGGGATCCGCAGTTTCCAGACTGTTTTGGCAAACGCCGGGTGAGCCCAGCGATTGCCAGGCTGGAACCAGGTTGCTGTCGAAAGGATTGTTCATCCATTCCGATATTTCATGGCTCAGCGGCGTGACGTCAGCCACATTGCCGCTGAGGATTCCCGCGTCTAGCCAGCTGGCCCAAACCAGCGTCTGGATCAGATGGGTGTTCTCGACCTCGCCAGCATCGAATGCGGTGTGAAAGCCCAATACACAACACTTTTTCACGTCCAGCTCGGGCGTAAGAAAGACATTCGTGGTAAGAACGACAGCCAGGGCGTCAGGGTGCAGGTCCTCAAGCTGGACGATCGTGTTGAGGTGAGAAATGAAGAATGCGGTATCCACCAAAGCGTACACCGCGCCAGTGCTGCGGTTGTGATAGACTTTCGCGCTCCCGCGAGGCACCTCGATGGTCACCGGTTTAAGCACCTCCGGTGGACCCAACAAGGTGTGCCAGTCCTGGGACATGATGCGGTAAAACTGGGCCCTCTGAACGGCATCCCCAAACTGCGTGACGCCAGATAGATAGACCGCGTTGCGGAAGTTGGGCGAAGCCTCAACTTGTGGAAGGATGGGCTCCGGGCCGAGAACAATCGGCTTGCCTGCCGAATCCACATAGCCGTCAAAGTACAACGTCACCGGGATCAGCTGGGTGGGGATCGTGGTGCTCCGGCCACTCTGTGGCTTGGAGCCAACCATAGTGAACGGGAAGTTCGTGCCCGCAAAATCGAACGAACCGGAGAAATGCGGGACACTGGCGATACGCTGCTGTTCGACCGCGACCAGAGCCTCGGGCGAGATCTTGCTGGCCGATTCGAATCGAGGTTGCGCGCCCTGGTTGTGGAGGAACCCGCTCTCTGCCTCCACTGGCATCTCCGCGGATCGCATAGCGGTCGACTGCTGCTGCGTCCATCCGGCGCCAGGAAAAGCCATAATGACGCCAAAGCTTAGCCCCAGGAGGCCGCGCATGGTCGGCTTCAGCCAACGAATTGTCCCGAATAACGCCACCGGCCCCCCTAAAAAGCCAGGCCGCTATTTTCTTCCAACTCGGCGTCTTTGTCGAACCCAAATGGCCTGGCCCTTAGGGTTCAGCCGGTTACCGGCCGTATGCGGGGCCGCAAGGACCCCACGCTGCCGCAGACAGCAGAGTAGGATGCCGCTATCAGCTCTTGTGCTTTCTGTACACTTATCGTGTTTATGGTCTCGCGCAGTGAAATCCGAGACGCCGGGCGGCGGATTGCCCGGCATATCCGCCGGACCCCGGTCCTTCCCCTGGAAGAGCGCGCCTTTGGCCTGGACGCCACGATCTTCCTGAAACTGGAGATGCTTCAGCACACAGGTTCTTTCAAGCCTCGCGGCGCCTTCAACTGCATTCTCAGCTCCCCCGTTCCCGGAGCCGGAGTGATCGCCGCTTCCGGGGGGAATCACGGCGCGGCTGTGGCCTATGCCGCGCAGAAGCTGGGGCATCGCGCCGAGATTTTTGTGCCGACGATCTCGCCTGCCAACAAGGTCGAGCGGCTGCGACGCTACGGCGCCCAGGTCTGTGTGACGGGCCGCGACTATTCCGAGGCTCTCGCCGCCAGCCGGCAACGGGCTGCAGAGACCGGAGCCCTCCCCATTCACGCCTACGACGACGCTCATGTCCTCGCCGGGCAAGGCACGCTGGGCATGGAACTGGAAGAACAAGTGCAGGGATTGGATAGCTTGCTGATCGCCACGGGCGGCGGCGGGCTGATTGGCGGGGTGGCCGCGTGGTATCAGGACCGCGTGCGCGTCATCAGCGTGGAACCGGAACGCGCGCCTTCGCTGGCTAAGGCGATGGCCGCAGGCCAGGTCGTGGATGTGGAAGTCAGCGGCGTAGCCGCCGACTCGCTGGGCGCACGCCGCGTTGGAACGTTGATGCTGCCTATCGCCCAGAAATTTGTCTCGAAGGCACTGCTGGTCAGCGACCAGCAGATCGTCGAGGCACAGCGGGCTTTGTGGCAACAGTTCCGCCTCATCGCCGAGCCCGGCGGCGCGACGGCCCTCGCCGCGCTGCTTTCCGGCGTCTTCCAGCCGCACGCAGGCGAGCGCGTTGGGGTGGTAATTTGCGGCGCCAACGCGGATTTGACCGGCTTTCCCGGCTGATTCGCGCCCGTCACCTGGGGAGATGGGCCCGGTTTCTTCCGCTCCAGTACCACAATGCCCCGCCCGGCAGCGGCCGGGAGGGTTTTGCAATGGCCAAAAACTTCTTTTCCAAATAGTATGTTGCGGACCTGAAACGCTTTCACTGAAAAACTCACTACTTCAGGGGAGTCAACCCATTGGGACATCCCTGTCTCTAAAAGTCTGCAATTCAGAAGCACAACGAGGAGATAAAGAATGAAGCTGTGCACTTCGTCTAAGGTACTTGCGGTTTGTCTGATGTTTCTCGCGGCACCCAGCCTGATCTTCGCCGCCGGCGCCACAGTGGATTGCACCGGCGCAACGCCCGGCGCATTCACCAGCATCAACGCAGCGATCCAATCGCTACCGCCCGTTGGACCCAACAGCATCAACGTTCTTTCCAACTGCACGGAGAACGTGATTGTCAACGGCTATTCGAATCTGACGATCTCGGCAGTTCCGGGAAGTTTCAGCGTTTCGGCCACTGATGCTAATCACCGCGCGATGGTCATCTTCGATTCCCTCAATGTCTTTGTTGACGGCCTCAGCTTCAGCGGCGGCCGCGGCATATTCATCAACAACAGCAGAGGCGTTCAGATCGGCGACGGCACCATCAGCAACAGTTCCCTGCAGGGCATCATCGCTCTTGGCTCCGTGGTTGACATCTTTAATTTGACGATTCAGAACAGCACGCGCAGCGGAATCTCCGCGGCAGACGGCGTATTCAACGTTGATGGCGGCGTGACCATCACCGGCAGCGGACGCTCGGGCATCGTCATGACCAACGGACACCTCACGCTGAACGGCGGTGACGGCGTCACGCCGGGGACCGAGAATGTGATCAGCAACAACACCGGGACAGGTGTGGCCGTGGTTGACAGCGCCGAGGCCGACATCAGCGCCGACAATCGCATCACCGGCAATCAAGGTGCCTTCGGCCTGGAGGTCATCCATACCAGCACCGTGATCTGGAGCGGCGGCGGCACCATCAGCGGAAACAAGATTGGCGTTCATATCGGAGAGACCAGCCATGGCGAGTTTGACACCGTGAACATCACCGGGAACAACGGCAATGGTATTGAGGTTACCGACCATTCTGATGGCTACATCGACGGTGGCGTCAATAGCTCAGGTAACACCGGCGCCGGCATCCAGGTCATGCTAAGTTCCGTGCTGAACAGCCTGGGGGGCGACACCATCAACAACAATGCCGACGACGGCATTCAAGTAGATCTCTTGTCCATCGTCAAGTTTGCCGCCAATGACACGATTACCGGCAACCAGGAGTTCGCCCTTCACTGCGGCAACGGCTCGCTTGTGGTGGGTGATGTCGCGGCGTACAAGCCCAAGAAGTGCGGCATAGCATTCCAGGCAACACCGATTGACTGATCGCATCGCGACAAAAAAAGTGGGCCGCGAAACGCGGCCCATTTTTACTTCTACGGCAAATTTCCCTCGCTCGATCACTTTGCCATGGCGCTCAACTGTTCTCCCAGCAGAAACTGGCGGACAAACATGACCGTGGCATAGAACTGGAAATCCTGGTTCTTCTTCTTCGCGTAACCGTGGCCTTCGTCGTTGGCAATCAGGAACCAGGTTGGAGTTCCATTGGCCTTCAGCTTGTCCAACATCTGGCGTGATTCGGTCCAGGGCACCCGCGGGTCGTTCCGGCCTACCACCGCGAACACCGGCTTGCGGATCTTGTCCGAGTTGTTGAGCGGTGCGGTTTTTTCCAGATACTCACGTATCTTGGGATCGCGCTCGTCGCCGTATTCCACCCGGCGCAGGTCGCGGCGATACGCCTCTGTATGCTCCAGCAGCGTGACCAGGTTTGAGGGACCAACCACCGGTAGCGAGCAGCGGATTTTGTCGTTGTATTCGTACGCCACAGCCCAAGTCATGTACCCGCCGTAACTTCCGCCCGTGATCATGATCTTGTCGCCGTCAAGGTTGGGGTTCTCCTTGATCCAATCCAGAAGCGCTCCGATATCTTTGTGCGTGTGATCGCGGTTCACGCCATTATCGAGCTTCAGGAACGTCTTGCCGTAGCCAATGGAGCCGCGCACGTTGGGATAGACGAGGGCTACGCCGAGTTCGTTGAGATAGTAGTTGTTGCGGCCCAGGAAGCCCGGACGATACTGCCCTTCCGGACCGCCGTGAATGTTCACGATCACCGGCCGCTTGCCGGGAAACTTTTTGGGATCGGGACTGTAGAGGAACCCGGAGATGGTCTTGCCGTCGAACGTCTTCCATTTGATGAGTTGCGGTTCGGAAAACGTAGATGTGTTCAGTCCTCCGGTCTCGCTGGAGGTCCATCGCTCGAGTTTCCCCGTGGTGACATCGAGCGAGTAAACGTCAGACGTGGAGCGCGCTGAGGTTAAGACAAAGCCAAGATCCCGGTTGTTGTTGTGGAAGTGAGCAGCTCCGATCAATCCCGTTGGAATGCCGGCCACTGGCCGATACTTTTTCGTTGCCGTATCCATGAGGTAGAGCTTGCTGACGCCGTCTTCGTTGGTGATAAAGGCCAGCGTCTTGCCGTCTTCGCTGAGAGCAAAGGTATCCACAGACCATTTGATATCGGAAGTCAGATACGCCGGTTGCAACGTTGCCAGGTCGACGTATGCCAGACGGTGAAATTCATCATCACGGTCGGTCACCACGAAGAAGCCCTTGCCGTCTTTGCTGAAGATCGCGTCGAAATAAGCGATCTCGTCCTGCCCTATTTTGGGGGTGAGCAGCTTCTTCTCGCCGGTTGCGACATCCGCTAACCAAAGATAAGTCTCGTTAGCGGATATTTCCTGAACGACCAGCAGCTTTTTGTTGTCGGGCGACCAGTCGGTCACGCTCCAGCCGCCGCCGTCAAGCTTCAGCAACATGTGATCGGACTTCGGGTCCGCAGGGTCTACGATCCATATGTCGGTATCTTGGCCGGTGCGCCGCGTCGAGCTGTAGGCTACTCGGCCGTCGTGATGTGCGCGCCTGGCACCGGTGTTGCGTGACTTGCCGTCCGTGAGCAGCGTGACTTTGCCGTCGGCCAAATCATAGCGGTAGAGCTGAAACCATTCGCCACCGCCAATATCTTTGCTAAAGACGAAGGTATCGCCTTTGGGACCATAGTGCGCTCCGCTCACGCGGTCCGGGAAGAAAGTAAGCTGGCTGCGGTCGCCGCCGGGCATTTTCACCCGATGAACTTGCGGCACGTCAGCGAAGCGCGTGATGATCAGCATTTCCCGCTTCACCGGGTCCCAATCCTGCAGGCTGGCGGCGCGAAACTCGCCGTACTGGTCGGCTTTCTCCACGATCGAAGCCGGCACCGGTGGAAGGTTCTCGAGCACAAGATTGTCGCCCGGACGAATTACCGCTTGCGCCGCTGCATTGTTCTGCGCCGCCGCCGCGACGCTCACCAGAAAAAGAGCAGAGACTGTCAGGAACTTCTTCATCGCTTGCCTCCAGCACCGCCGAGAAGCGTAATCCGCCGCCTCAGTCACGTCAAGGAGCACGGTCGTGAGTGTAATCGCTGATTACGCCCGCGACTACGATTCGAGAGCAGCCACCGTTTCGTGGCGCACCTTCCCCAGACAGTTCGCATCCCAACGCCGAGGAGATGTCCTATGTCGAATCTGCGGACAGAAAATCCCGTGAAAGGCTATGACCACAACGATCCCAGTCTTAAAACCGGAGAAGGGGGTCTTACCGTTTGGGACCTTCAGAAAATGGCTCAAGAAAAGCAATACGGCGAACTAGACAAGCTGTTCAATAACGGGCTGACCATGAATGCGTTGCCTGTGGGCCTTGCGGCTGGCGCCGCTGCTCGTGTGTTAGATGTTGATACCAAGCCTATCGCCGAGGCGCTAGATTCTCTCACCGGAAAGAATTGGCGAGGGAAAGTATTCTTCTCCTCGGATAATAAGAGAGTGTCCCAAGGCAGAAACCGAATCAAAGCACATTTGCTGATTCCACGCTCTCCAATCGTCCCGATGGCCAAATTCGTTACCAAGCTTTTGGACAGCCATCCCCTGGCGCCACAGGCGAAATCGAACCTCGTGATTCTAAACTACGCCGATTTGCAAACCAGACCATACTGGCAGGAAACCCTTCTAACGAAGGTTCCGGTCTACGACGTGCAGGTAGCAGTCAAAGGTAAATATGGACCTGTTTTTATTGGGAAGACGTGGTTAGGAAAATACGATAATCGGGGGGAATTTACTGCTTCCAACCCGGACAAGCTAATCGCCTGGTACTTCATCGATTTCAACGAGGGTGCT
>Ga0126379_10000918_pt1 | contig 17262 bp, 24 predicted proteins | sample PanSoiMetPlot_24_FD_92640 | JGI IMG/M metagenome (GOLD analysis project Ga0126379, IMG submission 92640) | Tropical forest soil microbial communities from Panama - MetaG Plot_24 | ecosystem: Environmental > Terrestrial > Soil > Tropical forest > Bulk soil | place: Panama | collected 2016-02-17 | reverse complement strand
TACATGGGATCGAGTACTACCAAACGCGGTTCTAGTTCTTCACACTCTCGCCAGATCGCCTCTCGATGGAACTCATTCGTTAGGTCAAGACCGTAGTTGTTGAGCAAGAACAGGGGAATATCTCTCGGGTATGTTATCTGGAACCGTGAGTCGTTTAGCCCTCCTGAGGAGGATTTGTATTCCTTGACTGACCCCAAGATCCCGTGCAAGTTCGCAAGCTTCACCATTCTATCCTGAATCATCCAAGGCGCATTCTCCTCCTGCACGAACAGCACCGGTCCCGACATCCCCCTCGGCACTCGGAACTCAGGATACCCAAACAAGCACTCTCCAGACGCCACAGACATCGCGAGCCCCAGCCCCAGTGTAGTCTTCGACGTCTTCGGCTCTCCCCCGAGTATCCCTTGACTCCCAGCGGTCCAGATCCCCTCGATCAACCATCTTGGTTCCTCCATAACCATAGCCATGAATGAATCGTACGGCACTCTTGGCAGTACCAAAACACTTTCCCCCACATCACTTTCCCCATCTTCATCTTCATCTCCTGCACCCCCTGATTCACCTCGTCCAGTATCAGCACCTCCATCGCTATGTCTATCGACCATTCGCTCGCGTTCGCCAGCACCAGCAGCCGACGTTTCTTTTCTTTCATCTCCATCCCGCACTCTCCCTCCCACAAGCACGTGACGCATGGCCTTGCGGATTTCGGTGCGGAGACGACGTTCCCCCGTACCCACATCCACCCACTTGTTCCATGCACTCCGACTAACAACTCTGAAGATGTCGTCTTCGCTCCAGTTTGCCTCTGCCAGTAGGCACTCCATCTTCCACATCACCGACGAACGCTCACCCTCGACGATTTGATCTGCTGGTCTGTTGATGAGACCTCGTACACGAGCGGGCATGGCCCTAGGCGGTTCTTTCGTAACGCGCTTGTCCTCAGCCCATAGCGACTGTGGTATGCTCTCTCTTACTTGGTGCCAGATGTCGTTGGGCTGATAGACAACGTCGGGCTCGTACCACAGCAGGGTGACCATGGGGCCGTTGGGGTACTTCCAGTTCCTGGTGCCTGGGATTCTCAGCACTTGAGTGCGGTCCCAGCCGCCCTTATCTGCACCGAGGTAGTAGCTGAGCGCTTGATTGAGCTTGTCGAAGGACTCGGGGCGAATCTTACGTGACAACCTCCACATTGCCTGATAGCGCCCGGGTGAACTTTCCCAGGCGAGAGTGGGCTGTAGGCCCAGCTCTGTCACGGTGAGTGGGTCGATCTCATCGAGGTCTGCCCACAGCCACTGTGGCGGTTTCATGTCCTCGAATCGGCGCCATCGGTCTTTGAAGATGCCAGCGCTGAAGTAGAGGTTCTCTTCGTCGCGCAGTGCGCTATCTATACGACCGGTAACTATGTTGTCTGCCTCGCCTTCGTAGTAATAAACCCACGGTACCCAGTATCGGCCGACTTTCGCGGGGATATCTATGTAGCCTCGTTGATTACCCCATACAATGTCTAACAAGTCTTCGCACATTAGATCAGAGACGTTCAAGATGGCCTCCTGCTCTTGGATTGTTCGCACACGATCATTATACACGATTCTATCCCTGCCCGTGGACAAGCTACGTGGCCTGGTTGACAGCCTGACGTGGATTTGATACGATACATCGATGCGCAATCACTCCTCAGGACTACTATCCTACACAATCAACCCCCGAGCGAAAGGGCAAGATGTCAGATGAAGAGGTAGAAGCCCGTCAGCAACTGAACGAGGCGTGTATCAATCTGTTGGTGACAATCGGGTTGGTCGCGTCGGTTATGGAGCGTTTCCCCGTCGATGTGCAGGAGAACTTTGCAGAGAAGATCAATGAGTTCCGTGATACTGTGCACCAGGTCACGGGCGAGTTCATCGACTTCGGTCAGTCGTACGATGACCACCTCGATAGGTGACCCATGCCTACACCACCCGGAAAGAAAAAGCGTAGCAAAGATAAGTACGCCCAAAGGGAGAGTTCAACTCTCTCTGTGCGAGGAGTGCGTGACAGCGCTCGCTCCGTCACTAAGTTCTCTGACCTCTACGGGGCGGGGGAAACTGGCCGCCTCTTGGCAGGCCCCCACAATAACGACCGCAAGATTGAACGCCTTCTTCAGCGGCGACACAAAAAGTCCGTCGCACGTGGCATAGGCCCCGATGGTGTCTATCGTTACGGTGACCACGCGTGGAAGGTGCCGGGTGGCGTTAGACAATGTCTCAAGAAGAGCCTCATATGGGGGCAGGTCGTCAATCAATACCCGTGGGCTGTGGTGTGGTCGGGTAATGATGGGCGACGTAAGCGTAAGCTCTTTGCCACAGCTGGCGGGGCGGTACACTTCATCGCCACGCAGGCTCAGTACCACGACAGACATGCGGCGATTGTTAGCCGTGTAGTAGGCTACGACATACCCATCCAGTACGTCAATCGGATACCACGCCCGTGGCGATGGTGCCCGTACTGTATGACGGCCCGACGCTTCCGCCGTCACAAGGATAACCTCAAGTTCTCAGCGGAGAGGAAGGAGTGGTCGAACGAAAAGAACCGTTACGTATGGCGCAGCCGCACACTCGCTGTTCTAGTGTGTGAGCGCTGTGGTTGTACGAACAAGGACCCGCGTATGCGCCGTAGCAATCAGCCGTGGGAGAAGCGTGTCATCAAGCAGGGTGTACGAAGAGTACGTAGGAGACGTAGGTGACGTACCCCAAGCACTTCACTAAGGCTCAACGACGGGCAGCTAGGCAGAAGGCCTACCGTCGGCGTAAGGATATTCAGAGAGTCTCCCATACGTGGAGAGGGCTGGGTATAACCTGGAAATGGTATGAGAAGAAACTCAAGGAGCAGGGTGGGGTGTGTGCTATATGTAAGCGCCCACCAGGGGAGATCCAACTGCACGTTGACCACGACCACTCCAACGGTAAACCCAGAGGTCTACTCTGTGGGAACTGTAACATGCAGCTAGGTTGGTTCGAGAAGAGGATGGGTGAAGTGGTAGATTACCTGGATAAGTACGATGCCTAATCCCAGCTGGAAAGCAAGGCGTCCGTCGCGTGAGACGGCGCCGGTCGTAAGTAGCCCGTGTCCACAGTGCGGCGAGGGCGTGTTGGTGAAGGTCGATGAGAACTTTATCAGCTGTGATCGCTGTAGCTTTGACATTCCAATCAAGGAGGCCATCGATGGCGAAGTTCAGGGCGAGGAAGATTAGCATCATTCTCGACGATCCCGACGAGGCCCAGATCTTTTTGAATGGGCTGATCCTGGCCAAACAGAACAACAACTCCCTCTACTTCCCACAGCTCATCAACGGAGTCAACGCTGTGATGGAGCCGTACTACGAGGCCGTGCGTGACGAGATGGCGAGGGGCATTGGCCCCAATGCTAAGTCGCTCGTCTCCGTCGAGTAGTGAAGTACGTTCCCCGCACTAAGCCCTTCAAGCATCAGTCGAGGGCTACCATCGCCGCTGTCCGGCAGCGTAATCATGCGGTGTTCTTTGAGCCGCGGCTGGGTAAGACGAAGGTGGCCCTCGACTACAGCGGTGTGTTAGCGTTGAAGGGCGAACTGAAGCGTGTGCTCGTTATAGCGCCCAGAATCGCCCTAGATGTGTGGAAGACGGAGATACACAAGCATTACCCGTTCGACTATCATGCTGAGACGTTCGATGAGGAGTGGGGACCTGGTCTTGTATACCCTCGAGCTAGCATCGTAATGCCTTGGGCGCCCATGCAGTTCTTTCTTGCGGGGCGAGAAGAAACGTTTCGTGTCACCCGTCGGGCCGGGAAACTACAACGACCGAAGCAACGAGAGCTGGAGGAGTGGTGCCCTGATGCCATCATCATCGATGAGAGCCATGAGTATAAACGCCCCGGTGGGCGTGGAGCTCAGGATTGCTGGCGACTCGTTCGTCGTCTCCGTCATCAACGACAAGACGGTAGACCCTATGTTCTTCTTCTTACGGGAACACCTTCCGCCAAGGGCTGGCGTGATATTTTTGCCCAGTTCCGCATCATGGACGACTCGTTGCTTGGCACGAACGCTAGCCTATTTGACGAGAAGCACTGTGTTTACGGTCAGGGCCCCAGAAAGTACACCATCATCCGCTACAGAAACATCTCCAAGCTCCAGTCCATAATCGACGCTCACTCTACATCATGCACTGCCGAAGCCGCTGGCCTCGCTGGTAAGATCAGCTTCCAGATTCTACGATTTGATCTACCCCCCCGAATCCGAAAGGCGTACGATGACCTCGCAGAGAACTTCGTCACTGAAGTGGATGGAGAACTTGTTACGGCGGCTAATGTTGGCGTCAAACGACTTAGACTTCTCCAGATTACCAGCGGATTCCTTACATCCGGGCGAAGACTACATCGAGGTAAGATCGACACTGCTGGCGCATACCTTGAGCTTCTCGCGCAGCAGAAGGAGAACGTCGTCGTCTACGCACGTTTCACTGCGGAGGTCGATGCCGTCGCAGAAGCAGCTCGTAAGAGCAAGTTTGACGTTCGAGTCGTCGACGGTAGAACCTCGCATCGTGATCGCGCTGAAGCTCTACGCTGGTTTGGGGTGGGACGGTCAGCTAAACCACGAGCCATCGTGTTTCAGTATCAAGCTGGCTCAAGAGCAATCGAACTTACCGCCGCAGCTGAGGTTGTGTTTCTCTCCCTCCCAGATGGATGGGTCGACTTCTGGCAATGCCTCAACCGGGTACGTGGACCCAATCAGAAGCGACCTGTCAGAATCACCGCCATCTGTGGCCGAGGCACGGTAGACCTGAGTGTTCTGTATGGCCTGCGTAGGAAGGAGGATATCCACAGACTGTTGATGAAGGACCCACGCCGATTCCTAACAGGTCAGATATGATACAATACGTACATACAACTACCTGCCCCAAGGAGGTGGCATGATTATCTTGGAGGGCCCCGACGGTGGGGGCAAGACAACGCTCGCCCACAGACTGGCGGAGGCACTTGACTTGGAGTATCGTCGGCCGCCGGAAAATCTATTGAGCTCTACCACTGGGCCGAGTCCAGAGCTTGTTGATTGGTGGCGTGATCAACTGAGGGCATCTGACGACGAGCGTAGGCGGGGTGTGTATGATCGCTGCTTCTGGATCTCTGAGCCGATCTACTCCTCGATGAGCGGTCGTCAGCCAATGTGCACCACTGATCAGCTGTGGCGGGGCATCATGGATCTCTGGGCGGAGGGTCCGATGATGGTGTTCTGCATGACTGCTGTGGAGGGCATGATCGAGAACGTCTACGCTGGCGGTCGACCCCGACTTGCTGGCCTAGCGCACGAGGAGTACGCTAAGCTGAAGGCGATCAACTTCCTGTACTGGTCAGTTTATGGCACGTGGCTACAGAGTTTGAACCACGTCACGCACTGGGACTATAACGAGCACGAGTTCGAGCGCCTCATCACTTTCTACAACAGCTACCAAAGGACGGTGGTGTAGTATGGCAGTGGGAGAGATCTCAGCGATGCAGGATTCTCATCGGGCGTGGGTGCAGTACAACTTCCCGGGTCAGCCTGCCTGGCAACCACTGCTGGGTATCTGTGAGGAGGCGGGTGAGTTGTGTCACGCTCACCTCAAGGGCGAGCAGGGCATCCGTGCTGTCGGCCCTGAGAAGAAGGAGGATGCGTTGGGTGATATCTTTATCTACATGATGAGTTACGCCAACGCTGAGGGTCTCGACCTCGAGTCGTGTATCCTAAAGGCCTGGGCCGAAGTCAGTCAACGTGACTGGCGAAAGTACCCGAAGACGGGCATGCCTGCAGAGGAGAGGGTATGAGTGGGTGGTGGCGTTGTAGCATTACCTTCATGTCCCCGGGCGATGATCGTAAGGACGTGATGAAACGGCTGCGTGCCTTCACCGACGGCCTACCGCTGCGTGACCTACACCTTGCCTGCGATCCAATGGGTGGACAGGAGGTGCTAAGAGCACTCGACCGAGAGGAGGCTAAAAGACAGATAGAGGCTGATGAGGACACGGGTGCAAAGCTCGCTGAGCTTACGGGTCCGGTCGTTGATGCTGAGATCTTCAACGAGGAGCAGGGTTTGCTCGGGGGCATGGTCCCGTTGCCGGGTGTCCATCATCCGTGGCTGGACGGACTGAGCATCTTTCCCCCAGACCACCCACTCGCAGCGTACGAGCGTCTGGCGAGGGACCAACACGACGGCCCGGCGATGGCGGAGCTCGAGAAACTAAAGGAGCTAGAGTCAGGTGATTAGACGCTACGAAGATATGTCAGACCTGTGGAGACGGACGGTGAGGAGGCAGTGGCGTGGCACAATCGAGAACGGAGGGATCAACGTCGTGGGCTCGGCTGACACTATCGCCTACGACAACCTGCTTATGGCGGATTCGATGGAGTTCGACATTGATCTGGGCCGAGATCTTTGGCTCAACCGACAGCGGTGGACACGACTCGTCAGGCAGTATCTCGATCTCTCAGACACGCGGGCCTTCATCGACAGATCGGCGGATATCGGTTTGGGGGAAGGGGCAAAAGGAGTGGTTACTCAGATGCCTTGCGCTGCTGTTACTCGAGAGGCAAAGAAGCATCGATGGGGAAACTGTATGCTCGGATTCACTTACCGAGGTAATCGACGATACGCTGGCGAATCTGGGGGACCGACTCTCAGCATGCACTCTCGGGTTTCTTACATCGCTTACATCGGAGGACTGGATCTCGCTCTTGCCTCTGTCCTTGCGCGAGAGGTTGGCAAACGCATCGACATCCCCCTAGAGCAGTTCCAGTTCCGCTGGTACATCGATAGCCTGCAGTTCCACGGATTCAAGTCCCTCCCGTTTCTATACAAGGAGGAGTTCATTCACGACCTCGAGCGACCACAGCTCAGAAAGAAGTATCCGACGATGAACCTGGTGGGCAAGTGGTGGGACAGAATCGTCGATGCTGAGGAGTCAGGCAAGAGTCTTGAGGAGGAGAAATATGGCCCACTCAGACGAGTTCGCCGACGATACCGCGAGTACTGTGCTGAGGAGTTCCTCCCATCTGTCACACTGGATGAGCTAACCCTCGCGCCGCTATACTCCAGGTAGGAATCGAGGGCAAATCCCGTATATACGTTTGTGATACACTGTCGTATGTGATCGAACGATCACCCATACGAAAGGGTAGGTATCATGCAGAAGGTAAGCAAAAGGCAGCAGGCAATCCTCGACGTTCTCGATCAGGAGATCGCTGAGCTGGCGGAGAAGCTGCAGAAGGTGCAGCCGCTGATCGATGAGCTCGCGAGGCTCAAGCGCACACGCGCGACGCTGCTCAACGAGCGGGGCACGACGGGCAAGATCAGCAACGGCACTCGGCTGACGATGGAGGAGGTCATTCACGCGCTGCGCGAGATGGGTGGCAGTGCGACGCCCAACGAGCTGTCCGAGAAGCTGACTGTGGACGACAACATCGTCCGCTCGCACCTCAACAGGCACAAGGACAGTCGCTACCAGAAGAACAACGACGGTACATGGGAGCTGATCGGTGAGGAGAGTAATGACGAAGAGTAAGAGAGAACAACTACAGGATCAAGTCAACGGTCTAAACGATCCTGAGCCGGGGAGGGACGGGGGTTGTGCTGTTTGCGGCAACCCTCGCCCGCCCATGGCGGAGAAGCACGGTGACCCATTCTGTAGTGCCACGTGCGCGAGGATGTACTTCGAAGTGAAAGGAGCGTGAATGAGTTACGTAACCCACGGTTATCAACTCCACGATGCTATCGAGGTATTACTTGGGGACCTCAAGAAGTGGGGTCAGACGGTTGACCCGGGCCACTGGCAAGGTGTGTCCACAGAGGGTCATCCTGAGATGGTGACGAGGGAGATCCTCGATGCCAAGTTCACGGCGCCAATACCCGTCGCTCAACAGGCGTTGGTAGAGGCAGTCAAGCCCAACATGCCATGGGCAGAAGACGAGTTTCAAGAGCGCGTAGGAGGCGAGCCTCATAACCCCCACCGCAGCATGCAGCACTGGCCGTGGTGGCGTGGACAGATCGACGACAAGATGAGTCACACTTACAGTGAGCGCTTCTGGCCCTCAGTGTATGAAGGTGACGAGGGCACTAACTACTTCCACACAGGGATCCGCTACCGCTTCGGAGACCTGCAAGATGTCATCAACCTACTCAAAGACCAGCCCCATACGAGGCAGGCGACGTTCCCAATCTTCTTCCCCGAGGACACAGGAGCCGTACATGGTGGACGTATCCCTTGCACTCTGCACTATCACTTCCTCCTCCGCAAAAACCACCTCCATCTGTGGTACGCTATACGAAGTTGTGACGCTGTACGGCACTTCCGAGACGATATCTACATGGCGGGGCGTCTCATGCAGTGGGTACTTGAGCAGTTGTGGCTGCAGACCGATGAGGATAGTAGCCGAGACGACTTCTCCTGGCTAGACGTACACCCCGGGACGTTGTACTTCACCGCGTACTCATTCCACGTACACCGCGCCGATGAACACCTTCTCTAAATCTGAGGTCTTCATGCGGATAGCGTGGGAGTTGTCAGCGCTGGGCACGTGCGACCGCAAGAAGGTGGGTGCATTGATCGTCAGGGATGGTCGGTGCATCAGCTGGGGGTACAACGGCGCCCCACCAGGCATGCCCCACTGTCACCACAAGCCCGAGGATACTGAATGCTTCGATGCGATACACGCTGAGCTCAACGCGGTTTGTTTCGCAGCGCGCCAAGGGATTTCTACAGACGGTGCGACACTTTTTGTGACGTGTTCACCGTGTCTTCGATGTAGCCAGGCAATCATATCTTCAGGGATCTCTAATGTCCTTTACGACGAGGAGTACCGTGAACCCGCAGGGCGGGAACTACTAGAGAAGGCAGGAGTAACGTGCAGAATGGTTACACGTCCGAGTTAGACCACCTCGCCAAGCACAGCTGCAAGCGCTGCTCACTGCACGAGGGTACGGAGCGTGTCTGCGTCATGGGCTCAGGCCCAGCTACATCGTCCATCATGATAATCGGGGAGGCTCCAGGTGAAAACGAAGCACGAACCGGTCGGGTCTTTTCTGGGCGAGCCGGTCAGCTGTTGGACCTCGCGCTCAAAGATGCTGGACTGGAGAGAGACGAGGTTTATGTCACTAACGTGGTCAAGTGTAGGCCCGACAACAACCGTCGACCTAGCCGCGTCGAGTGGGAGGCTTGTCGTAAGTATCTGGAGAGAGAGGCAGCCGCACTATCTCCATCTCATGTTCTCCTCCTGGGAAACTCGGCACTTCAAGTTGTTGCGCGCAAGTCCGGAATCACTACTAAACGCGGTATTAGGCTGGATATCAAAGATCCAGTTTGGTCCTCTGCGGAGATCATGGCAACCGTACACCCAGCCTTTGTACTTAGAAACCCCGGACAGGGTACAGTGTTTTCCGAGGATATTAGACGGTTTGCCCGTATGGTGCAAGGTGAGTTCCGCGCAGTATCTGTCCGCCCTAAGATGGTCCGGACTCTCAAGGGGCTCAAGTTTGTCAAAGACCTCCTTGAACAAGCTCCAGTTGGAACGGTTGTAAGTTACGATGTGGAGAATCGCGGAAGGCCGTGGGAGGATGAATGGGATATCGTGTGCCTGGGGGTATCGGTGGACGGCGAGAATACCTACGTCGTCCCACTATCTCATCCTCAATCTCCATTTCGACGAAAGTGGAAAGACGTTCTCCGCTATCTTGCCCCGGCACTTAGGAGACACGGACATAAGCTGGTGGCACAGAACGGTAAGCATGACAATGCCCAGCTTGCTGGAGCCGGAGTTTACCTACAGCATAGCTTCGATATTATGCTTGCTGCGCACCTGCTCGACGAGAACCGACCAAAGAATCTCGGGTTTCTCAGTCAAAACGTTATCGGGGCAGACGTATACAAGGGCATGGTCGAGCTCAAGCCCGAGAAGATTATGGGGGAACCGCTTAGGAGGATATGCGAATATAACGGATACGACGTGGGTTACACTTTTCAGATCTACACACGTCTCCGCGAGGAGCTCCTCGAGTACCCGAGGCTGACGAGGCTGTTCATCAAGCTGATGATGCCTGCCTCACATGCAGTGCAGGAGGTGGAGACAGCGGGCATGTACGTCAATCAACGCCTGCTGTGGGAGCGCGTAGCTATACTACAGAAGCAAATCGCCATGCGAAGGAAGGTGCTATTCGATCATGTTCCGAAGAAGTGGCCGAACAGGGACGAGTTCAACTTCAACAGTACGCAGCAACTTGGGCTATGGCTTTTCTCTAAGAAGGGGCTCGGGCTATCCCCGCTCGAGACTACACCCACCGGTAGGCCGTCTACACGCGAAGCTGTATTGCTTCATTATCATGGGCATCCTGCTGTACGTGCTCTTCTCGAGTACCGTACACTGGAGCTGAAGTGGCTGAGGACGTACTTGTTACCGTGGTCAACGAGGTTGGACAGACGATCTCGCCTTCATACGACTTACAAGTTGTACGGAACAGTAACTGGCAGATTGTCTGGCGACCTGCAGCAGGTACCGAGAGACTCATTCATACGTGGTGTTATCGGTGCTCCTTCGGGGTGGCAGTTCGTCCAAGCGGACTACTCCCAAATCGAGTTACGCATCGCTGCCCACTGCTCGGGGGAGAGACGGATGAGGCGAGCGTTCCTAGCGGGCGAGGATCTTCATCTATTGACGGCATCAACACTGACTGGGAAACCTGGATCTTCGGTGTCGAAGGAGGAGAGAAAGAAAGCGAAGGCGGTGAACTTCGGCTTCCTCTATGGCATGTACCCACGTAAGTTTCAGAACTATGCGTTCGAGAACTACGAGCTGGAGGTGACCCTTGCAGAGGCCGAGCTCGCACGTCAGCAATACTTTGAGACGTTTCCCGACCTGGAGCGCTGGCATGATCGGCAACGCCGTATTGCTCACAACCACCATCGTGTGGTATCCCCACTGGGTCGGATCCGTCATCTGCCTGATATCCTCAGTAGCGATAACGGAGTACGGATGGAGGCTGAGCGTCAGGCTATCAACTCCCCCGTACAGGCCACAGCGTCAGATCTAATGCTGTTCAGCATGGTGAAGTTGCACGAGTTGCTCGACCCACGCGAGGCCTTTATGGTGGGCACACTGCACGATGCTATCTTCTTCCAGGTGAAGGACGAGGTAGTTGACAAGTGGATCGCTGTGATCAAGGAAACCATGGAGAACTTACCACTCAAGAAGACGTTCGGCTTCGAACCAACTATCCCCATCATAGCAGATGTTGAATGGGCTCAACATTGGACGGGGACGCCAGACGCCTCAGGGCTTGGCATAGAGTATTAGGGGGTTATGATATAATGGTATACATAACTACAAAGAAACCCATTGGTAGACTTCCAACCTACGGTTTGTGTACGCCGAGGGAGGCAGCAGTAATGCTGCGCGTTACTCCACGTACCGTGTCTAGGTGGTGCAGAGACGGCAAGCTCCGCGCTATCAAGATCGGCCGCGTATGGCGTATCCGAACGTGGGATGGCCAACCTATCATCGAGGTAGACAATGGCGTATAACCAGAGCCGCGTGAAAATGTTTCGCCGCTGTCAACGGCAGTATTCATTTCGCTACGACATGGCGGAGGTAATGGGGCTCGACCCAAGACGAGAGATGGTACCGAAGGTCAAGAAGGTACAGCTAGAGCGCGGTACGTGGATGCACAAACTACTCGAGGCTCACCACAGAGAGTGGGCGGGGGTCAAAACGAAGCCATGGCAGAAGGTGCACAGGAAGTTGACGAGGGAGTTCGATGCGCTTTTTGAGGAGGAGAAAGAGCTATACGGAGATCTACCCAATGAGTGTGAACGCCTCTTCCGCAACTATCTTCGTGCATGGCGGGAGGATATTGGGCGTTACACTGTCGCCCGACTCGACAACGGATCCCCGGCTATTGAGTTTGTTGTCGAGGCAAGTCTCGATAGATGGGGTATACGAGATCCATTCAAAGGTCAGATTGACATTCTTGTTGAAGACGCCGAACTCGGTGGACTCTGGATCTGGGACCACAAGAACGTAAAGAACATACCCACAGACGATGAGCGGATGATGTCCCCACAGAACTGCATGTACGTATGGGCACTGCGTAAGAAGGGGCTTGACATTCGCGGCTTCGTCTACAACTATCTACGCACCAAGCCACCAACTGTGCCCCGCGTATTGAGACGTAGTACTCAGTATGGGCCTGCGGGTACGCTTAGTCAGGCGGCGCGTATGGACACGGACTACTACACTTACCTACAAGCAATCAAGGAGACCCATGGAGAAGACTGGAAGCGGTGGGCCAAGCGCGTGTACGCGGCGAAACTCATCCAGCTCAAGGAACGTCAGTGGATGTGGTACCGACGCATACCGATCCCGGTTGAGGATGAGAAGATCCGCCAAGCGCTTGGTGAGTTTATCACCAGCGCCAAGGATATCGAGAGAAGAGCTCTTCGCTATCCGCCTCGAAGCTACACGTATAGTTGTAAATGGGGCTGCGAGTACCACGAACTTTGTACTGCATCATTCGCTGGGTTGGACATCTCCGACATGGTCAAACACGACTTCACCTTTGACGATGAGAGATATGCAGAGGCTGATCCGAAGTTTGACCTCCTCAAAGACTGATGGCTAGGGCGCGCCGGCGTACTACTAGGCCGAGGGACGTTGAAGCCCTGGTCGCGCGTATGGAGAAGCGCATCAAGCGGGCGAGTTCGCTGCCTCGTCAACAGAAGTTCCTTTTCTACGGTGAGCCTGGGTCGCGTAAGACGAGGCTCGCTAGCAGTGCACCGGACCCACTCATCATCGACATAAACGACCAGGGCTACGACAGCGTACGCCGTGACTACGACCCCAGCTACGTACTGCTGGACAGGTGGCAGGACCTCAACGACGTGTATTGGTACCTACAGTCGGGCGAGCATTCGTTTCAGACTGTGGCGTTGGACCATGTCACCAACCTACAGAACATCTGCATGAGCTTCGTCCTCGGCGACGAGGTCTCACGCGATGCAAGTCGGGACCCAGACATGCCTTCGAGGCAAGCGTGGGGCAAGGTAGGGCAGCTGATGAAGACGCAGATCATCAACTTCCGTAACCTACCGATGAACGTAGTCTTTCTCGCTCAGCTACGTGCCACAGAGGTAGAGGGCGGGGACGAGGAGACGTTCATCAAACTGGGGCCCGAGGTATCACCCAGCATCCAGAAAGTCCTCACAGCGTCTGTGGGTACGATTGGTATGCTGACGAAGAAGGACGTGTTCATCAAGAGTCGGGACACCAAGAGACGCCGACGGGAGACCCGCACCCGCCTGATGATCGGCGACAGTGAGCGGTACATCAGTAAAGACCGCAATCACGTCTTCGGCGAGTTCGTTGATGCACCTGATCTATCTACTATGATCGAAGCTATCTATGAAGACAAGGAGGCTGAAGAGTAATGGCAAAGGGCGATGAAGTAATCCGCATCGATGCCCGAGGAGTAGACAAGGAGATCCGCTCTGGGGGTCGTGCAGCTCACCTGCCGGAGGGTGACTTCCTCTTCAAGGTCATGTCCCACGAGGTACGTAGATCTGAGCGCAGTGGTAGCAAGTACATCACGTGGACAGTGCAGTGCGTCACCCCAAAGTACAAGGGCAAGACGATCTACCACATCACTTCACTCAAGCCTGACGCACTGTGGAATCTTCGCAACCTCGTCTTCGCCTGCACGGGCAAGAACATCGCCGGCAAGCTCGTCGACTTCCAGCCCAGGCGACTCTATGGTAAGGTGTTCGCCGGTACCACAGAGGACGACAGCTACATCAAGAACGAGGGTCAGGACGACGAGAAGGAGATCATCCGCTCAGTCCTCGCCGACATTCGCTCTAAAGAGCAGCTCCACCTCGACGAAGATGATGAAGACGAGGAGGATGAAGATGACGACGAGGAAGAAGAGGATGAAGAGGAAGATGAAGAGGAGGATGACGACGATGAAGAGGAGGACGAACCCGAGCCTCCCAAGCGTAAGCGTGCAAGTAAGCCGAAAGCTGCCGTCAAGCCCTCCAAGAAGTCCAAGCGAAGAAGTTCCGACGACGACGAAGAGCTGGAAGATCTGGACGTGGATGAGATTTAGGAGAGCTCGGGGGGATCACCAGGGGTCACAAACAAAGGAGGGTAAGTGAGAGCACTAAGACATCTACGGCAGCGTTGGCTAGCTGCAGCGCTGTTCGCCATTGTGGCAGTCTTCGGCGTTTTCTACGTAACGGGAGCAGGAGCAAACCTGTCCGGTTCTACGTTCGAGGGAAACGACGGAAACTTGGTCGTAGATACTCCAGGCAACACCGACTGGGTGAACGCGCCTAACCTGAGGGTTGGTGTCGATCTACCAACAGGCACGAGTGACAACTCCTTCGGTCAGGGTACCAAGGAAAACGACACCAACGTGACTGTGGTCACTGGGTCAATCCCGAACTCGAAGGCAGACCTGGCGCGCTTCGCCATTGCCGGCGAGGTCGTCGGTACGCAGCAGTTCCTGTACCTCGCGTGGTCACGTGAGAATCAGTCAGGTACTGTGAACTTCGACTTCGAGATCAACGCAGCTGCACAGCCAGACCTGACAACGGCCGGAGCAAAGACGCTCGTTCGTACGCCAGGCGACCTGCTCATCAACTATGCCTTCCAGGGCGGGTCGAATACACCAACGCTGACGAAGTTCTCCTGGAACGGTAACGACTGGGGAACAGGGACAGTGATCTCCTCGGCCTGTTCGGAGGGACAGACCAACGCAGCCACCGTCTCCGAGAACCTCGGTGGCAATCCGGCTGTCAATCGTCCCGCCCAGCAGTTCGGCGAGGCAGCAATCAACCTCGTCTGTGCTGGAGTCATTCCCGCTGGATCGTGCGAGTCCTTCAACTCCGCATATGTGAAGTCTCGTTCTTCGACTTCATTTACGTCGGAGATCAAGGACTTCATCGCTCCAGTGTCTCTCAGCTTCCACAACTGTGGTAAGCTCACGATCATCAAGCATACCGCCCCGCGTGGGCTGAATCAGTCGTTTGGCTACACGACGACTGGCGGATTGTCGCCATTGACGTTCTCGCTGAACGACACAGGCAACACGACTGGGGACTCAGCCGGCAATACACAGGTGTTCGATCAGCTGCATCCTGGTACTTACACCGTAACGGAGGGTGCAGATCCGACCGGGTTCGGATTCGGAAGTGTCACCTGCGTTGGTGGGTCAGGTAACTCCACTGCCGGCAAGACAGCAACCGTCGTGATTCACGCTGGGGATGATGTGACCTGCACCTACGTCAATAACCAGCAACTGGGTGCAATCAAGGTGACGAAGATCTCCTCGAAGAGTGCGGCAACGCCTCTGGCGGGAGCGAAGTTCTCCGTCACTGGGCCAGGCGGTTTCTCGACGACACTTACCACAGGTGCTGACGGGACGGCCTGCGTCGATGGGTTGGTGTATGGATCATATGCCGTAACTGAGACAGCTGCACCGACCGGGTATAACCTGGACGACACGTCTGCTCATCCGGTGACAGTGAACGTGAACACCAACTGCTCGGGGAGCCCGCAGGGTGTTGGCTCCTCGTTCAAGGACACGCCGTTGACCGACATCTCGGTCGAGGCTAAGTCACAGGTGGCTGGTGGCACTAAGAGCACCATCTCCTGCAAGGACGCTGCGAATAACAGCGTCGGTACGGGTGGTTCGCTAGCGGAGGACTCAACACTCTCTGGTACGAATCTGAAGCCCGGCACCTACACCTGCACTATCGTAATCGATCCGTAAGTAGGCCCTAGCGGGGCCCGGAGGGGAGGGCGTCGTCTGCTCTGTCATAGCGGGCGCCCTCCCTTTACTATGACTCAACCAGAATCCAGACTTGTAAAGCAGCTACAGACCCTCATTAGGATGGTCGGTGGCACCTGCTTCAAGATCCACGGTGGGGACAATCCGTTCCAAGCTGTGGGTATACCCGACCTTCTCTGCTGTATCGAGGGTCGGTTTGTCGGCGTAGAAGCGAAGATGCCTGGAGAATCGTTACGGCCAGCACAGGTCGTAGCTCTCGCGGAAATCTATAATGCCGGCGGCATTGCCGCAGTGGTGGAGACGCGCGAGCAGGGCAGGAAGCTTCTACGGCTTATCAAGGAAGGGAGTATCCGTGAAGGCAGTGGTGTGTTGTATGATCGTGGCTTCTTCACTTATGTATGGGGGAAGGGTCCTCGCCGCTCATGACAGCTATCGTGGGCTACAGGGCATTCACTGGGCCAATCCCTATTGTGAGTCCGCAGGTAACATACATGCCATCTCTTACATGGGCACATACCGCGGGAAGTGGCAGTTCGACCGCAGCACATGGAATGCTTACGCACCTAGGGGGTGGTGGTGGAATGGTGTGCCCGGTAGTCATGGCGACCCTGCCTACGCCCCAGAAAGGATTCAAGATCTCGCTGCGCTCAGGGTACCATACGATGCGTGGCCGAACTGCTGATCGACGAATGTGTCACGCGAACACCGACCTATCGCTCTAGCATGCTCTAGAGCACGCTCCACATAATCCCACTCAAACGAAAGCCCCGCCTGGCAAGATGACGGGGCTTTCGTGAGCGCGCGTGGAGGAAACAGTGTGCCGGTCGTGGGATGGCGATGGGGTCTTTTCCCAAGTAAAGGTAACCCAAGGCCTTCGGCCCGGCACGTTTACATCATATCACAAGGGGTGGGCCCACCGCCAGGAGGCCTGAACGGTGGACCCACATGCCGCCGCCCCGCACGGCAGCTATGGTTGAGGATCCTTCTCCTCAGGCTCGTCAGCCTCATCAAGTTCTCGTTCGTGATTACGCTCCACGAAGAAGCCAACCCGCATGATGCGATACCAGTGGCCGTTACGAGTGAGCGCAACAATGCCCAGCACAGTGAGCGCCAGAACAATGAAGATGATGGCGATGAGTGTCTCCCACCCAATGTCTATCCTATTCGTCGCGACCATTCTCGTAGTGATCTGTGGCAATCTTCTGGCCCGCCAGTGTGGCGAGTACACCGACGCAAGCTGACGCAACTGCAAATGCCCCAGCACTACTGTAGTCGTTAGACGCGAGGACAGCCCCGATAACAAGGGCGGTAACGCAGATCACCCCGATTAGGATGAGAAAGACAATGCCGGTGAGCGGGTGGTGGGTCACGTCGGCTCTGCTACCCTCGCAAACACTGTAGCCTGACCGGATATGCTACGGGTACGACGCATCACTTCGCCACCGTT
>Ga0126379_10000917_pt1 | contig 17264 bp, 18 predicted proteins | sample PanSoiMetPlot_24_FD_92640 | JGI IMG/M metagenome (GOLD analysis project Ga0126379, IMG submission 92640) | Tropical forest soil microbial communities from Panama - MetaG Plot_24 | ecosystem: Environmental > Terrestrial > Soil > Tropical forest > Bulk soil | place: Panama | collected 2016-02-17 | reverse complement strand
TTCGTCGGCTCGATCGTGATCGAGGGTATATTCGCGGTGCCATATTGGCCCAGGCCGATCCCGTACACGTCCGTCGAATAAACATAAGCGCCGTTAAGGTTGCCGATCCTCAAGAGCGTTGTAATCGAGCCCCACGGCGATCCGGCGTGCTTTGCCATTGTCAAATTCGGCGTAGGCCCTACGGTGCCGTCGGCGCTTAAAGTAATGAAACCGGTGCCCGTCAAACCGTAATCGACGACGGACGTGCCCGCGCGAAACGTTACGTTTGTTGATCCCGAATTAAAGTTTGCGCCATAGGTTGTATATGTGCCCTGATTGCTCTTACTCGTGATCGTGGCCCACGTGTCGGCGATAATCGTGCCGCTCGGCGCGACATAAGCTTTGATCCTCACAATGTGATTGAGATCAAAGAGCATCGCCGTCGCGGTTATATCGCTGTTCTTCGCGTTGAAAGTGAAAGCGCCGCCGCCGAGCGGAATTGTTAGATCGTCGTGTAAGGTGCTCGCCGAATAAAAGACGCCGAGTGTGCCGCCCGTGGCGGCGATCTCGTTGACTTTAAAAACCGAGGCGCGCAATTCGCCGCGCGTCACTATGTTGTTAAATTCCGCATCACCCGCGGCGTTGATCGACCACCCGACAAGGCCGCTCGTAAAGTTCGTCGAGCGGATCGAGTTGTTAGCTTGCGGCGTCACGATAAGATCCGCGCTCGATTGCCACCCCGTCGGGTTTGTGCTCGCGTTGTGCAAATAAAGATTTGCCGTGGCCGCGTTAACGAAAAAATAATCGGTGACAGTGTGGCGTACGGTTGTTAGATAACCGCTCGCATCGGTCGCCAGGATCACGGCCGCCGCGCCGGGGTTTGAACTCGTGGCGATCGCGTGCGCGTGACTCGTGCCCGCGGCCAGGTTCACCGATGAAACCGAAAGCCCCGAGGGCACGCCGAGGGCAAGCGTGCGGTTCGCCGTGAGATCGTAAGTGTTACCGGCCAGGCCCGCGCCCTCGGTGAGCGTGCGCCCGGCCGCGAGGGCATCGGTGGCGGCCATGGCTTGCGCGAGGTTCGTGATCTTCGTGGCGTTCATCGAGATCCCCGCGCTGAACGTGTGAAGCGCGCTCCATGTGGGCGTGATTGCCTGGCTCAACGCCGGTGCCGCATCGCTTCGCATGGCCGTCGTGGCCGTGCCGTTAATCGTCGCCAGGCCCACGAGCGCCGAGGGATTCGCGAAGCCCGAAAAGTTACCGGGTAGATCGGCCGCGCTGATTGCCGCCCAGGCGGGCGCGTTGCCGCTTGCTTGGGTGAGAAATTGCCGCCCGGCCGCGGCGTTGACGGCGAGGGCTTGAATCGCGCCGGTGCCGCCGCCATACAGGATCCCATTAGCGGCGAGGGCCGCCGCACCGGTGCCGCCGCGGCCGACTGCTAATTGACCGGCCCACCCGAGCGCGATCGAGGCGGGCGCGAGAAGTGCCGTGCCCGGTGATCCGCCGAGGGCGATCGTAACGTTCGCGTCGTCGGTTTTAGTGAGGGCTTGCGCGCCCGAGATATCGCCCGCGGGCACGCCCGCATTGAGGGCCCAGGTATCGGCCGCCGTGCGTTTCGGGTAGCCGGTGCCGGTGAGGGCTTCGAGGCCCGCGAGATCGTTCGCAAGTGAAAATGTAGGATTGCCCGAAATCCCGTCGGGGTTAACGATTGCCAGGCCCGCGGCCGGTGCGATCAACGAACGGGCGATCGTAATGTTCGTCGCCTCGCGAATTACGATCCCGTTCGCGCCAGGATCGGTCATGCCGCCCGAGCCGCCGCCGCCGCCGCTCGTATGTAAGACGCCGAGTCTTACTTTTTGCGTCACGCCCGCATGCACGATCACAAGGTAATCGGTGTCGTCGGGTGCGAAGAGTTCGGTATATTCTGAGATCTTCATCGCTTAATAGATCCCCTCTTCGTAAATCGTTGCGCCGGTTTCATCGGTGATCTCGGCGGCCGCTTGCTCGTCGAGGATCCCGAGGCCCGCGATCGGGTAAGTGACGCCCACGATCCGCCGCTCGCGAAATTGCACGCCCGTCGAAAAAACTTGCGAACAAAGGATCTCGAATGTGAGCTCGTCCTCGACGAACGAAGCCAAGTAATATTGATCGTCTTTATAATCGTGCAACAAAAAGGGCTCGTCGTTGTTGTTCTTCGAGTTCGCGAAAAAGTCCCACAAGTAAGAGGCGCGCGCCTGGCCCTCGACGAGCCCGAGTGCCGGATCGTCGGGCAAGGCGTCGATCTTCGCCGTCCAACCGCGAAGGGCCGCGCCGATCACCGCGCCGGGCGGCCGGTAAGCGTCGCCGTAATCCGCCGAGAGCACCGCCGAGCCGATCTCGGTGCGAGTAAAGAGAAAGCCGACGGTGCGAAGTTGTTTTGTCATTCGAGGCCCACGGGTGCGATCGGCGTAGTTTGATCCGTCACGCGTCTTTGTACGAGCTCAAGCCCGGCCGCATACACGTCGCTCCGCAACATATCGAAGCCGAGGGCCTCGTCATTGAATGCGGCGAGATACATTTGATTGTCTTTCGGATCTTGAATCCAAAAAGGCGAGTTGCCTTCGGCCTTGCGGGCGTTGAAAAAATCCCACAAGTAAGCGGCGCGCGTCTCGCTATTCACGAGCGGCGTGCCGGGCAGATCTGGCAAAACGTCGATCTTGATCGACCACTTGCGAATCGCTTCGGTTAAAGTTTGCGCGGCGTCGTAACCGTCGCCGAATCCGCCGTGCGCGATCACAAAGGCCGCGCTCGTGCGCGTCAATAAAAAACCGTCCGTTTTGATCGTTTGGTATGTCATTCCTTCGAGCTCGTGACGCGATAAAAGATTGCGGCGATCAAAAGCACCAAAGCCCCGAGCTCCAAAATTAATTGCCAATTCATAAACGTTTCACGCCAGGCGCAAGCGTCGGCCATATTGATCGGCGAGGCTCGCGTCGGAGTCCATAGCGCGCGAGATCCCGTGCGCGCCTTTCATTACGACATGCTCGGGCGGCATCGAGCCCAGGCGCGAGATCTCGACGCGCAGGCCTTCGAGCACGGCCGCCATGTTGCCGCCGCCGTTCGCGGCGATTGCGCCGCCCTGGCCGGGCACGAAGAGCTCGGGCCCACGTTCGCCCACCAGATAAGGGCGGCCGGTATAAACGGGCCCGCCCGCGGCTCGGTGCGCGAGTTGAATTGTCGGCGTGGGCGCGGGTGCTTCGCCGAGGGCCGAAACATTGATCCCCGGCGTGCCGCCACGCGATAACATGCCGCTGATTGCGCCGCCTGGCCCAAAGCCGCTTGCGATACTTTGGAGCGCGCCGCCCCAGTTACCGGCGAGCCCCTGGCTTAACGCGCCCGCGGCCATTGAGGCGATCGGCCCGATGCCCGGAATAAACGAGAGAAACGGTGCGGCCACGCCCAGAAGTTTGGAAAAAAATCCGCGCTTTTTAGAGACTTGTTTTTGTTGCGGGATCTGCGAAGCCACCTCGCCGATCGCATCAAACAAACCTTTTTTAAAGAAATCTTTCCACTTGTTTTGTACGGGTGCGGGCGGCGGCCCTAATTGAAAGATCTGTTTTTGCAGATCGACCGCGATCTTTTTGTTGTAGTCCTCCATGATCTCGCCCAGGCGCGGCACCGCGGGCGCTTCGATCTCGGCGTTTAGTTTTTGATAAGTTTTGAGAAAATCGATCGAGGTGGCGTTAAGCTTCATCATTGCCAGATCGACGTCTGAGATCTTGTTGGGCGCGTCTTTCATGTTGACGATAAATTGTGCATAGGCCTCCGAGGCTGAATGTTCGATCCCCAAAAGTTGATCGAGCTCTTCGCGTTGACGTTGGAGAAAAGCGGTGATCGCTTCTTTCTCTTTTTTGGTGTCCTCGGTGAGTTTTTCTTGTACGTCGGCCGCCTCTTTGTTCGTGTCGATTATGTCGGCTTGAACTAACGCAAGCTTTTTGAATTCTTCGGCCGCCTCGCGCACCTTACCGGTAAGCTTTTCAATTCCGCTGCGCTGAAATTCGAGCTCGACGCGCATATGTTCCGATTTGTCGGTGAGGCTTTGGCTTCGCTCGGTGACGCGCTCCAATAGTTGACGATATTTTTCGAGCGGATCGAGAACTCTTTTTGCCGCCTTTTTTTTCTTTTCGCCGTCGCCGTCGCCGTCCTCTTCATCAAAAAAACCTTTCGGCTTTTTCATGCCAAAAATTCGCGGCAATTCGATCCCAGCCTCGGGCGGGTGTAAGGCGAGCCGGTATGCGGTGCCGGTATCTTTAACTGCGTCTTTATAAGCGCCGGTGAGATCTAGCAACGTCTTAACATTGCCATAAAGCGGCAAGGCGTTCGTCCAATCGAGTTTGTTAACGAAATTATGCAAGGCCGAAAGATTGCCCTCGATCCCCAAAATAACGACGGCGATATCATCGCCCCACCTTTTCCAATTTTGCTGATTTGCTTCGAGGCTCGCGTTAACTGAGGTAAACATAGATTCGAAGGCCGGGATCACCTCAAAGCCAATCGTGCGCGTCATGGCCGCGAAGCTAACTTCGAAATCTTTTTTCATTTTCTCGAACTGATGGCTTTGCTCGGCCGTCTGATCATCGACGAGTAGGCCCATGTCGCGGAGTTTTTTCTCGAACTCGTCGAGACTGCCACCCACCTCGTCGAACATGGCAACGAGGTTCGCACCGAACTTTTTGCCGAAGATGCCCGAGGCCGCGGCGATTCGTGATTGTTTATCGGGTAACTCTTCGAAACGTTTTATAAAATCGGCGAGGGCTTTGTCGGGATCTTTGATGCCCTCTTTAACGTCGATCCCCATTTTCTGAAACTTGGCGGCAAACTTTTCGTTACCCTCGGCCGCGGCCGCCATGTTGATCGTAAACTTCGAGAGGCCACCCGCGACGTCCTCGATCTCAAGCCCGACTTCCTTGCCCGCGATTGCGAGGGCCGAGATCGTCTCGGCGCTGAGCGCCGTTTTTTCGCTCGCCTTGTAAACCTTGTCGCCGTACTCGGCCGAGCTATCGGCAAGTTTGAAAAGTGCAATGCCCGCACCGGCCGCGACGGTGCCGATCGAGGCCAGACTCCCCGCCAGGATCCCCGCGGGCCCGGCCGAGACGCCCAGGCCCGAGGCCAACGTGCCTAGTGATCCGGTGAGGCCTTGAATTTTTTCGATGCCCGCCGCGGCCTCGCTTGAGAAAGCGCCGAGAAAACCTTTACCCGCCTTCGTTATTTGTCCGATCTGTTTTTCGGTTTGGGCGAGGGCGCGCGAGGCTTGCGCGTTATCGACGGCGATCTCGATCCGTTGTCTAAAAGCTGTAATTGCGCGGGCCATAATTTTGTTATTTTGCCGTGGCGTAAGCCCGTGCTAATTCGTCTTGAAAGATCAACGAAAAACGATTCTCGAAAACTTTCACGGCCGGGCCCTCTAACACGTCGAGCTCTTTGATCTTCGCCCGTTTGACTAGCACATAGAGGGCGACGAGTTGCGAGCCGCGCCCACGGCCGCGGCGTTGAAATAGCACCATGCCGCGGCCGTTTTTCATCGGGAGCACAACGTCGCGCTTACCTTTGAGCGCCCGCGGCCGTTGCATCGCGCGAATGATCTCGCGCTTTGTGCGCTTAATGTTAGTCGTCGGGATCGCCAAGTATTCGCCGCCCTGCGGAGTGCGGATCACCGTCGATCCGGCCGGTGCTTCGACGAACTTATCGAGCCAATCGGCGGCCGTGCCGATCCATGTCGTCAAGGTTTCTTTGGTCGCCGGTTTCACCCGCACGCCGTAAACGTTTGATTGCTCGGGCCAATTGTTTCGGATACTAAAGTGCGAACGTAACGATTTGACGATCGACGCCTGGCCCTCTTTAGCCGTTTTGGTAAGCGCCACGGCCAAAGCAAAACGGTTTTGCTTGTCGAGGTTCGGATTGCCGATGATCTTAATATTGATCCGCGGTTGTATCATCTGACTCCTGCCAGGCGTCGATAAAAATTGAGATCCTCGGGCTCTTCGGCGATTGATCGCGCTTCGAGATAAAACAAAATCGAATTAACGTCGCGTTGCGACCATTGTTCATATATCTCCGTCGGCGTGCATTGCATGCGAATCGCCAAACTCACATAAACGAGATCCCCGAGATCTAATTTGCCGCCGCTGTCGTCGCCGGTTCGGAGATAACGGGCGAGTCGGGCAAGGGCACCGGCGTCGGCGTAGGGTTTATGTCCTGCGTTACGCCCTCATAAAGGGCCTTGAGATTCTCGCCGCTGAATTGCGCGAGGTTCTCTTCGTTCATCTCGACGGGCGAGCCGTCCTCGTTAATGATCTCGGGAATTTTTACGAGCATGCGCGCGAGCGATCGGGCCATGTTCGCGCCCTCGCCGCTTTCGATCGCGCTCATCTCTTCGGCGACTTTCGGACTAAAGGCGCGATAGACCACCGCAAAAACTTCGCTTTTGCGATCGCCGTTTTCCTCTTCGAACGTTAGAGGGATCTTGATCGTGCGCGTGGCGTTAATAAACTGACTTGCTTTAGGCATCGAGCGGATCCTTGCCCTTTCTGAAAAATTGATTTTGATGGCGCGTCAACGAGCGGAGATCTCATTGACGAGGCGGGAAAAAATATTGCAGTTGTGGGAAAGCCGCGGGCGACGGGCCCGCATCCCTGGCCCGTCGCGCGGCTTTAGTTCCAAAAGCTGATTTGCCCTTCGGATGAAACAACGGCCAGACATGCCCCCCAAGTTCATCTTTGGCAAACCGATCAAAGATCATCCTCGACCGCTCGCCGCGGGCGAAGCCTCACGCCTAACGTGATCTTTTTAATAACTCCTATATTGCCCGTACGAGAGACGGCCAGGCACGATCAAAGCCGCGCCCGCGAGCTCGTAAGCCGAGACGACGTTACCGGTGCCGCCTTCGCCGCCGCTCTTGAGCGAGACTTTAGCGGCGGGCCCAAACGAGACGCGATCGAGACGGCACCATATACGCTCGGCAAAGGCGAGGTTTTTACCGTCGAAAATAACGCAAAGTTCGGGCGTCGGCGTATCGAGGATCGTTACCATATTCGAATCTTGATACGTATACGAGAATGCCTTGAACGGTTGCACGAAAGTCCCGATCGTCAAAAAGGTGACAAAGGGTGCATCGGGATTTACTTGATAATCGGTGACGGGCACAACGGCGGGCGTGGCCGCCGAGTCATGCACTACGAGATTTGTGATCCCCATGTGGCCGCCAGGTATTAAAACGGTTTGCCCGGCCGTGATCCCCGTCGAGAAAGGATCGTTGCCCGTATAGGATCCGCCGATCTCGGCCGTCGAGACGCCGAAGAGTTCGAGCTCAAGGTTTTTTGCCGTGCGCTCTTTGATTGTCAAGTGCACCGGTGCCGAGTGCTTGATCGGAATGTGTAGATCTTGCAAATTGGGCGTGAGTTTGTTTGTGGCGAAGTTGTCGGCGTAATCGACCGTCGGATCGAACTCAAAAACGGGTGCCTCGCCGACGTTGCGAAAGTCCAACGGGTTAAAGTTGGCATCAAGCTTCGCGACGTAAATATCGCCCGCGCCGATGAAATATTGAACGCCCATAGGTGGCGGCCCTCGCTTTCAATTTGCGACGTCGTAAGCATCGAACGGCGGCGTTAGAAACTCCACCGTAAAGCCGACGGCGGCACCCTCGATCGCGAACGTCTCTTTAGGAACGATAAAACCGTCCTCGTCGGGTTTCGTATCGACGGCCAGGCCGCCGAGAGTCGGATCGCGATCGCCGGTGGTTTCGTCCTCGATTACTGCCCGCATCACATCGGCGATCATTAACCGCAATTGCGCGGGCGAGACGGTGCGCGCGTGAAAGATCCGAACTTGTAGCGGCAAAATATTCGAGATCTTTTTTTCGTTTGGAAACTCTTGAAAGCTTTTGTTTGTTAGATCGAAGATGCCGAGACGCGTGGCATCGCGGAGATCTTTCTCAGTAAAGCGCGTCGGCCAATCATCGGCGGGCACCGTGCCGATATCCGTGGCAAAGCCGTTCGCGATCTGAATCCGCGCCAGGCGCGCGATTAACTTCGTTACGATTTGTTGGCGCTTCGTGGCCGTCGTCATGCGCTTATAGCCCCCGTGTGCATAAGCCACCCCAGGCGCGGCGATCCAAAGCGCCAACAAAGCGAGAATCAAAAATTGTTTTGCGACTTTCATTCACAAGGCCCGTAAATGGATCCGCGTTGTTTGCACGCCCGCGGGCGCAAGTTCGAGGATCTCGTAACTGACGCCGAAGCCGTCCTCGTGGGCTTCGAGATCCGGCATCGTGAGCGTCATACCGTTAGCAACGCCGACGAGCTCATGCGCCGCGCATTCGAAAGAGGGCTCGTCAGTGTCAACGGCCGTTTCGGGATAAGCCACGACGTTTAGCGTGCCGAGATCAAAAACTCCGTTGACGTCGAGAACGAACGCGGCGGGCCCGGTAATGTGGCCGCGCACGCCCAAGCCGTCGATATCAAAAAACGACTCAAGATCCGCTTTGGCGAATCCGCTCGACAATTACTTTTTACCCTTCGCCGGTGCCGGTGCTTTCTTTGCGGCCGCCTGGCCGCGCCCGGCCGTCTCGTCGATCTCGGCCTCGTCGGGCCCGTCGTCGACGAGTTCGCCGCGGCCGTCATTCACGAGCTCGAAAGCGAAATTGATCGGCACGTCGGCCTCGTCCTCGTCGTAATCGGGCCCGTAATCCGTGCCCTCGAAGCATACGTTTGAGCGAAAGCGGATCCGCCGGGTTTTATCGGTGCGACCAAAGCCAACGGGCGGCATATTTTCTCTTCGCCTCCAATAGCGCCGCGCGAAATATCCGCGGCGAACGATCATCACCGGGCCAGGCCTCGCGGTTAGGTGTTAGTTAAGCCCGTGCCCTTCGAGAAGGCCTTCGGATGCCGGGCGTTAATATCAACCATAATGAAACTCGTAACCTCGATCATGCCTTGCTTTTTGAGCCGGTAAGGATCCGTAATTATTTCGAGCGCGCCCCACTCGCCGATCACGAGTTCAGACCACACGCCAAAAACGATCCCGTGCTCGGCACCCGCGCCGAGAACTTTCGAAACTTGATTTGATACCTCGGCCCGGTATCCGTTCATTTGTCCGTTTTGCCAGATCGGCAAGCCCACCGTATTCGCGAGCACCGGGGCTTGTTTGGCCTTGCCGCCGATCTCGGGCGTCGTCAAATAGGCCATAGTGCCCACGTCCGCGTTCGCGGCCTCGATCAACGTTTCCATGTTCACGACGTGCGCGAAGGTGATCCCGCCCGCGAAGGCCTCGGCGTTGACGCCGGTTAACGAGTAGATCCCCGTCGGCGCAGGCGCGCCCGCACCGTGAATTGCGGCCAGATCGATCGCGAGGGCATTGATTTGCACAAGATCGTTTTGTACGAGCGAGTCGATATTGGCGACGCCTTGCGTGAGCAATTGGCGCGAATAGCTCGTCGAACTTTGGCCCGTTTTCGGCGCGAGCACCATTTGATCGAGTAAAAGATTCGACTCGGCGACGTCCGCGCCCGGATTCTCTGCGACCCAGGTAAACGAGCCCGCGCCGGTTTGCCGCGGGAAGGCGACATTACTTGTGAGGCCAGGCAATACGGTCGCCCCGAGCATCATCACTTTTGCCCGGTTGCGTAACATCTCGATAAACGAGCCGGGCTCAATAAACAAAAGTTCTGCGCCCTTCGTGGCCGTTTTCGTATCGAGGCCCGCGCGTTGGAGCGTGAGGCCGCGCAGAGCGATCCCCGTCGGCATATAAAAGCCGCCGTGATCTTTAACGCCGGGCGCGTTTAGTTTGCGTTGGATCTCGCGCGATACTTCGAGCTCGAAACAATTCGTTTCGGTGCCGCGATAATCGTGATCGCGGCCATTGGCATCGACGAGGATCGCGCGCGAGATCGAATATTCTTTGCGCTCGGCATCGGTGAGCGTCACGAGCGGCGCGGCCGGTGGTACCGGTGTTTTCCAGGCGGCGCGCTTTTCATTCACGGCCGCGAAAAAATCTTTTTCACTTCGATCCGTGAGCGCGAACTCGCGGGCGAGCTCTTCGAGTTCGATCTTGCGCTCGGGCGTTGTGCCGTAACTCGTGACGAACTCGACGAAAGAATTAGTGCGCTCCGTCATCACGGCGAGCGGTGATCGCGGCGTCGGTTGCGTCGGTTGGGTTTCCATAATCAAAGCCCTCGTTTCTCGTTTCGGAATTCGCGCGGCGCGCGCCTTTCGGTTGTTCTCTTCTTCGTCGTCGGCCCCGCCCTGGCCTTTCTCGTCGTCGGTTTCGTCGTCGTCGGTTTCGTCCTCGTCGTCGTCCTCGTCCTCGTCCTCATCGACGGCCACGGCCACGGCCACGGCCCGGCCGACGCCGACGGAAATATCGCGCGGCACCGAGGCGATCGAAGCCTCTAAAGGTTCCCAGTCACGCGACCGGTATGTATTCGGGCCCTTGTCGCTTTTTTGTTCGAGATCGAGCTCGTGAAGGATGAAACCGGCCGAAGTGCCGCGGCGGATCCCGTCTTTGATATCTTGAAAGATCTCGTCACCGAGTTGACTTCGTGAGAAGCGCGCGGTTGCGCGGAGTTTGCCGCCGTCGAGCCGCGTGTTTTCGAGCACGCCGATTTGTTGATCCACGGCGTGATTTAAGAGCAACGGTGCCCCGGCCATAAGCCGATTCATTCGCACCGAGCCGGGCGCGTGATCGAGAATGATCCGGCCGAACCAATGATCGATCGGCGTATCAGAAGAGATCGAGAGTTCAACCGTGCGCTTCTCGGTGTCGATCGTGGCATCGCGCTCGATTACGAAGGGCATCTCGTAGCGACGTTCGAGCACCTCGGCGAACTTGTGCCCGTTGCGCTTTGTCGATCGTTTTGGCATTGCGCCGAGAAACTAGCACAACATCTTGTGTGAGCGTCGCGCCGGGTGGCGCATTTATTGTGATCGGGTGCTCGGGAGCAGCACCGATTCGAAGATCGGAAGTACGCGCGCGCTGTCGGACTCGCCTGTATCCTGCGCCTCGCCGGGCGGCTCGCCCGCGCCCGGTTGCGTCTTTTCGGCCGTGGGTTTGGGCGCGACTTTCGCCACGAGTGAAGGCGACAAGCCCACCTCGTCGAGTAGTTTGTTTTCGACGGCGAGCTTTTTAACGTTGTCGAGAAAATCATCGCCGCGTTCGTCGCAGTAATCCGTACGCGATTCGAGCCCGTTCATAATTGCCAGGATCGCCGCTTGTATATCTTTGAGCGGATCAACCCAGTCCCACCCGCGCGGCCGCCAGGTATCGCGCACGCGCTCGAAATCACGAAGCGAGAGATCTATCGCGCCGGTGAGCATCGCCGAGCGAAGCCAATTGCGAAACACTCGATGACAAAAATGCTGGATCATAAATTTTTGCAGCATGCGGTAATAGTCGCGCTCTTCGAGTAGACCCGCGCGGATCGACGAGTAATTAACATTTTCGCGATCGTTGGAAAGTGCCTCGTATGAGACTTCGAGCCCCGAGGCTATATCGCGCTTGACGGCCTTAATGAAATCGCCCATCGCGGCGTTCGGGTGTTTCGGATCGTTTGTCTTTACTTCCCACCCGGCCGGTAACACTTGCGCGACGCCTGGCTCAAGTTCGCGAATCGCGCCCGCCTCAAAATCGGGCGGCATGATCTCCGGCGAATCGGTTTGATCTTCATCTTTCGGCGGCATTAAGTAATCGGTGACGCATGCGCCGACGCGCGAGGCCGCAAGTTCGGCGTTGATCATGCCGCCCGCGATATGTATGTCCTCCATTGCCGCATGCACCCACGGCACGCCGCGGGTTTGTAACTCGTCCTCAGTCACTAAAAATTTATGGATCACTTCGGCGGCGGGCACCGGCGTTCGATAACGATATGTTGGATCAAATTCCGGGTAGAGATAATCTGACGCCGGGCGCGTGAGCCAATAAGTGACGGGCCGATCGTTCGTATCAAGTTCGACTGACATTATGATCCGATGATCATCGGGCAAAATCTGATTAAAGGTTTCATCGAGCCAGGAAGGATCGCGGAAGTTCAAGGCATACCCGAAACGGTTCGGGGCATTGTTAATCTCGCGGCACAGAAACTCGCCGTCGCGGGCCATAACTCGAAGTGCATACCATTGTTGGCCCACGAAAGACATTTTGCCCGAGGTGCTCGCATTGTCGGGATCGCTCCACTCTTGAAAGGCCGCCTCGATTTGACGGCCGAGCTCGGCGTCGCGCTCGGGCGTCGAATTGCCGTGCGGATCGAATTGCACTCGCAGCACGATCCCATCGGGCCCGATTACATTCGCCGCGAGCATCGAGAGGTATTTTTTCATCACGCCTTTGTTTCGATATAGCTCACGCGAGCGGTTGCGTAAGTTGCGAAGTGATCGGCGTAGCTCTTGATTCGCCGTCGTTTGTACGGTTGACCAATCGGCCGTGAGGTTCGTGGGATTCGCCGCTTTGTAAGAGCGCCGATAATATCGCGCCGCGGGCGCGTCAAGGCCGAGATATTTTCGCGCCGCTCGTTTGAGTCTCGTCGTGATCTTCATGCTTTAACCTACAAAGCGCGTGTGAATGTTTGAGATAAACGGATCGCCCTGGCGCACGCGCTCTTCGCGCTTCGCCGCGTTGTATAGTTGTTGATAGCGCGTCTCGGCGGCCATCAATTGCTCGGGTGTAAACCACTCGATCGCCTTGTCGCCGATTTGCCGCCGCAATTGGGCCCGCGTTGCGGTTTGCGCGATCGCCGCGCGGATCGCGTCGAGGGTGGCTTTCAGATCCGAAGCATCGGTGAAGCTTGCCGCATCGCGTACGGGAATAATCAAAGCGCGCCGCCTGGCCTCGCCGCTGTCCGTCACGACGTCGTTATAAATCGCGTAATTATGGCCGATCACCGAGGCCGCAAAATCGATCTTGATTTGCGTCGAGGTGTCGCTAAACGACGACGAAAGTTCGACGAGCTCGGCCGGGATCTCCCAGGTTGACGCCGTGAGTTTGGGCGTCGTTGCGCCGCCAAGCCCGGCGAGCATCGAGGTGTAATCGAGCGTAAAGGTTTTTTTAAAACCGGGATCAACCGGATCCGTGATTGTCGATTCTGGCATCGCGCGGCAAGCCTACACGAAGCGCGGGCCCGAGCGTCGCGGCGGGTGGCTTATCGCATGGCCCACAAGGCAAAGAGGGCGGCGACGACAAGCGCGAAGGCGATCGAAATAAGAAACCAAAAAGCGAGGCGTTCGCTTTTCATCGGCGAGACAAAAAGGCCGAGCCCTGGCGACCGGGCGAAAGCCCCTCGGGCTCGGCCTTATCCCCTTTAGCAGGATCCGCACCCTCTAAAGGAAACGCGACAATAGGCGATCGGGATCATAACCGATCCCCTGGCCCGAGCGTCGGCGCACGTGGCGCAATTTATTCTCGCTCGGTGATCAAAGTGCACAGGCATTCGCCCGAGTCGCCGTCGTAAAAATAGTTTCGGATCGTTTCGCCAAGCTTGAGGTAGGGCAAAGCCCGAGCCGCATCGCTCGCCGCTTGCTGCCCGGCCGATTCGATCGACGGGATTGCATACTCGTCGAGCAAAGCATCGCGCGTACAGATCCGCACCCAAACGCCGCCCGGTGCGATGCCCGGCCGCACTCGTTCGAGGTGCACCGTATCGGCTTTGTTTACCATCGCGAGGTTAAATAGTTGCTAAGGGCGGCGTCGGCAATTTGCTTTGTGTGGGCCGCCATAGATGCAAAACGTTCGGGTGTAGATTTACATATTGCGATCGCGCCGGGTGAAATTGGATCACGACGTCCTCGGGATCCCAAAATAGATCTTTGATGGCCGCCATTTCGCGCCATGTGGGCGTCGAGGTTTTCTTGCCTTCTAAAACATGCACTGATACGTGCTCCCAGGCCTCGCCGTCGAGCCCCGCTTGCTGCCAATCGCGGCCGTCACTGGCAATAATAAAGAGCCGACGCGAGCCGATCATAGGCGGCAATTCGAATGCGCCATTGTTGCCCGCGGTGAAATCCGTACCTTGCGGCCCTTGTTTGATCCGATATTTTTCGGGCACATGAAACATTCGAGCTCGCGGCTTTCTTAGCTGCCATGATTCGCGATCGCCGAGTTCGCGGCCATGCGGGCGCGATTGAGATCGCGGATCAAGATCGTTTTCCCTGGCCCCGCGGGCACCTCGGGCCAAAGCACCGCGAGAAGATCTTGGAAAGCGAGATTGACTCGCGAATGCGCGATCGACTCGGCCGGGCTCGGTGAGTGATAGCAGAGAAAAGCGCGCGCGCCTTCGAGCGTGCGAAGATCTGGCGCTTCCCCGGTTTCGTTTTCCGCTTGCGGCGTTTGGCGTGCTGCGATTGCCTCGGGTGTTACCATTTTTTTTTGCCCCTTTCGGTTTGATTTACCATCGGTGTACAAAGCCGCCACGTCGCCGCGGTGCTCTGTATGTTGGCGCGCGTGGCGTCGGTGCCGGGCCCGTGGGCCCTCCGCCGCCTTTCGGCTCTTTATCCTCGCCCTCGTCGCCTGGCTCGGGTTTGTCTTTCGCGCGCGCGACGCGCTCAAGTAACAGATCTCGATAGTGTTTCAAGTTCGGTTTGAGGATCTCTTTAGCGGCGAGATTGTACACGAGATCATCCCACGCCTCATTTCGCGCGCCCGTTTTTAATTCCCACCGCTTGACGGGAAAGCCGCGGTGATAACTTTGCACCGCGCGCTCGCTCGTGAGTTGATCGAAATAGTCGGGCGTGTAATGCGACGGAAAGTGATACGAGCCAGGCCCGCCGAGCCATAGGCCCTCTTTATCCCACCCGGTTTTGAGGGCCGCCGCGATTCGATCCTTTGCGACTTCGGTGCCGATCGTTCGTAAGGCGACATTCTCGCGGCCGACGCGCGAAGGTTTCTTTGGTGCGATCGGTTTGCCCGGTATCGAAGAGCCCTTGACGGCCCACCATAGTTTGCGCCGCATGGCCGCGCGCTTCGCGAATTTATAAACCGCATCGGTGTATGCGCCGCCCGAGTCGATGCACCCGCACCGTACGCGCATCATCACCCCGAGCTCATGCCGCCAATCGCGATCGAGATAGCGCGCGAGTTCATCCCACACGGTGAATTCACCCTCGATCGAGACGCGCGCCGGATCGCCGCGCAAGATCTGATAGTCGATCGACCATCTTTCGTCACCCACGCCCCACCCGGCGATCTCGCATTCGAGGCGATCGATCTGCACGTCAACCGCGAAAGTTAAGACCACGACGCCCGCGGGCACCTCGGCTTTATATTCTTCTTGCCGGAATTCGAGATCCTCTTTGTCGATCTCTTCCCACGGTTGCCAAAGTTCGCCGAGCGTCGTGTTTACAAAGACTTGTTTTTGTTCGATCGAGTGCTCGTGCGCCGCGCGCGTTACCTCTTCGGCCATTTCGCCCCACGTGATCCACGGTGAAACGGTGCCCGGTAATTTGAAACCCGCGATCCCGTTGAGCTCGCCCTCGGGTTCCCAGGTATAACGCGCGATCAATTCGTCTTTCTCGGTGTCGCTGATTTGCGTCTCGCATAGCGGGCAAACATAAACGGCGTCGGCCGGTGCCAGGCCGAGATCCGACCATTTCACATTTTGCCAAAGCGGCTCTTGGAAACCGTCACACGCCGGGCATTGCACCAAAAGCCGCCGCCGATCGCTCGCCCGGTAAGCTTTCTCGATTCGCGATTGCCCCTCGATCGTCGGCGAGCTCGTCATCACGACGAGGGCATCGAGCACGGCGGCAAAGTTGCGCGTGCGAACGCGCGCGAGGGCCACGGGATCGCCTTCGGATCCGGCCGATACCGGAAAACGATCGATCTCGTCGAGTAACAGAACGCGGATATCTTCCGAAGCCAGGCCCACGGGTGAGTTCGCGCCGACGATCGAAATATGGCCGCCGCGAAATGTTTTGTGGAGTAGCGTGTTACCCGAGTCGCGCGTGCGCGGATCCTCGACGAGATCTCTTAACACCGGCGTCTCGCGAATTAAGCCGGTGAGGCGATCGCGCGAGTATTTCTCGGCCATGTCGAGCGTCGGTTGTACCACCATGATCGGGCACGGATCGACGTGCATGTAATAGCCGACGAGATTGTTAAGCACGCCCTCGGTTTTGCCGACGCGCGAACTCGACCACAAAACGATCTCGCGCACTCGCCGATCGGTCGCGCATTCGAGGATCTCGCGCAGAAACGGCACGCGGTTCGTATTCCATTTCGCGCCGAGTTCGGGCCCCTGGCTCACGATTCGATAAGTATCGGCCCACTCGGGCACGGTAAGCCGCCGATCCGGTATGGCGGCGAGAAGCGCCTCGCGGATCAAAGCGTCGGGCGAAAGTAAAGCGGCGGCCGGTGTCATTGGATCAAAACATGCGCGGATAACTTCGCTTGAGTTCGTCGAAAATTAGATCGAGATCGACTTCGAGGGTATGAGCGAGATCGGCGTCGTTGCGGCATTTTCGCAAGCGACGCGCATTCTCGCGCGGGTAGCGCCTGGCGATTCGCAAGTGTAAAGCTTTGATGAACTCGAAGAGGTGCTCGCGGATCTCACTAAGCGGCACGAGCTCGCCGCGCTCGCGTTCGAGTTTGAGCGTGATCCGCGCGGCCTCGGCGATCGTTTTTTTGCGCCTGGCTTCGTTGAGGCTTGTCGACTCGTGGCCGTTATCACCGGCCGCCAGGATGGCCGCGGCGCGATCGGCGTCGTATAACTTTTCGCGCGGCTTGTTACTCTTCGGTTTGAGGCCCGCACGATCGAGGCGCTCGGCAATTGTGGCTCGCGATAGGCCCGTGCGCCGGTGTAGCGCCGAGATCGACGCCGTTTTTGCCCGGTTGGCCCGCATGCCCTCATTTTGCCGAAAGAGGCGAAAATTCTCGCCCATAATCGCCCTAGAAACGATTTGTTTTGATCGGGCAAGGCAATTGCCCTCGCCTTTTGGGCCTCGTTTTGGCCTTATCTCAAAATGCGCCCGGCGAGCTCGGCACCGGCGAACAAAGCCAGGCCCGCGGCGATTAGTGATTTAGTTCGCACGGCCTCGATCACAAAAACGACGAACGCCGCGATCAACAAACCGATTTGCCACATGATTCGATTCACCTCCAAAGAAAAAAAAAGCGTTGTTGTTGAAACGAAAATTTTTTTCTGTCGCTGAACCTCCCCCGCCGTTGCGCGTTACCCGCGGCGGCCGCGATCGTTGGCACAGTACCTTTTTTGATCGAGGCCCTAATTACTTTGCGCGGCCGGGCCCTGGCCGTCGCCGCGGGCCGCGCGT